>WNFJ01692915.1_pt4 | contig 55650 bp, 50 predicted proteins | sample 5400461 | NCBI WGS metagenome assembly WNFJ01 (sample SAMN13153349, study PRJNA577476) | soil metagenome | isolation source: 115 cm saprolite on Douglas fir-dominated hillslope | place: USA:California | collected 2013-09-17
TCCGGGTTCTCGCGCGTGGTCGGCACGGTGGCCGTCATGTGGCAGCTCGCGCTGCTGATTTTCGTGCTCATCTATCTCGGTGACTTCCGCCAGCCGGTGGTGCCGCTGGCCGTGTGGCTCGGCCTGGCGGCCGCCGCGGCGTGGCTGGTGCCGCGCGCAAGCGCCGGTGAGCTCACCGGGCCGCACGCCGCCGCCGCGATCGAGATCGCGGCGGCCGCCGTGCTCATCGTCGGCCTGGAGCGCCGCGCGAACGGCGGCACGGGACTGGCGGATTGGTCGGTGATCGGCACCGGGTGGCTGCTCGCACTCGTCGCCGCGAGCCGCCCGGCGTGGGAGTGGATCTGCGGTGCGCTCGCGGTCTTCGCGATCCACGTGGCCGTCACCGTCCGCGTGCTCGGGGTGAGCACGCTGGGCATGGCCCGGCTGGCCGTCACCGCCTACACGCTGCTTGCGATATTCGTGATATTCGCCACCGTGCGGCCGATGTTCCGCGCCAGCGCGCAGATGGCGAGCCGCGGCGCCGATCTTGCCAGCCGGTCGGCCGCCGAGCGCGCGGCGGCGGTCGCGATAGAGGAGGACAGGCACAGGCGCCTGGCCGTGCTCGACGCCGAGGTGCTACCGCTGCTGCACGCGATCGCCGACGGCAGCGTGGACCCGGCCGCGGCAGCCGTTCGGGAGCAGTGCGGTCACAGCGCGGCGATGCTGCGGCACGCGATGGCTGATCGGGCCGGCGCCGGGGCGGAACTGCTGACCGGGCTCGAGCCGGTGCTCCGCGCGGCGGGCGGCCGCGGCCTGCCGGTCGAGACGCAGGTCATCGGCGACCCCGGGGTCGCCGGGCCACAGGTCATCCACGCGACGACCGCGGCGCTCGAGCAGGTACTCGGCGTGCTCCCGCCACAACAGGTGCTGCTCACGGTGCTCGCGACGGTCGACGAGGTCGAGATGTACCTCGTGTTCCGCGGGCAGCCGCAATCGCCCGCGGGCGCGGCCGACCTGACCGCCGCGGCGGCGCCGGGGTCGCGATGGCAGGCGACGGTCGACGTCGACGACGCCGGTGCGGGCTGCCTCGAGGTCCGGTGGCCGAAGGTGGTGCCCGCGTGAGCAGCCCCCGCGAGCCTGCCCCCGCGATCAGGGTCGCGGCCGTGGACGACCATCCCATCGTGCTCGGCGGCATCAGCTGGCTCGAGGCAGAGCAGAGCGGTATCCGCGTCATCGCCACCGCGCCGACGGTCGACCGCCTGCTCGTGGGCCCCGGCCGGCACGCCGACGTCGTCCTGCTCGATCTCGACCTGGGCGACGGCACGACGGCCGAGCGCAACGTCGGCGCGGTCGTCGCGGCCGGCGCCGCGGTCCTGATCCTCGCCGCCTCCGACAAGCCGCTGTCCGTCCGGGCCGCGATGCGCGCGGGCGCCCTCGGATACGTACTCAAGAGCGAGGACGCCGGTGCGGTGCGGGGCGCGATCCGGGCGGTCGCGGCCGGGGAAGCGTGGGTCTCGCCGCGCCTGGCCTACCTCCTGGCCAGCGACGACGCGCCGGACCGGCCCACCCTGAGCCCGCAGGAGACGCACGCGCTTCGTCTGTACGCCACGGGTATGCCGCTCAAGTCCGTCGCCCGCCGCATGTCGATCGGTGAGGAAACGGTCAAGCAGTACCTGGGCCGCGTGCGGGAGAAATACGCCCGCGCCGGGCGCGCCGCGGCGACGAAGCTCGAGCTGTACCACCGTGCCGTCGAGGACGGGCACCTCCCCCCTCCCTCCGTCGAGGATGCTTATCCAGGGGGGCTACCCCCCGGAACCCGCGGAGACGGCGCCGCTGCACAGGGGCGACCCCCGCAGCAGCCGGAGACAGGGCCCACCCCCTGAATGAGCCGAACTCCTGACCACCCGTCAACGGATCCACGGAAGGCCCCACCGCGCCGAGGTCCCCAGCCCCGGCGTCGGCGGGCCGGTTTGCGCGCCGAGGGTGGGCACCATCCCCCGGAAAGGTCCCCGCCCTCGGCGCGATCGGCTTGGTCGCTGATGGGGTGCCTCCCCCCCTTCAGCTTTGGCGGATCCGGTCGTGACCGCTCGTGACCGGACCCCCGTTAGAAGGTCCTCACCTCGACTTCTGCCGACGTGCACGATGCTAGGTCCGATGTCGGCCCGGCGCACGACCCCTAATCGGGGGTCACCAGGTGCGCGGCGGGTTCCGCGCCGGCCCGCGTGCCCATATCATCCTGTCGAGCCGCAGGAGGGGTAATTGCCGTGAGGGAAAGCCTGATACCGGTCGATCCGGCTCGCCGCGAGGAGTACTACGAACGCGGCTGGTGGCGCGAGGAGACCTTCCTCGACGATCTGCGGCGGGCCGAGCACGAGCGGCCGGAGGCCGCCGCCGTCATCGCGTACGAGAACGGCGTACCCGCGCGCACGCTGTCCCATCGTGAGCTTGCCGCGACGGTCGACCGGTTCGCCGGCGCGCTGATCGAGCTTGGCGTGGGCCCAGGCGACGTCGTCGTGGCCCACCTGCCGAACTGGTGGATGCTGGCCCCGCTGTACCTGGCCTGCGCGAGGATACGCGCGGTGATCGCGACGGTCATTCCGCCCTTCGGCGGCCGCGAGCTTGCCTACGTGCTGCGGGTGACATCGGCGAAGGTGTGCGTCGTGCCGCATACCTACGCGGGGATCGGCTACGCGCAACGGCTGCTCGACGTGGCGCCGGACACGCTCAGCCACCGCGTCGTGGTCGGTGACGCCGCCGCGACCGGCGCGATCGACTTCACCAGCTTCTTCGCCGACACGCCGTGGGAGGACCGGCACCCGGTCGCGGGCCTGACCCCGGCCGGCCCGGACGAGGTGTCGCACGTGGTGTTCACCTCGGGCACGACCGGCCAGCCCAAGGGCGTCATACACACGCCCAACACGATGTACGTGGCCGGCCGGGCGTTCTCCGACATCTACGAGCTCGGCCCGGACGACGTCATCTCCATCCCGCACTACCTGACCCACCTGGCCGGCGCGGCGTACGCGGTCTACCTGTCGGTGGCGCTCGGGGCGACCTGCGTGATGCAGGACACCGTCGACATGGGGCTCCTGCTCGATCTGGTGGCCGCGCACGGGGTGACGCTCGTGTTCGCCGCGCCGATGTACATGATGGGCGTGCTCGCCGCCCAGCGCGAGCGGCCGCGCGACATCCCCACGCTGCGGTACCTCAATTCGAGCTCCGCGCCGATCCCGCCGCGGCTCGTGGCGGAGGCGCGTGACGTTCTCGGGCTGCGGCTCGACTCGAACTTCGGCATGAGCGAGTGCGGCGCGATCACCATTACCCGGCGCACCGACCCGCCGGACTGGGCGGCGCACAGCGACGGTTCACCGGTCGAGTGGGCGCAGGTCCGCATCGACGCGCCGCCGGGCGAGCAGATCGGGCGGCTGCTGACCCGCGGCGCGTCGCAGTGCCTCGGCTACGTCGGCCAGCGCGACGCCTACGCCGCGTGCCTCGATGCCGACGGCTGGTTCGACACCGGCGACACCGCGCGCGACGACGGGCGCGGCGGCATCCGGATCACGGGCAGGCGCGCCGACCTGATCGTCCGTTCCAACGGCCTGATGGTGCCGACCCTGGAGGTCGAGTCGATCCTCGCCGAGCATCCGGCGATCAAGGAGGTCGTCCTCATCGGCTACGAGGACCCGGCGGCGCCTGGCACCGATCTCGCCTGCGCCGTGGTCGTCGCCGAGCCGCCCGCACCGCCTACCCTCGACGAGCTGACGAAGTTCCTCGACGATCAGCAGGTGGGTCACCGGGACTGGCCCGACCGGATCGAGGTGGTCGCCGAGCTGCCGAGGAACGCACCTGGCAAGGTGCTCCGCTCGGTCCTGCGGAACCGCATCGAACAAGGTGGACAGGGCTGACGCGGTCGTGGACCGGGCCGCCATCACCGCGCGCTACCTCGACGAGGTGCGGCGGCTTGACGCGCGGCCGGGCGAGTTCGCCGACGCCCTGGCCGCATCGGAGTCGGTGCTGCTCAACTCCTTCTACCCCGGCATGCGGTACCTGTCCCGGCCGGTCTTCATCGGCCACGCGGAGCGTGACCGGCTGCACGCCGACGTGGAGACGCTGCGCGCCGCGCTCGTCAGCTTGCCCGGCCGGCTGTACGGCGGTGACATCGCGGCGTTCGCGCGCGCCGCCGGGGCCGAGGGCTACCAGGTACCGGCCATCGCGCGCGGCGTGAGCAGCCAGGTAAGCCGGCAGGCGCGCGCGGACCTGTACGCGGACGCGTCCGGTTTCCGCGTGATGGAGTTCAACATGGGCAGCGCGCTCGGCGGCATGGAGAACGCCGACCTGTGCCGCGGGATGCTCACCGATCCGGTGCTCGCCGGCTTCACCAAGACCCTGGGGCTCGGCTACACCGACACGATGCGCGAGCAGGTCGCGAACATGCGCGCCGCGACCGGCTTCGGCCCCGGCTCGTTTCCCGTGGTCGCGGTCACGGACTGGCCGAGCAGCTACGCGAAGCGGCTGGGTCCTTACATGGGCAAGCTCGCGGTGCGCTGGCGTGAGTTCGGGCTCGACGCCCACGCATGCCATGTCGGGGAACTCGGCGTGCGCGGCGGCAGGGTCTGGCTGGACGGCCGCGCCGTCGACGTCATCGCGCGCATGTTCCTGCTCGAGTACCTGCTCGAACCCGGCGCGCCTGCCCTGATGGACCCGATCCTCGACGCCGTCGCGCGCGGCGAGGTGGCGATGTTCACGCCGCTCGACAGCGAGCTTTTCGGCAGCAAGGGCGCGCTGGCCATGATCTCGGACGAGCGCAACAGGGACCTGTTCAGCGCGGCCGAGCTTGCCTGCTTCGACCGGATACTGCCCTGGACCCGGATGGTGCGGCCCGGGCCGGTCACCCTGCCCGACGGCAGCCGCGCCGATCTGCTGGACTACGCGGCCGGGCACCGCGGCGACCTCGTGCTCAAGCCCACCATGCGGTACGGCGGCGAGGGCGTCCTGCCCGGATGGCAGGCCGGTACGAGCCCGCGGCTGTGGCGTGAGCAGCTCGCCGCGGCGTCGGGCGGCCCGCAGGTGATCCAGCGCAGGATCCGGCCGGAGACCGAACTGTTCCCCGTGGCCGGCGGCGACCCCGCTCCCTACATCGTCGCCTGGGGTGTCTACACGGGCGAGGGCGGTTACGGCGGCATCATCACCCGCGGCGCCGCCGTGGATACGGGCCTCGCGGTGCTCAACGTGAGCAGCGGCGCGCGTTGCGGCTGCTGCTTCTCCACCTCGCCCGGCCCGGGATCGTCGCAAGCGCGATGACGAGGGCGACAATGATCACGATCGCCGCGGTGCGGAAGCCGCGGTAAGCGCCGGCCTCCTACTTGACGAGCTCGCGCGCGGCCATCTCGATGAGCGGCTGCGACAGCAGCACGGTGGCGGCCGCATCGCCGAGCGGTACGAAGCTGTCCTCGCTGGCCACCCGGGCGATCCGGCCAGCGAACCCGGCGTCGGCGAGCGCGGTGATGACCCCTTCCGACACGCCGCCGGTATGCCGGGTCTCGTCCGCGACGAGCACCCGTCCGGTGGCTGCCGCCTCCCTGAGCACGTCCGCCACCGGCAGCGGGGCGATCCAGCGCAGGTCCACCACCCGGCAGCCGATCCCGTCCGCCCGCAGCCGCGCGGCGGCGCGCAGGCTCATCCGCAGCCCGTTCCCGAACGTCACGATGGTCAGGTCGGTGCCCGCGCCGTAGGTGCGCGCGCTGCCGAGCGGAACGTGCCAGTCCGGTTTGGGGTAGGAGGCGAGCCAGCCGCCGTCGCCGTCGGCGTGCAGGTCCCGCGTGTGGTAGAGCGCGATGGGTTCGAGGTATACGCAGACGCTGCCGTCGGCTTCCGCCGCGGCCAGGCAGGTACGCAAGATGGCGGCCGCGTCGTCGGGCCGGGCGGGCGAGGCGATGACAAGACCGGGGATCTCGCGCAGCGCCCCGACCGCGTTGTCGTTGTGGAAATGCCCGCCGAACCCCTGCTGATAGGCGTAGGCGGCGATCCGCAGCACCATCGGGTTGCGGTACTGCCCCTGGGAGAAGAACGACAGCGTGGCGGCCTCGCCCCTGAGCTGGTCAAGCGCGCTGTGCAGGTAGGCCAGATACTGGATCTCAGGTACCGGCAGCAGGCCGGAAAGGCCCGCGCCGAGCGCGAGCCCGATGATGGCCTGCTCGTCGAGCAGGGTGTCGAAGACGCGCCCGGCACCGAACCGCGCGTGCAGCCCGCGGGTGACGCCGTACACACCGCCCTTGCGCGCTACATCCTGGCCGAATACCAGCATGCCGGGCCAGGCGGCGAGGCCGTCGGCGAGCGCCCGGTTGATCGACTGGGCCAGCGTCAGCGGTCCCTGCTTCTCCGGCACCCGCCCGCCGAATATCTCCCTGCGGATGTCCGCCGCCGCGACACCGGCGCGCGCCGCGACCACGTCGGGCCGCCGCGGCGCGAGCGGCGCCATCACCTCCACCGCGGAGGCGAGCCGGCGTGCTCCCATCACCTCGCGCGCCGCCGCGAGGACCTGCGCGCGCACGGCCTCGTACCGCACGAGTACCTCGTCGGGTGTGAGCAGGCCGGCCTGCACGAGCAGCCGCGCCGTGCCGGCCAGCGGGTCGCGCGCGAGGTCCGCGGCGATCTCCTGCGGCGTGCGGTACGCGTGTTCCACATCGGATCCCGCGTGCCCGTAGAGCCGCACGACCGACAGGTGCAGAAAGGCAGGCGCCCGGCGGTCCCTGACCCACACCGCCGCGGCCGCGGCGGTGTCGTAGACCTCCGCAAGATCGCTGCCGTCCGCGTGAAAGTACTCGATGCCCGGCCTGGCCGCGCAGGCGGCGCGCACCCAGCCGGGCGGGGTGCGCACGCTGATGCCGATCCCGTTGTCCTCGCACACGAACAGGACCGGCAGCGGCAGCCCCTGATGAGCGCAGTAGGAGGCGGTGTTGAACGCCCCCGCCGCGGTGGAGTGGTTCACCGACGCGTCACCGAAGCTGCACACCACGACCGCGTCGTCCGGCCACGGCCGCGCCACCCCCAGCTTGGCGGCGCGCCCGATGGCGAGGGCCAGGCCGACCGCGCGCGGCAGGTGGGAGGCGATCGTGGAGGTTTGCGGTATGACCGCGAGTGCGTGGTTGCCGAACACCTTGTGCCGGCCGCCGGCGATCGGCTCGTCCGCGGCCGCGACCAGGCCGAGCAGCACGTCGCGCACGCCGTCACGCGGCAGGCCGGCCTGCCTGGCCCTGGCGAGATAGAACGCGCCCGACCGGTAGTGCAGCAAGGCCGGGTCGGTGGGCCGGAGCGCGGCGGCCACCCCGGCGTTGCCCTCGTGCCCGGCGGAGAAGATCGTGTAGAAGCACGCACCCTCGCTGCGCAGCCACCTGGCGGCGAGGTCGAGGTGGCGGCTCGCGAGCTGCGCTTCGAACAGCTCGAGGCACCGCTCGCCGGTCAGCGCGCTGCCGGGCCGCACCGGATCGCGGTCCAGCCGCTCCGAACTGATCCCGAACGGCTGCCGCGGCGGCGTCTTCAGCTCCCACAGCGCCTCGGCGAAGTGTTTTTCCACCGGGTCGCGCTCGGTCATCTGTGCCGTCCCTGTGGCCGGTTGGCGGTCGCGTCGCTGGTGCGGATTTCCTCATTGTCCGCTGCGGCCAAAATCTGCGCCTCCGGTGAGTATGCGTTCCTTGAATCAGAGTCTGAAGCAGTCGTAGTGTCCGATCGTGCCCACTACAGCTAAGCAGCCGCCATACCCGGGCGAGGAGTACCAGGTGGACAACCAGGCGCGGCGCGCGATGGACCACCAGGCCGGGGCTCCCGCGGCGGCGGCCTATCCCGCGGAGGCGGCCGACCGGTACTGCCTGCGGGCCGGGGAGGCCGCGCGCTTACTTGGCGGTCACCCGTGGCACCGGTTCGTGGTCGTGGGTGACAGCATCGCCGAAGGGCTCGGGGACCCGTACCCGGGTTATCCCGATCAGCCCTGGTGCGACCGGGTCGCCGCCGAGCTGAGGGCGCGGCAGCCGGATCTCGCCTATCTCAACCTCGGCACCAGGGACACGCCCGCGGCGAAGGTACGCACCGGGCAGCTCGGGCCGGCGCTCGCCTTCGCACCGGACCTCGCGCTCGTTGCGTGCGGTGGTTACGGCCTGGCGCTTTCGCGCTACGACCCCGCCGCGGTGGCGGCCGAGCTGCGGGCGATCGTGTCCGCGTTCGCCGGGCCGGGCTGCGATGTGATCACGGTGGGCCTGTTCGACGGGTCGTACGCGCCTGGCCTCCCCGAGTGGTCAAGGCAGCCGATGCGCGCGCGGCTCGCGGAACTGTCCCGGCGTACCGAGGCACTGTCCGGTGAGCTTGGCGCCCTGCATGTGGACCTGACCCGGCACCCGGCGACGCGCGACGCCGACATCTACAGCGAGGATCCACGGCACGGCACGATGCGCGGCCACGCGATCGCGGCCGCGGAAACCGTCAGGCGCCTGGGCGCGCGCCTGGCCGGCGCCGCGTGATGACCGGCCGCGACGGAGGGCCCACCGCCGGCCGGGGCGCCGGGCCTGGCTTCGCCGACCGTGCGCGGCTGATGCAGATCATGTCGAGCCCGTGGCTCGCCCAGTGCTGCTACGCACTCGCCAAGACCGGCATCCCCGACCTGCTCGCGGACGGGCCGCGGGCGGCCGCCGACCTGGCCGGGGAGTCCGGTACGCATCCGCGCGCGCTGCACCGGATGCTGCGCGCGCTCGCTTCGGCCGGGCTCGTCGAAGAGCCCGCGCGCGGCGTCTTCGGCCTGACCCCGCTCACGCAGCTGCTCACCTCGGGCGCCGCGCGGTCCGGCCGGCCTTCCGCGATCATGTTCGGCGAAGAGGTCTTCCGCTCGTTCACCGAGATCGAATACACCCTGCGCACCGGCAAGCCGGCCTTCGAGAAGGTCTACGGCCAGCCCTTCTACGACTACCTGGCCGAGCACCCGGCGGCGGCCGAGACGTTCGCGGCGGCGATGGGCGGCGCCCCGGTGCCCCAGGCGCTCGCCGCGTGCGACCTGACCGGCGTGCGGACCGTGGCCGATGTCGGCGGCGGGAACGGCGGTCTGCTGACCAGGGTCCTTCGTGCGTATCCGGACGCGAGGGGCATACTCGTCGACCTGCCGGAGGCGGTGCGCCAGGCACGGGACAGGCTCACCGCGGCCGGCCTCGCCGATCGCGTCGATTTCGTCGAGGGCAGTTTCTTCGACGGCGTGCCGGCCGGCGCGGACGTGTACGTCCTCGCCCGTGTCCTGCACAACTGGGACGACGCGGACGCCGAGGCACTGCTGCGCCGGGTGCGCGGCGCCATGGCCCCGGGCGCCCGGCTGCTCGTGCTCGAGCAGCTACTCGAACCGGCCGGGACGCCCGATGACGCGGGCGACAGCGCCGCCACCGGCGGCGCGGCCGGCGGCGCCGCGGGTCACGGCTTTGCCCAGGGACAGATCATGGACCTGCTCATCCTGCTCACGCTGCCAGGATGCGATCGCACCGAGGCCGAGTACCGCAGCCTGCTCGCCGCCGCCGGGCTTGACGCGGTATCGGTTTGCCCCCCACCGCTGCGCGCGCCAGGTGCCGAGAGCGTGCTCGAGGCCGTGCCCGCCCCGGCCCGGTCACGGCCCGCCCGACCCTGACAGCTCCCAAAACGAGGCGAAAGAGGACCAGGAGAAATCATGCCGCTTGATCCGCAGGTGCAGGCCATCCGTGATCGCCTCGAACGCGACAACGTGCCCAACCTCTGCACAATGTCCGTCGCGGACGCGCGCGAGGCGGACGTCGCGGCCGCGCGGGCGGCGGCGGGCCGCGCGGAACCGGTGAGCGAGGTTTCCGACCGGACCATTCCCGGGCCCGCGTGCGCCCTGCCGATCCGCGTCTACCGGCCCATGGGCGCCGGGCCGGCGGCTGAGCAGCCGACCGAGCGGCCGTCTGGGCGGCCGTCTGGGCCGCCGCCAGAGCCGTTGCCTGCGCTCGTCTACTTCTTCGGCGGTGGCTGGAGCCTTGGCACCATCGACACGTGCGACGGAGTCTGCAGATGCCTGGCCAACGCCACCGGATGCGTGACGGTGGCGGCCAGCTACCGGCTCGCGCCCGAGCATAAGTTCCCCGCCGCGGTGCAGGACTGTCACGCGGTCACCGCGTGGGTGGCCGCGCACGCGGCGGAGATCGGCGTGGACCGCACCAGGATCGCGGTGGGTGGCGACAGCTCGGGCGGCAACCTGGCCGCGGCCGTCACGCTGCTCGCGCGCGACCGCGGTGGGCCGCCGATCGTCCATCAGTTGCTTGTGTACCCGAACACCGACTACGACGCCGGCACCGCGTCGCTGCGGGCCGGGAACGACCCGTACCTGTTCAACGCGACCGCGGTCGCGTGGTACTGGGGGATGTACCTTTCCTCGCCGGCCGACGCCGCGGATCCACTGGCCTCACCGCTGCGCGCGGAAGATCTCACCGGCCTGCCGCCCGCGACCGTGATCACCGCCGAGTATGACCCGCTGCGCGACGAGGGTGAGCAGTACGCCACGCGCCTGCGCGACGCGGGTGTCCCGGTCGAGCTGACCCGTTACGACGGCATGATGCACGGCTTCTTCACCATGACGGGTGTGCTCGACGGGGCCAAGGTCGCGGTGGCGCACGCCGCGGGCCGGCTCCGCGAGGCATTCGTGCCCACGGGCCCAGGGCTGGCTGGCCGGTGACCCATGCCGCCGCGTGAACTCACTCTGAGTGACCTGCATGGCTCGCTCGCGGATCCGCTGCTCGACGCGATGACGTTCCTGAACGAGATCACCTCGCGCTATCCGGACGCGATCTCGTTCGCCCCCGGCCGGCCGAACGAGGAACTTTTCGAGCACGAACGCATCCCCGAATATCTCGATGCGTATATCACGTATATGCAGAACGTGTGCGGCTACTCAGATCAGCAGGTCCGCACCGCCTTATTTCAGTATGGCCGGACCAAGGGGCAGATCCACGACCTGATCGCCCGCACCATCGCCAATGACGACGGTATACACATCGCGCCGGAGGCGGTCGTGATTACGGTCGGGGCCCAGGAGGGCATGCTCCTGGTCCTGCGCGCGCTCTTCGCCGGGCGCGGCGATGTGCTGTTGGTCAGCTCACCGTGTTATGTCGGCATCACCGGAGCGGCCCGGTTGCTCGATATCGAAGTCGTGCCGGTGCAAGAAGGCGTGTCCGGGCCCGGCGCCGCGTCGGTCCGCGCCGCCGCCAGGCGGGTCCGGGCGGCAGGAAAACGGCCGCGCGCGTTCTACGCCGTGCCGGACTGCGGTAATCCGTCCGGCGTGAGCATGCCGTTCGCCGCGCGTGCGCGGCTGCTCGAGGCGGCCGCCGACGAGGACCTGCTGATCATCGAGGACAATCCCTACGGCTTCTTCACGAGGGAGCCGGAACCTGGCGCGACGCTCAAGTCGCTCGACCGTGACGCCACCGTCATCTACCTCGGCTCCTTCGCCAAGACCTGCTTCCCGGGCGCCAGGCTCGGTTACGTGCTCGCCGATCAGGAGGTGATCGCGGCCGACGGCGCCCGCAGCCTGCTCGCGGACGAACTCGCGAAGATCAAAAGCATGACGACCGTCAATACGCCCTCGCTCAGCCAGGCCGTGATCGGCGGCATGCTCGTCACGCACGACTGCAGATTGCGCGCCGCGAATTCGGCTGCGATCAGCTTTTACCGCGCCAACATGACGACTTTGCTCGACGAACTCGAGCGCCATTTTCCCGCGCCTGAGCGGTCAGCGCTCGGCGTGCGCTGGAACACGCCCGGCGGCGGTTTCTTCGTGGTCGTGACCGTGCCATTCCTGGCGGACGACAAGGCACTGGAACGATCGGCGCGCGAACACGGCGTGCTCTGGACGCCGATGGCGCCCTTTTACCTCGACGGCGGCGGCGGCCATCAGCTCAGGCTGTCGTGCAGCTACATTTCCCGTGCGCAGATCGTGGCCGGAGCGGCGCGGCTCGCGGGCTTTATCCGCGCTGCGGCCGCCGGTTAATCGAGCGCGGCCACGATGCCGTCCCACAGGCGTGCCCTGGCGCGCAAGGCGATGCTCACCGTCTCCGCGCACGCGTCAAGTTTGGCCGTGTCGTCGCCGCACAGGTCGGCCACCATCTGCATCGCCATCGGCGTGTGCTGCTCACCGTCGACCTCGATGTGCCGGGCCAGATAGTCACGGAACGTAGCCAACCGGTCGTTGTCTCCGTCAACCGCGATCACCCGGTCGAACATGTTCGGTATCAGGTCCTCACGGCTGAACGCGAACGCCGCCGCCTGGCAGTGCACCGGCGCGTGCACCACGATGTCCCACGTGGCCGTCACGAAATCAGCCGCAGGCGGCGGTACGCCTGCGGTCGCCATCGCGGCCGCCACATCGACACCGCGGCGCAGCGCGGCGAGGAACTCCTCCACCGCGTGGGTGTCCGCGCCGGCTTCCTTCATGCCGATGAGGTAGAGCTCGAAGTGGCTGATGAACTCGCCGCCGAGTTCGTCGCTCTCCTCGACGAGGACGATCTCGTTGATCAGCCGGCGGCTCGTCGCCGGTCCCTCCGGTAGCCACGGTAACGTCACGCAGGTCAGCCGCTGCTGCAGCGCCGTCAGCAGGGACATGAAGTCCCATACCGCGAACACGTGGTGCTGCATGAAGGTCGTGACGTCGCCGAGCGTGTGCATTCGCTGGTAGATCGGGTGGCCCGTGACCTCGGCGCGGGCGGGCGCCACCCCGGCGCGGATCTTCTCCACACCTGCGTTTGTCAGTCCCCAGTCGTAACGTGACATGGACCCTCCCTTGGTTGGATCTCATGGCCCTTTGTCGCGCGCCGAGCGCAGTCTGTCAACAGTGCCCGAAATGTCGGGGATGTTTTACCCCGGCGCGGCACCCACGGCCGTCGCATCGATGTCGGCGATCCGCGGCCGCCCGGCAAGCGCCATGACCTCGCTCAACTCGTCGCGCAGCAGCTTGAGCACGGCGCTGACGCCCGCCTGTCCCGCGTGCGCAAGACCCCACACCACCGGCCGCCCGACCAGGACGGCGTGCGCGCCGAGCGCCAGCGCCTTGAACACATCGGTGCCGCTGCGGACGCCGCCGTCGACGAGCACCGGAATCCGGCCGGCCGCGGCGGCCACCACCTCGGGCAGGGCGTCCAGGCTTGCGATCGCCCCGTCAAGCTGGCGCCCGCCGTGGTTCGAGACGACGATCGCGTCGATTCCGTGGTCGATGGCAAGGACCGTGTCCTCGGCCGTAACGATTCCCTTGAGCATCAGGGGCAGCGGCGCCTGCGCGCGCAGCCAGGCCAGATCGGCCCACGTGATGGTCGGGTCGAACTCGCTGCTCGCGTGGCGCTGCAGCGACGAAGAGCCGGGATCGCGCTCGTGCGCCTCGGCCATGACGGACGAGCCGACGTTCACGGCGCTGACGCCCGGCGGCAGCGTGAAACCGTTGCGGATGTCGCGCAGCCGGCGGCCAAGACGCGGCGCGTCGACCGTCAGCATCAGCGCCTGGCAGCCGGCTTGCGTGGCCCGCTGCAGCAGCCCGCGGAGCGCGTCACGCTGCCGCAGCCAGTACACCTGGAGCCACCAGCGGCCGGCCGCGGTGCCGATCTCCTCGAACGTGCGGCTGGCGAACGTGCTGGCGATGAACAGCGTCCCGGCCTCGCGCGCGGCGGCCGCGGCAGCGACCTCGCCGTCGGGATGGGCGAGCCGCTGGAAGGCCATCGGCGCGATCGCCACGGGGAAGTCGAGCGGCGTGCCGAGCAGGGTCGTGCCGAGGTCACGAGCCGAGATGTCGACCAGAACCCGGGGCCGCACGACGATCCGCTTGAATGCCGCCACATTGGCGCCAAGAGTGGACTCGGTACCACTGCCGCCCTGCAGGTAGTCCCAGACATCGGGCGGCACACCCGTCCGCGCGGCCGTTTCGAACTCGGCCAACTGCAGCAGTTCCATGCCAGCTAGCGCCCTTTGCTATCCGGACCGATAGAGATCGCCTACCCTTTCACGCCCATCACCTCGAAGATGATCGGGAGTTCTTGACCACCGTAGCCAGCATGTGCGAATCTTGCGCCGGGTCACCCCAAACGTCGTCATAAGCCATACGTCGTTATTAGCAGGATTCCTTACCATCCCGGGCGGCACCACCGAGCCTCCCGGGTAGGGCATGCTGCCTGGGGGGTTAATGGAGCACGCTCCGCACGTGACAGCGCTGTCGCGGTCGGCCGGATGGGTTGACGAGGCCCTTCTTGCTGGCAATGACAGCGATTGCTGCCTTCGGCTCGGCCGGGCCGTGCATCGAGGCACCCTCCGTGACCTGGTCGCCGGGCAGCAGCACAAGCTCGGCGCCGCGGGCCTGACCGCCGGCGGCACGGTGTCGTTGCGCCTGCCCCCCTCGCTCGGCTACGTGGCCAGCCTGCTCGCGGCGTGGCGGATCGGCGCGCAGGTGAGCCTGCTCGATCATCGCCTGACCCAGTACGAGGTCGATCGCGCGCTCGAACGGCTGGCACCCCAGGTGCTCGTCCAGGTCGCCAGCACCTCGGCGCCTGCGGTCCGGGCGATGCGCGGCTACGCCGAGGTCGAGACCACCGTCACGCCGCGGCCGGGCGGCCGCCCGGCCGCTACCGGGCACGCGCTCGTGCAGCTCAGTTCCGGCTCGACCGGACCCTCCAAGGTGATCGCGCGCACCGCGGCCGACCTGACCGGGGAACTCGACCGCTACGCCAAACTGGACGGCTACCCGCGCCGGGGCGAACGGATCGTGTGCCTCGCCTCGGTTGTGCACGTGCTCGGTCTGGTCGGCGGCCTGCTGCACAGCCTGCACGCGGGAGGCGAACTCGTGTTCGCCGACCGCCTCACGCCCGACGCCATCCTCGCCGCGGTCGCGGCCGGTGACCGGCCGACCATGATCCTCGGCGTGCCGTTCCACGCGGAGCTGCTGACCTCGGTCGCCGCGCCGCCGCCGCTCCCGCAGCTTGCCCGCATGGTCGTCGCCGGTGAGTTGGTCCGGCCGCACGTGCCAGCCGCGTTCGCCGCCCGTTACGGTGTGCCGCTCGGGACGATGTACGGGATGACCGAACTCGGGGTCATCGCTACCGACCTGCACGGCCGCAACCACCCGGCCGTGGCGCCGGCCCCTGGCATGAGCCTGCGGGTGGAGGCAGGTGAGCTGCTCGTCGCGATGCCCGCCTCGCCGTACGTCGGCCTGGTGGACCCGACCCGCTGGTCGGACGGCTGGCTGCACACCCGGGATGCCGCGGCCGCCGATCCCGCGACCGGCCTGGTGACGATCCTCGGCAGGCTCGATTCGCAGGTGTCCATCGGCGGGCTCAAGGTCGATCTCACCGAGGTGGAGCAGAGCCTGGCGGCGCTGCCCGAGGTCGCCGAGGTGGTCGTGGTCTACGACGACCAGATCAGGGCCTACCTCGCGTTACGCGACGGTGCAACCCTGGCCGGCGTCGAGCGGGCGGTGAGCGAACAGCTTGCCGCCTTCAAGCGGCCGCGTGACATCCAGGTCCTGCCGAGCCTGCCGCGCACGGCAAGCGGCAAGGTCGTCCGCGACCGCGCGGCGCTCCGTCTGCTCGCCGGCCGCGAGTCGGTGGTTAAGTGAAGTGCTGCCCGGGGGGGGCGACCCCCCGAAACCCCCCGCACCAGTGGATGCCGCATCCGCGGCAGCTGTGCTGCAGTTTCGCGCGACGCGCAGGCGAACCCCACCTCGGCCCAGGCCAGGGATCTCGCACCCATGGACCAGGCCAGGGATCTCGCACCCATGGAAAGGAAGTCTCGTAGATGAAGGACGAGGTTTGCCAGTTCGTCGTCGATGCGTTGCAGAAGATGAACTACGACGTCAGCGACGTCACCCCGGATACCGACCTTGGCCCGGCCGGTCTCGATCTCGAGTCGCTCGCGCTTGCGGAGCTTGCGATCCAGGTCGAGGACGAGTTCGGGGTGAAGTTCAGCGACGACGACACCGAGACACTCGCGCTCATGACTTTGGACGAGTTCGGCACCGAGGTCGCCAAGCGGATCGCTGCGGAGCCTGCGGTCAAGGCCGAGTGATCCCCGTGCGGCCGCTCGATCGTGATCAGGTCGTCGCCATGCTCGCGACGTTCGGTGACCGCAGCCCCGACGCGGTTGCCGACCAGATCAGCTCGCTGGAGCTGACGTGGCTGATCGCTCAGATCGAACAGCACTACGGCGTCGTGCTCGACCTCAGCGACGAATTGCTCGCGGGAATGTCGACGGTCTCCGGCGCCACCGCGACCCTGCGCGGCGCGGTCGCCGAGGCAGCCACAGGGGCATCCACCGAGGCGCCCACCGTCGCGGGTACGGCCGCTGCGGCGGCGGAGGCGGCGGCCGAGCATGGCTGAGGATCCGCGCGAAGCGGTGGTGCTGACGGGCATCGGCGCCGCGTCGGCGTTCGGCCGGGGCACCGGCCCGCTTTTCGGCCACGTGTCCGCGGGCACGCCCGCGTTCGCCGAGGTGACCAGGTTCGATGTCGCGCAGCGCCGGGTCAGGACGGCCGCGCACGCGCCCGGCTCGCCTGACCTTGCCGCCGAACTGGCCGCGGTCGTCGAAGACGCGTGCACGGTCGCCGGGCTCGAACCTGGCCTGCGCGCCCGCTGCCCGCTGCTGCTCGCGGCGCACACCGACCGTGATCCCGCGCGCACACCGGCCGGGGCCGCCGGCCTGGGCCAGGACCGGCTCAGCCCGCCCGGCGACGCGCCTCCCGGCCTCGCCGCCGCGGTGGCGCAGTGGTGCGGGCTGCTCGCCGGACCTCGCGTGTACACGGCGGCGTGTGTAGCCGCGAGCACCGCGGTCGCGGACGCGGCGACCATGATCGCTTCTGGCCGCCTCGACCGCGCGGTGGTGGCGGCGGGCTACCTGGTGGAGCCGGGGAACTTCGCGCTCTTCGACGCCGGCCGCGCGCTCGCCAAGGACGGCCAGGTCCGGCCGTTCAGCGCGGGCAGGCAGGGCATGCTGCTCGGTGACGGGGTGGCCGCCGTGGTGCTCGAGTCGGCCAGCGCCGCGCGCGGGCGCGGCGCGGACGTGCTCGCCCGGCTCGCCGGCTGGGGACGCTGCGGTGATGCCTACCACGTCTGCCAGCCACGACCGGATGGCGCCGGGCTGGCGAACGCCGTCGGTTCCGCCCTCAGGCGCGCCGCCGTGGCGCCCGCCGAGGTCGGCTACGTCAACGCGAACGGCACCGGCACGGCGCAAAGTGACGCGGCGGAGGCGGCGGCGCTGCTTCGCGTGTTCGGCGAGACGGCCGGGCGGGTCCCCGTGAGCTCGACCAAGTCGGTGCACGGCCACGCGCTCGAGGCGTCGGCGCTGCTCGAACTCGTCGTGACGGTGCTCGCACTGGGCAACGGCCTGCTGCCGGTCAATGCCGGATTCCTGGAGCCTGACCCGGGCTTTGAGCTCGATCTCGTCCTCGGCGCGCCGCGCGAGGCGCGGCCGGAGTACGCGCTCAGCGTCAACTTCGCCTTCGGCGGGGCCAACACGGCATTGCTTGTGGGCGCGGCATGAGCGCACAGCCAGCGGCTGGGTACCTGGCCAGCGAGCGGCGCGGCGCCGCGGCCGCCGGGCCGGCCGAACCAGGTGCGCAAGCGGCTCCAGCTGTGCCAGCCGCGCCAGGCGCCCCGACCGTCCCAGGCGTCCTCGGCGCCCCGGCCGGGCCGGCCGGGGACGCCGGCCAGCACGCTACGGCGGATCTGGCCGTGCTCGCCCGTGCGCACTGGCCGGAGGGGCCGGGCGACACCCTGACGCCGATACCCGCGTTCGTGGTCTCGTCGTTCAACCCGCTCGTGGCCGAGGTCGCGAACCGGTGCCTGCGCGCCTACTACGGAGCGCCTCCTGCCGACCCCGCACGCGCGAGCACGACCGCGATCGTGCTGGCGAGCCGGCACGGCGACGTCGGCACGGACGCGGCCGTGGCGCGGGCTCTCGCCGAACGCCGCCGCGTTCCGCCGCTGCTGTTCTTCCAGTCCAACGTCAACGCGGTGGCCGGCCATGTCGCAGCGCGCTGGGGCCTGGCCGGCCCGGTGGTATGCACGTGCCCGCTGGGCGATCCACTCGCCGACGGGCTCGCGTGTGCCGCGCTGCTGTTCGAGGACGGTGACGCCAGCGAGGCGCTTGTCATCGCCGCGGATCAGGGCGACGGCGGCGAATCCGACCGCGCGGCCGCGGTTCTCGTGGCCGCGCCGACGCAGCGGCCAGGCGCCGGGTACACCCGCGCGGGCCAGCAGGAGCCAGGAGGAGCCACATGAAGGTCCCGAGCATGCGCGCGGAACTCGCGGCCGACACCGAGATCGGCGCGGGTAACGTGGTCAGCATCCGGCTGGCCCGCGGCACCGGCCTCGACGACCCCGTCGTCACGTTCGACACCGATCCCGGCGGCGCACCCGCGTGGCAGCCGCTGACCCTGCGGCAACTCGACACGCTGGCCGCGGCGCGCGCCGCGACACTGCACGAGCTCGGTATCGGGATGCGCGACCCGGTCGCGGTCATCGCGCCGACCGCCGCGGACACCGCGCTCACGTTCCTCGCCCTCACCCGGCTCGGCGCGATTCCCGCGCTGATCAACCCATACCTGCCCACCGAGCTCGCCGCGCAGTACATCCACCGCCTCGGCGCGGTGGGGCTGATCACCGACCCGGCGCACGCGAAGCAGCTGGCGCCCTACGACATCGCCACGCCGCTGCTTCCCGACGTCGCCACCCTGGGCGCCGGGGACCCGGACAGCGCTCCGCCGCCCTACCGGTACCACCCGACCGACCCGGTGGCGATCACGCATTCGTCCGGCACGACCGGCCTGCCCAAGGCGGTCGTGCATTCGCACAGCAGCCTGTTCGCGGCGATCAGGTACCGGCTGCGCCTGCCGAGGCCGCAAGGCACGCAGCGGATGCTGAGCGCCCTGCCGTGCCCGCACGCAGCGGGCCTGATCGTGCTCAACCTCGCGCTGTGCAACGGCGGGCAGATGCTCATGCTGTCCAGGCAGACCGGCCCGCTCGTGCTCGACGCGATCGAACGCTGGCAGCCGGGCTGCGTGGTCGGGTTCTCCACGACCTGGCCGAACCTGGTGAAGGCGGACCTCGCTCACCGCGATCTCGCTTCGGTGGCCCTGTGGTGGAACACCGGCGACTGCGCCCACGAGGCGCATATCCGGCGGCTGATCGCACAGGGCTCGAGGGAGACGGTCACCTCCGCGGGCCGGGTGCGCCAGCCGGGCTCGGTGTTCGTCGACGGCCTCGGCTCAAGTGAGATGGGGCACTCGCACTTCCACATCGCCCACACGCCGGACTCGAACCGGTATGGCCGGTGCATCGGGCGCGCGCACTCGTTCGCCGACGCGCGGGTCTTCGGCCCGGACGGCGAGGAACTGCCGCCGGGCGAGGTGGGGGAGCTCGGCACCAGCTCCCCGACGGTTTCCCTCGGCTACTGGAACGACTCGGCCACCACCTACCGGACCAGGATCCGCGGCTACTTCCTGACCGGTGATCTGGTCTACCGCGACGAGGAGGGCTACTTCTACCACCTCGACAGGAAGGTCGACTCGGTCGATCTCGGCGGCGGCGCGCGCCTGTACACGGCCGCGTCCGAGGAACGGATCCTCGCGCGCTGCCCGGACGTGCTCGACTGCACGGTCGTGGCGGTGCCCGAAGGCGGCCGGGTGGTCACCGACGTGCTGCTGCAACTCGACCCGGCGGCAGCGGCTACCGCCGCCGCGGACCAGCACGCCGGCCTCGCCGAGCAGGTGCGCGCCGCACTCGACGAGCGCGTCGCCGCCACCGTGCGCCACGTCATACCGACCGGCGACGACAACATCCCGCTGACCGCCACGGGTAAGGTCCGCAAGTTCGTGCTCAGGCAGCGCCACCTGGCGGAAGCGTCACGATGAGCTGGCCAGGGGGAGACCGCGCAGCCGTTACGGGAATCGGTCTCGTCACGCCGCTCGGCCGCGACGTCGGCGAGTTCTTCGACGCGGTGTGCGCGGGCCGCTCCGGGCTGAGCGCACCGCCGGAGAAGCATCCGGTCGCCGACATCCTCGAGGTGGCCGGGCTCGCGCCGGACATCGACCCGGAGTCGTTGCTCCCGCCGAAGGAGACGCGGTGCGTCGACCGCTTCATCGTGCTTGCGCTCGCCGCCGCCGCGGATGCGCTCGCCGACGCGGGCGTCGAAGCCGGGCGGGACGTCGACCCGTACCGGATGGCGGTGATCGCCGCCACCGGCGGCGGCGGGCTCGAGACGTTCGAGGAGTTTTCGCACGCGCGGTTCCAGCGCGGCCGCCCGGCCGTGAGCGCGTATCTGCTGCCGGGGATGTTGTCGAACATGGCGACCGCGCGGATCGCCATCAAGCATCAGATCCTCGGCTACAGCTCGGCGATCGTCACGGCCTGCGCCGCGGGCGCCCAGGCCATCGCGGAGGGCCTGCGGCTCATCCGCGACGGCGAAGCCGACGTCGTGGTCTGCGGCGGCGCCGAGTCGCCGCTGCACCCGACCATCGCCGCGGCGTTCGCCAACACGCGCGCGCTTGCCCGTGGGTGGGCGGATCCGACGGCGGCGAGCAGGCCGTTCGACCGCGGCCGCAACGGGTTCGTGCTCGCCGAAGGCGCGGGCATGTTCGTGCTCGAGCGCGCGGCACACGCCCAGGCGCGCGGTGCGGCCGCGTACGCCGACCTCATCGGCTGGGGTGCGACGACGGACGCGCATCATCCGACGATGCCCCGTCCGGACGGCGCTGGCGCGGCCGAATGCATGCGCCGCGCGCTCGCGGGCGGCGGCCTGCGCCCAGCCGACGTCGACTACGTCAACGCCCACGGGACGAGCACCAAGCTCGGTGACACCGCGGAAGCCAGCGCCATCCGCTCGGTCTTCGGCGACCACCGGCCCGCGGTCAGTTCGATCAAGGGCGTTACCGGCCATCTCCTCGGCGCCTCGGGCGCCATCGAAGCCGCCGCGACGGCGCTCGCCGTGGCCCGCGGCGTGCTGCCGCCGACGCATAACCTCACCGACCCCGATCCGGCGTGCGACCTTGACCACGTGCGCGGATCGGCGCGCACCGGCCAGGTGCGCGCCGCGCTGTCGAACTCTTTCGCTTTCGGCGGCCACAACCTCAGCCTCCTGTTCGGCCCGTCCCGCATCAGCGCAAGCCGCACGACCACCGCACGAGGTACGCGATGAACATTCAAGGGATCGACCACGTGGAGTTCTACGTCGCAGACGCGCGGCAGGCCGCTGGCCAGTTGTGCGCTGCCTACGGCTTCCGCGTCGACGGGGAAGGCGGCCCGCACACCGGGCTGCCCGGTCAGCGATCGGTGCTCGTCCGGCTGCCGGGCATCCGGATCCTGCTCACCGCCGGTCTCTCCGCCGACCACCCGGCCACGCGGTACGTGGCCAGGCACGGCGACGGGGTCGCGGTCGTCGCGTTAGCCACCGACGACGCGAGCGCCGCGTTCACGGAGGCGGTGCGGCGCGGCGCCGAGCCGCTGGCCCACCCCGTCGTGTACGAGCAGGGAATCACTCGCGTGACGTTCGCGTCGGTGTCGGGGTTCGGTGACGTCGCGCACAGGTTCGTGCAGCGGCGCGGGCCCGACGAGGAGTTCGCGCCCGGCGTCATCCAGCGGCAGCCGTCAGGCAGCGCTGCCCCGGGGGGGCGACCCCCCGGGATCCCCCCGCAGGAATCGATGCCGCATCCGCGGCAGCCGTTCAGCACCGCTGCCCCGGGGGGGCGACCCCCCGGGATCCCCCCGCAGGAATCGATGCCGCATCCGCGGCAGTTAAGCACCGCTGCCCCGGGGGGGCGACCCCCCGGGATCCCCCCGCAGGAATCGATGCCGCATCCGCGGCAGCCGTTCAGGACTAATGCCGACTCGGACACCGCTGACGGCGACGGGGGCGAGGACATCCTCGACGTGATCGACCACATCGCCGCCTGCGTGCCGGCCGGCACGCTGGACGCGGTCGTCCAGGCCTACGACGACATCTTCGGCTTCACCCAGATCTTCGAGGAGCGCATCGAGGTCGGCGGCCAGGCGATGGACTCGAAGGTGGTGCAGAGCCCCTCCGGCGAGGTGACGCTGACCCTCCTCGAGCCCGTGGTCAGCGCGGATCCCGGCCAGATCGACGACTTCCTGCGGTCGCATGACGGGGCGGGCGTGCAGCACGTGGCGTTCCGCACCTCAGACATCGCGGAAGCCGTGCGGATCCTGGAGAAGCGCGGCGTCCAGTTCCTCGCCACGCCGCCCGCGTACTACGACGCGCTCGAACGCCGCCTCGGCGCGGCCGAGCTTCCGCTGCAGGAGCTTCGAGCCCTCAACGTGCTCGCCGACCGCGACCCGTGGGGCCTGATGTTCCAGATATTCACGCAGTCGGTGCACCCGAGGCGCACCTTCTTCTTCGAGCTGATCGAACGGCGCGGCGCGCTCACCTTCGGCACCGGGAACATCCGGGCCCTCTACGAGGCCGTCGCGCGTGAGCACGCAGCCGCGGCACCTCCGCCCGCCCCGGGCGACCGGCCGGGCGCCACGCCATCTGACACCTGATCCGGGACCGACCGCCACATGGGAGGCAGACCATGTCCACGTCGTTCATGCCCACGGACGCGTTCATGCTGACGGCCGAAGAACGTGACCTGCTGCCCTCGGACTCTGGCGTCCAGTGGTACGCGGAACACGGCTGGTATCTGTCCAAAAAGCTGCTCACCGACGCCGAAGCCGGTGCCCTCAGCGCCGCGAGCGAGCAGATCTACGCGGGCAAACGCGACCGCGTGTTACCGCTGCGGCCACCGAACCTCGCCTACTGGGAGCCGTCCGACGGGCAGGTTCAGCGGCACAACGACTACGTCCACTACGAGAGCGACGACTTCGCGCGGATCCTCCGCAAGCCGCTCATCGGCGCGGTGGCCGCGCGGCTGGCCGGAAGCAGCGAGATCAGGATCTTCCAGGCGACGCTCATCTACAAGCCGCCGGTGCGCGACGAGGAGACGAACCTCGTGCCGTGGCACGCCGACCGGCACTACTGGCAGACATGCACCTCGGAGCGGATGCTGACCGCCTTCATCCCCTTCCACGACTGCGGCGAGGAGATGGGCACGATCACGATCATCGACGGAAGTCACCGGTGGAAGGAGCCGCCCGGCGGTGACGACTCCACCCGGCACTTCGCGCAGCGTGACCGCGGCGAGCTTGACGCCCTGCTCGCGGAGACGGCCAGGTTCAACGGGGCCGAGGTGACAGCGACCCCGATGGTGATCCCGAAGGGGCACATGAGCTTCCACCACTGCCGCGTCTACCACGGCAGCGGAGCGAACGTGAGTGGCCGCCCGCGGCGCTGCGTCTCCCTGCACATGCAGGACGGCGAGAACCAGTGGCGGCGCTACCTCCGGCCGGACGGCGGCACGGTCGTCTACAACAACGACGTCCTCGTCCGCAGCACCGGCGCGGGCACCCCGGACTACGCCGACCCCGAGTACTGCCCGGTGATATGGAGGGCGTAGCTGTGCCTTCGGCGGCGAGCGAACTCTACCTGGCCATGCGGCTGATCCGCAGCTTCGAGGAACAGGCGTTGCAGCTGGTGAAGTCCGGTGACATCGTCGGTGGCACACATCCGTACATCGGCGAGGAGGCCGTGGCCGTCGGCGTCTGCGCCGCCCTGCGCGGCGACGACCTCATCACGGGAACGCACCGCGGTCACGGGCATGTGCTCGCCAAAGGCGCCGATCCGCGGCGGCTCCTCGCCGAACTCATGGGTAAGGAGACCGGGCTCAACCGCGGTCGCGGCGGCTCGATGCACGCCGCCGACGTCAGCCTCGGCATCCTGGGTGTCAACGCGATCGTGGGCGCCGCCGCCCCGATCAGCGTCGGCGCCGCGTGGTCGGCGCGCCGGACCGCAAGCGGCCAGGTGGTGGCGACGTTCTTCGGTGACGGCGCGCTGAACCAGGGTGTGCTGCTCGAGGCGATGAACCTGGCGGCGCTGTGGAGCCTGCCCGTCCTGTTCGTGTGCGAGAACAACGGCTACGCCACGACGATGCCGATCGAGACCGCGGTGGCGGGGACCGCGGTGGGCCGCGCAGCGGCGTTCGGCATCACCGCGCGATCGGTCGACGGCATGGACGTGGAGCAGGTGCGCGACGCGGCGGCGGCGATGGTGTCCCGCGCCCGCGCCGGGGAGGGCCCGGGTTTCCTCGAGTGCATGACCTACCGCTTCGGCCCGCATCACACGATGGAGTACCGGCTCAAGCTGTCCTACCGCGCCGAAGAGGAGATAGCGCGGTGGAAGGAGCGTGACCCGCTCGACATCGAGGGAGCCAGGCTCGCGGCGGGTGAGCGGAAGCGGATCGACGGCGAGGTCGCGGCGCTGATCGACGCGGCGGTCGAATTCGCACGGTCCAGCCCGGCGCCTGACCCCGCGGGCGCGCTCGACTTCCTCTACGCGAGCGGCCTGCGGCCACGAGCGGGAGCCGTCTCATGACCTGGCTGTCGTACGCCAAGGCGCTCAACCGGGCGCTCGGTGACGAGATGGAACGCGACCCGGCGGTCTGCGTGTTCGGCGAGGACGTCCAGGCCGGGATCGCCGGGCTGACGCTTGGGCTGTACAAGCGTTTCGGCGGCGACCGTATCGTCGACATGCCCCTGTCGGAGCAGGCGTTCACCAGCATGGCCACCGGCGCGGCCATGACCGGGACGCGGCCGGTGATCGAGTTCCAGATCCCTTCGCTGCTTTTCCTCGTGTTCGAGCAGATCGTGAACCACGCCCACAAGTTCTCCCTGATGACCGGCGGCCAGGTGGCGGTCCCCGTCACCTACATCGTGCCCGGCTCGGGTTCGCGGATGGGGTGGGCGGGCCAGCACTCCGACCATCCGTACAGCCTCTTCGCGCACGTCGGGGTCAAGACGGCGGTCCCCGCGATGCCCTCGGACGTCTACGGCCTGCTCGTATCCGCGATCCGCGACCCGGACCCGACCGTGATATTCGCGCCCACGGGTGCGATGGGCGTGCGCGAGGACGTCACGTCGCAGCTCGTGGCCGTCCCGCTCGGCTCGGCGCGGATTCACCGCAGCGGATCTGACGTCACCGTGGTCGCGGTGGGCCATCTGGTGCACGACGCGCTCGCGGTCGCGGCGGAACTCGCCGGCGAGGTATCGCTGGAAATCTTCGACCCGCGCACGCTGTACCCGTTCGACTGGGACGCGCTCATGTCGTCCTTGCACAAGACCCGCCGCCTGGTCGTGATCGACGACTCCAACCGGTACTGCGGCTTCGGTGCCGAGGTCGTCGCGACCGTGTGCGAGGAACTGCGGTTGATAGCGCCGCCCAAGCGGGTGACACGCCCGGACGGCGCCGTGCTGCCGTTCGCGCTCGATCTCGACCGGGCCGTGCAGCCGGGCCGGGACCAGCTCGTGGCCGCGATCCGCGCGGTCATGAAGTAGCTGGCCGGGGCTGCGCGGCGCGTACCAGACCGGCCCTTCCCGCTGCCCCTGCTGGGTGCCCTGGCAGACTGGCGCGGACATCGCCGCTTTTGAGGAGGCCCGAATGCTGCCGTGGTCGGCCGATCTTGCCGGGCGTATCGACCAGCAGGTGATCGCCAGCGAGGTGCTGCGGGGAAACCCGCTCGGGGATCCGGCCGAGCGCCCGGTGTGGGTGCAGCTGCCACCTGGTTACGACGACGATCCCGCGCGCCGCTTTCCTGCCGTCTACGTGCTGCAGGGCTACACCGGGTTCGTGACGATGTGGGCGAACAGGGCCGCGTACAGCCAGCCGTTCCCCGAACTCGCGGACGCGGTGTTCGCGAGCGGGCAGGCGCCGCCCGCGATCGTGGTCTACGTGGACGCGTGGACGGCGTACGGCGGGAGCCAGTTCGTCGACTCGCCGGGCACCGGGCGCTACCACACGTACCTGTGCGACGAGGTCGTGCCCTGGGTCGACGCCCGGTACCGTACGCTCACCAGCCGCGACCACCGTGCGATCAGCGGCAAGTCGAGCGGCGGCTTCGGTGCGATGATCACGCCGATGCTGCGGCCGGACCTTTTCTCCGCGCTGGCGACGCACGCAGGCGATTCGCTGTACGAGCTGGTCTACATCCCCGGTTTCGCCGCGGCCGTGCGGCACCTGCGCCGATACGACGCGGACATCATGCGGTGGTGGGCGGATTTCCGCTCCCGCCCGAACCGGCAGCGCGAAGGCGATCTTGACCTGCTGATGCTCCTCGGCATTTCGGCCTGCTTCTCCGCCAGCGACGACGGCGGGCCGCAACTGCCGATAGAACCGGACACGGGCGTGCTGCGCCAGGAAGTCTGGCAGCGCTGGCTGGACTGGGATCCGGTCCGGATGGTGCCGGTGTACGCCGAGGCGCTCCGCACGCTGCGCGCGGTCTGGATCGACGCGGGGACCAGCGACGACTACTTCCTCGACCTGGGCGCCACGGCGTTCAGAAAGGCGCTGGCCGAGGCCGGCGTGCGCGACGACGTTGTGCACTTCGAGCTGTTCGACGGCAAGCACGGCGGCATCGGTTACCGGTATCCCATGGCGCTGGCGTGGCTCTGCGAGCGCATCGCGCCCTGACGAGCGTGCTCAGCCCAGGTCGTCGAACTCCCCGTCCTTGACGCCGGCGATGAACGCACGCCACTCGGCTTCCGTGAAGGCGAGTACCGGCCCGTCCGGGTTCTTGGAGTCACGCATGAGGATCAGCCGGCCGGCGTCCGCCTTGTGGCTGGACACCGCAGCCGCGTCGTCGGTGACGGTGATCTCCACTGATTCCGTTTCGCCGGTGCTGCCGGTGGCGCTGCCATCCCGCCACGCCAGTTCAGACTCGTCCATCCCGTATACCCGCGCTTTCCTTGGCTGACCGCTGCACGTGGAGGCGGCCAGCTCGGCCGCGGGACTCCCTTCGCCCAGGAGTGTATAGGCGGCCGGCCCGGCCGGGGCTGGGTTCCCGCATGGCGGCCAGTACTGTGGCGGCTCGCCGGGGACACGGGTGGTCAGCGGGGGACGATCACATTGAGCGCGGCGGGCATCGCGCGGATGCGCAGCGGCGGGCGCACGGCGAGCAGTTCGCCGTCGCCGCCGGCCGGCATCGGCCGGTCAACGGTCACCGTGACCGCCGCGGCACGGTCCGTGCTCACCTGGGCCAGCGATACGTGTGAGCCGTGCCTGATCTTCAGCAGTACGCGGACGAACGCCACCTTCGGTGCGTGCCGCATCGCCACGATGTCGAGCACGCCGTCGGTGTGCAGGGCGCCGGGCGCGACCTTCATGCCCGCCCCGAAGTACGGTGTGTTGGCGACCACGACCGCGTAACCGCGGAATTCCGACGTGGCCCGCGCACCGTCGGGGCGGGTCGTCTCCACCCGGAACGTGGTGGCCCGCCAGCCGAGCAGCGCCCTGAGCGCCGCGACGTGGTAGACGGCGGGCCCACGGACGAGGCGGGCCCGGTTCGCGATCTCGCCGGCGACGGCAGCGATCCCGACGTATACGCTGCCCGCGACGATGGCGTGGCCCCCTTCGGCACCGGTCACCGAGATCAGGTCCACCGGCCGGAGCCGGCCGTCGACCAGCAGGCGAGCCGCCGCGGCGGGCTCGAAGGGCACCCGCAGGGTCCTGGCGAAGTCGTTGCCGCGCCCGGCCGGGACGATGCCGAAGGCGCAGGCCGGCCGGGCCGGGCCGGCCGGTGAGCCTGGTGCGCCTGGCCCGGCTCGCACCTGCCCGGCCGCCGCGGTGGTCCGCTGCCCGGCCTGCTGCCCGGTTTGCTGCTGGGTCTGCTGGGTGGCCTGCTGTCCGGTTTGCTGCTGAGCCTGTTGCGGGGCCTGTTGCTGGGCCGGTCCCGCGGCCCCGCTGGGCGATCCCTCCGTGACCTCGGCGATCGCGCCCGCGAGCGCGCCGGTAAGGCCATCGCCACCGAACGCGACCACGGTCTCTCCCCGCCTGGCCGCCGCGGCCGCCAGCGTCCGCGCATGCTCCAGGCTCGCGCTCTGCGACACCGTGTAGCTGGCTCCCGCGGCGTCGAGGACCGCGGTGACCCTGGGCAGGTAGCTGGCGGGCTTGCCGCCTCCGGCGGCCGGGTTGACGACCAGGGTGAGCGCAGCGGTCATCGGGAGCCCTTTCGGTGTGTGCACGTGATTGTGCCATCGATGGCGGCGCTTGCGGCAGCCTCGCTCCGGACGGGTGCACCCAGTATCTTGCGGGCTGGTGTCGTAGGTTTGTGTGCACAAAGAACAAACAGCGGCGTACTCCTCAGCTCGCTTTGGTTGCGGGTGCTGTTTCATGAGAGCGGTGGCCACGCGCGGCTCGCCGCACAACACGCCCGGCCGGGGGAGCGCCCCATCCTCAGCGGCATCACCCTCAACCCCGAAGGCAGGCCCCGTGACCGCGACCGTACGCCCTCCGGTGGATGGCGGCACCGTGCTGGTAACCGGCGCCTCGGCGGGTATCGGTCGTGAACTCGCTGTTCAGCTCGCGGCCCGGGCCAGGACCCTGGTGCTGCTCGCCCGGCGCGCCGGGCGGCTCGAAGAGGTGCGGGCCGACCTGCTGGCTCGGCACCCACAGCTGCAGGTGGTGGCCCTGCCGGTCGACCTGTCCGACGAAAGCGACGTGGAGCGCGCCCTGGCCGAGCTGAATGAGCAGGTCGGGCCCGTGGACGTCCTGGTCAACAACGCCGGCGCGGGCGACCAAGGGTTGTTCGACCGGGCGGACTGGAGCCGCACCCGGCAGATGCTGCAGACCAACGTGATCGCGGTCGCGCAGCTGACCGCGGCCCTGGTGCCCTCGATGGTGGGACGTGGCCGCGGCGGCGTGCTCAACATGGGTTCGGGGGCCGGGCTGACGGTGATGCCCGCGGCCGCGGCGTACTCCGCAAGCAAGCATTTCGTCGATGGCTTCAGCGAGGCGCTGCGCGCTGACCTGGCTGGCACCGGGGTGGTCGTCACCCAGGTGTGCCCAGGCCCGGTGGACAGCGAGTTTGACACGGTAGCCGGGACGGCGGGTGGCATGACCGGCGGGCCGCCGCAGTTCCTGCGGATCAGCGCGGCCCGGTGCGCGCGCGAGGCGCTCGCCGGCTTCGACCGCGGCGCGGCGCTGGTCTTCCCCGGCCGGGCCTACCGGATCGCGATGGGGCTGCTCCCACTGCTGCCCCGCGGGCTGCAACGCCGCCAGGCGGCCCAGTCCGCCGCACGCTTTCGCAGCCTGGCGGCGGGCGCAGCCGCCGGGCCCCGGCCGGCCGGCCCTGATCCACCAGAACGAGAGGTGCGGCCATGAGAATCAGCCGTGTGGTGCTGACGGGGGCAGCTCTCGGCACGATCGTCGGTACCGGGCGCGCCGACCTCAACCGCACGCACGTGTTCAACCCCACGTGGCCGCCGCACGCCCGGTTCCACAGCGCCGCCGGGTGGGGCACCGTGGCCGGCTCGCAGCTCCTCGCACTGTGGCTGCTGTGGCGACCCGGCCAGCAACCGGGCGAACACGACCTGGCCGTGAAAACCGCCGCACTGCTTCCCACGATCTCGTGGGCACCGTTCTTTTTCGTTCTCGCCATCCCCGGTACCGCGGTTGAGGACCAGCGGGGGGACCTCCCCCGCGTCGCCGGCGTGCCCGCCAACCTTGTGCCCGCCACGCTGATCCCCGCCATCTGCGCGCTCGGCTACGCCCTGCACCGCCGCGGACAATAGAGCGCCTGAGACATTCCCGGCACGGCCATCACGCCCCCGTCACGAGCCTTCGGGTGCGCTCGACGCACCCGAGCCGCCGTTCGGCGCGGTCGCTAGGTAGGTGACCGTCTCGCCGATGACGGCGCAGAACCCGACAATCGGTGCGTGTTCAAGGTGTCGTTGGCTGGCATCCGGTCGGCACTACCCGCACTGCCTGATCCGGCTGTGACGTGTCTCCCCAGGTCATGGGACTGCGCTGCACTGTCCCGCACTCGCTGCATGATGGCACCATAAGCAGCCGTTAAGGACAGAATGTGATCACCCGGGGTGAGAGGTGATATTTCTGGCGAAAACGATCAGCCTGCGTACTACGGTCGCGCCATGGCCGACAAGAGCGCGGTGAGTCTGTTCACCTTGCGCTGTGAGCTTGACCGGGACGACGTGCGCGACGTAATGGCGGCCTCCAGGCTGCTGACGATTCTGCGCCGGTCGTGGATGGTGGCGTGCGCCGTACTGGTGGCTCTGCTGGCCGAACTGGTCGTGCTGCTGCGGCTCGTAATCTCCCGGCCGCCCGGACATACGGCCTTTCACGGCCCGGTCCGGCTCGAACTTGTCGTCGGCGTGGCCTGCTGCGTGCTCCTCGTGTGCTGGTCCGTGCTCCGTGTCTGGCGCCTGTCGCCGGGCCCGCAGGCCAGCGACGCGCTTGCGCGCAGGGTCTGGCAGCGCGGGGCGCACCAGTACGAGCTTTCCGCGGACGGCGTGACGTGGCGGGCTCCGGACCGCTCGCTCACCTTCGTCCCCTGGTCGGTTTTCTCCGGTATCCGTGAGACCGAGCGCTTGTTTCTCCTCCTTGACCAGCGCGGCCGCCACGTGCGCGGGTTCATACCAAAGCGCGGTGTCGGCGAACCCGCGCGCGTGGCTGAGCTCGGCAGGTTCGTGCGCGGCCGGATCAGGGCCGCATCTTCGCCGCCACCAGGCGCCGCCACGGCGGAGGCGTGAAACCTACGGCCCGCGCCGGCCGGCCCGGCGGCGGCGCGGCCGGTCAACCGCGCACGCATGACCGGCCTGGGCAGGCGGGCGGCCACGCGGCGTACGATCGGGTGTCATGACCGGCCAGGCCCAGGGCGCTCATGGCGGCGACGCGGCGTTCGCTACGGACCCTTCCCTTCCGGGGGCCGCACCGTCTCCGTCTTCGCCGTTGCCCACAGAGTTCCTCCAGGTGCAGACCACGACAGATTCCCGGGCCGAGGCGGTGGAACTCGCGCGCGCCGCGGTGGCAGCGAGACTTGCCGCGTGTGCGCAGGTAGCGGGGCCGGTCGCGAGTACCTATTGGTGGGAGGGGGAGATGGAGCGCGCGGAGGAGTGGCTGGTGATGCTGAAGCTCCCCGCCGATCGCTATTCCGATCTTTCCGCCCTGCTGACCAGGCTGCACAGCTACGACGAGCCGGAAATCATCGCGACGCCCATCTGCGCGGGCTCCGCCGGGTACCTCGGCTGGATCCGTGCGGAGACGAGGCGGCCAGATACCAGGTGACCCGCTGCGCGCGGTTGACCTGACGCGCGGTCGCCGGCGCGCTCAGGCCCGGGCTTCCCGCAGCGTGCGGGCCGTCTCCTCGGGCAGGATGTCGTTGATGAAGGCGCCCATGACTGCCTCCGAGCCGGCCAGGTACTTGAGCTTGCCGGGCGCCCGCCGCGCGGAGTGGACCTGCAGGTGCAGATAGCCGAGTTCGCGGTCGATGCGGACCGGGGCCTGATGCCAGGCGGAGATGTAGGGGATCGGCGAATCGTAGAGCGACGCCATCCGGCGCAGTACATCGAGGTAGACGTGGCAGAAATCGGTGCGCTCCGCCTCGCTCAGCTCGGGCAGCCCGCTCACCTGCCGGTTCGGGTAGAGGTGAACCTCGAGTGGCCAGTGGGCGGCGAAGGGCACGAACGCGGTCCAGTAGTCGGTGTGCACGACGATCCGCTCACCGTTGCGCAACTCTTCCGCCAGCAGATCCGCGAACAGGTTGCGCCAGGTTCGTTCCCTGTACCCACGCGCGGTGGTCATCATCCGCCGTGTGCGCGGCGTCACGAACGGATAGGCGTAGATCTGCCCGTGCGGATGGCGCAGCGTGACGCCGATTTCCTTGCCGTAGTTCTCGAAGCAGAAGACCTGCTCCACACCGGGCAGCGCGGACAGCGCGATGGTCCGGTCCACCCACGCCTCGAGCACGGTCCGCATCCGCTCGGGGGGAAGCGCCTCGAGCGACGCATTGTGGTCGGAGGTGTAGCACACGACCTCGCAGCGCCCCACCGCGGGCTGACCCGCGTGCAGGGCGGGCGGGACCCGGTCGGCCTCCGCGCCGGCGGCGCGCGACGCTGGTTCGCGCGGCGCGCCCGGGTAGGAGAAGGTCGGAAAGCGGTTTTCGAACACCACGACGTCGTAGCCGCTGGACGGGATCTCCGTATGCCTGCCCTCGGCGGACGGGCAGAGCGGGCACTGGTCGTCGGGTGGATGGTACGTCCGGTCCTGGCGGTGGCCTGCCATCGCCACCCACTCGTCAAGCGTGGCGTCGTATCTCAGCCCGCCGGTGACCGGCCGGGCGGCAAGCTGCCGCGGATCGACGACATTTCTCGTCTCGGTGTCGGATTCGTCGAAGTAGATGAGTTCCCTGCCGTCAGACAGGCGCATGTGCGTTTTCCTCATCAGGCATCCTGGCCGCGGTCAGCGGCAACCGGCACCACCTGTAGATCACCCACGTGCTCCTCGAGCACGCCGCGCGCTTCACTGCTGATCAGACTGTCCGTCACGAGCGTGCTCACCGCCTCGAGCGGCGCTATCTGACTCAATCCGATCACCCCCCATTTCGTGTGATCCGCCACCACGATCAACCGCCTGGCGGCCTCGACGAACGCCCGGTTGGTCTCGGCCTCGGTCAGGTTCGGTGTGGTCAGCCCGGCCCGTGCATCGATCCCGTGCACGCCCATGATGACCACGTCGAAGTGCAGCGACCGGATGGTGGATACGGCCACCGCGCCGACCAATGCCTCAGACGGCGTCCGCACACCCCCGGTCAGCACGACGGTCAGGTCGCTGCGCTCGTTCTGGTACAGAACCTCGGCGACCTTGATCGAGTTCGTGACGACGGTGAGGTTCGGGACGTTCCTCAGGTGCCTGGCGAGCGTCCAGGTGGTGGTGCCCGCGGTGAGCGCCACGGCCGACCCCGGCTGGATGAGCGTGGCCGCCTGCTCGGCAATCGCCTCCTTCTCCTGCGGTTCGCGGATCGACTTCGCGGCGAAGCCAGGCTCGTCGGTGCTCCCGTACTCGATGGTGGTCGCTCCGCCGTGCACCTTGGCGACTAGTCCCTGCCGCGCGAGTGCCTCCAGATCCCGCCTGATCGTCATGTCCGAGACGCCGAGCATCTGGCTGAGATCGCTGACCCGGGCACCGCCGGCCTGCTTGACCTGTTCGAGGATCTTTGCCTGCCGCATGGCGGCGAGCATGATGAACGTCCTTTCCGCCCGCGAGCCGGCCGGCCCTGCCCTGGCCCGCGCGTGCCGTCGTCTGTCGCCCCCGTCACGGGCAGCGTGCCCGATCAAAGCGACCAGAGTCAACACTAACGAACAGCTTGCTTGTTCGGCTGGATGGGTCCATCCGCCCGGCACACCGCACTGGCGGCCCCCGTAAGGGGTTCTGCTGCGGCCACGGCAACGTGCTCGGAGAACCGGGGCGGAGATCGCACAAGCAGCCGCGGGCACGAGCCTGGCTTGTGTTAGGACATGCTCGGTAGCGGCAAATATGGTTGAGCTTGTTCGATTCCTGATACGAAACGGTGCACGGCTGCCGCGGACGCGGCATCCGTTGGTGCGGGGGGTCCGGGGGGTCGCCCCCCCGGGGCCGATACTGCTGCCGTTACCGTGCCACGGGGACGTTCCACCCGGTGATCACCGGTTCGCCGTGCTCGGTGCCGAGCGCCGAATACGTCCCCGTATCGAGCCGGAACAGGCGGCCGCCGGATGGTTCGAGACCGAGCCAGCGCGCGGTGAGCACCCGCAGCACGTGACCGTGCGCCACGATCACGACATCCCCGTCGTCGCCGTCGTCGCAGTCTGCTCCGTCGTCGCAGTCTGCGCCGTCATCGTCTGCTCCGCCGTCGTCGTCTTCTCCGCCGGTAGCGGCGTCGGTGCCACCCCCGGCACCGCCCGCGCGCAACAGCGGGCGCACCCGGCGCAGTACCGCGTCCACGCGCGCACCGACCTGCTCGACGGTCTCGCCCGGATGATCCGCGTCGCCGGGGATCACGCCGTCGCGCCACAGGTACCAGCCGGGGCGAAGCGCCCTGAGCTGCGCCGTGGTGCGCCCCTCGTATCCGCCGTAGTCCCATTCCCACAGGTCAGGATCCTGTTTGGCGCCGTCGAGGCCGACCAGCTTCGCGGTCCGCACGGCGCGCTCCGCGGGGCTGGTGAACGCGGCGCGGATCTTGCGCCCGGCGAGTACCCGAGCGAGCGCGGCCGCCTGCGCCTCACCGCGGGCCGTGAGCGGCACGTCGGTCCTGCCGGTGTGCCGGCCTGCCGCGCTCCACTCGGTCTCACCGTGCCTGAGCAGGATCAGCTCTCCCATGTGCACCATCATCCGGTGCCTTCCGCGCTGCCCTACGGTTGGGGCATGACGAGCATGACACCGGAGGAGTTCCGCCGCTACGGGCGGCAGGTGGTGGACTGGATCGCCGACTACTGGTCCCGGGTCGAGTCCCTGCCGGTCCGGTCGCGCGTATCCGCCGGGCAGGTACGCAACCTGCTGCCCGAGCACCCGCCGGAGCAACCAGAGCCGTTCGGCGCGCTGCTCGGCGACCTGGACCGGGTGGTGCTCCCCGGCGTCACGCACTGGCAGCACCCGAGGTTCTTCGGCTACTTCCCGGCGAACGTTTCCGGGCCCGCGGTGCTCGGCGATCTGATCTCGTCCGGGCTCGGCGTCCAGGGGATGCTCTGGGCGACCAGCCCGGCCTGCACCGAACTGGAACAGCACGTGCTCGACTGGCTCGCCGAGATGCTCGGCCTGCCCGCCCGGTTCAGGTCGGACGGGACCGGCGGCGGTGTCATACAGGACAGCGCGTCGAGCGCCGTGCTCGTGGCTCTCACCGCGGCGCTGCACAAGGTGACCGGCGGTGCGTGGCGCACCGAAGGCGTGGCCGGCTCGGCCGGGCCGGCCGGCCCGCCGCCGCTGCATGCCATCTACCTCTCCGAGCAGGCGCACTCGAGCGTGGACAAGGCCGCCGTCGTCGCCGGGCTCGGTGAGCGGGCGCTGCGTAAGATCCGGGTGGATCGCGGCACGCTCGCGATGGACGTGGGCCACCTGCGCGAATGCATCGCGGCCGACGTCGCCGCGGGCGTGATCCCCGTGCTGGTGGTAGCTACCGTCGGCACCACCTCCACGACCGCGATCGACCCGGTCCGCCCGATCGGCGAGGTGTGCCGCGCGCACGGGATCTGGCTGCACGTGGACGCCGCCTACGCGGGCGTGGCGGCGGTCTGCCCGGAATTCCGCTGGGTCAACGACGGCGTGGCCGCCTACGCGGACTCCTACGCCACCAACCCGCACAAGTGGCTGCTCACGAACTTCGACTGCGACGCGTTCTGGGTCGCCGACCGTGAGCCGCTGATCGCGGCCCTGTCCATCCTGCCGGAGTACCTGCGTAATACGGCCACGGATTCCGGCCAGGTCACCGACTACCGCGACTGGCAGATACCGCTCGGCCGCCGATTCCGCGCGCTCAAGCTGTGGTCGGTGATCCGCTGGTACGGCGCGGAAGGACTGCGCGCGCACATCCGGGGCCACGTCAGGTCGGCCGCCGAGTTCGCCGCCTGGATCGACGGCGACGAACGATTCGAGATCGCCGCGCCGAGCCCGCTGTCGCTCGTGTGCTTCCGCCTGTGCCTGCCCGATCTTGCCCCGCCGCAGCAGGACGCGGCCAACATGGCGCTCATGAGCCAGCTGAACGGCTCCGGAGAGGTCTTCGTCACACACACCAAAATCGGCGGCCGGGTGGCACTCCGGCTTGCCGTCGGCGGCACCTTCACCCGCGACCGCCACGTCGAGCAGGCGTGGGAGTCCATCCGCCGCGCCGCGGCCGCGTTCAGCGGGCCCCGGGTCTAGGGTCTGGGCCGAACCGCGGCCGGGTCAGCGGCTCTCGCCTTCTTCGGTGTACACGCGCGACGCGTACTCTTCGAGCACCTGCTCGCACCGCCCGAGCGCGGTGACCGCCGCGGCCTGCCCGGACGCGCCAAGCACGTCGCGAGCCCGCACCTTGTCGAACCAGTTCCTCAGCTTGACCAGGTCTTCGTCGTTCTCCTCGAGTTCCGCGTACGTGAAGTGCTCCGCCACGTACTCCTTCTCGACCTGCGCGAGGAAGTCCGCGCAGCGATCGACGATCTCCTCGTACTCGTCGTCCCTGGCCGCGTTGAAGGCGGCCTCGATATCCGCCTCGCCGGCCAGGACGTCCGTGCTGAGCAGGTAAGCGGTGCCGCCCATCTCCGTGATCTCCTTGCGCAGCGCGCGCAGTGCGCGCTCGGTGCCCACGGCGTGAGGCAGGGCGGCGGCCGAGTTTTGCAGGTAGATGGCGCCGAGCCCCTTGATACGCCGCCACACGGTGGCGCGCAGCCTGGTCGGCTCGGCGGGCACCCGGTAGATCAGGAGCAGCCATTTCCTTCCATGGGTGCCCGTGGGCTCGCCGGCCGGGCCGCCCCCGCCCGCAGCGGGCTTGCGCTGGTTAACCACGGCCATTCACGGTCCCAGCATAAGCAACACAACCGTCAGCCCTTGTCCCTGGCGATCAGATGCCCGCCCCGCGCCGCGCCGGCCGTCACCGGCTCGCCGCGAAGCCACACAGCCCGGACGGCTCCCGCGAGGCGCCTCCCCTCATAAGGCGTCGCGAGATCGCGGTACACCAACTCGACTCCCCGCACGGTGAACACGGCGTCCGGATCGAAGGCGACGAGGTCCGCGTCGCACCCGACGGCCAGGCGGCCTTTCCACGGCAGCCCGGCGAGGGCCGCGGGCCGCTCCGCCATCCAGCGGATCACGTCAGGCAGGCCGTGCCTGCGCCGCCGCGCGGCCGTCCACACGGCCGGGAGGCTGAGCTGCAGCCCCGCGATGCCGCTCGGCGCCGCACCGAAGTCACCGGCCGCCGCGCGCCTGGTCGCGGGCTTACCGCCGGGCCGGCCTCGGTCCTGCGGCTCCGCGCGGGGGGAGTGGCCGGAGGCCACGCAGTCGATCGCGCCGCCTTCGAGGCCGCGCCAGAGCGCCTCACGGTTGATCCCATCTCTGATCGGCGGTTCGCACGTGAACTGGGTGGCACCGTCGGGCACCTCCTCCGCGGCGAAGAACAGGTAGTGCGGGCAGGTCTCGGCGGTCAGCGCGATGCCGGCCGCCTGCGCTCCCGCGATCAGGGCGACGCACTCGGCCGCCGACAACTGCGCGATATGCGCCCTGACTCCGGTGGCGGCCGAGGCAGCGACGACCTTCTCGATGGCGCGCCGCTCGGCGCGTGGTGGCCGGGACGCGAGGAACGTGGCGTAGCCGCGGCCGGATGCCTGCCTGATCTCGCTGCGGTCCTCGGCGTGCACCGCCATCAACGTGTCCGTGCCGAGGCCGGCGAGCCGGCCGAACGCGGCGCGCAGGCCGGTATCGTCGAGCGGAACTAAATCCCGGCCGCTGCCGCCCGGTGGACCAGGCCTGCCGCCCGCCACGCCGTCGGCGGTGTCGCCCGCGGGGTGGTGGCCGGCCAGCAAGCAGCCGAACCCGATCACGCCGGCGTCGTGCAGCGCGCCGAGTTCGGTCATGTTGCCGGGCACCGCCGCGCCCCAGAACCCGACGTCTATCGCGCAACTGCCCGCTGCCGCGGCCCGTTTGGCCTGCAGGACCGGGGCCGAAACGGCCGGCCGCGAGGAACCGAGCGGCGTGTCGAGGATCGTGGTCACGCCGCCGGCCGCGGCGGCCGCGGTCGCGGCCACGAAGCCATCGGCCGCCGACCGGCCCGGCTGGTGGGCGCGCACGTCCACGTCGACAAGCCCGGGCAGCAGCGCGACGCCCGCGAGATCCTCCTCGCGTACCGCGTCAAGCTGGGCGTGATACGGCGCCACCGCGGCGATGCGGCCGTCCCGCACCGCGATCGCGGCCGCCACCTCACCTTCCGGCAGCACGGTCCGGCGCGAGCGCACCACAAGGTCATACCTCAGGTCCCTGCTCACGGCGGCTGCGCCCCTTCCGCCTGCGCTGGCTCCGCCGCCGCGCAGAGCCAGTCATGCGCTAGCCGTTCGGCTAGATCTTCGACCAGCGGGCCAGGATCGGTCATGCAGCGCCGCAGGTCCGGCTGGATGCTGGCCAGCGTGTACACGGCCGCGACACCAAGGCGGCGCAGGTCGCCGCCGCCCAGCGTCGCGACGCCCGCGACCGCGGCGACCGGCACACCCGCCGCTGCCGCGGCGCGCGCCACGCCAGCGGGCGCCTTGCCGCGCAGAGTCTGGGCGTCCAGCGACCCCTCACCGGTGACGACGAGCCGCGCGCCCTGGATCTGGCGGGCGAAGTCGAGACGTTCGAGCAGTACGTCGATCCCACGGCGCATGCTGGCACCGAGGAACGCGAGCGCCGCGAAACCAAGGCCGCCCGCCGCGCCCGAGCCGGGCAGATCCCGGTAGCGGTGGCCGAGCGCGTGCTCGGCGACGTCCGCCCAGTGGGCGATCCCGTCCTCGAGGATGGCCACGTCGTGCGGCGTGGCTCCCTTCTGCGGTGCGTACACGGCCGCCGCGCCGCCCGGGCCGAGCAGGCGGTTGTCCACGTCGCAGGCCGCGATCACGCCGGGTCGGGCCGGCGCGGTCACCGCGCCGCGGGCCCAGAAGCCGCCGAGGTCAAGCCGGTCCAGTTCGCGCAGCGCGGCGCCGCCTGGCGGCAGCGGCGCGCCTTCGCGGTCGAGCAGCCGGCCGCCGAGCGCCTGCACGAGCCCGGCGCCGCCGTCGGTGCAGGCGACGCCGCCGAGGCCGAGCACGATCCGGCGCGCGCCCGCCCGGACGGCCGCGATGATGAGCTCTCCCACGCCGTGGCTGGTCGCGGTCAGCGGCGCAGGCGTGCCGCCGGGCAGCCGGCGCAGCCCGCACGCCTCGGCGGCCTCGATGATCGCGGCGGCGCCACCGATGGCGAAAGCGGCGCTGACGGGTTCGCCGGTCGGCCCCGCCACCACCGCCTGGACGCGGCGGTAGCCGGCCGCGACGGCGCTGTCGACGGTGCCGTCACCGCCGTCCGCCACCGGGAGGGTGACGACCCGCACGCCCGGGCAGCCGCGCCGCAGACCCGCGGCCACGTGCGCCGCGACCTGCGGCGCGGTGAGGGTGCCCTTGAACTTGTCGGGCGCGACGACCACGTGGCCTGATCGGCCGGCAGAGGGTTGCGCGGGTTGCGCGGCGGCGTCCCGCGGCCCCGTCGCGCCGTCCCGTGCGGCCGCCGCGCCGTCCGGTGGGCCTGCGGTCACGCTGGCCCACCGGACGGCGCGCCGGTGACGTTGAACGGGCCGAGCATTGATCCCCTCTTCCCCGTCGGATGCACCGGGCGCTGTGCCCGCCGTATCTCAACTCAACCGCTCAGCCGCCACGATCGCAACGGGTGCGTCCGGTGCTTCCGGCCGGTGCTCAGGATCCGGTGCCTGGCTTGAACGGGGTCACGTCGATCCGGCCGAGCTGGCAGACGCTGCCGCCCGGCCACGGGGTGCGCAGCGTCGCGGTTTCGTCTGGCGGGGTCACGATGAGCACGCTCGGCACGGGCTCGCAGGGGTTCGACGTCTCGCTGGCGGCGGGGACAACCGTCCAGTGCAACTGCGAGAACGCGTGCTGGCCGGGCGTCACCGTCACAAGCTGCGGGGTCGCGGTCACCCGGGTGACCTTCGTCGCAATCGGCTGCAGCGACGCGTTCGCCAGCTGCATCCCCGGATAGCCGAAGATCCGGCACGTGACGCCGGAAACGTTGGTCAGCACCAGGAAGGCGTAACGCTGGCCCGCTCCCGGGCTACCCAGCGTCACATGGGCGGACAGCATGCTCGTGTGGCATCGCCCAGTAACCTGGCCGCTCCCGGCGGGTGGGCTGGTGGTGGATCCGCCGGCGCCGCTGGCCGGCGGCGTGGTCGCGGTAGTAGGGCTGGTCGTTGGCGGGCCGGAGGCGCCAGCTCCACTCGAGCCGGAGCCACCGCATCCAGCGGCGGCGAAAATGGCCGCGGCGGCCAGCACGGCGGCCGATGCCCTCGCGTGGATCTTCATTGCGCCTCCTGACGTCCTTTGCTGACATCTATGACGACGCAGGCCGCCCGCCGGTGGCCACGTATCGGTAACAAAAAGCCGGCCCGCACGCCGCCCGCCGGCCGGGACGCCCGCGCCAGCGACGCGGCGCCGATGTGCTTCTTACCGGTCAGCAAGATCCTTTAAGGTATTGCCGTGGGCATTCGCCGTCCGGACCGCCGACATTCTGGCGGCATCCATATGGTCATGGTCACATTGATACCGGCAGCGCAGCGTCGTGCGGGCCGCTGGACGGGGACTGTTTCGCAACAAAGGGGGAACAATGAAGAAGACCATTGTGCCCCTGCTCCTGGCACTCGCCGGGGCAGGGGCGCTGCTCGCGACGACAGCGGCGGCGAATGCCGGCATGAGCACGCCGCGGCGCGGCCTGCTCGCGCTCACCTGTCCCGCGGGGACAGTGTGCGGCTCCTACACGGTGAGTGGCCTGGGCGCACGCAAGCAGGAGGTTCTCGCGGCCGGTGGCACGGTGCTCGACCTGAGCGTCGCCATGGAAGAGACAGCGACCATGCGGACTTCCTACTATCCGTACGTAGCCAATCCGTACATGGATAACCCGTACCGGGTCAACCCGTACGAGGACAACCCGTACGGGGACAACAAGACCGGCGACTCGACCAACTTCGGCATCTTCAAGCAGAACTGGATGATAATACGCACGGGCTGCAACAAGTACAAGGGGCAGACGGCCGCACAATACAACAACGGCGCGGCCCTCAACAGTGACCTCCAGCAGGACGTCACCTGCATGAATCAGGACCAGAGCCATTACGGCCAGAGTCAGTGGATCGCGGGGCACCGTGCCGGTGCCAGTGGGCTCAAGAACCCCAACACCACGGACATCAACCGTTACAAGACGGCGATCTACTGGATTCAGGGGCAGCTCTACGCCAAGCCGCAGGACCAGCGCAACGACACCAGGTACTGGGTCTACGTGCCCAGCCTGGCGGTGGTGGCGAACAGCATCGTCGGGGACACGGCCCAGAACGGCACTACGGTCATAAAGGCCGTTCCCGTGGGGTCGGTCACGCTGTACCCGGACGGTCACGCTTCGGTGCGGGTGCGGATCACGTTCTCGGACGGCACTCAGGTAGCCGGTGTCGCGAACCGGTACGCGAACGGCGAGAACACGTATACGGTGAGCCGGTCCTGATCGCTGGCCATGACCCTCTCCGGAGGGTCGTGGGGAACGATCAGGCTGACAACCAGCTTCGGCGCCCACTCCTGGCGTGTGGCTTGCCGCCGTTGGCACGCAGTTCGGCGTGGGTGGCGCGGGAAGAGGTTGCGGATAGCCCGAGGAACGCCGGACTTCTACCTTGGGGGTTATGCGAGGAGTTCACGCCGTGGCCGCTCGGCGCGGTGCTGTGACCGGCCGGCTGAGTTACGCCGCGCTGGACCGGATTCCGCGGCACCTGCGGCCACGGCAAGATCCCCGTGCCCGCCCGGTCGCGATGGTGCATCTGGGCGTCGGCGCGTTTCACCGGGCCCATCAGGCGGTCTACACGGAAGAATGCGGCGACTGGGGCATCGCGGGCTTCACGCTGCGAAGCCGCGCCGTGGCCGACCAGCTTGTCCCGCAGGACGGCCTCTACACGCTGCTTGTGCGCGGCGACGGTGAGGTGCGCGCGGCGGTGATCGGGGCGATCAGACAGGTGGCGTTCGCAGGCGCGGACCCCGCGGCGCTGGTGGCCAGGCTCGCCGACCCGGCGGTCACCGTCGTCACGCTGACTGTCACGGAGAAGGGCTACCGGCACGATCCCGCCACCGGCCGCCTGCGTCTCGCGGACCCGCAGATCGCCGCCGACCTGGCGGGCCGCCCGCCGCGCACCGTCGTCGGCCAGCTTGCCGCCGGGCTGGCCGCCCGGGCCGCCGCGGGCCACCCGCCGCTGTCGGTCGTGTGCTGCGACAACCTGCCCTCCAACGGCGCCACGCTGCGCGGCCTGGTCGAGCAGTACGCCGAGCAGTACGCCGGGCAAAACGCGGGCCCAGCCCGGCGCGAGATCGCGGACTCGATGGGCGCGTCGGTGCGGTTTCCCGCCACCATGGTCGACCGCATCGTCCCCGCCGCCACGGATGCCGATCGCGCCGACGCGGCCGCGCTGCTCGGTGTGCGAGACGAGGGCACGGTGGTGGCGGAGCCCGACTCGCGGTGGGTCATCGAGGATGATTTCGCCGGCCCGCGCCCGCGGTGGGAGCGTGCGGGCGCACTGCTCGTGCCCGACGTCGCGCCGTACGAGATCATGAAGCTGCGCGTGGTCAACGGCGCGCATTCCGCGCTCGCGTATCTGGGGGGGCTGGCGGGGCACGAATACATCGCCGCGGCGGCCGCCGACCCGGACCTGGCCGGGTATGTGCGGCGCCTCCTCGCCGAGGACGTCGCGCCCACGCTTGACCCGCCCGCCGGCGTCGACCTCGCCGCCTACCAGGAGCGGCAGTTGCCCAGGTTCGCCAACCCCGCGCTACGCCACCGGACCGCGCAGGTCGCCATGGACGGCAGCCAGAAGCTGCCGCAGCGCCTGCTCGCCACGATCAGGGACCGCTATGCGGCCGGGGCCGAGCCGGTCTGGGCGTCGCTCGCCGTGGCCGCCTGGATGCGGCATGTCGCCGCAGGCGTAAGCGACGATGGCCGCCCGTTCCCCGTGAACGACCCGCTGGCCGACATTTTTGCCGAACGGCTGCACGGCGTGTCAGGCCCGAAGAACGTGGCGGCCGCATTGCTCGGCATACCAGACGTGTTCGGCGACCTCGCCGGGAACGCGCAATTCGCTGACCTGCTCGCAACCCACCTGGACCGCCTCACCCGCGACGGCGTCCACCGCGCGCTGCGCTCCCTGCTCGCGGACTTCCCCCCAGCGCCATCGCCCAAGCTCTTATAACCGCTCAGCCCGGCCCTGAGTGACCCATCGTGCGCGCTCGTTACCCCCACCGCAACGACCAGCTGGCAGTCAAGCCCGGCCGTCCGCGGGGTCGGCCCGCCAGGAAACACAGCTACCCACCATGCCGCACCGCCATCAACCCCGGCGTAGCCGCGCACGCTATTTAGGGTTCATCTAGAGTTGGTACGGCTCAAGTGAGGTCGAACTGGCCCTTGTTTACCTCGGCGGTGAACGCCTTCCAGGCGCTTGGAGCGAAAACAAGCACCGAACCGTGCGGATCTTTCGAATCACGAACTGCGACGATGCCGGGCAGGTTGCGGGCGATCTCCACGCAGTTGCCGCCGGTGCCGCCGCTGTAGCTGCTCTTGCACCAGATGGCACGGGACACGTCGTTGCCGGTCACGCGCCCTCCATTCCTACAGTTCGTGTCTGATGTGGGACACGAACGCCGCAGATTCCTTCGGACTGAGAGCAGCCGCACGAAGATGATCAAAGATGAGCACGTAACGATCGATCTCGGCTTCCTCTTCCAGATACAAGCTACTGGTATCGGTCTCCAGGTACACCACTGGCCGATCTGGCTCGGGGAAGCTGAGGATCACGAACGCGCCGAGCATCGCCGCGTGCGCACCGGCGCGGTGCGGCAGTATTTGCAGGGTGACGTTCGGCTGCTCACCCGCTTCGAGCAGCCGTCCGAGCTGCTCGCGCATCACGTCGGCGCCGCCGACCGGGCGCCGCAGCACTGTCTCATCGAGCACGGCCCATAGCTGCGGCCCGTCCTGTTTGCTGGCGATCATCTCCTGCCGGCGCATCCGGACGGCGGCCCGCCGGTCGATCTCGCCTTGTTCGGCGGTGACCCAGGCGGCGCTGAGCACCGCCCGCGCGTACGGCTCGGTCTGCAGCAGGCCCGGCACCAGCTGTGCCTCGTAGGTGCGGATCGACGATGCCTGGATTTCGAGGTCCACGTAGGTGTCGAAGCCCTCGGCGAGCACGTCCGCGTAGCTGTGCCACCAGCCACGGCGGCGTGCTTCCCGGGCCAGCTTGATCAGCGCTTCGCGCTCGGTGCCGCTAACGCCGTACAGGTCGAGCAGGTCCGCGACGTCGCCGTGGTGGGCTCGTGAGCGCCCGGTCTCGATGCGCCAGACCTTCGAGACCGACCAGCCCGTTCGTCAGCATAGACCTGCTACTGACGCCGAGCGCGCTAACCGGTGGTGACCAGATGTGCCGAGCGGAACCGATCACGCCCGACCTTGCGGACCTGCTCGCCGCGGCCCGCCAGGTCGCCAAGCCCGTCGTCCGGGTGTTCCCCGGCCGGCCCGACCAGGCGCGGCAGGCCCGCCGGTTTGTTGCCCGGATCCTGAATGGCTGCCCGCTGACAGACACCGCCGTCCTGCTGGCCAGCGAGTTAGTCACCAACGCCCTCACTCACACCCGCACAGCCGCGAGCGGGAAGTTCGACGTGATCATCTGGTCCGGCGACGGGGCAGCCTATGTCGCGGTCATCGACGACGGCTCCGGCACGGTCCCCGCCCAAGGGCGCCACGCACTCGGTGAACTGGCCGACTGTGGCAGGGGTCTCGAACTGGTCGAACTCATGGCCACGCAATGGGGCCACTACGGGTGGCACGACCAGGTCGAGCCCGGCCAAGGGCGGACACAACGGACGCTGGTCTGGTTCCGGCTCGACTGGCCGACCGGATGACCGCTCGGCCCCAGATGATCAGCACCGACTCAAGCGCGTCCTCCCGGCCGCCCGTGATCTGGCTTCGGTGCAGTAGCTCACACATCCGGCCACGGCGCGGGACCGGAATCCGGACCACCCCGGCGAGGAACGCCGGTCATTGTATAGAGCAACGCGGCCCTTGCTACTCGCGTTGTGACGGCCGCGCAGCGGCCAGAGCGGGGCAGGAGCGCCGCGATTTCAGACGGATTTCTGGTAGCCGCGGAAGGTCAGCGTGGAAAGCCACACCATGACGACCGCGAGCACAAGCAGCCAGCCGCCGTGCTCGAGCGCGATCCGCCAGTGCGGGCTGGCCGACAGCGCGCTTCGAGTGGCGTCCAGCGACCAGTTGACCGGGTTGAACGCCGCGACGTGCCGCATCCACTGTGGCATCAGGTTCTTGGCCATGAAGGCCGAGGACAAGAAGGTCAGCGGGAGCAGCAGGAAAATGCTCAGCCCGATGATGGTTTCGCGCTGCCGCACGGTCATCCCTATCGCGTTGGACAGCGCGCTGAAGACCGTGCCGAGCAGCACCGACGTGACGATGAGCACCGCCACTCCGCCGATCCCGCCTGGGTAGCGCGCGCCGCCGGCCCAGCCGAGCACCACGATGATCGCGGACTGCAGTGCGATGCTGACGCCGTTCGTGATCACCGAGGCGTTCATGATGGCGGCGCGGCTGACCGGCGTGATGAGGAACCGGTTCGTGATGCCGCGCTCGATCTCCTCGATCGCGCCCATGCCTGACCACATGCTGGACGAGATCGCGTTCATCACGACCACGCCGGGCACCAGGTAGTCGAGGTACGAGCCGGTGCCGAAGCCCGGCAGTTCGGTGATCCGCCTGAACAGGCTGCCGAACAGGAACAGCCACACCGCCGGCTGCACCAAGGTGATCACGATGACTGCTGGCTGGCGGGCCAGCGCCTTGAGCTGGCGGTGGGTCATCCACCAGGTCTGCGCAAGCGCGGCCCTCATCGCGCACCCCCGACCGCCGCGGATTCGGCTTCCGCTTCGGCGAACCGGCGGCCGACATGCCGCAGGTACACGTCGTCGAGCGACGGCCGGGCGACCGTGACCGCGGCGACCTGCACGCCCGCCTTCTCGAGCGCGGTGAGCACGGCGGGCACCGCGGCGGCACCGTCGTCGACGCGCGCACTCAACCGCCGTCCTTCGAGGGTGATCTCCTGCACGCTCGGCACGCCCGCGATCGCGCCGCGCACCATGGGCTGATCGTCAGGCCCGGGTGCGGCGTGCAACTCCACGTGTACCGCGTCGCCGCGCAGCCTGTTCTTCATCTCGTCCGGCGTGCCTGCCGCGACGACGTTCCCCTTGTCCACCAGCGCAAGCCGGTCGGCGAGGCGGTCGGCCTCCTCAAGGTAATGGGTGGTCAGCAGGATGGTCAGCCCGTCGCTGCCGGCCAGCCGGCTGATCTCCTGCCACAGCGCGGCCCGCACCTCCGGGTCAAGCCCGGTGGTCGGCTCGTCAAGCACGAGCACGTCCGGCCGGTGCACCAGGCCGAGCGCGACGTCGAGCCGCCGCTGCATGCCGCCCGAGTAGGTGCGGACCGCGCGGTCCGCGGCGTCGGCCAGGCCGAATCGCGCCAGCAACTCGGCCGCGCGCTGCCTGAGCCCGCGGCCGGCCATCCCGTACAGCCTGCCCTGCAGCACCAGGTTGTCCCGGCCGGTGGCCAGCGGGTCCGCGCCGGAACGCTGGGCGACCACGCCGATCGCGCAGCGAACCTTGTTCGGCCGCCGCAGCACGTCGTGCCCGGCGACAAGCGCGCGGCCAGAATCCGGTTTGGCCAGTGTGGTGAGGATCTTGATGGCGGTCGATTTGCCCGCACCGTTGGGGCCGAGCAGTCCGAAGACCTCGCCGGTGCGAACCTCCACGGTCAGGCCGTCGAGCGCCCGGACACCGGCGGGGTAGGTCTTCACGAGGTCGTACGCCGCGATGGCGTACGGCGTTCTTGTGGTCATGCGGTCTCCTTGAGTTTCGGATGGGTGCCCGAAACCGGCCCGCACGGCCGACGGCAGATACACTCGGCGGCGTCACACCGTGCCGGTTGCCGTTTGCGCGGGATCGGTTCGAAAGTGCGGGCCCCGCCCCGGTGTTGCCGCACCGGGCCGGGGTCATTTACGTTGGCTGGCTGCGCCGGTCTGCGCGTTCCGCCCGGCGGCTGGTTCCGCCGGGCGGCCCGGCCGGCCGCCGGCCCGGTCAATCCTCCTGGAATCCCTCCTCGGTCAGGCGGGCGGCCAGCAGGTCGCCGATCTCCGCTGGCATACGGCCGGTCTCGTGGAATTCTCGCCACTGCTCGACTTCCGGCATCGCGCCTTCCGCGATCTCCGTCAGCAACGCGCGCACCCACGTGGCCTCGGCGCGGCGCATCGCGGCCAGATACTCGCCCTCGATCAGGAAAAGCCGCGGCACCTGCTCGCTGAGCTTTTTCATCTCCGCCTGCTCGGCGGCGATCGCGGCGTCGAGCACGGCGAGCCGATGCTCGAGCATTTCGATCGCCTCGTCCGGCGGCAGCGCGCTCACCAGCGACAGCGCGGTCGCGAACAGTGGATACTCCTGCTGTGGCTCGCTGAGCAGCTCACGCAGCCAGCCGCGCATCTCCGCGCGGCCGGCGGCGGTGATCGCATAGGCGGTGCGCTCGGGACGCCCGCCCTGCCGGGTAGTACCTGCTTCCTCGATCAGGCCGTGCTTCTCGAGGTTGCGCATGACGGTGTAGAGCGAGCCCCAGTTGATCTTGATGGTTTGTTCTTTGCCGGTGGCGCGCAGCACCGACGCCATCTCGTAGGGGTACATCGGCTTGCTGGCCAGGAAGGTGAGCACGGCAAGCGCCAGCGGATTGCTCACCGGCCGCTGTTTCGTCATCGGCCTCACCTCGCTTCCGTATATCCGTCTACGAATATACGGTACCGACCACTCGCGCGCAAGGCATGGCGCGCCTCGTGCGTCAAAACCGCGCGCCCGCCGTTCGAGCCGCTGTGCTGGCGCGCCTGGCGCGGCGCGCAGCCGTTATGGCCTTCGGGGGTGCACAGGCAACCCGGGCGAGTCAGGGACCCGGCTGGTAGCGGTAGCCCATGCCCGGTTCGGTGATCAGATAGCGCGGCCGGGACGGATCGGGCTCCAGTTTGCGCCTGAGCTGCGCCATGTACAGCCGGAGGTTGCCGCCGGCGTCCGCGTAGCCGGGCCCCCACACCTCGGTGAGCAGCTGCCGCTGGCTGAGAAGCTTTTCCGGGTGCCTGAGCAGTACCTCGACGAGGTGCCACTCCGTCGGGGTGAGCCGGACATCGGTGCTCGTGCCGTTGTCCGCCCTGATCACCCTCCTGGCCGCGAGATCGACCGTGACGGTTCCCAGCATGACCTGCGGCACGGTCCCGGCCGGCTGGGCGCGGCGGGTGACCGCCCGCATGCGGGCGAGCAGTTCGTCCATCCCGAACGGCTTCGTTACGTAGTCGTCCGCCCCGGCGTCGAGCGCCTCGACCTTGTCGATCGCGTCGGCCCGGCCGGAAAGCACGATGATCGGTGCCTCCGTCCAGCCGCGCAGCCCTTCGATCACCTCGACGCCGTCGAGGTCGGGCAGGCCGAGATCGAGGAGCACGACATCGGGCGGATAGCGGGCCCCGAGGCGCAAGGCTTCGGTGCCCGACGCCGCCGTGTGCACCTCGTACTGACGTGCCCGCAGGTTGATCCGCAGCGCGCGGATGATCTGCGGCTCGTCGTCCACCACCAGCACGCGCGTCATGGCCGGTCCCGCTCCTGCGTGGCTCCGGCGGTGCGTGCGGTGGCGTCCGCGGGCAGCGAGACGGTCATGGTCAGGCCGCCGCCTGGTGTCTCCTCCGGTGTGAGCGTGCCCCGCATGGCCTCGGTCAGCCCGCGGGAAAGCGCGAGCCCGAGGCCGGCCCCGGCGGAATTGGCCGCACCTTCGAGGCGCTCGAAGGGTGCGAACATCCGGTCCCGGTCGGCCGCCGGGATGCCCGGCCCGCGGTCGATCACCCGCAGCTCGACCCGGTCAGCGTGGGCGCTCGCGGTGACCGTCGGCGGCGCATCCGCGGGGGAGTAGCGGATGGCGTTGGTGAGCAGGTTCACCGCCACACGTTCGAGCAGGGCCGGGTCCGCGACCGCAAGCGGAAGCGCGTAGGCGGCGACCAGCTTGATGCCGCGCGCCTGCGGACCGAGATCGGCCAGGGCGTGCGTCACGATCTCTGCGAGGCTCGTCGGCACGGTCTGCATCGGCAGCGCGCCCGCCTGCAGCCTGCTCATGTCGAGCAGGTTGTCGACCAGCCGGCCGAGCTGGTCGATCGACTCGTCGGCGCTGGCGAGAAGCTCGCCCGACTCCTGCGGTGTCCAGGTCACGTCGGTCGCGCGCAGGCTGCTGACGGCGGCCTTGGCGGCGGCGAGCGGTGTCCGCAGGTCGTGGCTGACCGCGGCGAGCAGCGCCGCGCGCAGCTTGTCCCCCTCGGCGATGGGCTTGGCGGCCTCCGCGGCCTCTTCGAGCCTGTTCTGCTCGACCGCGGCGGCGGCGTGCGCCGCGAACGCGCTGAGTACCCGCCGGTCCTCGGCAGGCAGCGAGTGGCCGCGAAGCGCGAGGCAGAACTCGTCGCCGACCGGCAGGTCCACGTCCGCGTCCTCGGGCCGCGTCGCCGGGGCGGCGCCCGCCGAGGCGGCAACGGTCCACGTGCAGGCCGGGCCGCGCGGTGCGGTTCCCGCGGCGCCGCCGCCGGTCCGCTCGAGCAGGCTGGCCGAGCTCATCGCGAACGACTCGCGGACCTGTTCGAGCATCGCGTCCACGCCCGTCTCGCCGCGCACCACCGTGCCCGCCAGGGTCGCGAGCGTCTGGGACTCCGCGCTGGCCCGCGCCGCCTGCCTGGTGCGCCGCGCGGCGAGGTCCACCACGGAACTGACGGCCGCGGCGACCACCACGAACACGCCGAGCGCGAGAGCGTTGTTCGTCTCCGCGATGGTGAACGTGTACAGCGGCGGGACGAAGAAGTAGTTGATCAGGAGCGACGCCGCGATGGCCGCGAGCAGGGCGGGGAACAGGCCGCCGATGAGCGCGACGATCACTACCGCGACAAGGAAGCACAGCGCGTCGCTGAGCAGGTTCAGGCTGCCGCGCGCGCTGGTCAGGAGCAGGGTCAGCAACGGCAGAGCCACCGCGGCGGTCGCGAAACCGTAGATCCTTCTCCGCAGGCTCAGGCTGCCGCGCGCCCGCGGCAGCCCGCGGCCGCGGCCGATGTGCGCGTGGGTGATGATGTGCACGTCGATGTCGCCGGACTCGCGGATCGTCCGCGAGCCGATGCCCGGCCCGGTGAGCATGGCCGCCAGCCACGACCGGCGGCTCGCGCCGAGCACAAGCTGGGTCGCGTTCTCCGCGCGGGCGAACGCGAGCAGCGCGGCGGTGATGTCGTCGCCGACGACCTGGTGATAGGAGCCGCCGAGGGACTCGACGAGGCGCCGCTGCGCGGCCAGCGCCGCCGGGTTCGCGCCGGTCAGGCCGTCCGACTTGGCGACGTGGAGGGCGAGCAGGTCGCCGCCGACGGCGCGGGCGGCGATGCGTGCCGCGCGCCTGATCAGCGTCTCGCCCTCGGGACCGCCGGTGAGCGCGACGACCACCCGCTCCCGCGCCTCCCAGGTGGTGTCGATGTCGTGATCGGCCCGGTACCTCAGCAGGCCCTCTTCCACCCGGTCGGCCACCCACAGCAGCGCGAGCTCGCGCAGCGCGGTGAGGTTGCCGACGCGGAAGTAGTTGGACAGCGCGGCGTCGATCTTCTCGGGCGCGTACACGTTGCCGCGCGCCAGCCGCCGCCTGAGCGCCTCCGGCGTCATGTCGACGACCTCGATCTGCTCGGCGGAGCGGACCACCGCATCCGGGATCCGCTCACGCTGCGGTATCCCGGTGATCTTCTCCACGACGTCGTTGAGCGACTCCAGGTGCTGGATGTTCACGGTGGATATGACGTCGATGCCCGCGTTGAGCAGCTCCTCGACGTCCTGCCAGCGCTTGGCGTTTCGCGAGCCGGGAATGTTCGAGTGCGCCAGTTCGTCGACGAGCGCGACATGCGGTTTCCGCGCGAGCACCGCGTCGATGTCCATCTCCTCGAACGTGGTGCCGCGGTAGGTCATCACGCGCCGGGGAATGATCTCGAGGCCGTCGAGAAGTTGTGCCGTCAGCGGCCGGTTGTAGGTCTCGACGAGGCCGGCGACCACGTCAGTGCCGCGCTCGAGCCTGCGGTGCCCCTCGCCGAGCATCGCGTAGGTTTTGCCCACGCCGGGTGCCGCGCCGAGATAGATGCGCAGCTGGCCACGTTTCATGCCTCAAGGATGCCCGATTCGCGGAGCCAGATCGCCGGCGGTGCCGCCGCGTCGCTAGCCCGCGGTCGGCTGGCGCACGGCCTCGTCACCCGCGTTCTGCCAGGTGTTCAGGCGGAAGCGGAGCCTGCAGACCACGACGTTGCCGGTGCCGCGCCTGATCGCCCGGCTGAGCACCTGGCCGCGCTGGTTGTGCAGGATCCACTGCCAGGGCCGGGCGGGCTGCACTTCCGGGATCAGCACGACGAGACGGTGATAGCGGTCTTCCGACTCGATCTGCCGCAGGTACTCGACGATCGGCACGGCCAGGGACCTGCGCCGTGAGTGCAGCGTGACGAGCGGGACATTCGGGTGCCAGGTGTTCCACTGCGCGCGGAACTCGTCGAGCGCGGCGGCCTCCTCCGGGTCCCCGTAGCAGACGGTGACGGCGATTACGTCGTCGCCGAGCGACAGGGCGGCCGAGATCGCCTCCTGGGTCAGCCGCGACATCCCGTTGACGGGCACGACGACCAGGGAGCGCTGCGGGTGCGGCGGCTTGGGCCGCTTGCCGAGTTCGAGGAGCGCGCCGATGCGATCGTAGGTGCGATGGATGCGCAGGAACAGCAGTACCAGAGCGGGGATCGTGACGACGACCAGCCAGCCGCCCGCGGTGAACTTGCTGACCAGCTCGATGACGACGGCCGCCGCCGACGCGGCGGCGCCCACACCGTTGACCGTCGCGCGCCACTGCCAGCCCTGGCCGTGTTCGGCGTGCCAGTGCCGGACCATGCCGACCTGGGACAGCGTGAAGCCGACGAATACGCCGATCGCGAAGACCGGCACGAGTGCCTGCGTGTTGCCGCTCGCGACGACGAGCAGGATCGCGGCGAGCAGCGCGAGCACCCACACCCCGTAGCGGTGCACCTGCCGGTCGGCGCGCAGGAAGAACAGGTGCGGCAGGTAGTTGTCCCTGGCGAGCAGGCTCAGCAGCACGGGCAACCCGCCGAAGGACGTGTTGGCGGCCAGAGCGAGCAGCAGCAACGTGGTGAGCTGCACGAGGTAGAAGACGACATTGTGGCCCACCGCCGCGTCGGCGAGCTGCGCGAGGACCGTCTTGCCCGGCACCGGCCCGACGTGGAACTTCCGGATCAGGACGGACAGGCCGATCAGCATGAGGCCGAGCAGGGTGCCGAGCGCGACCTCGGTGTGCTGCGCTCTGCGGACCCGCGGGGTGCGGAAGGAGGGAACCGCGTTGGCGATGGCTTCCACTCCGGTCAGCGCGGAGCAGCCGGAAGCGAACGCCCTGAGCAGCAGCAGCGCGCCGACCGACGCGACGGCGTGCTCGGCGGTGTGGGCCGGAGGCACCGCCGGGTGGCTGCGCAGCAGGCCGGCGATGATGACCAGGCCGATGGCGGCGATGAACGCGATGGTCGGCCCGATGAATATCCGCGCCGATTCCGCCACGCCGCGCAGGTTGAGCCCGGTGATGATGGCGAGCGCCGCGAGGCAGAGCCAGACCCTGGCGCCGTAGAGCGCGGGGAACGCGGACGTCAGCGCCGCGATGCCGGCGGACACCCCGACCGCGGCGTTCAGCACGTAGTCGATGATCAGCGCGGCGCCCGCGATCAGGCTCGGCTGCCGCCCGAGGTGCCTGCGCGCGACCGCGTACGCGCCGCCGCCGTTCGGGAATGCCGCGATCACCTGGCGGTAGGAGATCACGAGAATGCCGAGCAGCGCGACGATCGTCAGCGTCACAGGCAGCGTGTAGTTGAGCCCCGCGGCGCCCGCCGCGACGAGAACCACGACGATCGCCTCGGGACCGTAGGCGACGGACGACAGCGCGTCGAGGGACAGGGCGGCGAGCCCTTCCAGCGCGGTCAGCCGGGATTTCTCGTCGTTTGCCGCGTTTTCATTGCCTTCGACGCACGGGTCAGGCTCGGCGCCCGGGGCTTCCGCGCCGACGCCGGCCGCGCTTGGCCCGTCACCGGCGCCCGTCGTCATCGGCAATCCCGTGTCGCCGTCATAGGGCATTCACTCTAGGCGGCGCCCGGCGGCGATACCCCGCAGGCCGCCGGGGCGTCCCAGAGATCCTGGCCTCGGGCTTCGAGGTCGCGGCCGCCCCGGTCGGCGCGCCGCGCGGCAGCCGTTCGGGATAAGCATCCCGCGGTGTCGCGAGACGGGAGAAGTGACCTGGCTGCGTCCGCGGGCTCAGTGCCGCTTGGTCCAGCGGGGGCCGACCACGAGCCAATCGGCCTCCCATCCAGCGAGCTTTCTTCTGCTCAGCGCGCGTTCCGCCGCCACCGCGCCGAGGAAGCAGGCCAGCCCGACGGCGCACAGGGCGCCGGCGGCGGCCGACGCGGCCTCGCCGATCACCCATCCATGGCTGGCCGGCGGGTCGACAAGCTGGCCATTCCCGTTGAGCCAGACGGCCAGCGTCGCGCCCACATAGACACCACCAGTCACTGTGACCGTGCCGGTTCGCGTCAGCCCGCTTGGTCCCGTCCAGCGCGCGAGCACCGTGGCCTCCTGGCACGGCCCGTGGCCGCAAGCCGCCTGCCCTGGCAGTTCTTTGAGCACCCGCGCCGTGACGCGATGCAGGGCCGCCTGGGTCCGCCCGGCGAACTGTGCGGCACTCTCAACGCGGTGCCCGACGTACGCGGCGACCAGCGGGCCGCAGGCCAGGAACACGGCAAGCAGGGCGCACCGGACCAGCGCCTCGACCCGGTCGATCGTCCGCCGCAGCGGGTTGCGGTCAAGTCCAAGGGACCGCCGCAGCCGCCGGGCCCGGCTGTCGCGGAACTTGTTGCGATGCCGCCGTCGGCCCATGGATCTTCCTCGAACTCGGCTGTCACGTGGGAACACGCGCTGATCATTGGGCTTCGCCGAGCAGGCACCGCTTCGTGACCGTGCGCCGCGACGGGCATGACTAGCCCAGCGAATCCTCCCTGACGCGCCGGCCGGGTCTCCCCGCACCCCAACGGAAATTTTAGTCGGTGCGTCCGGGTGACCAGGCACCGGGCTGCGGTAAGCGCGTTCCCGTGGCAGGTGTTAGCTGCTCTCGGTCCAGGGCATCTTGCCGACGATGTTGGCGGCGATCAGTGTCCGGTCGGCCGGATCCCATAGCAGGACGGTATCTGCCTGCGTCAGGGCAACGAGGGCGGTCATCGATGCGGGACTGGGGGCCATCGTGTGCCGCTTGTCGTCCTCGGTCACGATCATGACCTCGAACCGGCCGTCGTCGCCGTCCGGCCCGGCGACCCAGTTGGCGTTGAGGATTTTTACCCGTCGCGTTTGCTCGCTTGCGCCTGGCATGAGTTCAGTAAGCCAGACCCGCGCTCGTCCGTCGAGCGGATCCCCTCATGGGCCGATCACAGGTTGATTTGGTCAACGTTGACCCGGCGCTGGCGGGTGGTTCATGCTCGGTGCCGTGCGAGAGGCAGTTGCGCGGCAGACCGTGGAACGTCTCAGCCAGGTCTGGCGGCACTTCGCCGAGCGTGAGTGCGGCACCTATTCGCCCATGTACGCGGCGATTTCTCACTCGGTGGCGGACGACCCCGAGTTACTCGCTCTTGTGGCCGCCGCACCGTCACTCGGGCAGCAGCCCAACGTTCTGCTCGCGGCGGTGCACTATCTTGTCCTGAGCGGGCTCGCGCATCCCCTTGCTGACGTCTACGCGGACCGGGCGGATCCGGGCCTGGCGCCGGCGCTGTTTCGTGACGTGTGCCTGTCGCGGCGGCACGACGTGGGCCGGATACTCGCCAGCCGGCACACCCAGACCAATGAACCCGGGCGGGCCGCCGTGCTTGCCGTCGGGCTCGCCGCGGCCGCTGACCTGGTGGGCGAGCCGATCGCCCTGCTCGACGCCGGGTGCAGCGCGGGGCTGAACCTGTTGATAGATCGCTACCGGTTCGACTACGGGCCGGGTGGCGGTCTGGGCCCGGCCGGCTCGCCCGTGACGATCAGATGTGACCTGCGCGGGACAGCGCCGGTCCCGCCGCGGCTTCCGGCCATCGCCGCCCGCCTGGGCATCGACCGTGCACCGGTCGATCTCGCCACGCCCGATGACGCCCGGTGGCTGCTCGCGTGCGTCTGGCCCGATACCGGGCGGCTGGCCAGAACGGCCGCGGCCATGGAACTGGCCCGCCGGCACCCGCCGGCGATGATGTCCGGCGACATGGTCACCGACCTTGACGCGGCGCTCGACACGTTCGATCCGAGCTTGCCGGTTGTCGTGGTCACCACCTCGGCCTGCGGATACCTGAGCGCCGGGCAACGGCACGCCTTTCTCGCCGTCCTGGAGCGGCGTGCCCGCCGCCAGCGGCTCGCGTGGCTGAGCGTGGACGCACCCGGGGTCATCGACGCCGTCCCGATCCCACCGGCGATCGGCGAGGCCGGCGCCGCTGCCGCCGTCATGGGGCTTGTCACCTTCGAAACAGGCACGGCAGCCGGCCGCGCCCTGGGCCTGTGCCACGCTCACGGAGCCTGGCTGGAATGGGCTTGCACCTAGAGCACGCAGGCCGGCCCTGCGGCCGGGTTTCGCTGCCGATGGGCGCCCAAGCGCTGCGGCCGGCCGGACCCGGCTCATGCCGCACCTCCCCGTCCGGCCTGGCCACTGGCGTGGCGGCCCAGCCCCGCCACTACCCTGGGTCCTGCTCCGCAAATTGGAGCAGCCTGATGGTGACCAACCGCTCGGTTCCCACCGATACCGTGCTGCCGCACATTACCTACCGGAATGTTGCCGGGGCGTCAGACTGGCTGACGGCTGCGTTCGGTTTCACCGAGCATTACCGTTATGGGCCACCAGGCG
>WNFJ01462810.1_pt2 | contig 55574 bp, 40 predicted proteins | sample 5400461 | NCBI WGS metagenome assembly WNFJ01 (sample SAMN13153349, study PRJNA577476) | soil metagenome | isolation source: 115 cm saprolite on Douglas fir-dominated hillslope | place: USA:California | collected 2013-09-17
CCAGCACCACAACTACGTCCGGCTTTTGAAACTCGACGCGCCGGCGATGCGTGAAGCCCGCAAACCGGCACTCCGCTTCGAAAAGATCGCGCTCAGCGTTCGTCTTCCAGGAGAGAATGTCGACTGCAGGATGATTGGTCCAGCAGAACGGCCCGGCAGCAATCGCTTGGTTCAATCCATCCACGCGCACGGTATTGTGCGCCCCCGTTCCGCGAAACCAATCGCGCCACTTCTGCTCGCCCATGTAGGTGTACGTTCCCGGGTCTATGAGGATTTCGTCCTCGCCCGACCGGACGATGATGCTCAACGTATCCGCGTGACTGTGTCCTGCGCCCCATGGCCCGAACGGACCGGCATCCACGATCGCTTGATTTCCTCCGGATGTCATCACCGCCACGCCCGCGTCCGGGAACAGTCGCGATTCCCACTTCCCTGCCCCAGGTTTTCCCGTCAGTGCATCCGCGCCCAGCCACCAAACGGCCTGCGCGTGAAGATCGTCGGCGTCGGCCAACCAATCCGGGCGATCGAACACAACGCTGGCCGTTCCCATGCTCGGGCGCCCGAACTGGTTGCGCCGTCCGTAGGGATGAAACAATCGTCCGCCGTCGTCGTCGCCGATGTACGGCAATGTCCGGGAAGGCCCCATCATGGCCTGCAGATATTCGGCCATGCGCTCCAGCTTGTGCATGTAGTCCCGGTCGGGCTTGGCCAGGATCGCGTGCAGCAGGAACATGTCCAGCGCGTAAACGTGATAGTACGTCGACTGCTCGAAGTGGCTCCCATCCGCGTGAACCTGCCGTTCCATCTGCTCGCGCATCACGCGCGCGCCGAGCAACTCCCAACGGGCGGCGCGCGGCGAACCTGCGAAAAACAAGCCCAATGCATGCAACGCCAGCGCCTCACCCAGCAGATGCGTGTTCGGTGAAAAGTAAAACGACAGGTTGTTTTCAAGATGCCAGGCGTGCAGATAAAGCTGGCGCTGCCATTTGGCGCGGAACCCGGCCGCCAGCTCCTCTCCAACCAAGTGGTACACCCAGATCCAGGACAACGCGCGAAACGCGGCCTCCAGCGCGCTCGCCCAATTAATTCCGCGATGAAACGGATTTTCCTGGAACCAGTCGTCGAGTTGCGCGCGAATCTCGGCCAGATTCGCGGCGTCGCCCGTGAATCGATACGCTTGCGCCAGGATCACCAGGTGCTGATGGCGATTCAGCTCCCAAATGATCTTGTGATCTCCGGCTTGGCGCGGGTTGAGATAGGGAATCCGGCGAAAATAGCGCAGCCCGGTTTCGACTCCGCTGGTGTGATCGCGCCGCCAGGGGATCGCAGGGCCGGTGTCGATGGTCAGACCGAGAATCGGAAAGCGATGCGAACGAATTTGTTCCGCGAGCGTGATTGTCTCTTGCGAAAAGGCAGTACCGCGGAGCGCCTCAATGACACTTCGAGCGTCCGGCAGCGCGAGCCGCGGTTTGAAATCCGGATCGAATTGGAGCTTCGGCGGACTCCAGCAGGCGTACGCGTTCCTCACTTCTTGCCGGATTCGAAACGCGATCTCACGGGCTGTGCGCAACGTAGCCATTCTACCTTGGGGCCACCGATGAACACGGATAAACAGAGATAGAAATTCAGCGATCCGTGTTCATCGGTGTTTATCCGTGGCCAATCATGTCGTTACCCGCCCCGGAATTGCGATAATCATCCTATGTGCGGAATAGCCGGACAATTTCTGGTCGGCAAGAAAGTCGAGCTGGCCGACATCCGCGCGATGTGCGACCAGATCCGGCACCGCGGTCCGGATGACGAAGGCTATCACCTCGATGGCGGCTGCGGGCTCGGTATGCGCCGGCTCAGCATCATCGACTTGAACACCGGCCATCAGCCCATTTCCAACGAAGACGGCACGCTTTGGGTGGTGTTCAACGGCGAGATCTACAATTTCCAGGAGCTGCGCCGCGACTTGATGAGCAGCGGACACCGCTTCAAGACCAACAGCGACACCGAAACACTGCTGCACCTCTACGAAGAAGAAGGAACGGATGGCATCCACAAACTGCGCGGCATGTTCGCCTATGCGATCTGGGACTCGCGCCAGCGGACGTTGCTGCTAGTCCGGGACCGCTTCGGAAAAAAGCCGCTGTACTTCGCCGTTCGGCCGGAGGGTTTGTATTTCGCCAGCGAGCTGAAGTGCCTGCGCGCGGCCGGTGTTCCGTTGCAAATCGATCGCCAGGCATTGCAGCTCTATTTTCTGTTCAACTACATCCCCGATCCCTGGAGCCCGTATCGCGCGATCCGCAAGTTGGCGCCCGGCGGATGGCTGCGCTATCACGCGAACGGGAAGGTGGAAGAGGGCTGTTACTGGCAGCTTCCCGAGCCGGCCGCGGAGGCGGCGCCGGGCTTCACCGAGCCGAGCGCGTGCGAACTCCTGCGCGACGCCTTCGACGAGTCGGTCCGGATGCGGCTGATCTCCGACGTTCCGTTGGGCGCGTTCTTAAGCGGTGGAATCGATTCTCCGTCCGTGGTCGCATCCATGGCGCTGCAGACAAAGGAGCCGGTGAAGACCTTCTCCATTGGATTTGAAGAACCGGACTTCAGCGAGTTGCCTCTTGCCGCGGCCGTCGCGCAAAAATACAAGACAGACCATCACGAGATTATCGTGCGGCCCGATTCAGTGGACCTGGTATCGAAACTCGTTCGGCACTTCGACGAGCCTTTCGCCGATCCGTCCGCGATTCCGACGTATCTCGTTTCCGAATTCGCCGCGCAACACGTGAAAGTGGTCCTCACCGGAGATGGCGGCGACGAGCTTTTCGCGGGCTACGAGAATTTCTTCACGGTCGAGCGGATGCGCGGCCTGGATCGCGTTCCTCTGATGGTGCGCAGCCTGATCTCGCGCATCGCGGACCTGCTGCCGTATTCGGCGTACGGCAAGAATTTCCTGCGGATGATCAGCCGCCCGACCGCGCTGGAGCGGTATTTTGAACACGGCTCGCCGCGCTTCCTGCTGGACCGGCTCCTTCGCCCCGAGTGGCTGCCGCCCGCCGACGCGGCATTCCTCACGCGGACCCTGGCGCATTGCCTGCCTCGGAACGGCGCGGACATTCTTACACAGGCGCTCTATTTCGAAGCGACCTCCAAACTCACCGGCGACATGCTGGTGAAGGTTGACCGTATGTCGATGGCCAATTCGCTGGAAGTGCGCTGCCCGATGCTCGACGACAAGCTGGCGGAACTTGCGGCGCGTATTCCGCATTCCTGGAAGATGAAAAACGGGCGCGGCAAAGCCATCTTCCTTCAAGCGCTGGGCAGCCGCCTGCCGCCGGAATTGCTCAACCAACCGAAACGCGGCTTCGGCGTTCCGCTGGCGCTTTGGTTCCGCGGCTCAATGCGAAGCTTTTTGTGGGACCACCTGACCAGCCCTTCGTTCCTGAACCGCGGCGTTGTCTCGCCGGAATTTGTCCGCGCGCTCCTCGAAGAGCACGACCGCGGACGCCGCAATAATTATCACCACCTGTGGAAGTTGCTGATGCTGGAACTCTGGTTCCGGGATGGGGAACAGCACCGCACTCGAGCGGCTCCCGCTGAGGCGGAAGTGCGGGCGGTCTAAACCCGTGCTCGCAACAATCATTTTCTGGATCTCGGTGTTGGCGCCTATCTACGCGTACATCGGCTATCCGCTGGTGCTGCTGGCGCTGCGCCTGTTGATTCATCGGGAAGTGAGAAAGCAGCCGATCGAACCGCTCGTCTCGCTGCTGATTCCGGCTTTCAACGAAGCCGACGTCATCGATCGCAAGATCGATAATTCGCTCGCGCTCGACTATCCGCGGGACCGTTTGGAGATCGTGGTCGCCTCCGATGGATCTAAGGATCGAACCGTGGAGATTGCCGAAGCGCGGGCGGACGGCGATCGCATTCGCGTCCTGGCCTTCGCCGAAAATCGGGGCAAGGTACTCACCATCAACGCCAGTATTCCGGAGTTGCGCGGCGAAATCGTGGTTTTCTCCGACGCGCCCGCGATGCTGTATCCGGATTCTGTGAGCCGCTTAGTCGAGAACTTCGCCGACCCCGAGGTGGGCGCGGTCAGCGGCTTATACAAAGTCGTCAAGGCGGACGACGTGGACATCGGAACTTCGGAAGACTTTTACTGGAAGTACGAAACCTTCCTGAAAGTTCAGGAGTCGCAACTCGCGTCGACGCTGGGCGGCCACGGCCACCTGCACGCGATCCGCAAGGAACTCTACCCGTTCCCGCCGCCAGGCACGATCAACGACGACTACATCATTCCTGTGTCGGTAGTGGCGCGTGGCTATCGCGCGGTGTACGAGCCGTCCGCGATTGTCTACGAGGAAGCCCACGAAATGACCGGCTTCGGCCGGCGCATCCGGATCATGGCAGGCAACATCCAGCAATTGCGCGAGATCAAAGGCTTGCTCCATCCGTTGCGCGCGCTGGCTTTGTTCTTCTTTTTGTCGCACAAGCTGAGCCGGCTGCTGGTGCCGTTCGCCATGCTGGTGGCGTTGGTGGCGAACCTGTTTCTGTTGTCTTCGCCGCTGTATCAGGTGATCTTCTTCGCACAGATGGCTTTTTATTTTCTAGCCTTGTTCGGAACCATGTGGGCGTTGAAACCGAGAACACTGATGCTGCCGTTTTATTTCTGCATGATCAACGCGGCCACATTCTTCGGCTTCTATCACGCCTTGACGCGTCGCCGCAGCATGGCCTGGAAGTGACGGGAGGTTTACATGCCCGCATCCGTTTTCGCCAACGATTTTCAAGCTGTTCTCAACCAGGTTCGCGACATGGGAACCGGCAACCTGGCGCTCACGCCGTCGCCCGAAGACTGGCGCGACCAGTGGATTTATTTCCTCATGGTCGATCGTTTCAACAATCGCCTGCGTGCGCCGCGCGCCGCGTTCGACGATCCAGGCTTTGTCGATTTTCAAGGCGGCACGTTCCGCGGCGTCCAGGAGCAGTTGCCATATCTGAAGGAGCTGGGCGCCTGCGCAATCTGGCTAAGCCCCGCGCTGCGAAATCTGGGCTTCGAAAAAGGAACCTATCACGGCTATGGGATTCACGACTTCTTGCGCGCGGAGCCGCGCTTCGCCGAAGACCCCGCGCGCGCGGACGACGAATTGCGCGAACTGGTGGATGAAGCGCACAAGCAGGGCATCTTCGTCATCTTCGATATCGTCTTGAATCACACCGGCAACGCGTTTTTCTACCAGTGCGACCCGAACGACGGGCACTGCCACGACACCGGCGGCGCTGAGTCGAGCTTCCATGGTAATCCGCAAGACGTGCGCTGGCGCGACCCGGACGGGACGCCCCGGCATGACGCCACGCCGATGGAACAGATTCCGAATCCTTCTCGCGACGCGTTTGTCTGGCCGCTGGAGATCCAGCGCAACGAATTTTTCCGCAGGCAGGGTTTGCCGGGCGGAGGCGACGACACCGTGGGCGACTTCGCGTCACTCAAACAGATGCGAACGGACAATCCCGACCTGCAGCGCTTCCTGATCCGCGCCTACCAGTACGTGATCGCGCGCTTTGACGTGGACGGCTTTCGCATCGACACGCTGAAGTACCTCAAGGGCGACCTGGCGCGCATCTTCGGGAATTCGATCCGCGAATTTGCCCTCAGCGCAGGCAAGAAGAACTTCTTCACTTTTGGCGAAGTCTTCGACAATGACGAAAAAATAGCGCAGTTCATCGGCCGCAGCACGCGCGACAAGAGCGACCTGGTGGGTGTAGATGCGGCGCTGGACTTTCCGCTGCGATTCACATTGCCGCCGGTGGTCAAAGGGTTTTCGAGCCCCGCCAGCGTGAGCGCCATGTATCAACACCGCAGGCAGGTGGAGCAGGACGTGCTCAGTTCGCACGGCGATGCGACGCGTTTTTTTGCCACGTTTCTGGATAATCACGATGTCAAGGAGCGTATCCGCTTCGTCGATCCAGCCGATGTGCACAAATTCGACGGCCAGGTGACGCTGGGCTTGGCGTGCCTCTTCGCCCTGCAAGGGATTCCTTGCGTCTACTACGGCACGGAACAAGGATTGCACGGCCGCGGCACCGACGAAGCCGTCCGTGAAGCGTTGTGGGGCGGCCCGGGATTCAACAGGTCGAATCCGTTTTACCTGGCGCTCAAAGAGATTGCGGCAGTGCGGCGTGAGCAGCCCGCCCTGCGCTATGGACGCCAGTACTTCCGTCCCGTTTCGGGAGATGGCCAGCGCTACGGAATCTCGCCATTCCCCGGTGGAGTCCTTGCTTTTTCCCGCATTCTGAACGACCAGGAAATCATCACGGCGGCGAACACGGGAACGCAGAAGATATCGGTCGACGTGATTATCGAAAAGCAGTTGAGCCGCCCCGGCGATACGTATCGAATCCTGTACAGCAACCAGGCGCAGCCGATCGCACCGGGCGCGGTTGTGCCGCATGCTGCCGGCACGGTGGAAGTGCAGGAAGTGGATGGCAGCATCGGCACTGGTCCGCTGCATACCATTCGAGTGACGCTGGGGCCGATGGAGGCGCAGATCCTCGGCCAGTGAACCGGCACGTGCACTATAGGTACAATAAATCCCAATGAAACGAATCCTGCTTTTGTTGTCTTTCGCTCTTGCCACGCTGGTCTTGATCCTGCACGGCCAGGACAAGCACGCTGCTGCCACGCAACGCTCGTTCAACGTCGTCGAGGCAAGCATTTCCGAGATGCGCACGGCGATGGAGCAAGGCCGCCTCACGTCGCGCGAGCTGGTGACCCAGTACCTCGCGCGGATCGGCATGTACGAGGACAAACTGCATTGCATCATCACCGTGAACCCCAACGCGCTGCAAGAGGCGGATGAGCGCGACCGCGAGCGCGCGCAAGGCCGCGTTCACGGCCCGCTGCACGGCATTCCCATCGCGCTGAAGGACAACGTTCTCACGCACGACATCGTCACCACTGGCGGCGCGCTCGCCTTCGACGGCTATGTGCCGCCATACGACGCGACGCTGGTGAAAAACCTGCGCGACGCGGGCGCGATCATCATCGCCAAGACCGGCCTTTCGGAACTCGCCAATTGGGTCGCCGGCGCGCCGACGCCCATGCCCGGCAACTACAATGCGGTCCGGGGGTTCGGCTACAATCCCTACGACCCGCGCCGCGATCCGCGCGATACCACCGACGACGGACGCCCCGCGCTGCAAACCGGCGGCTCCAGCTCCGGCGTCGGCACCTCGGCCAACTTCTGGGCGGGCAACGTCGGCACCGAAACCTCGGGCTCCATCCTCAGCCCATCCAATCAGAACATGCTCGCGGCCGTGAAACCTACGGTCGGCCGCATCAGCCGCTACGGAGTGATTCCCATCACGGCCGACCAGGATACTGCGGGGCCGATGGCGAAGAGCGTCACCGACGCCGCGATCATGCTGGGCGCGTTGGAAAGCGCTGCGCCGGATCCGAACGACGCCGCAACCAAAACTTGCACGCCTCCAGCGGGCAGAGACTATACGAGTTTCCTCAAGCCCGATGGACTGAAGGGCGCACGCATCGGCATTCCGCGGGCGTTCTATTACGACAAGATCACGCCGCCGGAGGGTGGCTGTGGCGGAGGCCGCACTCGAGGGTCAGGCGGTGGCCCGGGCGGAGGAGGCGGCGGTCTCAACCCCGAGCAGGCCAGAGTGATGACCGAGGCCATCGACATTCTCAAGCAACAGGGAGCCATTATCGTGGACCCAGCCGATATCCCCAGCATCGTCACGAAAGATCCCGACAAGAATCTGCTCTCGTGGAGCCAATGCGGAGGAATCAACAACGCGAAGGGTAAGGACGCGAATTGCTCTGTAGTGCTGAAGTACGGCATGAAGCGCGATTTCAACAAGTGGCTGGCCACGCTGGGGCCATCGGCGCCGGTGAAAACGCTCACCGAGCTGCGCGAATGGAACATCACGCACATCAGCGCCGGCGCGATTCGCTACGGGCAGTCGCAACTCGACATATCGGACGAAATGAACGTGGATGCCGATCGCGCGCGGTACGAGCACGATCGCGCCAAGGATATTGAGATAGCTGGTACGCACGGAATTGACGAAGTGATGAAGGCCAACAAACTGGACGCGCTGTTGTTTCCGGGCGCGAGCGGCGCGGCGATCGCGGCCAAGCCCGGTTATCCGACGGTGATCGTGCCGTTCGGAATGGTCCCGAACGCGCCGACGCCGCCGTTCCCGGCAGGCTTCAATGCCAAACCGTCGCCATTCGGAGTCAGCTTTACGGGAATGGCATGCAGCGAGCCGCGGCTGCTCGAATTGGCCTACGCGTTCGAGCGCGCCAGCAAACGGCGTGTGCCTCCGCCGTCGGCGCCGTAGCGCGCGCACTCGTGGCGACGCTTCACAGGCGAAAAGTCTGGGGCGAGACAAGTTTCGACCCAGCAGGCAAGAGTGCCTGCGCCACGGGCTTGCCGGCAGTGTGTGACACAGTAGCATGAGATGACGGAGATCTACATGAAACACTCTTCGAAAACAAGCTTGCTTCTTTCAATCGTCTTTCTGGCAGCGAATCTCGACGCCCAGGTGACCACGGCCGACTACGAGCGCGCCCTCACCCTGCGCACCAAGTTTCAAGGCTTGGCGTTGAACATCCCCGGCCCGGTGAACTGGATCGGCGCCAACCGATTCTGGTACCGGAAATCGGTCCAGGGCGGCAACGCGTTCGTTCTCGTGGATACGGCCACTTTGACAAAGGCGCCGGCGTTCGATCACGAACGCTTGGCCGCTTCGCTATCAGCCGCGGCGAAGGAGAAATATACCGCCGTGACTCTGCCGTTTTCCGACATCACCTTCGTCGATCAGGAACGTGCCATCCAGTTCGTCGCCAAAGATTCGGTATGGAGATGTGCGCTCGAAGATTACGCGTGCCGGAACACCGGACCCGTGCGCACGGACCTGCAATTCCGCCGCACCCGCCCGCCGGAAGACGACCCGCTCGAAGGCCCCGCCGAATTCGCGAACGACGTTTCCGATGGAATGGTCGACCTTTCGCCGCAACAGGGCCGCCCGCCTTTCGCCGCGCCCGCGCCGCCAAGCCAGGAGCCAAAAGCTTCGCCCGACGGCAAGTGGGAAGCCCTCATCCAGAATTACAACGTCTTTCTGCGCGCGAAAGGCGCCAAGGACGCCTCCGCGCTGAGCTTCGACGGCTCGGAAGGAAATTACTACACGCTCCGATCCATCGCCTGGTCCCCGGATTCGAAGCACCTGGCGGCGTACCGCGTGCGCCCCGGCTACAAGCGCGAGGTCCACTACGTCGAATCGTCTCCCGCCGACCAGCTTCAGCCCAAGCATTCGACGCGCGAATACGCCAAGCCGGGCGATGCGCTGGATATCGCGCAGCCCGCGCTCTTCGATCTCGACTCGCGCAGGCAAACCGACATCGACAACCACCTGTTCCCCAACCCTTACAGTTTGTCCAATCCGGTCTGGTGGAAGGACAGCCGGGCTTTCACTTTCGAATACAATCAGCGCGGGCATCAGGTGTACCGCGTGATCGAAGTGGATGCGGCCACCGGCAAAGCGCGTGCGTTGATTTCGGAAGAAAGCAACACCTTCATCGATTACCGTCCGCTCACAGGCAATCCCCGCGACACCGGCAAGAAGGTGCGTCACGACGTGAACGACGGCAAGGAAATCGTCTGGATGTCGGAGCGCGACGGCTGGGCGCATCTTTATTTATATGACGGCGTCAACGGAAAGCTGAAACATCAGATCACCAAGGGAAACTGGGTGGTCCGCGGCATCGAGAAAGTGGACGACGAAAAACGCCAGATCTGGTTCCAAGCCAGCGGAATGGACGCAGGCAAAGACCCGTACTTCGCGCATTATTACCGCATCAATTTCGACGGCAGCGGTCTCACCCAATTCACCGAAGCGGATGGAAACCACACGCTGACTTTTTCGGCGGATATGAAACAATACGTCGACACCTGGTCGCGTGTCGATGTCCCTCCGGTTTCAGAACTCCGCCGGACCGAGGACAAAAAGCCGCTGATGGAATTGGAGCATGGAGACATCCAAGCTCTGCTGGCTGCTGGCTGGCGAGCGCCCGAGCCGTTCATGGCCGCTGGGCGCGATGGCAAGACCGGCATCTGGGGCGTCATGTACCGGCCCATGAATTTCGACCCATCCAGGAAATATCCGGTGGTCGAAAGCATCTATGCCGGACCGCAAGGCTCCTTCGTGCCGAAGACTTTCAGCACGTTGGCGCAGCCGCTGGCCGAACTGGGATTCATCGTCGTGCAGATGGACGGCATGGGCACCAACAACCGGTCGAAAGCATTCCACGACGTAGCCTGGAAGAATCTCGGCGACGCCGGCTTTGCCGACCGCATTCTGTGGCACAAAGCTGTGGCCGCCAAATATCCTTATTACGACATCAGCCGCGTCGGCATCTTCGGGACCTCGGCCGGCGGACAGAATTCCATGGGCGCGCTGCTTTTTCATCCCGAGTTTTACAAAGTTGCCGTCTCCAATAGCGGCTGCCACGACAACCGCATGGACAAGATCTGGTGGAATGAGCAATGGATGAGCTGGCCGCTCGGACCGCATTATGCCGCGTCGTCCAACATGGAAAACGCGGACAAGTTGCATGGCAGACTCCTGCTCGTGGTCGGCGAGATGGACACGAACGTCGACCCCGCCTCCACGCTGCAAGTGGTGAACGCGCTCATCAAGGCCAACAAGAAGTTCAACCTGCTGTTCGTCCCGGGAGGAGGCCACGGCGCCGGCGGATCCTATGGCCAGCGGCTGCTATGCGACTTTTTTGTGCACAATCTGATGGGCGAAGAACCCCCGGACTGGAATCAGCTCCCGAAGTCCGCTCTGCCCGCGCCGGAATCGGTGTCCAATGGGAATTAAGGCGAGCAACCTCACCATGACCGAAACAGACGATCCGCTGGCGGCTTTCATCGATGCCTCACTCTGGTATTGCAACAGAGGCTGGTGCTATTTTGTTCTCGGGCGTGCAGAGCGCCGCTCCAGCGCCACCAACCCGGAAAACGGCACGGGTCACCTACACCTACAACTCCGACCACACGCTTGCCACCAAGACCGACGCCAAGAGCCAGGTGTTCACCTTCAGCTACGATGGCTACAAGCGCCTGACCACCATCAGCGTCGGCGGCAACACCTTATCAACAACTTGGTGGCTCTTGGTGGCACAGGCTTCAGCCTGTGAAAGGCTTTTTCAACATCCCGCCGCGTAGCAGGCACCGCCGCAAAACGAAAGACCATCCGACCTGAGGCATATGCCTAGCCCAAGTACCGCCTGCCCATATTGGGGGGTGTCCGCCGTACTATAAACAACGTCCTGGCTTCTGGTTGATTTAAGGTCCCAACTCAGGTGTTCCTCTCATTTGTCCTACCGCAAAGGGATGATAAATTACTTTCAGCAACGGAACGATCTGTTGCGGGAAAGGCTGAAAAGCAAATGACACGGATCACCAATCTGGTTTGGAAGCTGAGAATCTGGAAGGATACGCGAGGCCAGGACCTCATCGAGTACGCGTTGATGGCCGGGTTCGTGGCTGTTGCGGCCGGCGCCATTATGCCTGGCGTAGCCACCAGCATCAGCACGATCTTCAGTAAGATCTCCAGCGTGATGACGGCTGCTGCGTCCCAGAGCTAAGTCCGGCTCAAATCGTTTCGTTGGGTAGGCGGCGGAGAACCTTCCGTTCGCCTATCCTTCGCGACGCGTACGCTGCGGGATAATGGCAAAGGATGTCGCCGCGACGCCTTCTGCGCATTGTCCTCAGCATTGTAATCATCATTCTCCTGTGGACCCGGGCGGGACGGGAATGGCACCAACGGTTCGGTTTGTGGCTGGTTGGCGGCCTGTTGCTTTCCTTGATTCTACTGCTGGTAGTGATCGCGGAGGCAACGGGCATGCAACAGAAGTGGCGGCGAATGCGCGACCAGGTGCCGAAGAAGCCACTGGGGTTAGATAGTTAAATCCCGCGATCCTCTCCTACGCCTGGGCAGTTCGGAGCCAGGTAGTCCGACTGCCTGGGCAACCTATTCTTTGTCGTGCCCCACGGACTTGCCACCAGTTAGTGCTAAGGCAGGGCTTCCACCACCTTGTCGATTTCTTCCGGGCTGATGTAGAAATGCGGCGATAGACGCACCCAGCCTTGCCGTGGTGCGGCAATTATCCCGCGCGCCTTCAGGTCTCGCACCATCTGGCGGCTATCCACGCCCGGCTTCTGAATCGCGACGATTCCCGCGCTATTCTCCGGCGTGCGGTCGCCCAGCAACTGGTAGCCTTTTCTCGCCGCGCCCTCGACGAGCCGGTCGGCCAAGCCCTGCACTACAGGCCCGATTCTTTCGACGCCGACTTCCAGCAGGAACTCGATGGACGCCCGCAATCCATAACAGCCGATAGTGTTCAGCGTTCCGCATTCGTAGCGCCCGGCGTCGGGCCGGAGCGTCATGTCGCGCGACGCATAGTCGTTGTAGCCGGCGACATTGGTCCAGCCGAACTCCATGGGAAAGACCGAATCCTGACGATCCTTGCGGACATAAAGGATGCCGCAGCCTTCCGGACCTAACATCCATTTATGGCCGTCTGCGGCCAGCGCATCGATATGCGCCGCGCGAACGTCCAAGGGAAACGCGCCCAGTCCTTGAATGGCGTCCACCAGAAAAAAACAGCCGCGGCGATGGCAGATCTCGCCGATCGCGTTCAGGTCGGCCCGAAGCCCGCTGAGGTATTGTACAAAGCTGATAGCGAGGAGTTTCGCACCGCGGCAGGCCCGGTCGATGGTGTCCAGCGAATCGTTCACCGAAAGCCAGTGCACGTCTGCGCGGCTAGTCGCCAGGCGGACCCAGGGATAGTAATTGGCCGGGAACTCTTCGCGAAAGGCGACGATCTTGTCACCCGGCCGCCAGTCCAGGCCCATTGCAACCGTCGCAATCCCTTCCGAAGTGTTCTTGACCAGCGCGATCTCACCGCGCTCGGCGCCGATCAGCCGCGCGGCCGCAACTCTAAGCCCTTCATACGTATCCAGCCATTGGTCGTAGTGCAGCGAGCCGTATTCGAGCGCGTCCGCGGCCAGCTTTTGCATCGCCTCGGCAGCGCGCCTCGAGAGCGGCGCGACGGCCGCATGGTTCAGGTAGATCAACTGTTTGGTCACCGGAAACTGGTCCCGGTATTGCCGCCAGAGGGGCTCGGCGGCGCCCACCGGTTCTTTCTGTATTTGCTCGAAACCCATTAGAACCACTATACGTTCAATGAATGAAGGTTTATACTGGTTTGTAGGAGTGCGCAGATGATGAAACGCTTGCTGTCCGCCAGTTTCAGTCTCCTGGTTCTTCTCGCCCTGGCTGCCCCGAACTCGATTGGGCGCGGCGGCGGTAAAGATCCCAAGAAAGATCCCGAAGAGATCGGGAACCGCGACGTCGGCAAGGGAGTGAACTTCTACTCTCTCGAAAAGGAAATCGCGATCGGAAAGGGCCTCGCCCAGGATGTAGAGCGGCAGGCGAAGCTGATCAACGATCCCATCATCGCCGAATACGTCAACCGCGTCGGCCAGAACCTGGTGCGCAACTCCGACGCCAAGGTTCCCTTCACCATCAAGGTAATCGACGCCGAGGAGATAAACGCGTTCGCCTTGCCGGGCGGATTCTTCTTTGTGAATTCGGGGCTGATCCTGAGGGCGGACAACGAGGCGGAGCTGGCCGGTGTGATGGCGCACGAGATTGCGCACGTCGCAGCGCGGCATGGCACGCGACAGGCGACACGAGGCGAAATCGCCAACTTGGCCACCATTCCCCTGATCTTCATGGGCGGCTGGACGGGCTACGGCATTCGCCAGGCAGCCAGCGTGCTGGTTCCCATGGGCTTCCTGAAATTCTCGCGCGGCTTCGAATCCGAAGCCGACATGCTGGGCCTGGAGTACATGTACAAAGCCGGCTACGATCCAACCGCGTTCGTGGATTTCTTCGAGAAGATCGAAACGCTCGAGAAACGCAAGCCCGGAACGATGGCCAAGGTTTTTTCGACACATCCCATGACCGACGATCGGATCCATGCGGCGCAGAAGAACATTCAAGAGCTTCTCACGGCCAAGCCGGAGTATGTGGTCACGACGTCCGAGTTTAACGATGTAAAGAACCGTTTGCTGGCGATGCACAACAAACGCAAGATCGACGATAAGGACCCGAACAAGCCGCAACTCCGCAGGACGCCTGGATCCACCACCGGTCCGATCGACGCCGATGAAGACGGCAAGAAGCCGAAGTCCGACGAAGACGAGCGCCCGACCCTGAAGCGCCGCCCATCCAACTAGGATTGTTCCGTGGGGCAGCTTGGAAAGCTGCGCGCCGGTTGTCAACCGGCGCCGTGAGGTTGTAGGCGGCTGCGGCAAGCCGATTTACAGAGGCTGCGGAAAAAATCTCTGTTGCCGTGCCTCAAGCCCACAGGCTGAAGCCTGTGCCACCCAGGTTCAGCAAGTTACGAGTGCCAGGTGGCGCAGGCTTGAGCCTGTGAGGACTTTTTCCGCAGCCTCTTACTCAATTCGATCCCACAACCTTCATCCGATCTGGTAAATCTTGACCATGGGCACTCGAGTGCCAGCTCGCCGCACCAAACCACGCGCCAAGAAAAAACCGGCAACTGCCGCCAAGGGAAAACGCTCCGCGCTACCCGGCAAACTCGACCTTTCGAACTTCCCTCCCGAGTCCATCATCCAAGCCGAGAAATCGCTCTGCGTGGCTTGCATCTGGGACGTATTCACGCGTCACATGGGGCTGCCTCAGAAGACCGCTCTCTCGGAGATCCAGAACTACACGCCGTCGCTCGAAGAATTGAAGGCCCCCGAAGCTGCCAGACCGTTCGTCGCGGCCAAGTCCGTCAATTGCCCCTATTGCGCCGCACCGTCCAAGTGGCTCGCGAGGCTCTCTACCATTCGCATCGAGAGCGGTAAAGCGACGGATGCGTTGCGCCGCGAGCTGGTGAAGTCGCTCCCCAAGTCCAAAGATCAGTTTGTGGTGCTCGAAGAGAAAGCCACGCAGCAGCTCGCCTTCTTCGAATGGCTCGAAAAGATCAGCCAGGAGCTCGATCTGGACAGTCCGAACTGGCTTCGGGAAGCGTCGCGCCATTACCTCTACCGCAAGGACCCCAAGGTCGACTGGCAGGCTCAATTTGCGCAAACGCATTCCATCCGGCGTTCGCGGCGCTTGGAAAGCGGCTCGGAAGTCGACTCCGACCGATTGTTTCTCGCGCCTGTGTTGTTCGACGAGCTGCTGCTGGTGCAGTATCTGCTGAGCCGTTCGCACCAGGCGGGTGGATTGACACTCGAAGGCCGCTACACGCTTCCGGAATTGTTCCGCCGTCTTCGCAACGCCGGATATCTGCGCGCGGTCGGCGTCGAGGCGCACAATCCATCGGACGCCATCGAGAAACTCGTCGCTTACCTGAGCGGCGGTGAAGCTTCACTGCGGTTCTACTACATAGTGGATCGCCGCGAGTTGCTCGAGATCGCAAAAGTACTCAAGACTTCCAAGCCCAAGCCGCGCCGCGCCTCCGTACGTTAGCTCAACGTGCGAACGAGAATCCAACCCCTGTGCTGTAGAGAAATCGTTCCTCTTCCGGCCTGGCGCGGGATCCGTCAAGAAGCGGTCGCTCAGACCGATGTTCCAGTTGAGCCACTTCACGAGTTGCGTCGTGGCGCCCAGGTCGAAGTTCATCCGGTACTCGCCCGTGTTGGAGAGATTGTTGAACATGCGGAAGGACTGCGTCAGATTGGTCCGGGCGTTGAGCTTGTAAGCAAAATCGTCGCCCCAGTAGACTTCAGCAGACTTTCTGGTGAAGGCCAAAGCCGTGCCGGACGCCGCAAATGACTCGCGATTCCATGCGAGTCCTCCCACGGCGCTAAGCTGGCTATTCTTGCGGGTCCAGAGCTGGTAGCCAAGGCCGCCGCCCAGCACCACGCGCAGATCGAGCGACTGGAACTTATCGTACTCATAGTCGTTGAACCCGTTAAAGAAGATCCTTTTGGTGATCTTGCGGTTGTATCCCCAACCTCCGCGAACAGCCTGGGCCGTCTGTGCGCTCACTCCTCCGATAGTCGCCCGCGAACGAATCGAATTGAAGTACGCCGTCGTGCGGCTCGTGTTGGATGCGCGAACGAAGTTAAACGGTGTGGTTAGGGTAGAGGTTTCCGCGTTGCCCTTGGCGCCGGCGATATTCAGGCTTCCGTTGATGGTCCAGAGATCCAGAATGCCGGGGTGAAGGACCCGTTCGTAAGCTTTCTGTTCAGCGTCGTTCCGCAGGGTTGCGATGTCCCTTGCGGGACGCTTTCGGAACCCACCTGAACTCGCCCATTTTGCCCCTCGATGTTGGCCCTCACGGTCTGGCCTCCGGATAAAACGACGTTCAGCGCCTGGTCGGTTTTGATATCCGCCACGTCATCCCACTTGATCTTCACTTCGCCGAAGTTCTTGCTCTTCACGGTAAGGGTGTTTCCATCTTTTTTGACGACGCTGCCGGTGATGCGATCGCCGTCCTTCATGGTGATCTGGTCGGCCTGCAAGGCTTCAGCAAAGAAGACGAGGGCCAGGCAACAAAACAGGGCGTTGATGCGAATTCGGGTCATGGGTCTACGATTTGTAGACGCGGCGCTCCTTCGGTAGTTTCGGCCGGGCACAGGTTATGACTCGCTAGCCTGTTCGAACGCTCCGGCGCCTGCGCGGATTCCGGCTATCGCAACTTCTGCCAATCGGCGGCGGTTACCAACCCCCGCGTAGCACGGTTACGTAGCCTGCGTGGCGTAGGCTCTCAGCCTGCCGGCTCGACACTCGTGTCGAGTCTTGTGCTTGGCCTGCCGCTCCCTCATGGTCACAGCTCAGCTACGGAGCCGCGCGCATCGGCAGGTCCTGTGGTCTTATACGCGCGAATTTCCAGAGGCTGCGTGAGTGATAGAATCCCCGTATGGCGAACATTCCTGGACCGCAGCCAGATGTGAAGTTTTGTCCGTCCTGTAAAGCAGAAATCCGCAACGTTCCCAGGAGCCAAATGAGATCACCAGGATACAAACGATCCAGCGGAATCGTGTCGCCCCACACGCATACATACCACTGCCCAGAATGTCACAAACGATTTGAGATCAATCAGGCACGATAGCGGCCTTCATCTCCTGCCTATGACCACAATACCCGCCGGCAAGCGGTTGTCGAATACGTCACAATAATTACGAAACTGTGTACTTCGCAAGCTGCCCACAAGTCCTACCTTGGGCCACTCACCACCGCATTCCGGTGCCAGCGGATCCCGAGAGCGGCAAGGCGCTCCCGGATCTCAAGCCATAGATTGACACCAGTCAAGATAAATGTTAACGTTCCTGAAACGTTAGGGTGGCCCTTTGCATAAAACTTCCCTAAGGAGCTTGCTTATGACGCTTCAGCGAATCGCCCGGTTGCTTTGTATCCTGGCTTTTTCATGCGCTTGCATTTTCAGCCAAACAACCACCGGAACGCTGCTTGGAATAGTAGTCGATCCCGCCGACGCTACCGTTCCCGGCGTCCCGGTCGAGTTGAAGAACACGGCCACCGGCGTAGCCCTGACGACGGCCACCGGAGCCGATGGTATATTCCGCTTCAACAGCCTGATTCCCGCAACCTACGACTTGACCATCAAGTCCGCCGCGGGCTTCAAGACCTACACCCAGTCGAACATCGAAGTCACCGCCAACGAAGTCCGCGACCTGGGGCGAATCTCGCTATCGCTCGGCGCCGTTGCGGAAAATGTCACGGTCAGCGCTGTAGCCACGCCGGTGCAAACCGGGTCGAGTGAAAACTCGAAACTCATCGACCAATACCAGATGTCGAACGTTACGCTGAAGGGCCGGGACTTGCTCGGCCTGCTGGTCACACTACCGGGGATAGCCGTCACACAGCGGGAAACCACCAGTGAGAACACCATCGGTTCGGTGCGGATCAATGGCGCCGTGTACGCCAGCGCGAACTTCACTGTGGATGGAATAACGAACCTGGACACCGGCTCGAATGGGACATCTCACTTCGAGCCCAACATGGACTCCATCGCCGAAATGCGCGTGCTGACCTCGAACTACCAGGCCGAGTACGGCCGCAATGCCAACGGCATCATCAGTATCGTCACCAAAAGCGGCAGCCGGGAGTTCCATGGCAGCGCCTGGGCGAACAAGCGGCATGAGATGTTCAACGCCAAGAACTTCTTCGAGAACCTCAACGGCCAGCCGAAAAGCGTTTACCGCTTCTTTGTGTGGGGCTACAGCATCGGCGGGCCGGTCTACGTTCCAAAGCTGTTCAACAAGGAAAAGAAAAAGCTGTTCTTCTTTTTCTCGCAGGAATACACCAAGCAGAAGCCAGCGACGTTAAGCGGCTACGCCAACATGCCGACGTTGGCGCAGCGGGCAGGCGACTTCTCCGGCTATACCGACGCCAATGGCGTGCCATTCCCCCTCACCGATCCCACCACCGGCAATCCGATACCGGGCAACAATATCGCGAGCTTTGTTTCCTTGAACCCTGCCGCCGCCAAGGCCGGCCAGGCGATGCTGAATTTCCTGCCGTTGCCGAACATTTGCGGCCACCAGGGCGTCGATTCATCCAATTGCATCCAGGACGCTCAGTACGCGACCCAGCGCTACGCGCGCAACTATTACTGGCAATTCAACGAGACGCATCCGCGCCGCAACGACACCCTGCGCGTCGACTACAGCATGACCTCGAAGCTCAACACCTGGTTCCGCTACATCAACGATTACGACTTGGACACGACCGGTGCGTTCGGAGAACTCCGCAACGCCCAGGGCCAGTTGTCCACTCTGGCCATCGATCATCCGAACCCCGGCCATGGTTACGGAGTGGGGATTACCTATACCATCAACCCCACCATGGTCAACGAGTTCACATTCGGCAAGAGCTACAACACCTGGGATTTCTACGCGCACGACCAGTCCCAGATCGACCGCGCGCGCATGGGCAACCCGCCTTCTCTTATCAACTTCGCGACAGACCCGAGCTTCCAGAAAGACCAGAACAAACCGCGCGCCGGTTTATCGCCCGGCAGCCAGAACTTCCAGGTCGGCATTCCGGATTTCAGCTTCGGCGGAGGCCAGGAGGCCAATGAGGCCAGCTTCACCGGCCGCTGCAGCGGGCAATGCCCGTACACCAACTGGAACGACATCTACAGCTTCAACGACACGCTCAGCAAATCATGGGGCAAACACAACCTCAAAACCGGCCTGTACTACGAAAGGACCGGCAAGGTGGAACAGAATCAATTCTCCAGCGTCTACCTGGGCTCTTACAGCTTCGCCAGTTCCTCCGCCATGCCGAACAACACCCAAGATGGATATGCCAACGCGTTCCTCGGGCTTACTAATAGCTACAACGAGGGCGGGCGCGTGGTCGGGAATTATTGGTACACGGACGTTGAAGCCTTCGTGCAAGATAACTGGCGCGTCAGCCGCCGGGTGACGCTCGACCTGGGCGTTCGCTTCTATCACCAACTGCCCACCGAGAACCTGGACTACAACACCACGGAATTTGTGGGGTCCTCATATAATTCCGCGCAGGCCTTGCGCCTCTACTATCCGGGCTGCACCGTCTCCACCGCCGCTCGAGCGTGCCCGACGGCTAACCAGTTTGCCGTCGATCCGAAGACCGGAGCCACCACGTTCTTCGCTCTCCAGGGCACTTTCGTGCCGGCTTCCGTGGGCGGCTATACCGGCACGCCAACTGCCGCGCCGGGCATGGAAAGAGCCGCCCGAGACAACCCGCACCTCCCGCTGAGCCTGTGGAACGTGCAGTACGTGCTTCCCGCCTTCCGCTTCGGCTTGGCCTGGGATGTATTCGGCAACGGCAAAACGGCCATCCGCACGGGCTTCGGCCAGTTCTACAACCTCAGCTCGACGCAGAACGCTCAGAACGCATCCGGCAACCCGCCGGATATTTTCAACCGCGCGGTCTTCTTCTCCACCCTCGACAAGATTCCGAGCCTGGCGGCCAATGCCGGGATCACGCCGATTACGCCCGACCAGACCGTCGGCGACCAGAAGGTTCCCGCGACCTACAACGGAAGCTTCATGATCCAGCAGAAGGTCGGCTTCGGGACGGTACTCGAAGCGGCGTACGTCTTCAATCTGAGCAAACACACCTCCGTTCGCCACCAACTCAACGCCGTTCCCATCTTTTCCGAATACAACCCCGCAAACTTCAACCCGAACGTGGGTTTCCTGCCGCCGAACACAGTCGGCAAAAATCTGAACGACAATTATTTCCGGCCCCTGCCCGGCTTGGGGGCGCTACGCGAGATCGACTATTCGGGTAACAGCAATTACAACTCCCTGCAAGTAAGCCTGCGGCGCAACTTTTCGAAGCGCTTGTCCTATGGCCTGGCGTACACCTGGTCGAAGACGATGAGCGCTTATAGCGGAGAATTTCCGACTGCCAGTCCTTACTTCGCGGACAAGTTCCGCAACTACGGGCCGTCCTATCAGCCGACTCCGCACGTGCTCGTAGCCAACTACATCTATGAATTGCCGAATCTCGGACAGCAATGGCACGTCCGCCCGCTGGGCTGGGTGACGGACCACTGGACCATCTCCGGCATTACGCAGTGGCGCAGCGATATCCGCGTCGGCGTCCCGGGCATTTCCTTCTCCGGGAACACTTCCACCAACCCGCTGATGAACTGGACCGGCGGGTTTGAAGGAGCCAGGATGCTCGTCGTGGGCAACCCGCAGCTTCCATCGGGCCAAGTGTCATTCAAGGGCAATACACCGCTGGTGCAAGCCCCCGGCGCCAATGCCAATGGGACGCCCGGCAACCAGCTTCTCAACGAAAGCGCGTTCGTGATTCCGTTCCCGTGCAGTTTTACGCCTGGTCCGACGCCGCAACAAGGCATCGGCCAATCGCTGTCCTGTTTCGGAAACGCCGGACCCGGCAGCATCATCCCGATCCCCAATACGCGCCTGTTCAACTGGGACATGACGTTCGCGAAGGCGTTTCCGCTGGGGAAAGAGAGCCGCCGTGATCTCATGTTCCGGGCCGAGATGTACAACATCTTCAACCACACGCAGTTCACTGTCCCCAATAACAGTAACAGTCTCATCACTCCCACCTACTCGTGGCCTTTGTGGCAGCAGGGCATCTTGCAGCAAACCAACGCCAACCTTGGCCGCTACACCGCTGCGGCGAACCCGTGGCAGATGTCGATGTCGCTGCGCTTGCGATTCTGAGCCGCGCTGGTTCACCGCATAGGTGAATGCAGAGGAGCGGTGTGGCGCGCGCACTCTTGCGAGCCGCGTCGGCACTCGTGCCGACGCTTGGTCTACGCTGAAATCGTCCCCAGGCGTTCACACTCGTGTGAACGCGGCACGCAAGAATGCGTGCGCCACGAGCGGATGTAGTAAACGCCCACCAGCGGGTGAGTCACGTTATAGTACAGTCATCGGAGCTCAAAAGGAAATAGCGCCGGACGATCCGCCGCACTCTACTCTCGCAAAAACAGCCCTCCACCTGATTGCGCGCTACGACTCCCTTCGTTTGCAAACTTACCGGGATCGGGAACATCACGGCGATAGAATTCGCCTCGCACCGATCGGATCCGCCACTGCGCTGCGATTCGACGACGTCGGATACTTCAACAAAGTCTATTCACCTGACGAATCGGCGGCGCGGCGGCTCCCTGAAATCGAGATGTTCTACCAGGGGTGCTCCTTTGGGTGTGAACTGATTGGTCCGATCGAAGGGTCCGGCGGCGAAATCGGCCGCGCGTGCCGGGATCGCGGCTGGGCGCCAGGCCGGCGTTACGCATGGCTGCATGCGCCAATGCCCGCGACGACCGAGTTGCACCCGCCCACCGTATTCAGAATCCGCCCGCCGGAGATGGAGCAGCGGGCATCGTTTCTGCTCACGTATCTCCGCGCTTTTGAAGCCCAGCCGGATCGCTTCGACGCAGCGCTCCGGAACATGCGGCACCTATTCCATCTGCGCGAATTGGAATTCTTGATGGCTTGGCACGGGAACCAACCGGCCGGCATCGGGATGCTTTATCGCGCCGGCAAAACCGCGTTGTTATGTGCGGGTGCGACGTTGCCTGAGTATCGCCGGCGCGGGTGCCACACGGCTTTGGTGGCTGCTCGCATCCGGCTGGCACGAGAACAAGGGTGCGAGGAAATTTTCGCAAGCGCGATTCCGGATGGACAAAGCCAGACCAACATGCACCGCGCCGGACTGCGCACCGTCGGGGCTACAGCCGCTTGGCGTCTGGACCCCGACACAAGGCTATGAAGTTCGCGGAATTCGTGGTGGCGCAGGCTTCAGCCTGCCGGGTCGAGACTCGTCTCGACCCTTGTTCAGCGCGGTCAGGGCCGGCACGATTGCCTGCGCCACCGTCACCGTGATAGGCGAGATTCAGTAAAATATGGGCATGCAGCCCGCAGCGGTGCTCCGCTCCGAACGGGCCGCTCACAATCAATTCGAGGCACGGCCGGGCTTTTGTCCTTTTTCTCCCAACGATGCTGAAAGCTCCATCGCGGCGCGTTTCCGCGCGGCTGCCGAGCGATACGCTGATTCTGTGGCGCTGGTTGAGGGCCGAGAACGCCTGACCTACCGGCAGTTACTGGCGTGCGCGGCCAACGTTGCGCGCAGTCTTCATAGCAACCTGGGAAACGCCAAGCCAAGAGTGGGCATCTTCCTGCCCTTCGGCTCGCAAACGGTGACGGCTATTCTGGGAGCGCTGCTGGCGGGAGCGTCGTATTTTCCGATTGACACGTCGCTGCCCGATGCGCAAATCGATGAGCTGTTAATGGAGGCCCAGCTCGACGGTGTAGTGGTGGACCGGATCTCACGCCGCCGCCTGGGGATCGCCAGTCCGCGTTTTGCGGGGCAGATCTTCGAAGTGTCCGGCTTGCCTGGCGAATCCGGATCGCAACCGCTCGCCGATAACAGCCAACCCGCTTCGGTTGCTGCTCTTTACGCCACGTCCGGATCCACGGGTAAACCAAAACTCGTGGCTCTATCGCATCGCGCGATTTTGTTCGATATCGGCAGGCAGACTAACGATCTCTATCTGGGACCGGACGATCGTTTCGATCTGCTGTCCAGCTTCGGATTCAGCGCATCCCTGGCCCCGATGTTTGGCGCGTTGCTGAATGGAGCCGAGCTCCACCTCCTGGATCTGAACGAATCTTTAGCTGCACTTGCCGCCTGGCTGGAACAGAGCCGCATCACCATCAGCACCATGACGGTATCGATGCTCCGGTCGGTTTGTCTCGCTGCGCGAAAATCGGGCGTCTGTCCCGATCTTCGATTGCTGTCGGTAAGCGGTGAGGCGCTTCTAGGCAGCGACGTCGAGGCGTTTCGTAAGGTCTTCCGCCTCTCCTCGGTGCTGCAGAACGCAATGGCCGCCACCGAAACACGTACCTACGCGCAATATTTCGTGCCGCGCAACGGACCCGCGGCAGCCGCGACGCCCATCGGCTGGCCGGTCAACGGCAAGCAAGTCGTGCTCCTGGATGAGCAAGGCTCGCCGGTTCCCGATGGAGAAGAAGGCGAGATCGTGGTGCGCAGCCGCTATCTTGCGAGCGGCTACGCCAACGATGCCGCATTGACCACGCAAGCTTTCGTGCCCGGCGAGGACGGGACCGTGGTTTACCGGACCGGAGACTATGGCCGTTTTTCAAGCGATGGAAGCCTGCTGTTCCTCGGCCGCCGCGACCGGCGCGTCAAGGTTCGCGGATATCGCGTAGAGCTGGGCGCGATCGAAGCGGCCCTGCAGAAGTTACCGTCCGTGCAACAGGCCGTTGTCGTTGCGCGGGAAGATGCTCCGGGCGAGGTTCGACTGATCGCCCACGTCGTGCCGAAAGCCGGTGCTGCCGTGACGGCCGAACAACTGCGCGGCCTCTTACGGGCAGAATTGCCTGAGTACATGGTGCCATCGGAGTTCGCCGTTCCGGACGCTCTGCCGCTGACAGCGAATCGCAAAGTGGATCGCGCGCGTCTGCCGGCGGTAACAAGCGATTCTGTGGGCGCGCTGTTGCGGATCTGGTCGGAAGTGCTGGGCAAGCCTTCCCTAAGCCCGCACGATGACTTCTACGATCTCGGTGGAGAATCCCTGAGCGCCCTGCGTCTGCTGGTGCTCATCCAGGAACACTTCCGGTGCGATCTGCAGCCCGCAAGTCTCCGGGAGCATCCAACCGTCGAGCAACTGGCGCGCTTGATCGATGCAACCGTGGAAGCGAGAGTAGCTCGCCGGCGCCTGTTGGTATTCAACGCCAGCGGATCGCGCGCACCCATTTTCTTTGTGCATCCCATCGGCGGGTCGGCGCAAGGCTACCTGCACCTGGCCCTGAACCTCGGGCCGGACCAGCCTTCTTATGGATTGAGCGCGCGCACCTGGGAAGCAGTAGACCCGCGGCTGTCCATTGAATCGCTGGCATCCGAGTACATTGACGAAATCGGCACTGCGGTGCAGCCGGGACAATCGTTGGTGTTGGCGGGGTATTCGCTCGGCGCGACCATCGCGTTTGAAATGGCGCGGCAAGTCGCTCTTGCGGGCCAGCCGCCGCCCCTGGTGGTGATTATCGATATGCCGGCCACGAACGTGCCGGGCCGGAGCTCGCGTTCATGGCCGCGCGCGGCTTTAGACGTACTTTCGAATTTTCCGAGCTGGTGGCGGCATGTTGCGATGCGATCGAATCCCAAGAGCCTAATGCTTCGGGTCCAGGGCCGCGTCGCGATGGCGCTGGCCCGGCACCCCAGTTTCAGCCCTAAGTTCTATTTCGGAGTTTCCGAAGTTCCGGCTTCTTATCACGCGTTCCTCAGCGCGATGTATCAGGCCCTCTTGCTCTACGTGCCTGGCGAATATCCCGGAGACGTCGTGTTGCTGCGCTCGAGGGTGCCCACGCTGTTTCGCGCTCGCGACCCGCAAATGGGCTGGCAATTCGTGGCGCCTCGGGGTGTGGAAGTTCTTCCCGTGCCCGGATCGCATTTCAGTTGCGTCCTGGATCCGCACGTGTTGACAATGGCTGCAGTATTACGAGAGCGCCTCCATCGCGCCTGACATGAAAGAAATGGAGCTGGCGGAGGGAGTTGAACCCCCGACCCTCTGATTACAAATCAGATGCTCTACCAACTGAGCTACGCCAGCCTGCTTGCCCGCAACGCATCTTGGAGCGGGAGACGGGAATCGAACCCGCAACCAACAGCTTGGAAGGCTGTGACTCTACCATTGAGTTACTCCCGCTTTGAAAGGAAGATCGTGCCGCGTTAACCCGACATATCTATTTTACGGAACCCGCCGCTGGCCGGTCAATTTTCCCAGTCACCAAATTTCAAATTTCTTCTTTCCTTCCGCACCAACCACTTGCACAGCCTCAGCACTCTCCGCGCAACCCGCTCGCGCTATTCTGGCCTTGGAGCAAGCGAGCAAACCGAGCCGCGCGCGTCAGCGAGCGGTTCCTCGATACACGAGCAAGCTTCTGAAGCGGGGAACGTAGCTGGCCCGCGTCAACCGGCAACCACTCACCCCTGGTGACAGAGTGTGATGAATTGTCTGCGTCAAGATCGAAATCAAATGCACAACATCAACGCCAACAGCCACTTGCGGGATGACACCTCCGAACACAAAAAATCGCCACTCCGTCACCACCTTCCCCACCGCCACCGCGATTATTAAAAGTGAAAAACGAACCCAATCCCGAAATCGGACACCGCCGCAAAGCTTCCCGCCAGCCACCAGCTACCAATCACCAGCCACCAATGCTATTTTGAAATTAGACCCCTCCAAAAACATGCTCGAAACAAATGTCGAAACACAACCCGACGTCAACCCTCAGGAAACCAGCGAGTGGATCGAAGCCTTCGATGGCGTCGTGGAAGAAGGCGGCTCACAACGCGCCTCGTACCTGCTTACCCGCCTGATCGATCACGCCGCGATGTACGGCGTCGAAACGCCGCATCACTTGACCACGCCATACGTGAACACCATCCCGGTGGAGGACGAAGTTCCCTACCCCGGCGACCGGGAAATCGAGCGGCGCATAAAGAGTCTCATTCGCTGGAATGCCATGGCCATGGTGGTCCGCGCCAACAAACACGATCCGGGCATCGGCGGCCACATCTCCACTTATGCGTCGCTGGCCACGCTGCAGGAAGTCGGCCACAATCATTTCTTCCATGCCCGCTATGGCGATCAGCCCGGCGATTTCGTCTACTTCCAGGGTCACGCCTCGCCCGGCGCCTACGCGCGCGCCTATCTTGAAGGACGCATCAACGAAAAACATCTCGAGAACTTCCGGCACGAATTGCGCGGCGATCCCGGCCTGTCTTCCTATCCGCATCCCTGGCTGATGCCGGACTTCTGGCAGTTCCCCACCGTATCCATGGGCCTCGGGCCCATCAACGCCATCTATCAGGCGCGCTTCATGCGTTACCTGGAGCATCGCGGAATCATCCCGGTGACGCCTCGCAAGATCTGGGCCTTCCTCGGCGACGGCGAGACGGACGAGCCCGAGTCGCTCGGTGCCATCACGCTCGCCCCGCGCGAACAGCTCGACAACCTTGTCTTTGTCGTCAACTGCAACCTGCAGCGGCTCGACGGACCGGTTCGCGGCAACGGCCACATCATTACCGAACTCGAAGCGGCCTTCCGCGGCGCCGGATGGAACGTCATCAAGGTGTTGTGGGGCGATTCCTGGGACGATCTGCTGGCGCGCGACACCACCGGACTTCTGATCAAGCGCATGGGCGAGTGCGTCGACGGCGAATATCAGAATTTCAAGGCCAAGGGCGGCGCCTACGTCCGTGCCGAATTCTTCGGCAAGTATCCGGAGCTGCTGAAACTGGTGGAGCACATGTCCGACGAAGAGGTCGGCAAACTGCGCCGCGGCGGTCACGATCCGTGCAAAGTCTACAACGCGTACAAGCGCGCCGAGGAGCACACCGGATCGCCGACGGTAATCCTGGCCAAGACCATCAAGGGTTATGGATTGGGAGAAGCCGGCGAAGGTCGCAACGTCACGCACCAGCAGAAAAAGCTGAACGAAGCCGAGATGCTGCACTTCCGCAAGCGTTTCGATATCCCGATTCCCGAAGAAACCGTGCACACCACTTCGTTCTATAAGCCGCCGGAAAACAGCCCGGAAATGCGCTACATACGCGAGCGCCGCGAAGCCATGGGCGGCAGCCTGCCCGCTCGCAACGTGCCCAAAATCACGCTCGAAGCCCCGCCGCTCGAGTTATTCGCCGAATCGATCGCCGGTTCGGGCGGCCGCGAAGTTTCCACTACCATGGCCTTCGTCCGCGTCTTGACGCTGCTGCTGAAGGATCACGGTTTGAGCAAGTTCGTAGTGCCCATCATCCCGGACGAAGCGCGCACCTTCGGCATGGAATCGCTGTTCCGGCAGTACGGCATCTACGCCAGCCGCGGCCAGCTTTACAAACCCGTCGACGCCGAGAATTTCCTTTTCTACAAAGAGGCGCAAAACGGCCAGATCCTGGAAGAAGGAATCACCGAAGCCGGCTCCATGGCATCCTTCACCGCGGCCGGAACCGCATACGCGACTTACGGCGTGCCAATGATCCCGTTCTTCACCTACTACTCGATGTTCGGTTTCCAGCGCATCGGCGATCTCATCTGGGCATTTGCCGACGCCCGCGGCAAGGGCTTTCTGATGGGTGGCACGGCCGGGCGCACCACGCTCGCCGGCGAAGGCCTGCAACACCAGGATGGACACAGCTTGGTGCTTTCAAGCACCATCCCCACTTGCCACGGCTACGATCCCGCCTACGCCTACGAGATCGCACTCATTGTTCAGGACGGCATCCGGCGCATGTACCAGGAAATGGAAGACCGCTTCTACTATTTGACGATCTACAACGAAAACTACGCTCAGCCGGCGATGCCCGATGGCGCGAACGAGGGCATCTTGCGCGGCATCTATCGATTCAAGACCGCCGAACACGGAAAGTCACAGGTAAACCTGTTCGGCAGCGGCCCGATTCTCAACGAAGCGCTGCGAGCGCAGAAGATTCTCGCCGAAACGTACCAGGTGCAGTCCGATGTCTGGAGCGTCACCAGCTACAACGAGCTGCGCCGCGACGCTTTGGAAGTGGAGCGTTGGAACCGGCTGCATCCGGCCGAGCCGGAGCGAAAGCCGTACATCCAACAGGCGCTCCGGGGCGTCGACGGACCGATTATCGCGTCGACGGATTACATGAAAGTAGTGCCGGACCAGATCGCGCCGTGGCTCCCGGGCCGCATGACCTCGCTAGGCACGGACGGCTTCGGCCGCAGCGAGAACCGCGAATATCTCCGCAAGCATTTTGAAAACGGCGCCGAAGCGATCGCGGCCGCGGCCCTATCGCGCCTGGCCCGCGAAGGCAAGTTCGACAGAAAGCGTGCAACAGCGGCCATTAGAGAATTGGGTCTGGATCCAGAAAGCCCCGACCCGGTAAAAACCTGATTAGGCCGCGAATGAACGCAAATAAACGCGAATCCTATTTGCGTTCATTCGCGTTCATTCGCGGCCAATAAGTCTTATGTTCTATTTCACCGAATCCGACGTCCGCGAACTTCTGCCGATGCAGGAAGCCGTCCGCCTGATGCGCATGACCTTCGAAGCTCTCGCCGAGGGCCGCGCGCAGAACCAGCCGCGGCGGCGTCTTATGCTCGAATCCGGCTCGGTGCTCCACTCCATGGCCGGCGCGTTCATCAACTATTTCGGAACCAAGTTTTACTCCACCAACCCGCGCTACGGCGCCTACTTCTACTTCGTCTTATATGCCGGTAAAACGGCCCAGCCTTTGGCTTGGATGGAAGCCAATTATTTGGGACAAATCCGTACCGGCGCCGCCAGCGGCTATGCTACCGATCTGCTGGCTAACCCCGAAGCAGACACGCTCGGCATCATCGGGTCGGGACTCCAGGCCCGCACCCAACTCGAAGCCATTCGCGCCGTCCGCCCCATCAAAACCGTTCGTGTATGGAGCCGCAACGAAGAGAAGCGCCGCCAGTTTGCCGCCGAATGCGCGGCAACAGCCGTTGACACCGCCGAAGAAGCCGTGCGCGGCGCTCAAATCGTTGTCACCGCGACCAACTCCAAGGATCCGGTGCTGGAAAGCGTTTGGATCGCGCCCGGAACGCTTGTCAATGCCATGGGATCGAATGTCGCGAATCGAAGAGAACTGCCGGAGAAACTCGTGCGGCAGGCAGGCCTCGTCGCAGTCGATTCGCTCGAACAGGCTAAGATCGAAGCCGGCGACCTGATCCTGGCCGAAAGCTGGGCCAACGTAGTGGAGCTTCAAAACGTGAAGCAACATTACGACCCGGCGCGCATCACCATCTTCAAATCGATCGGATTGGGAGTGGAGGATGTCGCTGCCGGAGCTTTTATCTACGAGCGGGCGCTCGCTACTCCTGAGCGATTTGCTGATCGGAATCGCGCCATGCGCTGATCTTCAGCCGCCGGCAAACCCAGCACAACTGTTCCACCGAGTTCGGAGCGCAAGCCCCGCCGCACACGGAACACTTCTCCATGTGCTTGATCTGGTCGGCCACGATGGCACGCTTGGCCTGCTCCAGAAACTTCTGGTCGATCACCGGCTCGGCCGAAGGCAGCGGTTTACGTTTCATTCTTAGACACTACAGTAACACGGAAGAAGCGGGCTACGCTGCCCGGTCGAGCCGCATGATGTATCCCGGATCGAGCGAAGCCGAGCATCGCGAACATTTCTGGCCCGGTTTCACCTTGGCCGTCTTTCCGTTGCTGATAACTGTTCCTTCCACCGTGTGCGTGCAAATCGGACAGTACACAAACGCCTTGCTTTCGAACAGCGGAGCTGGTTGAGGTCGAGCAGTGTAGGTCATGCTTTCCTCCTTTCGTCAATATCTATGACGCAAGCTGAGGGTCAAAAGATTGCAAAAAGTGTGTGCAAGCTATGTGACGAAATGTAAACCTCTGCGTCATATATGTAGTGGCGCGTCGTGCCGCCGCGTATCAACGCGTTTACCCCCTCCCCCGCTACACTGGTTCTTTAGCCTTCCATGAAGACCGCCTTCATCTTTCCCGGCCAAGGCTCTCAGTACGCTGGAATGGGCAAAAGCTTGGCCGAAAGCTTCTCAGTGGCGCGCCAGGCATTCGACGAAGCCGACCGTGCGCTGGGCTTTCCGCTCTCCCAGCTTTGCTTCGAAGGACCCGCCGAAGCGTTGCAGCTTACCGAAAACACCCAGCCCGCGCTCCTGGCCGTCTCTGTCGCGGCATTCCGCGTGCTTGCTAGCCAAGGCATGAGACCCGACTACGTGGCCGGGCACAGCCTGGGCGAGTACTCCGCGCTGGTCGCCGCCGGTTCGCTCGATTTTGCCGACGCTCTCCGGCTGGTCCGCAGGCGCGGCCAATACATGCAGGAAGCGGTCCCGCGAGGCATCGGCGCGATGGCGGCGCTGCTGCGGCTGCCGGACGGTAAGCTGGATTCGATTCTGGCCGAGGCCGCGCAAGACGAGGTCGTTAGCGCCGCGAATCTCAATTCTCCCGACCAGATCGTCATCGCCGGACACGCGGCCGCGGTCGCCAGAGCGGTCGAATTGGCGAAGCTCGCGGGAGCCAAGCGCGCCATCGTGCTTCCGGTCAGCGCTCCCTTCCACTGTTCCCTGATGAAGCCGGCGCAGGAGCGGCTCGCCGCCGATCTGAACTCCACTGCATTTCACGACCTCGCCATCCCCTTGGTGAACAACTGGCAGGCCCGGCTGATTCGCACCGCGGCGGACGCCCGCGAAGGTCTGTACCAGCAGGTTCCGAATCCGGTACGCTGGACTGAGGCGATTCGCTTGCTCGTCTCCGAACGTGCGACCCGTTTCATCGAAGTGGGAGCAGGAGGCGTGCTGACCGGCTTGCTTCGCAATATCAATCCCGAACTTCAGGGCACGAAGTTCGGCGAAGCGCAGGATTTGGAGAAGATCAATGCGGCTGGCCCTTAGCGCGACTATCCTATCGTTCCTACTGACGACGAGTTGCAAGATGCCGGAAGAGCAGCAAGACTTTTCGAAACTCACCGAAGATTTCGTCTACGGTTCGCTGGCGTTGTCGCCCGTATCCGCCACCTCCGCGGGCTACCACGAACACAACGGCGTGCGCCTGGATGAAAAGCTCGACGACCTCGGCTTCGGCAGTATGCAGGAGCAGCGGAAATTCTATTCCGGCTTCTACGACCGCCTGGCGCTCATCAAGCAGGATGCGCTTTCGCCGGAAGAGCGCGCCGACTACCAGATCATCCAGAACCAGATCGATCTCACTCTCCTCGATCTCAGTCAGATCCAAAGTTTTCGTCACAACCCGACGGTCTATGTGGAGCTCGTGGGCAACGCGCTCTTCAATCCCTTCGTTCTCGAATACGCGCCCATCGATACTCGCTATCGCCACATCATCCAGCGGCTGTTCAAGGTTCCGGCTTTGATGGACCAGGCGAAAACGATGCTGCGTGAATCTCCGGAAGTGTGGACCCGCGTCGCGCAAGAGGAGAACGATGGCAACATCGCCCTTATCGACAAGGCCCTCCGCGACCGCGCGCCCGCCGCCGTCAAGGCGGAGTACGATCGCGCGGCTAAGTCGGCGCTCGACTCGCTTCGCGCGTTCAACAACTATCTCAAGAACGAACTCTCGCGCCGGCCCGCCGAGTGGCGCTTGGGAAAAGATAAATACGACAAGAAATTCCGTTACACCCTGATGGCTGGAAAGACCCCGGACCAGGTGCTGTCTGAAGCCGAAGCCGCTCTCAAGAGCGTGCGCGACGAGATGGCCAAACTCGCCGCGCCACGCTCCATCAAACAGGCTCTGGATAAGATCGCGCAACAGCACGCCACGCCCGAAACGTATATGGACAGCGCGCGCAAGGGACTTGAGGAAGCCACCAATTTCGTCCGCGCAAAACATCTGGTCACGCTGCCGGAGCGCAGCAATCTGCAGGTGATCCCGACGCCCGAGTTCATGCGCGGGATTTATGCTGTTGGCGGATTCAATCAGGCGCCAGCGCTCGAACCGCAGCTCGGCGCCTTCTACTGGGTCACGCCAATTCCAACCACGTGGCCCAAAGAGCGCATCGATTCCAAACTGCGCGAGTACAACACTTACGGACTGATGGAGATTACCATCCACGAAGCCATGCCCGGACACTACGTCCAGTTGGAGGTTGCCAACAACCTGGAACCCAAATCGCGCCGTCTGCTCCGAAATATTTACGGCAACGGCGCGTACGTGGAAGGCTGGGCCGTCTACGCGCAACAATTGATGTCGGACGAAGGTTTCCTGAACAACAGCCCCGAACTGCGGCTGACGTTGCTGAAGCAACTCCTGCGCGTCATATCCAACGCGATCCTCGACATTCGCCTCCAAACCATGGACATGACCGACCAGCAGGCGCTGGACCTGATGATCAACGACACCTTCCAGGAAAAAGAGGAAGCTACGGCCAAGCTGCAGCGCGCACAGTTGTCCTCCTGCCAATTGCCGACTTATTTCGTCGGCTGGCGCGGCTGGCTGGACGTGCGAGAAGAATACAAGAAGAAGAAAGGCGCAGCGTTCCGCCTCTCCGATTTCCACGACGCAGCGCTAAAGGAAAGCGCAGTTCCCATCGCGCTCCTAGGCCAGTTGCTTAAATGAGTTCTTAGCGAGGATTCTCGTCAGGAACATCGTCGCCCAGTCGAGTATTTATTGAATCGCAATGCTCACCGGCGCTCCGGCAATCCAGGCTGCGGTCACCTGAATCGTCGCTGATCCTTTTGCTGTATCGGGCGGAACCCGGAAATTCACTTGATAGCCGCCCACTGTGCCGCGTAGTCCGACTGCCCCGAGAATGTCGGCGAGACTTCCGTTCACGGTCACATCGATCGGCGAATTGACCACAGCCGACGGGTCCGCCGGAAACGGCTTGCCAGGATCAACACCAGGACGAGTCGGCCCGAGGCCGGTGGCAAACAAGGACAGGATTTCCCCTGGTGCTGCAGGCTTGGACGTCGTGACTAACGAGAAATCGGTGGAGTGAGTCACTGCCGGCCCGTTGGCAGTCATGGTAACTTCAGGCCGCTCCATCGGGATCAAATAAATTATGGACTGCCCCTTTCCTCCCGGGCGGTTGCGCCGATTGGAAGGATCCTCAGTGATCGATGCCGCGCGGACCGGAGCGGAGGACACTCCCTGGCCCGATACACCCCGTGCGCCCAGAAACGCTCCTGTTCCTCCAACGATGGCGATATTGGAAGACATGGCCGCCAGCGCCGCCCCAGGAGCAGGGGGGACGTTACTCCCTGAGAATCCCTCGCCCACAAGAGTCCCGATCGGGGTTCCGTCAAGCTTTAGGATTTCCCACGTCAGGAAGGCGCTTGCACCGCCGCGGATGTCGGCAATCGCCCCCCCTGGAGCTGGATTTGGCTGGAGTTTGAGAACCTGCTCGCGAAGAACTTGGGTACCCTTGGCGGGCTGGCCGTTGACCGCCACAATGTCAGAAATGTATATCTGATGGAAAAAGCTGCTTGGCGAGGCGGGGGTTGTGACACCGGGGTCGGTTGCAAATTTCAAGGGGTCGGCAACATCGTAGACGTACCTTGTTATGTTTTCAAAGTCGACCACGAGGATCGTGGCCGGGGCTTGCCCGAACAGCCGACAAACCTGCGCGCCCACCAGGAAAACCATTGCGAGAGCTATTGTCTGGGAAAGCATAGTTCTCTCCTTAATCGGAATTACCGTTTTGGCCCTACGTAGTGGCATTATACTCGCCAGCGGCTCCGCTTGTGCCGGCTTCTTGAATTCCTCCGAACTGGGGACTCAGTCTGAATTTAATACTTCACCTCCCGTGCCCCCTGCCGCACCGTCGCCGCCAGCACGCTGACGCCGTCGATCCGTGCCCGCACCCGATCGCCGGCGCGAATCCGCGCCCCTTTCGGACACCCGGTCGAAATCAGATCGCCGGGCTCCAGCGTCATGAAGTCGCTGTGATAGCGCACCAGCTCGCCAGGCCGCGTGCGCATATTGCGGACGAAGTCGCGCGACCAGATCGCGTCGTTATGCTCGGTGATCACTTCGAGCGACTCGACGTCCGGAATTTCATCGGCGGTTACCACCACCGGCCCAAAACTGAAGAACGTATCGATGCTCTTGGCGCGCGTCAGATAACGCGTGTTTTTGCGCAACACATCCAGAGCGGTGAGGTCGAGCGTCGTCGTGTATCCGAAGATCACGTCTTGCACGTGCTCCGCCGGAACGAAGCGGCACTTCCGGCCGATAATCACGCCCAGCTCGCCTTCGGCATCGACATCGTTCGAGATTTCCGGCGGCGGCAAAATAATCTCGCCGTTCGGCTGAAACATGCACGACGCGGGTTTCATGAAGCTGCCCGGCTCCTCCGGTTGCACGGCCTGAATGTCATCGGCATGCGACCGGTAGTTCAGACCGATGCACCAGATCTTCGGCGGCGCATCGTAGGGAATGAGCGGCGTCACTTCGCCGAGCGGAATGGCCGGCAGGCCATCGATAGCCGCAATCTCGGAAACGGCGTTCCGGCGGATGATCTCCAGCAGATCGTCGGCCACGTTCGTGCCGCGGCGCGCATTGATCTCGGCGACCGGCACCACACCGCGCGCGCTCAGCACACCGGTATGGATTTCATTTGCATGCCGGAAGCGGATGAGTCTCATAAACTAGTTATATCCACGGCATCGCTGAACAGGCCATATGCGGTTTGTTCCACGCCGCTCTTGATCACCATCATCCCTACGGTGCCCATCAGGTCCGTGTCCACCAGGATGATATTCGAAGTTCCTTCCACGGAGGCCAATAGATCAGTATCGTCGATTACCTCGCCTCGCACGCGCACGCGAACTCCCGACGCCGAGACGCGCGCCCGGCTGACCAGGCACACGGTCTTGCGCGCCTTCGCGAGTTCCAGCACGCGCTCCGGCGTCAGACGGCCGATGCCGCGCCGGTCCACGTCCTGCGGCGTGATGCGTGCATCCATCCACACGTTCGCAAGCACTGCGGCCTTGGCGGCGGAATCCCAGCCATCGATGTCATAGCTGGCGTCCGCCTCCGCGATGCCGAGCAGCCGCGCCGCCTCAATACCGTCCTGCATCGACTTCCCTTCCCGCATCGCCGCCACGACAACTCTGGACGTCGAGTTCAATACGCCGGTGAAACCCCGTACTTTCACGCCCGGCAGATTTTTGCGTACCATGTTGAACAAGGGAGCGCCGTCCATCACGGTCGATTCGAAGCGAAACTCGACACCCGCCCTTCTGGCTTCATCGCGCAAATCGGCATAGGCGTGCGCAACCGGCCCTTTGTTGGCGGTGATTACGTGCCGTCCGCGCGCAAACGCGGCGCGGATGTGCGACAGCGCAGGCTCGCCGGTGGCGGGATTGAGCGTCGTGATCTCCCCCACGATCTCCGATTTCGCGCGATCCAGAAATTCCTCGACTGACGCAGCCGTCGGGCCAAACTCGGGCTCAATCGGAACTCCGGCGTCGCAATATGCCGTGCCGTGCCGCGCGGTGTGGATGCCGACGATTCGAAACGGATAAGCCGAACGCTGCCGCTTCAGCAAGTCAGCAAAGGCGCGGCCAACGTTGCCGTACCCGATGAGCGCGATTCGCACCCTAAAAATCCAGCTTCTCAATCATCGCGCTCAAGCTCGCTTCCTGCGCCACCTTCTGCTTCTTCAGGTCGCTCTCGCGATCGCGCAGCGTGGCCAACTGGCTCTCCTGAGTGGACAACTGACGCGCATATTTCTGAACCTGATCCTGCTGGCCGCTCACTTGATTCAGACTCATGAGATTCTGGCGGATCCGCTCCTGATCGCGCACGACATTGTTGACATCGCTATTGAGCTGCAGAATCTGGCTGTCCGTCGCCGCAATCTGGCGCTTCAAATCGATAATCTGCTGAAGCTGCTTGCGCCCGGCGTCCGACAGCGCCTTGTTCTGGACGTAGGTGAGCAGCACATCCGGAGTCAGGCTGGAGACGGCCGTCGTGCTGTCGTAGACGCGCTCTTCGGACACTGGAAACTTCTCGGTGGAATCCGGACCCAGCTTCACTTCAAAACGATACGCATTGGTTGTAGTTTCCACCGGCTTCTGGTTCAGCACCTTGTACTCCGGACGCTGCAGGTGTTCAATAATGAGCGTCTTCGCCTTCTGATCCACGTTGCGAATCGTGTAGGTCTTGGTTTCCTGCATGGCGGACCGCGTCGTCAACATGCCGCGATTGACGTGGATCTCGCGGACGATGTTCCGCAGGGAATCGAACTGCGTGGTGACCCGCGTGCCCAGATCCACTGCATAACTGATCAGGCGTTTGTCGCCGGCCTTCAGCGTGGTCATCAGGGCCTCGCCCGCGTAGCTCGCGGCATCGAATACGGTGATCGGGCCGCCGTCGAGCGTCTTGCCGGTCGAATTCGTCAGCTCCGCGGCGCTCATCGGGTGCTCGCCGTAATTCTCGGAATAAATCAGCAGCTTGCGCGATCCGATCTTTTGCTGCAAGAACGGGAGCATCGCCGACTCGTCTTTCTTCACCGTCACCGGCGCGCCGAACCGGTATTCGAAGAGTTCGCCAAGCTCGGCTGACGCGACATTCACCGCGACGTTACTGAGAGCATTCCTCTCCTGGTCCTCCGGTTCGATGAATCCCGCCACTGCCGATCTACGGAGTCCGGGCCTGCTTGCCGGCATGGCCGGAGCCTGGGCTGGAGGCGGAGCAGGCATCGCCATAGCCTTCATCTGATCTGACCCTATGCCGCCTCCATATACCACCGGCGACGCGGCCCGATCCTCCGGCAACTCCACAGTCTGCCGCGCAACGTACTTCGGCTCGTACAACCTGCTGATGAACGAAACCGGCCGTCCCGACACCACTGCAAGCCGCACATTGGTCCAGTCCTCGCCGCTCGTGTTGTCGATGATGGCCCAACCTTCCAGCGTGGATTCCGCCTTCTCGTTGAAGATCAGCCGGTAACTCGATTTCCATACCGGCGTCGGAAGCATGTAGCTGGCGACGATCTGCCGTCCCTTGGCGTCCGCTGAATCGATGTAAACGCTGCGCTTGTCTTTGGAGCGCGACTGATTCACCACCGCCAAATATTCCTTGAGCTGAAGCTGCAGCTTCGGATCGTCAAAGCGAATGGAACTCGCCGCCGCCAGATCCAACGTCCGCAGATCGCCGGAATCCGTCAACAGCACCAGTTGCTCGCGCTCAGGCTTCTTCTCTTCGGCTTCCGCGAGCCGCCCGCTCACGATGGTTCCGCTCACGGTTTCGGCGCCGTACTTGACGTCCACGCGCGCACCCTTCATCTGATCCAGAAACAGACCGAGCGCCACATTGCCATCGATCTTGAAGGGAAATTCTGCCAGCTTCCGCTCCAGCGGCTCGCTCGAATCGTAGCGCAGGCCCGTCACCTTGCCGCCGTTGCGGTCCTCGATGGTGAGCGACTTCAGCACGTCGTTCATATCCGCAGCCTTGAAATCCAGGTGCGCCGATTCGCCCGGCGGCAGCGATCCGGCGCGCTCAAAATAGCCGACGCCGCTCTTATAAAGGATCACCTCGCGAATGGGAATGTCGGCGGCTAGCATCGTCGACATAAAAGCAGCGGTCAGCGACAAGAATCGTTTCATATTGCTCCTCACTGGAGAAATGCCCGCCCGGACGCGTTCCTTTCAGGCAATCCCGCCCCAACGGCACTTCACTCTCCCATGATCTTAATGATGACGCGTTTCGGGCGACGGCCGTCGAACTGACCCAGGCGGCCTGTAGCTGCAGCTCGAAGGGAGCTCGTTTGGTTGGCACCAGAGTCCCCATTGCAAGCGGGTACAAGATCGGCAAACTCCAGACGGCAGCACTAAACCGCCCCGAGCCTGATTCCAAAGCCGTAGCAGCTGGCCATAATAAAATCCACATTGCTGAAACGCCATACGCACTTAATGTCACTATTAGTATTGGATAAAGTTTTTCTGCGAAGGTTGTGAGAGGTTCAGATGCATGTTGCGACGACAGTCTTGACTGCGTTGGTTCTGGCTGGAATGGTGCCCTTAGCTGGGCAACCCAGCCCTGGCGACGCCGACCTGATCCAGCGCTCGGGTTTCATTTTCCGGGGTACCGTCCAAAAAGCGGGCGCTTCCAACGTGAAGGCGCTTGCGGGTAGTCCCAGCACAGACATCATACGGGTGGACGAGATCCTGAAGGCACCCAAGGAACTCTCGTCATTGGTGGGCCGGGATGTTACCGTGCAGATGCGCAGCGCTTCCAGCCTGAAAGAAGGCCAGCAGGCAGTGTTCTACACAACTGGATGGCTTTATGGAGACAACCTGGCGGTAAAGGAAATCGCCTTGGTTGCAGACCAGGCCGACAGCCAGAGCCTCCGATCCCAGATGGCTGGGCCGGAAATCAGAAGGCTACGGAAAACTTCCAAGCTGGGAGTGAAACGCTTTCCGTCCCTACTTCACTATCAGCCATACTAGCTATGAGGAGCGGACTCCAATGAGACTGACCTTTATATTGTTGGGAATTCCTGCCGTATTTGCTTTCCAGCCTACACCGAGCAATGTCGCCAATCTGATGAACCGGTCCAACTTCGTGTTTGTGGGGACCGTGACGAAACTGAACGCCACCACGGAGCCACTGGTGCAGGCCTCTTCCCGCACCGCTGTGGTGCGCGTCGACGACCTGATCACGGGTGAGAACATGGCCGCCGATATGAAGGGCAAAGAGATCACCGTGCAGTTGCTCAAGGCGAACAGCGTCAGCGCGGGGAGGAGCGTGTTATTGTTTTCGAGCGTCACGGTGGCCGGCAAGAGCTTGGCGGTGCGGGAGATCGCGCACTACGACGCTCCCAGGAACAGCAAGTTGGCAGCCCAAGCGGCCGACAATGCGAAGAGCAAACCGGATGCCGACCTTCAAAAGCGCATCCGGCAAGCCGTGCTAGTCGTCACCGGCAGGGTTTCGAGTACGAAGGCCCTGGAAAACCGCGGCCCGTTAGGTTCTGAACACGACCCGGAATGGACCGAAGCGATTGTGGAAGTCAGTTCCACCGAGAAAGGCGCTCCCCAGGAGCGCGTCTCGGTGTGGTTCGCCGCAAGCGACGACATTCGTTGGTTCCGCTCCCCCAAGTTCCAAGCCGGGCAAACAGGCGTATTTCTGCTTCAGCGGGCTCAAGACAACCGCATACAAGGCTTCACCGCGCTCGATCCGCTTGACTTCCAGCCGGCCGAGCAGCGAGATCGCATTCGGCAGGCAATCGCGCGCCTTCGATAAGCGCAGTACGACAGGAGAAAACGAACATGAACCGCATACAGGATATTCTTGCCCACACGCTGATCGTCGGGCTGACTGCTGTTTCCATGCCGGCTCTGCATGGTCAGGTGACGCTCGTAAACATGGTTCCGCAAAGCCGCAGCGGCGAAACGAATCAAGACTCCGAGCCGACCATCGCGGTAAATCCGTCCAATAAGTCTCAACTAATCGGCTCGGCCTTCACTTGGGACAACCTCACTGGGGGTCCGATGACCGGGAACGCCGCTCCGGTATACGTTTCGACGGACGGTGGGCAGAACTGGAGTCTGGTCTATAGCGTTCCCAGCACGATCGGCGCCCAGTTCCCGACCGGTGACATCACCATGCGGTTCAGCGGTACCACGGTGGGGACAACAAATACTCTCTACACCGGGATCCTGCACTCCCCCGATTTCTCGATGCGGGTTTATCGTGCCGCCGATTATCGCTTGAACACGCCGATGAACCAGCTCGATTCGCGCACCAATAACGTCGACCAGCCGCACGTGAACGCCGCAACTGACACCGGAAAGGACCGCGTCTACGTCGGCTTCAACAACGGTTGGGGTGGCGTGGCACCGCGAACCGCTACCTTGGACTTCTCGGTCGATGCCGGAATCGCGGTGCCCGTATTCAATCTGAACCTGTTGGAGGTCCGCAGCACCGGAACCAGTGGGCAAGACGGCTTCGCCATCATTCCCGCGATTCATCCCAGCGGCGTCGTGTACGCAGCATTTTTTGGATGGCGCTCCGGCGGCTTGATGGATATTGTGGTGATGCGCGACGACAATTGGGGAACGGGCCCTCCCGCCTCGGCCTTCCACAACCTCAGCGATTCGGGTGATCTCCAATTCGGCCAGCGTGTCGTTACTGGCCGTACGATTCCGTCGGGAAACATCGGCCAGCAACGCGTGGGATCGAGCAGCCTCAGCCTTGTCGTCGATCCCCGCGACAGAGCACGCGTTTACATTGCGTGGCTCGATTTGGTGGGCGGCATACCCACTTTGCACGTCCGCCGGTCGCTCGATAGCGGCCAAACGTGGTCCGCAACCGATATGCTGGCGGTCTCGAACGCCGTCAATCCAGGCCTCGCGATTAACAGTGTGGGTAAGGTTGGATTCCTCTACCAGCAATTGACTGGTACGTCGCGTTGGGAGACCCATTTCGTCCGCACAACCGACTCCGACGCCACGGTCTGGGACAGTCCCGGCCTGACACTCGCTAACACGTCCGCGTCTACGCCCGTGAGGACCTTCTCCCCCTACATAGGCGATTACGACCACGTGGTCGCCGTGGGGCGCAATTTCTATGGTATTTTCTCCGCCAGCAATTACCCGGACACGGCGAATTACTACCCCGGCGTTCAATACCAGCGCTACGTTAACTGGGCGGCGCACAAGCTATACTCCGACGCTGCCATGACCGTGGAAGTGGCGCCGTCGATTGATCCGTTCTTCTTTCACGTGATGGAAGGTCCCCAGATTCAGGCGCCCACCAGCATCGCGTTTCCGGTCACCTGCGCGGGCGCCACGTCCCAGGTCACGCTGACTATTTGCAATACAGGTGCGGCCGATCTGCATGTGAACGGCATCACTTCGTCCAATCCACAATTCGCGGTGCTCGCGCCTTCAGGCGGATATCCGGTCACGATCGCGCCCGGATCCTGCTTCCCGTTCCAAGCGACGTTTTCGCCTACAGGAAGCGGTCCTCAATCCGCGACGCTCACGGTAACTAGCGACGATCCAGTGAACCCCACGGTCACGATTGCCGCTAGCGGCACGGCGGGCGCTCCCGCCATCGCGACGTTGATTGCCAATACCGGCGATTTCGGCGAGGTCTGTCCGGGTTCCTTCCGGGATCTGCCGCTGACGATCAACAACAACGGCTTGTGCAGTCTTGTGGTCACAGGCATTTCATCGAGTTCTCTGAATTTCAAAACCGCGACGGTGGTCGCGTTCCCGCTGACCGTTGCGCCGGGAACTTCGCTACAGGTGCCGATCCGGTTTGAGCCGTCTGGTCCGCCGGGCCCGAAGGCGGGCAACCTCACGGTCACGAGTAACGACCCGGTGAAGCCCTCGGCGGTAGTGCCCGTTCACGGCGTGGAAGGCCAACCGGTGATCGCCACCGTGGTGGCCGACAGCGGCGATTTCGGATCCGTGTGCGTGGGCCGCTTCAAGGACCTGATGGTTACCATCGCCAATAGCGGAAGTTGCCCATTGAAGATCACGAACATCGCGTCCAGTTCGCCGGAATTCAAAGTCGCGCAGGTTCTCTTGTATCCTTTGACTGTCGCGCCCGGCGGTTCCATCCAAGTCCCAATTCGCTATGAGCCTACTAGCCCCGGCGATAAGACGGCAACCATCACGGTGACGAGCGACGACCCAGCTTCGCCCAGCAAAGTGGTGAACGTCAAAGCCACCACTCCACCCGAGTACATCTGCCATCCACCCACGTTCGCCGTGGTGGGCGCCGATATCGGTCCCGCCTTCGGGCCAGCCCGCGCCGGCGACTACAGCTTTAGCGGTTACGGCCGCGTGCTGGCGCCGTTCGGGGTGCGTAAGACCTACGGTGTCCAGGCGCAAGGCGAGTATATGTACGAGCAGCGCAGGCAAGAGGGCCAGTTCGACGGAGGACTGCTCAGTCGTCACGGACCGTTCCAAGTCGGTGCGTTCGGCAGCTTCAAATATGTGCAGTTCAACGGCTTCCAAAGTGGCACTTCTCTGGGTCAGGCGGCATTCACGGCCGATTTCCTATTCCTGCATTTAGCGCGCTTTGGGGCATTCGGCACCCTCGAATTTCGCGACGGCAACATTGTGAGCACGCCTTCTCTCACGCCATCTCGCGTTCGCGTCATGAATCAACTGGGGGCCAGCGGGCAGGTGCAGTTGCCTCTGCATAACTATCTGGAAGGCAACGCCGAGTGGCTGCACCGAAGCATGCTGGACCGCCCGGGTGCAACTTTACGAATTGTCCATCAATGGCACAATATCGGTTTCTTCGTCGAGGGTGACTATAACGAAACGTTTGTGGACCAGCACGGCAGCGGACGCGTGGTATTTGGTGCGCAATTTGGCCATTGGCCACGCCCGCACGATCTGGAGGATAAACGCAACCCGCTCGGTACCGATGTCCCCCGCATTCACTATCGAGTCGTGCCGTAGCTGGATCATACGGCCAATCTCGCGCACCGAGCGGCGGGCGATGGTGTGGCCGGATCACCCGCCGTATGGCGACTCTGCGAGGAACACCCGGCCGGCGCCGTCAGGCGGATGGTTGAAGATACCGCTTAGCGTGAGAAATGGAACATCTCTGTCGATGCACTCGTAAGGCCTTCCGAGGAAGAGTCATTTATGCCTTTCGCCAGACCGGGGATCGGTGTACGGAACTCCAAACAACAAGGCCTCGCTACGCTGATTCTGCTTTCAGTGGGCTCGGTAAGCGCCCAACCGACAAATCCATTGGAATTGATCAAGCAGGCAACCCCACCCGCAGACGAGCGAATCGCCTATGGAACGGGCCCGCTTCAGTTTGGCGAACTGAGATTGCCATCCGGAGCCGGGCCGTTTCCAGTTGCGATCCTTGTCCATGGCGGGTGCTGGTCAGCCAAGCTCGCGGATTTGCCTGAGTCCGTCACTTCGTTTGAACTGCTCAGGCCCATTGCTGCGGCCCTTGCCAAGAAAGGAATCGCATCTTGGAATGTGGAATATCGCCGTTTGGGAAATGAAGGCGGGGGTTGGCCAGGCAGCTATTTGGATATCGGTATCGCGACTGACTTCTTGCGTAAACTGGCGCCACAAAACCATCTGGACCTCAACCATGTAATCGCGATGGGTCACTCATCAGGAGGTCAACTAGCCATGTGGCTGGCTGCCCGAGACAAGCTGCCGAATGACAGCTCGGTTCGACAGGATGCACCTCTTTCGCTGAAGGGCGTCATCAACATCGATGGGCCTCCGGATCTTGAAACGTTCCGTCCCATGGAGCAGCCGATGTGCGGCGGGCCAGTTGTTACACAGTTCGTCGGAGGCGCGCCTGCGGAGGTCCCCAGGCGCTATCGGGAAGGTTCGATAACTGGCCTACTGCCAACTGGCGTGGGACAAGTTCTGTTCAGTAGAGCGGAACCGGCCGAGCGGTGGAGGGTGTTGTTCGAATCATACGTTGCAGCGGCTAAGAAGGCTGGTGATCCGGCTCAGATGATCACGCTCAAGGGCCGCAGCCACTTCGATGGGATCAACCCCCAATCGGCGGATTGGGAGACAGTGATGGACAGCGTGCAATCGATGCTCAGGGCTCATTGATCGAACTGCGTCTCTGATGTCCACGGAACTTGCGGCCGAATGCTGAATCATCGGAGCCCGGAGACGGCCTCTATCAATATGCGTCTGCAAATGACGCACTTCGGATCGTTGGGCGATATGTAAGCGGGTTCCAACGCCGTTCGGCCGCGATTGTTGCGGATCGATGGATCGGCCCCATGTGCCAGGAGCGCTTTTATATTCCAGTAATAGCAGAGGTTGGAGGCAGGCATTAGTGCGGTCCGGCCTTCCTTGTCGCGGATGTTGGGATCGGCGCCGTGTGCGGTAAGTAACTCAATCATGCCAGTGTTGGTGCCGGTCGCTGCGCGGAACAGAGCCGTTTCGCCCATCCAATTTCGTGCATTTACGTCGGCTCCGCGCTCGATGAGCAAACGGGCATTAGCGGTTTGCTCCGTGTCCCCGGCCACCAGCAGCAGAGCGGTATCTTCGCTTTGAGGCTGGCGATAGTTAACCGGTGCACCGCGGTCGAACAGTTCTTGGATCATTTGGGTGTTGCCTGCGCTAGCTGCAGAGAGGAGGAGGCTTCCGCCTTCGGCTGAGCGGTAATCAATTTTCCTCGCAGCCGCGAGCAGCCGGAAAACGTCGGTCGTCTTTGCGTGGACCGCCAACTCGAGCGCCATATGGCTGACAGTTGCTCCGTGCTGCAGAAGGAATGCCACGGATGGAGAATCGCGTGCCGCGACCGCGGCAACCAGCGCGTTCTCGTGATCCTCTCCCCGCGCGTTCACGTCCCAGCCGGATTTGACCAGTTCCTGATAGAGAGCTACTGACGGCGTCAGGTATCTTTCAAGGTTGGTTATCTTCCGAAAATCTTTCTCCAATTGAGCAATGGCTGGCAGAGGGCGGCCGGCGTCCACTACTTCATGAATTCTAATTTGGTCACGATACCCGAGTTTTTTCACGAGGGCATCCACCCCGCCGTACCGCGGATCGAGGCGCGGGATCGAGAAGAACCGCGCTTTCTGGAATTCCCGTAGCAATGCAGAGAACGCCGCTTCGGGAACACGGAAGTGGTACTCACCGGGAATCGCGCACCCAGATAGACCGACAACCTTGACGTCGCCGCCCGGCCGCAATTCGACGCGAAAGCTGGGACAACCGAAACAGAAGGTCGAATGCTCAGAGTAAGAGAGAACGGCATAATCGACGCTTCGCGGCCTTCCGCAGCCTGCAAGCAGCCACAGGCTGAGCACGAAGAGGACTTTGAATCGATCCTTCACGTATTGTTATCGCACGATCTCGCGAGCTCTGGCATGGGCATTCTTGCCCTGTGTTTCCGCACATTCTTTCACCTTCTCCCTCTCACTCTCCCATGATCTTAATGATGACGCGTTTCGGGCGACGGCCGTCGAACTCGGCATAGTACACCTGCTGCCAGGGTCCAAAATCCAGCCGGCCATCGGTTACCGGCACGATCACCTGGTGATGCACCACCAGGCTCTTCAGGTGCGAGTCGCCGTTCGTCTCCCCAGTACGGTGATGCCGGTAGTCCTCCCGATACGGGGCTAGTTTTTCCAGCCATTCGTCGATGTCGGCAATCAGTCCGTCCTCGGCGTCGTTTACCCAAACGCCCGCGGTAATGTGCATTGCCGAGACCAGGATCATGCCCTCGCGCACGCCGCTCTTGGCAAGTGCCGAATTCACCTCTGGAGTGATATTGATGTACTGCCGATGATGTTTAGTAGTGAACGTCAGGTGTTCTGTGTGAAATCGCATACGTGTCGATGATAGCGGACCAAGCACGGCACTCGACAAGCGAAGCCTTAATACACTTGACACTAGGGTCGGTCCCGGGTCAGACTTGAAGAAGTAAAACAAAACCTGGCTGGAATGTAGCGACAGGAGCTTTGGGTTGAAACCACAACTGATCTCGAATGCGCTTCCAATAAACTCGCGCACACTTGCCTGCGGCGCGCAACCGTTCCTTCGCCATGCGGCGCTACGCTGCATGGCCTGCACGCTTCTCGCCGCCGGCCTGGCTCTGGCACAGACCCAGAACCCAGCCGGCCAGAAAGCCAAGGACCAGAAAGAGGTGGATCAGAAGGAGCAAACCCAGCAGGAGCCCGAACAAACCTACGAAGGTCCCTCCATCCTCAGCCGGGATAAGAGTCTGATCGCGGAACGCGCTGGAAAACTACTGGACTTCCGCTTCTACGGCGAGGTCACCGGCGTTTATGATTCCGGCCTGACGCCCGTGGCAACCAACGCGCAGGGAAACCTGATTAATGTGGGCGCCAATTACGGCGCCGAAGCCGGCGTCGGCATCATCGGTTCACGCCGCTGGAGGCGAGACAAGCTCAATCTCGAATACAAAGGATCCTACCGGCATTACACCACTCAGTCATATTTTGACGGCGTCGATCAGTTTCTTAACCTGGCATACAGCCATGCGCTCAAGCGCCGGCTCTACCTGGACCTGAAGGAGACCGTAGGTACAAGTTCGCTTGCCAACGGCGGGTTCTCTTATTTGCCTCTAACCAACACGGATTTGTTCGCAGTGCCGGCGAACGAGCTGTTCGATAACCGGACCAACTACCTCCAGTCCAGGGTGGACCTGACCTGGCAAAAAAGCGCGCGCGTGTCTTTCGGGCTGGGAGGCGAGGGTTTCGTGGTTCGCCGGCGATCCCTTGCTCTGGCTGGATTGAACGGGTACCGCACCAACGCCAACGTGGCCTACCGGCTTACTCGGCGCCAAACGATTTCGGCCGGCTACCGCTATACGTATTTCGACTTTCAGCGGGCTTTTGGGAATGCAAAACTCCAGACCGCCACAGTTGGCTACTCCATCGGACTGAGCCGCAAGTGGGATTTCAGCATGGATGTCGGGGGCACGCGGATTGAGACCTTGGGCCTGACTCAAGTTTCCATAGATCCCGCCATTGCCGCGATCGTCGGACGCAACGTAGCTGTGGTGACGTTCTTCCGCACGGTTTACAGTCCCGACGTGGAGGCTCGCCTCATCCGGCGCTTCAACCGGTCGTCGTTTATTCTCAACTACGCGATCACCACCACTCCGGGCAACGGTGTTTATCTTGCCTCACGCGAGAACGTCGGCGGTGGGTCGTATTCCTATGGCGGCTACCGCCGGCTGACGGTCGGAATGAACGTCAGTTACAGTGAACTGTCCTCCTTAGGCCAGAGCTTGGGAAAGTACACGAACTTGCAGGGCGGCGCGGGCATCACTTATAAGCTCGTCCGCGACACTCATCTCCAGATGCGCTACGATTACCGCCATTACACAACGCAAAACACGCTCTTCCAGAAGGACTCGAACAGAGTAACCATCGGGCTTGCTTTCAGCCCTGGCGAAACGCCGCTGGCCATCTGGTAAGCGTGTCCGGCGAGAGGATACTGCTGGTTGACGATGAGTTGCCGTTGCTGCAGCTTCTGGAAAAATACTTGAAGCGCGCGGGTTTCGATGTCGAAACGCAGTCCCGCTCCCTGGATGCGCTGCGCAGCTTCGAGGCCGCGCCAGACCGCTATGATCTCGTAATCGCAGACCTGGGTATGCCCGAGATGCCCGGCGACACGTTGCTGACGCGCATGCTCGAAATCAAGCCCGATCTTCGGATGCTGATCTGCAGCGGCTCGCCTTTCTTCGTCTCCAGGCTGCCCAAGGCCCTCGAGGAGCAAGTGGCCTTCCTGCAAAAACCGTTCGTCCCCAAAATGCTTTCCGAGGCCATCGAACGCCTGCTGTCCCGACGCCCGGGTTCCGATATTGGCCACGGATAAACACGGATGGACACGGATCGATTCGTTTTATCCGTGTTCATCTGTGTTCATCCGTGGCCCAATAACCTCTGCAGCTTGTCCGAGAAAATCTCCCCGGACTCCGCCCACAGCTTGCGCGTCTCCACCGGCAAAGCGTCATCCACGTCGTGTACCAGCTTCAGCAGACTCTTGATGTTGGATTCAACCATCCGCAAGCTGTTCGGTATCTCCGGTTGGGGCAGGAAATGCGCGTCAATCCCAAACTCGATCTCCAGATGTTCCCCGCTTTCCCGCTCGAACTCCGGACCGAAGCAACACAGCGCAACTCTGGACGGCGTGAGCTCCCACTCGCGCTCGAACTGCCACAAGTCCCACCAGGTCTCCAGCCGGTAACTCGTATCCGCGTGCTGAAAGTCCTTCGCGGCCGCCAGCACCCCTTCAACCGGAACCGGGGGAGGATAGGGAACCTCGAGGACCGCCGGCTCGTTGTAGTCCACGGCGATCACCTTAAACGTGGACGCCTGCCGCGCCAGCCGCGAATGCGGAAAGAGCTTCAGCATGGTTTCGTAATGCCGCAGCATGTTCTCTTCGGTGTGATTTCGCAGCCAATAGGTGAGGTAGAGTTGGTCGGCCATTCACGTGACGCAGGCTTGTGGCCAGCGATGCTACCATCGTACTGACTTCGCTTGCGTAAATCTCCGCTGCTCCCCATCTTCCTGATCGTGTCCGTAGACGTTCTGGGCCTCACCATCATCCTGCCGCTGCTGCCCTTCTATGCCGAGAAATTCGGGGCTTCGCCGGCCGTGGTCGGGCTGCTGGTATCCACCTACGCTTTGTGCCAATTGATCGCCGGCCCGATCCTGGGCCGTTTATCGGACCGCATGGGACGCCGCCCGCTCCTGCTGGTCAGCCAACTCGGAACCTTCATCGGCTTCCTGATTCTGGCCTACGCGAACGCCCTCTGGATCATCTTCGTATCGCGCATCATCGATGGACTGACGGCGGGCAACCTCTCGCTCGCTCAGGCGTACATCTCCGACGTAACCAAACCCGAGGAACGCGCTAAATCGTTCGCGCTGATCGGCATCGCTTTCGGGATGGGTTTTCTGATCGGACCGGGCATCTCCGGCTTTCTCTCGCAGTTCAGCTACCAATATCCGATCTTCGCGGCCGCTGCGCTGTCGGCGACCAGCATCCTGTCGACCTATTTTCTGTTACCGTCCAGCATACCCGCGGCGAGCGACGACGCCACTCCGCGCAAGTTCACGGTTCTTGACTGGGGCAACTATCTTCGCTACTTTCGGCAGCCGGCTCTCGCTCCGCTGCTATGGCAGTTCTTCGCCTTCACGCTCGCGTTCTCGATGTTCATGTCGGGCTTCCCTCTATTTGCCGAGCGGCGGTTCGAATGGAACGGCCATCCGTTCGGGCCGAAAGAAGTCGGCTACGTTTACGCGTACCTCGGTTTCCTGGGAGTGATCCTGCAAGGCGGCCTGATGGGCCGGTTAGTAAAAAAGCTGGGCGAAGTGACGCTGGTGCGAGCTGGATTCTTCCTCACCATGGCAGGACTAGCAGCGCTCGCATTCACGTACCCCATCCCGCTCCTGCTGGTAGTCAGCGCCGCGGCATCCCTGGGAACCGGAGCGACGCGCCCCGCGTTAACCAGCTTGATCACGCAAAAAGCCGCGCGATCCGAGCAAGGCGTGGTGCTGGGATTAACGCAATCGCTCAACTCGATCTCGGCGATCGCTGCCCCAGCCATGGCCGGCTTGCTGATCGACCATTCAATGCTGGCGGCCTGGGCGTTGGTGGCGGCTTTGATCAGCGGAGTAGCGCTGCTTTTTTAGGCGGCCAGTGCCGCCACACCCGGCAATTCGATCCCCGCCAGAAACTCGAGCGACGCGCCACCGCCGGTCGAAATGTGCGAAATCTTATCCGCCACGCCGGCCGACTTGATCGCTTTTTCGGAATCCCCGCCGCCCACTACCGAAATCGCGCCGGACGCAGCCACGGCCTTGGCGAGCGCCACGGTCCCCCGATCGAATGGAGGCTTTTCGAACACGCCCATCGGTCCGTTCCAAATCACCGTCTTCGCTGCGCCGATCACCGCCGAATACGCCGCAATCGTGGCAGGCCCGATGTCGACGCCCAGCATGCCGTCGGGAATCTCGTCCACGACGCGCGAATCCGCGCCCGCACTGAGCTCCGCCGCCACAACGTGATCCAGCGGCAAGAGCAGCTTGCCGCCGGCCCGCGCCAGCAGATCCTTCGCTAACGCAACCTTGTCGTCCTCCACCAGCGACTTCCCCACCGGCTTTCCCTGCGCCTTCATGAACGTGTACGCCATCGCACCGCCGATCAACAGCCGGTCCACGATCTTCATCAGGTTTTCAATCACCTCGATTTTGTCGGAGACCTTCGCGCCGCCCAGAATCGCCACACAGGGCCGGTCCGGATTCCTGGTGACCCGGGTAAGATACTCGATTTCTTTTTCCATCAACAGGCCGGCGGCCGCCTGCTTCACAAACTGAATCATGCCGACGGTGGATGCATGCGCGCGGTGCGCCGACCCGAACGCATCGTTCACATAGACATCGCACAACGACGCAAGCTGCTTGGAAAAGTCCGCATCGTTCTTCTCTTCCTCGGCATGAAACCGGAGATTCTCGAGTAGCAACACTTCACCCGGCTTTGGCCGCATCTTCTCCACTTCCGGACCTACGCAATCCGGCGCCAACGCAACCGGCCGCCCCAATAATTCCGAGAGCCGCGCGGCCACCGGCTTCAGACTCATCTCCGGATTCGGCTTCCCTTTCGGCCGCCCCAGATGACTTGCCAGAATGACCGCGGCTCCGTGATCGAGCACGTACTGAATGGTCGGGAGCGACGCCCGAATCCGCTTATCGCTGGTGATCTCCTGTCCGCCGGAAGCCAGCGGAACATTGAAATCCACGCGGATGAAAACCGTCTTGTTCTGAAGATCCAGGTCGCGAATAGAAAGTCTGGGCATATCTTTCGCACCTACCACGAACCCGCCATGACGTCGTAAAATACGTGAATCCCATCCAGAAACTCCCGCACCGGAATCCGCTCGCGATCGCTATGCATGGTCGCGGCCGTCGCGGCATCTAGAATCATCGGCGTCAGGCCATACTTGATGACGCCGCGCCGGTGCAGGAACGCCGAATCGGTCCCGTGCGGAACAATCATCGGTGTCACAATCGCGTCCGGGTGCTGCTTCATGATGGCCTTGCGCATGGCGTCGAAGAGCGGAGTGTCGGTCCGGCTCACTCCCGGGTCGGGCGCGATGTTGACGATGTCCACCGTCACGCGCGGGTCGTTGATCCTCGCCTTCAGATCCGAAATGAACTCCTGCGCGTTCGTGCCCGGCAGCACGCGGCAGTCCAGGCCCGCTTCACTGGTCGATGGAATGACGTTGATCCTGGCCGGCGAGCCAACGCCCGCCGACAGCGTCGTCAGTGAAATTGTATTGCGCTGAATCGCCGCCATGTATTTGTTCTGCGCCAGGGGTCCGATTGCGCGTTTCATTTCCTCCACCACCGGATTGGGCTTGGCAGTTTCCGGCAGCGCCATCGCCTTACGGATCGCGTCCAGCAGAATCAGATTGGCGTTGTCCCGGATCGGCTGCGAGCCGTGGCCGGCCGTACCTTTGGCGCGCAACCGCAGCCACACCGGAACCTTGTCGCCCACCGAAATTCCGAACACGAGTTTGTTCGGCGCGAGCGCGTCCCGCGACCCCATCCCGCCTTCGTCCAGCACGTATTCGGCATCGATCTCGTCGAAGTGATTTGCGATCATCCATTGAATTCCGCGCTCGCCGCCGGTTTCTTCGTCCGCGGTCGAGATCATTACAATGTCGCGCGGCGGCACAACTCCGGCATTTTGCAGCGCGATCAGCGCCATCAAGTGCTCCACGCCGATGCCCTTCATGTCCAGCGTTCCCCGCCCCCAGATCAGGCCGTCGCGGATGGTCGCGGCGAACGGATCCATGCCCCACGCCTTCTCGTCCACGGGCACGGTGTCGAAATGATTGAGCAACAGCAGCGGCTTCTTCGAACTGTCCCGGCCCTTCAAGCGCACCACCAGATTGGTCTGGCCTCCCGGCCCGCTGTGATAGATCTTCGGCGCCATCCCGTTCTTTTCCAGCTCGGCCTGAAAAAGCTTCGCCGCTTCGGCAGTGTCCGCCGGCGGATTGATGGATCGAATCCGGACGTACTGCTGCAAGAATTCGAGCGCGCGCTTCTCCACCTGCGGCCAATCCGGACCAGCCGCACGAGCGATCGCGCACAACAGCAACAAAACAACAAACCGCTTCATGGCTTCTCCTCTGGAACATTCGATAGCGTGCACCGGACGCCCACCGCCCGATAGGCCTCGAGCAGCGCGCCCGCCGCCGGCCCATAAACCGGCGGCTCGACCTGATTCCCGCGTGGCATCCGCGCCCGAAAGCCTGCCAACAACACGCGGCTGCGAAAAACTCCACCGATATAGGCCACGCGCACCGATTCTTCCGGCCGGAACAACCGCTCCCGCACCGCGAGGGCGATCTTCGCGAGTGCTTGCGCGGCCTGCTCAAGAATTTCTCGGGCAGTGGCATCGCCTTTCCCGGCGGCATCATCGATCAGCTTTGCAAAGCCCGCGATGCGCGGCCGCGGAAACTCGGCTGTATAAAACCAATGCAGCAGTTCATTGACATCGCGAGCGCCCGTCGCATCCAACAATAGCGCGCGAAGAATCGTGGCCGGCCCCCATCCCTCTTCAAAGCGCAGCGCCGCGCGCAATGCTTGCCGCGTAATATCGAACCCGCTGCCTTCGTCCCCAAAAATGTAGCCCCATCCGCCGGCGCGCGCCGTGTCGCCCGAAGCATTGCGCCCGAACGCAAACGATCCGGTTCCCGCGATCGCGATCAAACCCGGCTCCCCAGCAGTTGCGCCGGACAAAGCAATCAGTCCGTCGTGCGTCACCAGCGTACGTTCGCTCCGCAAAATCTCTTTGAGAATCGATTCTTTGTCGGACGGCCCGCCGCTGAAACCCAGGCAGGACGAAGCGAACTGCACCGTCGAGAAATCCAATCGCGCTTCGGTACACGCAGCCGTCAAACAACCTTCGATAGCGCTGACGAACTTAGCGCGTCCCTCAGCCTCGCCGACATGATTCGAGGGGCCGCTCCGTCCGACGCCGATCACCCGGCCATGCTCGTCGGCAATGAGCGCGGTCGTGCTGGATTTCCCGCCGTCAACACCCAGGAAATATCTCATGCAACACCAGCCGGCTGAAGGCCGGTTGCGGGCAGGATTGCCCGCCCCACACAAAACATTACTCGATGTAGTACAGACACGCGTCGCCCCAATCCGCCAGGCGCGTCATCCCCCACAGCTTGGTATGAGCGCGAAAGTCCGCCGAACGGAAGTCGTCCTTCTCCACGATCACGTAGCGGATTCCGCGCGCTTTCAACTCGGCCGAGGCGGCCAGGCGAAGGCTGAATCTGGGCCGCGTCGCCGTCTCCTGCGGCGTCTCCGCGAGAGTCGCCCATTTCCCATTCGCGTCCATGCCCTCCAACTTGACCTTCGTCTGCGACCCTTCGTCCGCCGCCTCAACTACCACCGCATCCGTCTCTTGCGGCTTGCCGAAATCGACCTCGACAAACATCCCCGGCTCGGCTAGCTGCCAACTCCTCCACCGGGTGACCGGACTATCATCGAACGCCATTTGCACGTCCCATGGATTCGGACGCGCGGTCAGGCGCCAATCGCTCGCTCGCGGAAGCTCATTGCCGCCGTCCAGGACGCGCATTTCAGCAACGCTCCACATGACATCCTTTGCTTGCGCCGTTTGTACCACGCGCACTTTACGAAGCTCTCGGGGCGGAAACTGGAACTTCAGAATGCGTGTTGGTTGATAACCCTCCACCGCCGGCGTCAACAGGATGTCCCCAATGACCTCGTTGAACGCGGCTTGGTATTTCGTCAGAATCTCGTGCGTTGTGTATGAATCCGCCATCTGGGTGAAGGCAAGAACTCGTTCTCCCTTGGGGACCAGTTGGTCGATCATGCGCGCTTCGCCGTATTGGGGATTCCACCGCAACAGATACGTTTCCTCGGGCTCAATGCGCAGCGCGGCCTGGAGCGGAACCCGATTCAAACGCCACGCAGTAGGTTGACAGTACAATCGCTCTACGCCCGGCCAGCAGCTAAACGCATGCGCAAGCGTGAGCGCGAGCAAGAGCCATGCGGCATTCGCGAAGGTCAAGGCCAGCGCGAGCGCGACGAATGGCGCCGCGGGAATCAGGAACCGGGTTCCGATGTTTGCGAAGTAGGGCAACCCGAAGACGGTCGCCGCGAGCCACAACTGGCGCCCTTCTCGAAACCGCAACGCGAGAAGCGCCAACGGCGTCAGCAAGAACAGCGGCCCGAAGAAGCCGGTCAGCTTGTCGCCTTTCACGGTGAGCTCCAGCGGAATTTCCCAACGGCTGGTAAGGCCGTAGATCCTCTCGAACCTGCGATAGTCGTCTTCGAACGAAACATGCACGTACCGATTGGGAAAGAGCCGGTTGCCAAATGGCGAAATCGGATTGTCCACCAGAATCCAACTCTTCACCAGCCAGGGCGCGATGAAAACCAGCGCCAGCAATGAAACCGCCAGCATCGGACGCAGCACGGGCTTGTGCGCCCGCCAAAGTTTCCAGGAGACGAACGCGATCGCATAGGGAACCGCCAGAAACGTGGTGTATTTCGTTGCGAAGCAGAAGCCCGTCAGCATTCCAATCGGCACAAGCAGCTTCGCGTTCTTGTCTTCATCCCAGATCTGCAGCAGATAAAAGAGTGCAAACGCGATGGCCGCCGTCGCAACGTCGATGTAGGCGATGGTTCCATCCCGGCCCACCACCGAACTCGCATAAGTGAATACCGCTCCGGCTACGCCCACACGCGGGCGCCCGATTCTTCTGCCATAGGCAAGGATCGAGAATGTCAGATGAATCAGAAACGCGAGGTGAACCAGCGCCGCGGACGAGTGCTTCCCGTAAACAAAAGCGTGCAAAAAAAGCAATTCGATGCCCTGCGAGATATTCCCGTAAATGTTGGTCGTGATCCGCACGAATCCGTGGGCGCGGTAATACTTCGCAACTTCGCCCAGATGATAAGACATGCCATCCGGGCTCATCTCCGGCGCCATCGCGTTGACGAAATAGAACACTGTGAAGGCGGCAAAGACGACAACGAACGTCCATTTCCAGACTCGCGGCAGCGGAGCAAACTGCTGCGCCTGCGACCGATGCGCGCCCGAATAGAGCGCGTAGCCGATTGCCAGCGCGCTCAGCGCCAACAAAACGCCCTTGTGCACCAGCTTCAGCGACGCCAGCACGAACATGATCGCGCTGAGGCAAGCCGAGCCGAGTATGAATGAGAAAAGCCGCTCTTCCGCCCGGTACAACGTTAGCGAAAGCTTGCGAATCAAAATGGCGCCCAGCGCCCAGGCCGTCGCCACCGTATACGACGCCCCGAACAATATGTAAAGGACGGCTCGCATTAGAGAACGAACCCGATCCGCGTCAGAACGAAGCCGAACTGTTTTTTATCTTCCGGGGCGACATACAGCTTATCGATGGCGATCGAAACCACGCTTTCGACATCGGTAGCCAAGGCATCGGAGGGAATTTCCTTTTCGAAGTGCTTGTATCCGGGCGTTTGATAGCGAACTTTTTCGAGCACCCTTTCGTTGACGACGAAGGTCAACTCCACGGGTCCGGTCTGCTGAAAGGCCACCGGCCACAGAGTGAAGTCGGCTGCGAGTTTCATGTGCTGGGTGGTGTACGCCAGAATTTTGAGCGTCGGCTGCTGGCCGGTCCAGCGCCAGGTCCCGCCCTGCAGACCCGCATCGATGTCTTTGACGAAGTGCGATGGCGCGTCCGGATCGTTCATGTTCACCATCATTTCGGCCGCCGGATCCAGAGGCCCCTCGACAGGACGCCGCTGTTCCGGCGGCGGATAACTCTCCGGATAGCGCTCGCACGCGCACAGCAAGACTGCAAGCAAAATGCAAACAAGTCGAAGCAAACTCTTTATTGTGTCACAGCGCGGCTGCACCGCAACATGCTGTGACGAAAAAGTGTGGACCATCGTGGTAGCGCTCCGTTGAAAACACCCCCCTGGGTGAACACTGCCATTCAACGCGGACGGGTAAGATTCACTGGCTGCCGCCAACGGCTGGGGCG
>WNFJ01131957.1_pt2 | contig 55551 bp, 60 predicted proteins | sample 5400461 | NCBI WGS metagenome assembly WNFJ01 (sample SAMN13153349, study PRJNA577476) | soil metagenome | isolation source: 115 cm saprolite on Douglas fir-dominated hillslope | place: USA:California | collected 2013-09-17
GTCCGCCGACGGCTCACCCGCCGACGCGTCCCCCGATGCCTCTCCAATGGAGGCCTCTCCAACGGAGGGCTCGCCGATGGATACCGCGCCTCCGCCGCCGGATGGCCCGCGCCCACACTGCGCGCCGGGCAAGGGCGAACAGCAATTCTCTTCGACCATCTTCGGATGCCAGGATCCCGGACATCCCCTCGGCGGTTCGGGGGGTACGACGTGGGCTAGCCGGGCGACTTTCTGCGGACCCGCCCCGTTCTGCCGCGTGTGCAAGGCGCAGGACTGGGTCGATTATCAGGCGCGGGGCGGCGCGCGACCTTCGGCCAACTACTGGGTCGACGATTACCTGCTTCCATCCGGAACGGCACCCGGCAGCTGCGCGGCCGTTCCCACGATGGCGGACCCGAATACGGGCGCATGTCCGGGTCGCCCCATGCATGTTTGCATCTCATCGCCAGGCAGCGCCGCCGTGTTCGATCGATCGGACGACTACTGCGACCTGCACAATTGTGGACTCGGAAATGCGAGCCCTGATCGCTACTTCGGGGGCTGCGCGTCGAGCAATAACCAGTTGGCCGGTACGCTTTGCTGCTGTGGTCCATGACCCGCCCAAGTATGGGGTCGTGAACGTAGGGCCTGCTGGCGCGACGTCTTCACACCCGGCACTGACTGCCCACCTGACAGGATTTGGCGGCGCTGCACTCTTCGGCGCTCTCGCTGCACTGGGCCGGCCGGGCATCGATCTGGCGCCGGCTTACTTCCTCGGCGTCGGCGTCCTGTGCTTTGTCGCGATTCGGAGCTCGCTGCCGACGGCGATGGTTTTTGCGCTCGGTTGGGGTATCGCGCTCTTTCCGACCGTCACGCTTGGGACCGTGACCTGGGGCAGGATTGTTCCAATCGCTCTGACGTTCGTTGGTTGCGGCTTGTGGGCTGCGCGTCGGTGGAAGGGGTGGTCTCTCTTCGCGTCCACTGCTGCGGCCTGGGCGCTGTGGATGGAGGTCGGTGACTTTCTCGGGTATCCGCTCAATGGGGCGACGCTAAGCTTGGTCACGTGCGCTGCGCCGCTGCTCGGCGGGGTCCGATTGGTCGGGGCCAACGTCCTCGACGGCGTGATGACCGCCGGCCTGCTCGTCACGGCGCAGCGAATTGCAAGGGCGCCCCCTGAGCAGGCGCGAGGGCGAGCAAGACGACTTCTGGCCGTTCCCCTTACTACAGTCGCGATCCTCGCAGTACTCGCCGCGGCATCGCACGCAGCAGCTCCCCCCCCGGCTGGACAGGTGCGCGTGGGTGTGCCTCAGCTTTATGCCAACAACCTGTACTACGAGTCGCGCATGACCGCGCCTCAGCTTGCGGAGGCTTTCGCAAAGCGTGTCGACGGCCTCCTAGCGAAGCTTCGCGACGTTGAACTGTTGGTGCTGACCGAGAGCTTTGACGGCCGATTCGGATTGCTCATCCCAGCGGTTCGCGACGCTTGGCAGAAGTACGCAGCGGCGCACCACCAGGCGATTCTCTTTACGTCCTTTATGGTGGAGGAGAACGGCTGGAAATCCAATGCGGTCGGAGGTTTCGCGCCGAGCGGGCAATGGGTGGCGATCCACCGCAAGGTTGACCTGGCACCGTACGGCGAACGTCATCTTGCAGCGGGTATTGGCTATCAACCGCTGCCCGTCTTGCCGAGCTTTACGGTGGGGAGCCTCTTGTGTGAGGAGTCGCTCCTCGCGCGGCCGGCCAGGCGGCTGGCGATCGCGGGCGCGGCCCTGCTCGCAGCGAGTACGAGCGACACGACCTTTGGCAGCTCGATTGTGGTCTTTGAACATTTGGCGATGGGCCAGTTGCGTGCCTTGGAAGCTGGGCGAAGCATCGTATGGGCCAGCAATGGCGGTCCGTCAGCGCTCATCGATCGGTGGGGGAACCTGAAGGGCCTTGCCCCATTTCGCGAGGCTGCCGCGGTGCGCTTCGATGCCCTTCTTTTCTCTGACGTGACGCCCTTCATCAGACTGCGGTGGCTGTGGCTCGTCGTGTGCGGCGGTGTGCTGGTCCTGAGCTTGTTTGCGAGCCAGCTATCGGAGCCGAGTCCTCAGAGCCGGTCGCGCCCAGCCCTGGATGCGGCGTCTCCACCGCAGCGTCGGAATCCCTTGGTCGGCGCAGTGCTGCAGATACTGCTGGCAGCGTTCTCGCTTTGTCTGGGCCTGACGTCGCCGGCTCTCGTCGAAATGGCTCGAGGAGAATCCGCACGAGGCGCGACTGCGCTTGGGGAGCTCTTTGCGCCGCGAACGTTCATTAGCCTCCCGGACCCCTTCGCCAGATTTCGTTCCGGCGCGGCTCGATCCAGTCTCGGTGCCCTCGGCTACTACCTTTCGTATTATGGCGAGGAGCCAGGAGAGGCCCTCCGCAGGGCGACCGAGCCCGCGTCGCTCAGCGAGCTTCAAGCCATTGCATCCGAGCATCTTCCAAGCCGGCTCATTGCCCTTCGCGAAGAGTCACTTCCGCGGGTGGCCACCCTTGTTCAGAACGTGGACGGAGCCTTTGGGGTGATGACGCGCCCGACCGGCGAAGGCGACGCACAAGTTTTTTCCCCACTCACGGGACTAACATCGCGAACTTCTGTCGCGCAGCTTCTCTCCCAAGTGAAACCGTTCGGAATCATCCCTTCGGTCGTGCGTTGCGAGCCGGCCGTTGGGTGTCACGCCGTTGACTGAAGGGACCCCGGCTCGACTCCGTCACTGGTCGCCGATCGACAGGACGACGACGTCGCAAATGCTTTCGTGTTCTCCGAGGTCGGGGAAGGCCTGCTTGGCTTGGGAAGCCGAGAGCCAGACGCGGACGGCATCGCCCGCACGCAGAGCCGCCACCAGTTTGGACAAACCGCCGGGGGCTCGCTGCGGCGTAGTCGCTACCGCCATGTCCGAAACCACCGGTCGACCAACGAGCAATCCCTTTGGCTGCCATACGGTGACCGACATTTGAACGCGTGTATCAGGCCCCTTGACCCGGGTGCCAGAGCCCGGTCGAGCGACGACGTACCGGATACCGCCATCGATGGCAAGAGCCGTACGTGGCGGTCCCGACGCATCGGGCGGCGGGAACTTCACGTCCGTTGAAGGGACTCCTGCGGTGGGTGCTCCGATGACTGTCTTCGAGATGACTCGTGATTCGGGCGGCTTCTCGAAGGAGACGAGTTCGTACTCGATGACGACGTCGTCTTCGGGAATGACGCGTGGCTTCCGGCCTTCGGCGGCGGCCGCGCGGACGAGGTCGCGGGGAATCCACAGTTGCGCAATGCCTCCGGGCCTGATCTGACCGAATGCAGCCTCGATGTCGGCCGGAATCGACGAGAGTGAGAACACTGCGTCTCCGCCGAGCTGATACGAACTGAACGCCAACGTTCCGTCGATCTTCCAAATACTGACCTCGACACGCACTGTGTCGCCTGGGTCAGGCGGCTCGCCCAAGCCGGGCTTGACCAGGCGCCATCGAGATCCGCGAGCGAGCGGTTGGGCATCGGGAGGCGCCGGAATCGGAGGCCGCTTGAGATGTGCGAGAACGGCACGTCGTCGGGCCTGGGCGTCTGCATCCGGCCACGGGTCCATGTCGACGTCCGTATGATCAGCCGCTTGGTCCCTATGGCTGCAGCTCCGCCAACCAAGGACCCCCAACCCCAACGCGAGTACAACGACAGCGAGGCCCAGACCGGCCCTCACGCGTACAAGCGACACCATGGCGCCTGGCGAATACTTCACCGGCCACGCGCGGTCCAGCGGGCGCGGCTCTTGCCCAGCGTTCGACCGATGCCTGCAATCATCTACGACGCGCTTCCTTCGGTGGCAAGCGCCCGGCCTGCGCACGATGCCGTATTCGACCTAATACGCGGAGGCTACCAGGCAGGCTCGAGTCCGGCACACGTAGGCCGACGCGTGTCAAGCCCGTACGGGCGGCGCTTCGCATCGCGGTTGACGTTCGCTCCGATCGCGTGTTTAAGCGGTGGCGCGACCACTTGCAGACGTCATCGGTCGCTCCATTGGAGGTTCCGTCATGAAGAGGATTTCGGGTACGATCATCGTGGGCGGCGCGGTCTCCGTACTGGTGGCGGTGGTCTGCGCTGCGAGCGCCAGTGCCGAGTCGGCTCGGTCCTCGTTCGGAGCGGCGTCGGCCAAGGACGGCGGCATCGCGAACGCTTTCGCTGGCAAGGATGGCGGGGCGCTCGCGCTGGGAGCGAAGGAAGCGGGCGCGGCGCGGTGGGAAAGCCTGACGACGGACTATGCGAAGGACGGCGGTAGCTTTGACCGGGCTGGCTGAGCGCGCGGGAGCGATGCGCGCGTGAGTCCAACTGACACACAAAGGCGCCGCGACCCTTCGCCGGGTCGCGGCGCCTTTGTTTTCATCTTCGTCACGGTCGCTCTGGACATGCTGGCGCTGGGGGTGATGGTTCCGGTGCTCCCCAAGCTCGTCGTGCAGTTCGAAGGCGGCGACATTGCGCGGGCGGCTTCGGTCACGGGTGTGTTCGGCTTGCGGGGCATTGGTGGAATGCTGGGGCCGCTGCTCTTCACGCAGGCGTTCGCTGCCGCGATCCGCCCTGGCGCGATGGTCCATTTGCCCGGCACCCCGTACCTCTTGGCCGCCGTGCTGCTGATCGCCAGCGCGCTCGGGTCCTGGAGGGTGACGAGGAGCAGTACGTAGCGCTTCTCGCGCTCCGAGCGGCGATTGAGAACTCCGTGCGTCGTGATACCGTCCGTTTCGCAGCCATCATGAAAATCGTTCGATACCGAGATCGCCAGAAACTCACGCACTACGGATCGCAGCGCCCGGACGGCGCAATCATGCGCATCGAAGGAGACGTTTTTGGTGATTGGAAGGCTACGTCCACAGTCGCCGAGGTCGACAAGCTTCTCGCTCCGATCGTGCCGACACAGATTCTGTGCATCGGTCTAAACTACCGGCAGCACGCGGAGGAGACCGGTGCGAAGATCCCCGAGCGGCCCATCCTCTTCATGAAGGGATTCGGAACGGTCCAGAATCCCGGCGACCCCATACTTATTCCGCGACACTTGCCGAGCGAAGAGGTGGACTACGAGTGCGAGCTCGCGGTGGTGATCGGCAAGCCGGCGAAAAACGTATCGCGCGATCGGGCGCTCGAGTACGTCCTGGGCTACACATGCGCGAACGACGTTTCTGCGCGCGACTGGCAAATCCGGCTCGGAGGCGGACAGTGGTGCCGCGGGAAGATGTTCGACACCTTTGCCCCGTTGGGACCGTGCTTGGTGACGGCCGACGAGATGACGAAGCCCAATGCGCTTCGCATCGGGACTGTCCTCAATGGAGAGCGCGTCCAGGACTCGTCGACGGCCGACATGATCTTCGACGTACCGCGCCTCATTGAGTTCTTGAGTGGGAGCACGACGCTGCCGCCCGGCACCGTCATTCTTTCCGGTACTCCACAGGGTGTCGGCATGGCTCGCAATCCCCCTCGTTGGCTGAAGCCGGGTGACGTCGTCACCATCGAAATCGAGGGTATCGGTCAGCTCACGAATCCGGTTGCGCTCGAGGGCGCCTGAGTTTGTTCTCGCCACGCTTGCACGACGGCGGGTAGCTCCGAGAGCGACTCCAGAAGGATGTCCGGTCGCGCTTCGAGCAGGCGCTCGCGCGGACCGTACCCTCCGGCCACGCCGACCGAGCGGGCCCCTGCACGCCGCGCGCACTCCACGTCGTGGTACATGTCGCCCACCATGACGATGGCTTCCGGCGGCACGCGCAAGGCCTTGGCGACGAAGAGAAGCGGTCCCGGAGCGGGCTTTTGTTCCGGAAGGTCGCTGCCGGCCGCTATGGCGAGGAAATGGTCACGAAGTCCGAGGGCGGCCAGAATGGCCTCGGTCGTCGCCCGATGCTTGTTCGTGCAGATGCCGAGCGCCATGTCGGGCATTTGCGAAAGGCGTGCGATGGCCTCGCCAGCTCCTGGCATGAGGCACGTAGAATCAATCGGATGCTGCAAGTAATGCTCTTTGAAAAGCTCGACAAGCCGATCTACCTCCGGCGAGTCGTCAGTCACCTGTGCGGATCGGGCGCATAGCCACCGCGCTCCGTCGCCGATGTACTGAGTCACGATTTGCGAGGCGAGGGCTTCTCTGCCTGTGCGCGTGAGCGCGTGATTCACGGCCGCAACGATGTCTTGTCGACTGTCGACGAGCGTACCGTCCATATCGAACACAACGGCGGCGGGAGCGAGCACGGGAATGTGCCTAGCGGCTCATTCTTTGACCGCGCCCGTCATTCCGGACACGTAATACTGAACGAAGAACGAGTACATGACGGCCACCGGAAGCGACCCGAGCAGCGCTCCGGCCATCAGCGCTCCCCAGTGGTAAACGTCGCCCTCCACGAGCTCCGTAATGACGCCGACGGGCACCGTCTTTACCTCCGACGACGAGACGAAGGTCAGCGCGTAGATGAACTCATTCCAGGAGAGCGTGAAGGCAAAGATGCCTGCGGAGATGAGGCCCGGTACGGCGAGCGGGAGAACGATCTTGACGAGAATCTGCCACCGCGTTGCCCCGTCGATGATGGCGCATTCTTCGAGCTCGAACGGGATCGTTCGGAAATAACCCATGAGAAGCCATGTGCTGAATGGGATGAGGAACGTGGGATACGTCAGAATGAGCGCCCAGCGCGTGTCGTAGAGCCCCAGCTTGAACACGATTGCCGAAAGCGGAATGAAGAGGATCGACGGCGGGACGAGGTACGCAAGAAAAATTCCGAGGCCGAGTTGCTTGGATCCCCGGAAGCGCAAACGCTCGATCGCATAGGCGGCGAAGACGCTGGCCGCGAGAGAGGCGAGGGTGGCCGTTACCGACACCAGGACCGTGTTCCACATCCACTCGGGGTAAGGCGTGTGAAAGAGGAGCTTGTTAAAGTGAGCAAGCGTCGGATGCACAAGCCAGAATGGATTGCCCTTCTGCGACAAGAGCTCGTCGTTCGGTTTGAACGAGGTCATCGCCATCCAATAGAAGGGGAAAAGGAGGATGAAAAGGAAGGTTCCCAGCGGCGCATAGAGAGTCACCACGCGCCGCGGAAGCGACTCGAGGTAGTTCATCCCCTGCGTGTCGACCGCTTCCTTCGGCATCTCAGTCTTTGCCTCCCTGCTGCCACCCGCGCCGCTGCAATCCGAAGTAGCTAAAGAGGATCGCTGCGAGGAGGAAGGGGATCATCGATGTCGCGAGCGCCGCGCCCTCGCCCAAGGCTCCGCCCGGAATGGCGCGCTGGAAGGAAAGCGTTGCCATAAGGTGCGTGGCGTTTAGCGGCCCGCCTCGGGTAAGCACGTAGATCAACTGGAAGTCGGCGAACGTGAAGAGCACCGAGAACGTCATGACGACCGCGATGATCGGCGTCAGAAGCGGAAGCGTTACATGGCGGAAGCGCTGCCACGGCGTTGCGCCGTCGAGCGCAGCAGCTTCGTAGAGCGACGGAGAGATCGTCTGCAAGCCTGAAAGAAGACAAATGGCGACGAATGGCATGCCCCGCCAGATGTTCGCGGCAATGGTCGAGAGGCGCGCAAGCCATGGCTCCCCGAGAAAGTCGATGTAGTGGTCGATCAGTCCCAGCCTCACGAGCGCCCACGAAATCACGGAGAACTGCGAGTCGTACATCCACCAGAACGCGATCGCCGAGAGTGTCGTCGGCACGATGAACGGCAAAAGGACGACCGCACGCAAAATGGACTTGAAGGGCAGATTGCGATTGAGCAAAAGCGCGAGCCAAAGACCCAATGCGAACTTCACCGTGCTCGCTACGACGGTGTAGAAAAACGTGTTGAATACCGAGAGCCTCGTAGTGCTATCGCCGAGCAGGAACGAAAAATTCTCAAATCCCACCCACTCTCCCGTGCGTCCGATCTTCGCGTCGGTGAAACCAAGCCAGACGCCCAGCCCCAGCGGATACGTGAGAAAGACGAGCAAGAGCACCACCGCGGGCAGCATGAAGAGCAGCCCGAGGAAGTTACGATTGTTCAGCACACGTTGCATTGAGGAGTTAGAACCCGCCATTACGCGCTCCACGGCGTTGTTGCGTCCTGGCGGGTTCGGCTCGCTGCTTCCGCCGTTTTTAGACCTTGTAGAAGCGCTCTGCTCGTTTCTGCGCGCGTTCAGCGGCTTCCTTCGGCGTCTTTGCACCGGAGGCGGCCTCCGCGACCATGTCGACCATGACGAAGTCCGCCATGACGCCCGCGGACGCGTATCCCATCTCGCCCGAATACCCGTTGGGCAGCATGACCGCCATGGCATCCTTGTATGGCGTGTACTTGGGATCCTCGGTCCAGATGGGATTCGCGTCGTAGGCCTTGAGCGGATGGATCACGTACGCAGAAGAATTCTTCTGCCACGGGATGTATTGCTCCTGCTCCATCATGAAGGAGAGGTAGGCCTTGGCTGCGTTCGGGTACTTCGAGTACTTGAAGATCATCATCGGGAAGACGAGCGAAAGTTCCGTGGGCTTGCCCACGGGCCCGATGGGCATGCTTGCGTGCATGATGTCCGACGCGATCTCTTTGACCTTGGGGTCGGTCGAGTTCTTGGCGGCGTAATAGATGGAGACGCCGTTGAGCGTCATACCGATCTGTCCGTCAAGGAAGGCCTTGTTGTTGTTGCTGTCCAGCCACGACAAGGTCCCTGGAATGAACGTCTTGTACAACTCTTTGGCGTACTCGAGCGCCGCCAGAGTCTCCGGGCTGTTGATGACGACGTTGTTCTTGGCGTCAACCATCTTGCCGCCATGGGCCCACACCAGCCAGTGGCACCAGCTGTTGGCGTCGCCCGTCGCATGGCCAAGCGCGAACCCCGGGGGCTTCTTGCCTTTGTTGAGGCCCTGGGCGAGCTTGAGGAAACCCGGGAGGTCCTTCGGGAATGTGTCAAAGCCCGCAGCCTTCGCGGCGCTCATCCGATAGGCAATCTTGCCGCCCGCGCATCCCATCGGGATCGCGACCCACTCGCTCTTGTGCTTGCCATAGGCCACGGCGGAGTCGAACCAGCCGCCGTACTTGCCGCCGAGATAGTCGGCGACGTCGGTAACATCGACGAGCTTGTCGGGATACTGATGCGCGTCCTCGAACGTGGAGATGATGATATCGGGTCCGCTGCCTACGCTCGCCGCCACGGCCGCCTTCGGCCGAACATCTTCCCAGCCTTCCTGATCCACCCGCACCTGGACTCCGGTCTTCTCGGTGAACTTCTTCGTGTTCGTCGTCCACATCTCTTCATCACCCGCCACGAAGCGCTTCCAGCGAAGCACCCTCAGGGTCGCATCCTTCTCGGGCACCCACTGCCCAGGCACCGAAGGAGCGCTCGATGCAGCCGGCGCGCTGGATGCAGCCTGTGACCCAGTGGTTGGCTTGTCGCAACCAGCGGCTCCGATCAATGTGCCCGAGGCGGCGACGCCTGCGGTGGTCTTCAGGAACTCGCGTCTCGAGAATATCGACATGGCCTGCTCCTTCTTATTTTGACGTCCATCGAATTAGCTCAAAGATTTTCCGGACTCCGCGTCAAACACGTGCGTCCGTGCACGGTCGGGGAGCAGGGCGATCGGCTCGCCCGGCCGAAACTCGTGGCGCTCGCGGAATACCGTGGTCATCTCTGCGTCACCGAACTTGCTGAAGACCAGAGTATCCGCTCCCGTCGGCTCAACGACCACGACGGCGGCGGGAAGGCCCGTGCCTGCCGAAGCGAGGGTAAGGTGCTCGGGACGAACCCCGAAGACAATTCGTTGTCCTTCTGCGCCTGACACACCGGGCGGCGCGGGCACACTGACGCCGTTCGTGAATTCCACCGTCACGCCGCCGTTCGCGCGTCGAAGCGTTCCGGGAAGGAAGGTCATCGCCGGCGAGCCGATGAAGCGAGCGACGAAGAGGTTCGCAGGCCGGTCGTAGAGTTCTAAGGGCCTCCCACGTTGCTCGACCACGCCGTCGCGCATCACGACGATTTGGTCGGCCATGGTCATCGCTTCGATCTGGTCGTGGGTGACGTAGACGGAGGTTGTCTTCAGCCGCTGGTGCAGCTCTTTGATCTCCGTTCGCATCGACACGCGCAGCTTCGCATCGAGGTTGGAGAGAGGCTCGTCGAACAGAAACACCTGCGGATCTCGCACGATGGCGCGCCCCATGGCAACCCGCTGGCGTTGGCCACCGGAAAGTTGGCGCGGATAGCGGTCGAGGAGTTCAGTGAGACCAAGTATTTCCGCTGCCCTTGCGACTCGTTTTTCGATCTCGGCATTCGGACGTTTCGCGAGAAGGAGGCTAAACGCCATGTTGTCGCGCACCTTCATGTGCGGATAAAGCGCGTAGTTTTGGAAGACCATGGCGATGTCGCGCTCTTTGGGCAGCATCGCGTTGACGACCTTGCCGCCAATCGCGATCTCGCCGCCGCTGATCTCCTCGAGGCCTGCAATCATGCGAAGCAGAGTCGACTTGCCGCAGCCCGACGGACCTACGAGCACCGCGAATTGTCCGTCGGCGATGTCGACGTCGACGCCGCGGATGACGTGAGTGTCCCCGAAATATTTCTCTACTTTGCGGATATGTACCGAGGCCATTGAAAAAGGCGGCACATAAAAGCACTCGTTCTCGCTCTACACAAGCAAGTTCTATGTTGGCGCCCCAGCCCTCGTATTTTCAATTACGCTCGCGTCGTCCCAGGTTTGTGGCGTGGGTCCCGAACCCACGCCCAGGTTTGTGGCGTGGGTCCCGATCCCACGCCCAGGTGTGCGCTGGCTGGGGGGTGTGGGGGTGGAGCGGCCCCGCTCCCCCCCACCAGATCGCGCCTAGTGCGATTCGCGTGCTACGGATGCGCCGCTCTTGCCGACGAGAAAATCCAGGTCTGCCCCCTGGTGCGCTTGCAATACGTGGTCGATGTAGAGCCGCGCGTAGCCGCGGTCGTACGGAGTCGGAGAGGGTTTCCATGCGGCCGTCCGACGCGCGAGCTCGACTTCGGACACGTCGAGGTGCAGGCGGCGCGCCTCCACGTCAAGTTCGATGAAGTCGCCGTCCTTGACCAGGGCTAGCGGCCCTCCCGCTTCGGCCTCGGGCGAGATGTGCAGCACGACGGTGCCGTAAGCCGTGCCGCTCATTCGTGCATCCGAGATGCGCACCATGTCCGTAATGCCCCGCTTCAACATCTTTCTAGGCAACGGCATGTTGCCAACTTCTGGGAACCCGGGGTAGCCGCGCGGCCCCGCCCCCTTGAGGACCATCACAGAGGTCTCATCGACGGGCAGCGCGGGATCGTCGACGCGCGCCTTGAAATGCTCGATGTTCTCGAAGACAACGGAGCGACCGCGATGGCGCATCAGCGACGGAGTCGCTGCGGACGGCTTGATCACCGCTCCATCGGGAGCGAGATTGCCGCGCAGCACCGCGATGCCGGCGTTCGCTTGAAGTGGCTGGGCCAGAGGGCGGATCACTTCGCGGTTCCAACATTGGGCTTCCGCTGCGTTCTCACCGAGCGTGCGACCGGTAACCGTGAGCGCACCGCCGTGGAGGAGCTCACCGAGCTCACGAATCACCGCGGGGATGCCTCCCGCGTAATAGAAATCCTCCATGAGAAAACGCCCTGACGGCAACAAGTCGACGAGCAGCGGCATGCCGTGCCCGCATCGGTCGAAGTCGTCGAGAGCGAGCGGGACGCCGACGCGGCCCGCGAGCGCCAACAGATGGACGACCGCGTTGGTGGACCCTCCTATTGCAGCGTTGACGCGTATGGCGTTCTCGAACGCTTCGCGAGTCAAGACCTTCGACATCACGAGGTCTTCGCGCACCATCTCGACGATTCGCCGCCCGGCCATGTGCGCAAGCACGTAGCGGCGCGAGTCGACGGCTGGGATAGCAGCGTTCGTGGGCAGGCCGATGCCGAGCGCCTCGACGATGCTCGCCATCGTCGAGGCGGTGCCCATCGTCATGCAATGGCCTGCCGACCGGTGCATGCAGCTCTCGGCGTCGATGAAGTCGGCGAGACTCATCTTGCCCGCGCGCACGTCTTCGCTCATCGACCACACGTGGGTGCCGGAACCGATATCGTGGCCGCGGAACTTTCCGTTGAGCATCGGTCCCCCCGAGACGCCGATCGTCGGCAGATCGCAGCTCGCGGCGCCCATCAATAGAGAGGGAGTGGTCTTGTCGCACCCCATCAGCAACACGACGCCGTCGAGCGGATTGGCGCGGATGGACTCTTCGACGTCCATGCTGACCAGGTTGCGAAATAGCATCGTCGTGGGTCGCATGAGGGTCTCGCCCAGGCTCATCACCGGGAACTCCAGCGGAAAGCCTCCTGCCTCGAAGACGCCGCGTTTGACGAAATCGGCGATCCGGCGAAAGTGCGCGTTGCACGGCGTCAGCTCCGACCATGTGTTGCAGATCCCAATGACCGGCCTTCCGTCGAACAGATGTTGGGGCAGCCCTTGGTTCTTCATCCACGAGCGATGCATGAACGCGTCGCGGTCGGTGCCTCCGAACCAACGGGTGCTGCGCAGTCGCTTCGAATTGACATCATCGGGCATGGCGGCTCATTCAACGATAACGAGCTCTTTCGCGTATGCGCGAAGCGACTCGAGGCGCGGCCTCTGCCAATGCAAATTGGGATTGGAGCGAAAGCGAAAGGTGTACGCGTGGACATCGCGCGATTCGTGGACGGCGTTGAGCAGCCGCAAGAACAGCGAGAGACACGACGAGTTGATGAAGTAGAGTTCGTGCATGTCGAAGACGGCCTCTTTGATGCGGAGAAACTTTGCCGCATTGTGCAGCTCGTCGAGGAACGCCTTGAGCTTCTCTTGCACTCCCGAGTCCGCGTTGCCGCTCATCGTTATGACGATCGAGTCGCCACGTCGTGCGGACGTCGCGACAAAGCCTTCTTCCCGAACCTCTTTGATGCCGGCGGGAGCGATCATCGCGAGCTCGGTCACTATACTCGAGCGGAGCGGCAGGCGGCTCAATGATTGGGATTGAGCCACAACCAGGACCGTGTCAAGGTGCGGCCTAACGACAGAGCTATGCGCCCCTCGACAGCTTGGGTAGCGATTGCCTTCGCGGGGTTGGCCGCGTGTTCAGGCTCATCGAACTCCAATGCGGGACCGGATTCGGGCGCCCTTGCCGAGTCGGGAGGCAGCCCGAGCTCGAACGACAGCGGCATCGCGCCAACCACCAACGGTGATGACGCGGACCGCGGCGCCAGCGTTGCGGACGCGGGAGACGGACCAAGCGGTTCGACGGCGGAAGCCGCGCTGGAAGCCACGGCAGGCACGGAGGGGGACGCTCGCGACGTCGGCGCGAGCGACACGGCAGCGGGCGACGCTCCGGGCACGACAAGCGATGGCGGCGCGTCGAGCTTCCGCTGCAATCCGGATCCGGGGATGGGGTCTGACGTCTCGCTGCCCGGGCCCTACGCCCCACCGCCAGAGACCCGCCGCGGCGCGGGCGTGCCGTCGGGTGCCGTGCTCCCGTCAGCGACCCAGACCTCGACCTACAACAGTACGATTTTCGGATACGCGTTCGAATACCAGATTTACGTTCCTGCTCAGTACGACGCAAAAAGGCCCGCCGCGCTCATGGTGTTTCACGACGGCGTGTCTCTCTATCGCGGTGCCCGTCCCACGAACTGGAACCCCGGTGGCCAAGCCAAGTTCCTCGCTGACGTGGTGCTCGACAACCTGATAGCCGCGGGAGACATCCCGGTCTCCATTGGCCTCTTCATCGAACCGACCGGCAGACGCGCCGACGAATACGACTCGCCGGACGACAAGTTTCCGCGCTTTTTGACCGACGAGATCATTCCCGATGTGATCTTGAGCAAATACTCCATTGTGCGGGATCCGCAGGCCTGGGCCTCAATTGGTTGGAGCTCGGGGGGAATCGTGTCGTTCCGGGCAGCCTGGTACAAGAATTCCTTCTTTCAGAAGGTCATTGGCGCCAACGCGAGTTGGCCGAACGTCATGGGACGGGGCACGAACTACATCGACGTCGTAAAGAATGCCCCCGCCAAGCCGCTGCGCATCGTCCTTCTCAGCGGCACGAACGACGCCGGCGGCTGGCGCATGACCAATATGGCTATGGTCGCCGCGCAGCGGGCCAAAGGCAACGCAACCCGGTACGTGGACGGCACGGGGCCGCACTTCCCGCCCACCGAAGCCGCGGCGGACTTGCCCAATGCGCTGCGATGGCTTTGGCAAGGCTGCCGTTAGTTCGCTGTTCACTCGCGTGGGACGGTCTGGTGGGGGGGAGCGCGGCCGCTCCGCTCCACTGCGGGCCCCCACCCCCCCAGCCGAAGCTGGTCCACGCATTTGAGAGACGAGCGACTTTCGCGCACGTGGGTCAGAAAAGAAGCGTCATGTGAAAAAGGTGGTCTGCCCGAAATCGGAGCGCAGAGACAACTCCACCTAGGTACATGCAGTCTGGTGTGCGGCGGCTTGCGACGACCGGGGCTAGCGCCTTCGGCGTCGCGGTCGTCGTAAGCCGACTCGCGGCTGGTTGTGCGACGGGGGACCGTAACTCGGACACGAGCGGCCTCGAAAGCGGAACACCGATGCCTGCGACGGGCTCGTCGGGTGTCCAGGCACCCTCCGGTGCCGCGATGGGGACGGGAATCTCTTCGGGAACAGTGGACACCTCGGGCTCCGGTGATGCCTCAGGAGCTGCTGCCGGCTCGGCGGGCTCGGCTGATACCTCGGGCTCGGCTGCGTCGGGGTCTGCATCGGGCGGTGCGTCGTCAGGCGCCGCCGTCGCCGGCTCCTCGGGGGCTCCCGCGTCGGGTTCGTCTGGAGGTGCAACGGGCTCTGCTTCCGCGTCGGGCAGCGGGTCGGGGTCATCGTCCGGCACGGTCTCATCGGGGGCAGCGGCCTCTGGCTCCTCGTCGGGCGCAGCCGTGTCTGGCTCCTCGTCGGGCGCAGCCGTGTCTGGCTCCTCGTCGGGGATGGCGAGCTCGGGCGCACCCCAGTGCACAGCAATCAACGCGGGCCTCATCGGTCATTGGACGATGGACGCCGTATCGATCACCGGCACGACCTTGGCCGACAGCTCGGGCGGTCACAACGATGCGACTCTTGTGGGCTTCGCCCAAAACCCAACGGCACAGGGAAAGTTCGGAGAAGCTCTCGTGTATCCAGGGACCGCCCGCGTGCAAATCCCGAAGCTGCCTCTTGATCAAGCATCGGGTGGCATGAATAGCGTTTCGCTCTGGTTTTTCTATAGCAGCGGGAGAACGTCAAACGATGTTCTCGCTCTGCTCCCGAACTCGCCGCGCTACGATTTGTGGTTCCACAATAGCAACGATCTTTGCATCAACACGGGCAGGGGAGAATGCTGGGGGATCCACGACAACACTCTTTTGGACCGCTGGGTTCATGTTGTCGCTATTTTTGTGAATGGTTCGATTTCGCAGGACCGTCTCTACGTCGACGGCAAGAACGGCAACGCAGCTTGTCTCGCCGCCGGCTACATGACCTGCAACGGCGTGAACGGCGCCGCCGCAACGCCCGTCGAACTGGGAGGCGAGAGCGATTTTCCCTTCCACGGCATGCTCGACGAAGTTCGGATCTACAACCGCGCCCTCATTGCCAGCGAAGTATCCACACTGTACGGCGGCATGGCGTGCCCCTAGTTCGCTTTTCGCAATCTAGTTCGCGTTCACTCGCGACCGACGTGTCTCACCACGCATAGCCAGCGCCGACGCGAATGCCCATCATCGGCCCCCCGATGCCCGCGGCACGCCGTCCGTCCGCGCGGGCGTCAAGCCCGGCGAGTGTCGTCCCTGCGTCGACGCCAGCGGCGCCCCACCAAGCGGGCGTGATGCGGAAACAGGCTTCCGCCGCAAGAGATACGGCCGCGATGGCGCTGCTCGCGCCGGACGCGCGGACGGTCGCATCGAAAGCGATCCCACGAGCGTTTGCCCATCCCGCTTCAATCCGGGGACCGATCTCGGCGCGCACGGGACCGACTTCGGAGCTGACGGCCAAGCCAAGGGCGCCTGAGACGAGCACAAGAGCGATATCGCCGACGGGGTCGTGGGCGCTCCCGAAGGCGGCGCCCGCATCGGCGCGCAAGCGCAGCGGAAGCGTGCGGGCCAGTGGCAGCGACAGTTCAGCCCGCGGCCCAGCGAGCCCGCTCGCGTAATTGGGGAAGAAGCGGCCGTCCAGGACCACGGTGAGCATCGTGACGGCGCCCGGGGAAGGGCCGGCGCTTTGTGTGGCGGAGGCCGCCTCGCTGGCGCGTGCGCCGTCCCCCGTCGCCGCCGCATGAAGGGCCACGACGTGGCGCAGCCGCTCGGCCAGTGCCTGGTTTGCGGCGGCGGGAGCCTGCTGCAGCGTGAGCTCGGCCCAGCTTGCGCGAAGAAGCTCCGCCACGGCGATGGCGAGGGCCCTCGGGCGCGCGGCGCCTGCGACGTCGGCGAGCGAGACGACACGCTTGATCGACTTCGCGGTAGCGGCATCGTCAATTTCGATGGTCAGTTCGAGCGCGTTTGCTGTGCAGGGCGCTTGAAGGGCAATCGTCGCTAGAGACGCGCTCGCATCGAGCGTCGACCCGGGGGCTGCCAGTTCAACGGATTTGACTCCGTCGCCGGCCAGCTCGACACGCAATGCCCAGACGAGTGAGTCGACCTCGAGCGGGGCGACCTCGCACCGTGGCACTATTACTCGGACGCGGTCGGGTAGGGCAGGGGCCGTCGCAGGTCCTTGTCCACGAGCCGCGGCCGGGACGATGCACGGTGCGGCAAACGACAAAAGGAAAGCCAAACGCCTTCCGTGCCCGAAGCGCATCAGGGTCCGCCGGCCCACCGCGCCACGGCAGCCGAGCGCGCGCCATAGGGAAAGCGAGCCGCATAGTCCGCCGCGGCCTTGCGTGCACCTTCCGCGTCGGCCGCGCGCGCGCGCGCTTCGACGAGGCGCGCGTACGCGTCTTCTAGCAGTCCTCGGGAAAGGCCGAGGGCAATGGCTTGACTGAATGCGAGGGCCGCTTTCGCGGGGTCCTCCAGCGTGTCGAGCTCGACGCGCCCAAGCATGAACGACGCCAGCGCGGCGCGCGGATCGCCGGGGTGCTCGCTCACGATGCGACGCAGCGGCACGATGGCATCGTCGGCGTGTCCCGCCAAGCGGGCGCGGTCTGCAACGCCAAGCAGATGGGCAACGGCATCACCTTGTGGTGCTGTCTGCGAGACCGCGAGAGCCAACTCGTCTCTCGGATCCGCGCTCGAGGAAGAGACGTGCGCGGCAGATGCGTTTGCGACGGCACCGGCGGAAGCGGGGGCCAAAGGCGCAGCGACGGCGGACGCCGGACCGGCGGGCGCGACGCCGGCGGACGCACAGGACCCCGCCGATTTCGATCGACTCGCCGGCGGTGAGCTCGACTTCGCCGTCGCGCTCCGCCTCGGCCGTCCGGCTCCGGACCCCTTTGGCTCGCACGCGGACGACACCGCGTTCCACGTTCACTCGCGCGTGCGAACCGGCACATTCGACACCGAATCGCGTGCCGACGACCTCGACGGTTGCGGGGCCGCACTGCACGGACCAATGCCGCGGCCCGCCCGGACGGACGTCGAACGTCGCAGAGCCGCCGGCCAGCCGCGACACGAAGGCTCGCCCGTTGTTGCGAAGCGCCTCGAGCCGCGCGTCGCCGTGGATCGCGATGTTCGAACCGTCGTCCAGCGCGAACGGGCGCGGGTCGTCGGGTTGCTGCGTCAAGACCGCAACGTCGCTTCCGTCGATCAGGTGAAGTGGGCCGGCTTGATGGCGCCAGACGGCGATCGCAAGGAGGGCCGTCGCGACGGCGCCCAGGGCAACCCACCGCAGCTTCGACTCGCGTGGCCGTCTCACGATCGACATGTCGCGCTGGCCTTCGATTCCGTGCCAGATGCGCTGGACCGCGACCTTGTCCATTCCGTCGACGAGCGCCTTGCGCATGGGTAGCTGCATCTAGGCACCCTCCCCGGGTATCGCTGCGGCCCTTGGCCGAAGGGGAACTGCGGTGGCTCCGACGTGAAGCACCGCGCGAACTCGCTGATGCGCCGCGGCGATGCGCCGCTTTGCGGTCGCGAGCGAACAGGCGCAGGTGAGCGCTACCTCTTCGAGGGTCGCCCCCTCGATGTACCGAAGCGACCACGCGATCCGCTGATTGGCGGGGAGCGTGCCGAGAAGGCGCCCGAGTGCCGCGAGCTCGGTGCGCGTCTCGGCCCCCACGCCCGGCGCTGCAATCGAGTCGAAGTCCACTGCATCGCCGCCCGGACGCAGGCCGAGTAACTGGAGAAGGCGCCATTTTCGCAGCCGATGGCGCACTTCGTTGACGGCGATTTGCGCAAGCCAGGGTCGCACGGCGCCCGGGTCGCGTAGCGTGGAGAGCTGGCCGAACGCGATGACGAACGTGTCCTGCACCACGTCCTCGGCCTCGGTGCGATTGGCCAGCAGGCGCAGCACCATGCCCGCGACGTACGCGACGTGCCAGCGGTAGATGGTTTCTTCCGCCGAGCGGTCTCCCGCGCGGGCGCGCCGTACGACCGCTTCGACGTCCGCCGCCCCCCGCGCGGCCGGAACCGGCGCGGTGCCGCCGTCCGGGTGGAAGCCCGAAGCGGCCAGGTGGCGCGAGGGGGAGGATAAAGGCATCGCGAGGTGTACGAGTCTCCAGCTGCCAAAAGCGGCTCACGCAAAATGCGCGGGCCGGTCGGGATCGCCTTTTTCACCGGTCGAAGGAAAAAGGGTGAGCCAACTTTGACCCAAGCGGGCTCTCAGCGCCATGAATGTCCCCATGAAGCCGTTGTCTCCATGAAGCCGTCGATCTCGCGTGTCGTCCTGCTCCCGTGCGCCTTGGCCCTGGGCGGCCTCGGGGGATGCGGCGGGCAAGTGGTTACTGTCCTGGCAACCGCCGACGGGGGCTTTGGGCAGACCGGCGCCACGAGCGGCAGCTCTTCGGGCGCCGGTGGCTCCGGCTCGAGCGGCACGCCCAGCGGCTCGGTCGACGCGGGTCCCGCCTCGCGTTGCGGCTTCGCCCCCGACCCGGGAGCCGGCTCAGCTCCGGTGCCGAGCGCTGCCGCGGACGTCGTCTTGACCCGCATCTTTCGCTTCCTCGACGACTCTTCTATCGTTCCTCCCGGCATTCCAGCACCCCCGCAAGTGACGGCGGACTGGGCCGGGATGTGGGCGACCTCGATACTCGAAAGCCACCTCGCCAATAAAACCGAGGCTCCTGGGCTCGTGCGATTTCTGACGACGTGGCTCAAAGTTCCCGCGCCTGATGCGGGACCTTCTGCCGCCCGCACCTGGTCGCTCAAGCTGCTCGATCCGAGCGCCACGTTAACGACCCTCTTGGCAGGTCCAACCGGCGACCCTCATCGGATCGGTATCCTCACCGACCCGCAGGTGCTCACGCAGCGCGGGCACATCTCCGTGCGCGGCCAGTGGATGGCAGCGAATCTCTTTTGTGTCGCGGTCCCAGATGTCCCCCCGGGTCTCCCTGTCAGCCCGCGCCCGCCGGCAGGCATGACCGAGCGCCAACAGCTCGAGAGCGATGTGAGCCCGCCTCTGTGCATCAGTTGCCACATCCCGATGGATCCGCCGGGAGATTCGCTGGGGCATTTCGACGCGATGGGAAACTACCGCGATCTCGACAACGGCAGCCCCGTCGACAGCTCCGGAAGTCTCCAGAGCCCCTTGCCGATGCTGAAGTTCACCAGCATCGACGACCTCGCGCCCCAGCTCGCCGTGTCTTGTCCGGTCGCGCAGTGTTTCGCCAAGCTCGTGATGACCGATGCATTCGCTGTTCCGCCCGGGTCGATGAATCCCTTCACCGCGGAAGAGGCGAATCACGTCGCCAACGCATTCGCGAATTCGAATTTCTCCATTCGCGAGCTCGTCAAAGCCATTGTCGGAACGCCGTCGTTTTTGCGATAGCCCTGGAGACTATCTCATGCCTGGAAGACTCGTCACCCTCGTCGGGATCGGCACGCTCGCGCTGGCATCGGTCGGCGGTTGCTCGGACAGCGCCGGAGGACCACCGGGCTCGAACGGTGTTCCAACTGCTTCGGGCGCGAGCGGAGGGCAGACGACGGGCGGGAGCCGGGGCCAGACGACGGGGACGGGGGGCGTGTCAACGGGCGGCCCCGATTCGCCCGGCGTCGTCGCCGGAGAGGGCGGTACGTCCTCGGCCGGCGTGGGCGGCGGCGGCTCCGGCGTAGGGGAGGCCGGTACCTCGCCTCATCCCTTGGCGATCTCCGCGCAGGACGCGGTCATGCGCGTGGCGAAGGTCTTGTGGAACGCGGCGCCCGACGCGAGCCTGCTGAACCTCGCGAACACGGGCATGATCAAAACCCGCGACGACGTAAACCAGCTTGCGCTGCGGATGCTGAAAGATCCGCGCGCGCGCGCCGGCGTCGGGGCTTTTTACCGCTGGTGGCTGTGGCTGGACCAGATCGCGACCATGAAGTTCGCTAGCGCTAGCATCCTTGCGGTCGGGGGGAGCTTACTTCCGGACCCGCAACGGTATCCGGAATGGACTCCGGCGATGAGCGCCGACGCTGCCAAAGAGACGGAGACGTTTGCCGTCAACGTGACGTTGGACATCGATGGATCGTTTCGGACGCTAATGACCGGACCGTTCACCTATGCCAACGCACGACTCGCCAGCCTGTACGGTATCTCGGGGATCGTCGGCGATGCGTTGCAAAAGGTCGACCTCGACCCGAGCAAGCGAGGGGGGATCTTGACCCAACCAGCGCTGCTGTCCCTGGGCGTCGGGGTAAGTCCGCTTCCGCGTCAGGATACGAATCCGCCTCGGCGGGGAAGAATCCTTCGCGATCGGTTCTACTGCGAATTCGTTGATCAACGACCTCTTCCCCCCGCCTTGGAACCACCCTTCTCGCCGAGCAATTCGATCCGGCAGTCCTTCGATATGGTGAACGCCAACACGCTTTGTGCACGATGCCATTACGGGGCCGAGCTCAATTCCCTCGGATTTCCATACGAGGAGTTCGACCAGATTGGGCGGTACCGGACGGTGGACGACAGCGGCCACCTCGTCAACATGAGCGGACTAAAGGTATGGAGCGATACCTCGAAAGCACCGGTCCCAATCAACGGACCGGTCCAGTTGGCGTCCGCCCTGACCGACATGGATGTCGTACAGCGGTGCATGGGCCAGCAATGGCTGACGTTCGCTCTTGGACGGCCGCTAGGCGCCGCGGAAGACGCCGACCTTGACGGCATTCACGCGGCATTCAAAGCGTCGAGTCTCGACCTACGGGTCTTGATCGCCGCCGCCGTTGCGTCGGACGCATTCCTCGCACCCGCGGGTGCGAGCGCCGACGCCGGGTTCGCCGCAAGCACCGGAACTCCGGATGCGGGCGACGGCAACGTCAGCATCGGGACGCCGTCGCAGGGTTGCTCGACGGCGCCCGTGATCTTCAATAGCCACGGGTGCACAGTCTGTCACACGCCGACGCTCACGACACCCGGGCTTGCCGGCTTCGACATGACGTCGGCCGGCTGGCAAACGAAATTGGTTGGCACGGGTCCATCACCGAGCGCATCGACGGGCAGCGCGTGCCAGGGCAAGAGCCTCAATTATTTGAACAAGTCGCAGCCCGCGACGGGTCTCTTCCTCGACAAATTGAAGGCGACCCCGTCGTGCGGGGCGCAGATGCCGTTGCCCCCCTTCTCGCCACTGTCTACGAGCGAGTTGGCGTGCGTTCAGAACTGGGCAGACAACATTGTGGCTGGAGGAATGGGTCAATGAGGCAGCAGCTCGCGAATGGCTACGCCTTTTTCGCCTGCTCGTGCAGCGCAAAGGCGGCGCCCTGTGGGTCCATTGAGCACCTTTAGAGCCCGGCCGCCGCCGCGCGCAGAGCGGCCGCTGGCTCGGAGGTGATCGAGTTGCCGTGTCCGACCTCAATGCGCACAAGATCCGGTGTAACGGCTCGTTTCTCGAGGTCCGCCCGCAGCGCCTTCTTGTCCTTCACGACCGCGATACGGGCCGGACCCGACACCTTCGGCTTCGGTCCGGTAAATCCGATCAGCCCCATCATGAAGCCACCGAAACCGGGAAGCTTCTGCATATTCATGAGCGCATCGTTGAAGACGAGGCTCGTCCCGCCCTTTGACCGCACGACGAGTACTCCTTCGCGTTCGGCGGTGCCGGCAACGAGCTCGTAGCGCACGTTCGCGTCGCCAAAGTCCACTTCGGTCGCGTCGACCTTTACGACTTCGTCGATCTTCTTCTTGGCTCCCAAGGGTCCCACGACGCGCATGTCCGGATAGCGGTTCTTGAAGATCCTCGCGTCCATCCGATGCGCCCCACTGGGAACGACGAGGAATGCCGGGGTTCCCCAGCTTTCAAGCTCTTTCATCTCGCCGTCGTCGAGCGCGATGCCGTTGTGGATGATCAGACGCCCATCCGCGAGGCGTACGACGATCATCGTGCGCGGAAAGGGAGCACCGGGGAATGGGCCGGCCACCCGCCACAGGTTCTCGCTGACCTTCTCGATGGGCCCGTGGGGACAGACCGTCCAGGTTTCGAATGGTTTGGGCATGATTGGCGTTCTTCTAGAACGCTCTCGAGCCCGGGGAAAGAGGCAAGGCGCAGAACGCCCCCAGCCCGTCGAGGCACCCATTCCATCCCTTTTCGTGCGACACCCGCACGTCCGCGCTCGGGACGTTCTCGTGGACGATGATGACCTCCGTGGCCTCGTTGCGCTCCTCGAAGCGCACTGTGACGAGCGACGACTCCTGCGCTCCTTGCCCCATGCGCCACGTGTAGACGAGTTTCTGCGGCCGCTCGATTTCTAGAAATTCGCCCTCGATGACCACCGTCGTGCCGTCGGGCAGCGCATTGGCGATCGAGTAGCGGCCGCCAACGCGCAAGTCGACTTCCGCGCCGGAACACGTCACAGGTCTTGGGCCCCACCAGACGCGCAGTTGCTCGGGCCGCGTCCACGCCGCGAAGATGCGCTCGGCGCTCGCGTGAATGGTGCGGCGCACGACAAGAACGATTCCCTCGGTCATCGCTTCGAGCCCTTCTTTTTGGGGGACGGACTCTCCACATAACGTGCCAGCTCATCGAGCGTATGCTCCCAAAAAGGCTGGTAGCGACCGAGAAAGGAAGCTGCGCTCTCGAGGGGGCCGGCCGCGAGGTAGCAGCGGTGGTACCAGCCCTCGCGCTCCCGACGCACCAGACCCGCCCGTTCGAGCACACGCAAATGCTTGGAAACCGCGGGCAGCGTCATCGCAAAGGGTTCGGCGAGCTCGCTTACCGACGCGGACCCGCTCGCGAGCCTGATCAGGATGCCCCGGCGTGTTGGATCCCCCAGTGCGGAGAAGACCGCATCGAGCTCGTCGTTCTTCGCTGCGGCGGAGCGCCTTGACATCCCGGAACCATGACTATACCAAACGGTTTACTGATGTCAGCACCCAAAAGGAGAAGCCTTCCATGGCGACCATTCACCAAGAGACCAAGTTTCCCGTCCCGCCCTCACGCGTTTACGAAGTGCTCGTCGATCTGAACGAGTTCGCGAAGGCCACCGGCGCGCCCACGAGCGGCGGTTCTACCGAAGGCGCAGTCTTTTCCGCCTTCGGCGGCCACATCACGGGGCGCCAGCTAGAGCTTGTGCCGGACAAACGCTTAGTCCAAGCATGGAGGGCAAAGACGTGGCCGGAGGGCGTGTATTCAATCGTTCGATTCGAGCTGCACGCCGACGGCAAGGGGACCAAGCTCGTGTTCGACCACGACGGCTTTCCCGAAGACGAGAAAGAGCACCTTTCAAGCGGCTGGCGCGCGCAGTACTGGGACAAGATCGCCAAATACGTCGGCTAAGAGTTATCCGAGCGGTCCGTGCCTGCGTTAGGTCGTACAGCCGAGAGCCAGGGAGGGCGCTCAGTGGGCCGGTGCCGTGATTTCCAGCACCTGGTTGCCAACGTTGTCTACGAGGAAGATGTTCCCGGCGGCGTCGAACGTCAGCCCCATCAGACCGCCCGGTTGAATCTGCGCGCTCAAGTCGAGCCAATCGAGCGGATGGCCCTGAAGGTCGAACGCGTAAATCCTAGAGGTTGCATTGTCGGTCACAAAGAGCGCCTGCTGCTCTAGGGCCAGTCCCGACGGTTGCTGCAACCCCATCGCTGACCCATCGACGAGAGTGGTGAGCGCCGCGCCCGTCATCTGGTACTGGAGGTCAGCATCGAAATTGGGCACTATCGCCGCACCGCGAGTGCCGGTCGTCGTGTCGAGCACCGCGATCCGGTTGTTGCCGGTGTCGGCGACGTAGAGCAGGTGGGTGTCGTGGTCGACCTTGAGGTGCGACATGACGCCGGCGACCCGCGCGACCTTGCCCTCGACAAAGCGCGCGACCTCACCGTTCGAGTGGTCCGTACCCGCAAGCGGATGTCCCGCATGAAAGTCGTACCGGCTGAGCGAGCCGTGCGTGCCATCGAAGACCCAGAAAACGTTGTCGTGGTCCCACGCAATGCCCGCGGCGAGCGGGCTGTTGTGGAGCATGCCGTAATGGGCTGCCATCCCACCGTTGAAGACGTTGACGTCCGAGCTCCAGAACGTCGGGCCCATGAAGCTCCCTGGGGTCGTCGGCTGCGTTTTCTGGTCCTCGTCCGGGGCGGTCGCGAGTCTGCCCGGCGCGCCGAACGCCAGGGCCGCCGGCTTGGCGAGAAAATGCTGACCGTCGTCGCCCGTGCCCGTCCGCTTACTCGAGGCCTGCGTCGCGGTGCCCATATGCTCGACAATCACCATCGAGTGATCGGCGTGGTTGGTGACCCACAGCTGGTCCGGCGCCTGCGGATTGAAGGCCAGGTCCGTCGGCGCATTGAGCCCGTTTGCCTGGGTGCTGATCACATGGATCTGGGAGGCGGCTACCGCATGGTGGCCTCCCCCGAGCACAGGAATGTTCAACGGGCTTGGGGTCGGACCGGCAGGCGCCGTCTGCGACGGAGCGCCGCTGCAGGCACCGAGGCCCGCCGCCACGGATACAACAAGGGCGCCCAGACACGCCTTGCCCTCGAATGAAAGAACCATTGAACGCTCTTCATAGTAGCGCGTTGCACGAGCCCGTCGTTTCTCGGAAAGCACTCCAATCTCCTGCGTTACTCCACAGGTGAACGAATGCCGTCCGGTTGGACCGGTAGCCAAACACCGGCCTGCAGCAACATCATTACGAAAGGCGCGATTTTGGCCTCCTCTCTCGTTACCCCCGCGAACAGCACTCGTGGGCCTGTCATGGCCGCGATGGGTCACCCGCTGACTTTGCGCGCGACCGTGCCTTCCGGATACTTGTACCAGCCTGGATCCTCGTAACTCGTGATGCCCTCGCGCACCTTGAGGACGGTGAACATCCCGCCCATCTCGATCGGGCCGAAGGGACCCTGTCCGGCCATCATCGGGAGCGTGTTCTCGACACTTCCGTGGATGTGGCCCCCCATGCCGCTTTCGCCAATCGCCATGTAGTCGGGTAGCAACCGGCGCACCTTGTCCTCGACGCCTCCTTGATGCACGCCGATCATGTTGGGGAGCTCATGGCTCATCGCGTTCATCGTGTGATGCGATTTGTGGCAATGAAAGGCCCAGTCGCCGGGAGCGTCCGCCACCCATTCGATGTCTCGGGTGGACCCGACGGGGACGTTGACCGTCGCCTCGGGGTAGCGCGCGCTCGGGGGCATGCGACCGCTCTCCGTTCCTGTGGTTTCAAAACGATAGCCATGCAAGTGGATCGGATGGCTATCCATGCTCAGATTGCCGAGACGCACCCGAACGCGATCCCCCTTTTTGACGACCAGAGGCGCGGTGCCGGGCCACACGCGTGAGTTGAATGAGAATAGGTTGAAGTCGGTCATCACGGCTGGGTTGGGGCGCGAGGTGCCGGGGGCGATAAACCACTCGTGCAGCAGGATGGCGAAATCGCGATCGACTCGTGGGGCTTCGCCGCCGCGAGGGTGCACGATGAAAAACCCCATCATGCCGAGCGCCATCTGAACCATTTCGTCGGAATGCGGGTGGTACATGAGCGTCCCGCTCTGACGTAGAGTGAATTCGTAGACGTACGTATCGCCAACGTCGATGTGGGGTTGGTTGAGGCCGGCGACCCCGTCCATCCCGTTCGGCAAGAGAAAGCCGTGCCAGTGCACGCTGGTGCGCTCGGGGAGCTTGTTGGTGACGAAGATGCGGACTCGATCGCCCTCGAGCGCCTCGATCGTCGGACCGGGAGTCTGCCCGTTGTACCCCCAGCAATCCGCGATCATTCCGGGCGCAAATTCGCGTTTTACCGGTTCGGCGACCAGGCGAAACACCTTCACGCCCTTCTCCATCGTCCAGGGAAGGGTAGTCCCGTTGGGGGTTACGACGGGCGAATAGGTCAGAGGGGCGCGCGGAGCGTCCGCGTTGACCACGGGCTCGGCGGCGTGCGCTTTCTTGGCATTGAGAAGCCTCGCGCCGCCGACGAAAGCGGCGCTCGATACGAGCAAATCACGTCGGTTCATGGCTTGTTCCTCACGAGTGATGGTGATGCTCGCTACTCATCGGAGCAGGCGGGCCACTGGGGATGGGCGAGGGCAGGGGCGCTGCCGGTCCTGAGTCGAGCACGGGCAGGACGCCACCGATGGCTCGCTCGACGTCGCTGCGCGCGATCCAATAGTCGCGCACCGCTTCGATGTACTCACGGTACGCGTTGACTTCGCTCTGCTTGACCTGGATGAGCGCATACGCTCCAAGGAGCATTGCGCTGTACTGCTGCTGCGAGAGGACAACGAGCGCTTCGCGCGTTGGGATGATCTCGCTTCGGTAGCGCTCGATGACTGCGCGCTCGTAAAGCAGCCGGTTGCGGGCGTCGCGCACTTCGGAACGGACTTCGATGGCACGCGCTTGGAGCAGCTGCTCGGCCGCTCGCAGGTGCGCCTCGAGCCGAGCGATGGGTGCTTGTCGCTGATCGAAAATCGGCAACTCGATCGAAGCGTGCGGTCCGACGACGACGCGCCCGTCCTTCAGGCGCGCGACGTCGGCACCAATATCCAAGATTCCGGTCCAGCGGCTGGTCGTCGCGAGGTTTAGCGCGTAGTGCAGAGTCTGCGCCTCTTGCCGCATGGCCGCGAGGTCGAGGCGTTCGGAGATGGCGCGCGACTCGAGGTGCGCAAGGGAAGGCTCGGTCAGCGGCACCTCCGGCAATCGGTCGACCGAGTGCCACGCCACCTCGGACCCCCAGAGGCCCATGAGCCGCGTGAGTTCTTCGTGGGCTGTGTTGAGTTCGGCTTCGGCTCGCGCGAGGTCAATTTGCGTTTGCCCGTTGAGCGCGCGCTCGCCCATCGCCGAAAGCTCACTCGTGCCGCCGGCCGCGCGCTGCTGCTCGGCAAGTTCGTACGAAGCCTGCTGCACATCGGCGACCGCACGCCGCATGGCCACAGATTGCTCGGCTGCAACGACCTTGAAGTAAGCGCCTTTCACTTGCGCCGCGAGCTCGAGCACCTCACTGCCGACCCTGTATTTGGCTTGCTCGAACTCGCTTGCCGCAATCTTCTTCTTCGCGGGGATAAGGAGCAAATCCAGAAAGCTCTGGGTCACCCCGACGATGAGGTTCGGGTCGAGGGCTTCGCGTTCGGCCGTCGTGATCGTCGCTGAAAATACAGGGTTGCTGAGCAGCCCCGCCTGCACGACGTCCGCTTGCGCGAGGCTGAGCTCCTCGTAGGTCGCTTGCAGCTTCGAGTTTCGCAAGAGAGCGATCTGTAGGGCGCCTTCCACGGTGAGGGCCTTGCTCAGTAGGCCTTGCACGGCTTGCCCAGCCTTCTGGTCATCCGAGGTCGACCGGTTCCAGTGCAGGCCGCGTCCCATGCGCGCTTGCACGGTGGCGGACACCGACCGAAAACCGGGCTCGGCGCTCGTCGACGCGCAGGCCGAGAGCGCCGCCATCGAGAGCAAGAGTGCGTGGTGGAGGTTCATGGCTGAGACCTTGGCAGCGAAGAGAACAATGAATTTCGTTTGGACACGAGGACGCTCCTTGGGCCTGCCACAAATGCGGGCATGCTGTTGGCTTGATGGATGGCGATCGGCGCACGTTGCAGTGCGTGCGTGAGCGACGCAGGGCTGCGATCCCGCAGTCCGACTAGGGACAGAACCCCGTGCGCGCTGCGAGGGAGCAACGCGCGTGGCGCCCATACGACGGACTTTCTAGTTCCGAAAAACCATTAGCAGAGCGAGGCGGCTCGATCGTGGAGGCCGCAAGAGTCGATCCGTCGCGGCCGAGCACGGCGCGAGAGCGAGCGCTCGCGCCAAGGCGACAGGCGATTGCGGCAGCCCCGCGAAGCTTGCTGTGGGGATCTCAGTGCGAGTGCCCAAAAGAGCGGGGGGCAACGCCGCAACGCGGTGCGCTCCGCAGCAACCGCAGTCCACCACTTCTTGCTGGGCAGCTTGGTCGGGGCGCTTGCAACAGGGCTCGGAGCGCACCTCCTGCATCGCGTTGCAGACGAAATAGCGAGACCCAGCGCGCGCACCCCCGGAGAACAGCGACACGGCAATCAAGGCCAGGATCGCGACCCGTACCCGCGCCCGCAACGGCGCGATGACGCGACGACTCACGCAATTCACGGGTCGACTCTAGAATCGCGTCCAGGCTCACGCAAGATCCGAGGCCCAGCAAGAGGCAATGGGTGGTCGGCTCGCCGTGTCGCGGTCGGCACACACTGGCACATGTCGCATAATGAAATTGCAGAAGAAAGTCTGGATCCATGCTCGGCACGATCAATGCTCTGTCCGGACCATGCGAAGGCTGCTGGCGCCGTTGGCGATATTCGTATTGGGCTGCGGGGCCGGCCGTGGAAACAATGGCTCGCCGCAGGCACAGCAAGACGCGGCCGTCGCAAGTCTGGACAGTGGGCCGGACGCTCCGCTGCCGCCCAACACGCCGGCCGAGGCGGGGGCCGATGCACGCTCCGTAATGGGGGGAGGGGACAATACTGGCCCCACCTTCGTCGCGGTCACGGTACTGCGCTTTGTTCCGCTAGATGTCACGACGTCTGCCGGGCCAGTTGTACCGGGAGTCGTATTGGACACCAACGGTCCGGGGCTCTCCGACACGCTAATCGCCGACGTCCTATCCAAATTGAGTCTGCGCACCTGGCCGGAATATGCCGAGGTGCAAGTTACGAAGACGGTCCACTCCGCCGACGCGGGCCAGGTGTTTCCCGGTGTCTCGCTCAACCCCGTGGTGCCGCTCGAGGACCGCTGGTACGTCGTGCGACTCGAGTCGATCCCGGCAGGAGTTACGCTGCCAGCCGCGGCTTCCTTTGTGATGCTGCCCGACGGCGCTTTTGGAGCACGATTTCGCGCCGGCTCCGATCCGGTTCTATGGGGAATCGAGATGTGCAACTCCAACGGGCAAGGCTACAAGGTTCGTCTCCTGTTCTCCGAACGAATCACCACCAAAGTCGACGTGGGGACTGTCGTAACCGTATCACAACCAGGCACCACTCCGACGTGCACTGTCACATCGAGTCCGGCGTGGCCAAATGGAGACGACAGCGTGGTGGCGCTCGCTTGTTCGCCGATCGACGCCAGCGCTTCGGTCTCCGTTGCGCTGGGCGTCGGCATTGAATCCATAACCGGGAAACAGGTGGCTCCGTCTGCACACAGTTTCACGCCTCGCGACCTTCCGTTCATCGAAATAGGGTGTGGAGCCTACCGGCCGTGACGCCAATAGGTTCTTCGTGGCGAGATCGCTTGGGTCGGATACTTCTCCCGACGTTGGTGACCTTCGCGATGGGCTGCGCAGCTCGCGCTGACAGCAACGGCTCGCGGCAAATCCAGCAAGACGCAGCAACCGCAGGAGCCGACACCAGTGCCGCTCCCCCGCGGCGCATCTGCGACGGCTCGGATGGGATTCGTCTCGCGCATTGGGTCGGAGGCGCGGTATGCAGGCTGCCTTTACGGCGATTCTGTACGAGCTCGGATGGGAGTTTCTCTATGTAGATGGGCACTGCCACTATTGGGTCCGTCAATCCAGCCCGGGCGCGGGGCCAGACCCGCTCTACTTCGACTCGTTTCCGTATCGTGAGGGCGTCCTGACGATGGATCAGGAATCCACGCTCCACGATCGGGTGTCGTACGACGACTTTGCGCGCCGGGGTCCGCCATGCCCCCGCGCCAATTCGGGCATCACGGATGCGAGCACTGAGATGCTGTGGGACGGCGTGAAAGCGCACTCCTGCTACGCCGGGTGGCAGGTCGATCCTTCGTGGCCGATGCGCTCGGAGCTCTTCGCTTCAGGAACCCCAATGACCGGGGCGATGAGAGTGGAAAGTGGACAGAATGCCATACCGAACAGCGCTCCGATCTACCCGTGGTCTCTTGCGGCGCCCGTGACGAACTATGAGGTGCCCGTGCTGAAATCATTTGCCTCCGGCCAATCCGTGCTCGTAGCCGACCCCACCGAGACGGCGGCGCTCAGAAGCTTGCGTGACCGCGCCATCGCCGAGGCAACCATTGCCGGCTACCCCGATGGGGCTATCGCGGTGCAGCCCAAGGGCTATGTAGTCACCATGCGCGACGACCTGCCTTTCACGAGGAGGTCGGATGGCCAGTGGGTTCCGCAGTGAGGGCTTCAGGCTTGTAGCGGGAGCCGCGACCGCGCGGTCACAAGTCGCCACGGGGTCTTAGGGATCGAGCACGAAGACGGGGAGTTGGGGCGCGGCCTGCCGCAGTCGTTCGCCGGCGAAGATTTCTTCGCCGCCTGGCGGACGGTTAGGCCCCACGCCCGCGGAAGGCGCAGGCACGGCATGGCTCACGTCGACGTTGGCCCTCGCGCCCTTGAACACCTCGTCCATGTCCAAGCGCAAGTGGCGCATGATCGGCCCGGACGCCGGCACTGTCAGCGAGCCGTCGACGCGGACGATCGGGGCGAACACTTGATGAATGATTCCCCCCATGGCGATCGCGGCCACGGGCTCTGTCCCGCCATCCACGCTGGCGCCGCTCGGTGCCCCCCCGTCGGGTCCGACGCCTTCGATGTGCGCCTCGAACCGGAGAAAAAGGTAACCAAAAGGCCACGGCCACGTCAGTTGCGAGACGAAGCAGAAACTTTCGCCATTCGCGTTGCAGGCATCGCGCGACTGCGTGGGTAATGCCCTCCTCTTGAGGATAACGTGGCAAGACTCAGAAGAAACCCGGAACGGCCCAGAAGGGGGCGGCGGTGGCGGAGCACACGATCGCGTCGCCCCCGTCGCCGTTGCCGGTGAACTCGACGCTCTCGAATCGACCGGCGTAGGACTTCGCACCCACGTCGACCTGGGAGGCCGTGATTGTGCCGATGTGACTCAGCCGGTATTCGACGCCGCCGGAGACCACAGCGCTGAGGGCGGACCACAGTGGTTGCGGAATTTGGTTCAGGTTGATCGGCTCGTTCCGATGAGCAGCTAGGTACTCAAGGGGCACCCAGAACATCAAGACGGGAAGTGGGTGGCGGGAAGTGTCATCGAGCGCAAAACACGCCGTGGCATTGAGCGGCGGGTTTGGATAGACCAAACACGGAAGCTTCAAGCCAATTGGTGACGCCGAGCCGCCACAGTCAATTGCGAGGGCTGTCGGAAGGCCACTCGCGTCGAAACCCTGTTGGTTTGGCCCGGCGTCCGTGCTCGCTCCTGCAGCCACGTCGCCATCTCCGCTGTCAGGCGGCCCGCCAGGTTGAGACCAAAGCCAGGGTTAGATGGAACGACGCGCGCATGGGTCCTCGAGCTTTCAACCTATTGGTGGCCAAGGAGGACTACCGCGATCGTCATCGTCTCGATGCCGGTTTCGTTGTAGCACTCTCCCGACCGACTCTTGGAGCGCGCTAACCTGCCCGCATGGCGCGCCACCCCGTTTCTCTCGCCCCCGTCGCGGTCTTCGTATGCGCCTGCGGTTCCACGCTCGATGCGCGGGCCCCCGACGCGAGCAGCCAAGACGCGAGCAGCGAGGACGAACGCGGGGGTGCGGACGGCAGCAAAGCGTGCACCGAAGATGACGGCAGCGCGGGTCCGGACCCGTTCGCCGACGGTGCACCGACCTGCGGTACCAGCGCGGCCTGCCCGAGCGCGATGCCCAACTGTTCTCAAGGAAGCTGCATGGTTCCCCCGAGCTGCGCGGCCGGCGGCGCCGGGGTGACCGACTGCGGCGCCAGAAGCGAGAGCTGTTGCACGAGCCTCGAAGTGCCCGGCGGTACCTACTCCAGGAGCTACACGACCAGTGGCGGTTGCACGATGGACGAGGCCGACCCCGCGTCGGTCAGCGGCTTCCGATTGGATAAGTACCTCGTTACGGTTGGACGATTCCGTGCCTTCGTGAGCGCGTGGAAGAGCGGGTCCGGCTACGTACCTTCCGCCGGCTCGGGCAAGCACGCGCACTTGAACGGTGGCAAGGGGCTGGCCAACGGCGGAGCGGGTGGCGGGTACGAGCCCGGTTGGATGACGTCCGACGACAACCAGATCGTGCCGACCGACGCGCATCTCACGTTGCCTTGCGACCCGTACTCGACCTGGACGGGCACGCCCGCCAACCTCGAGAACCGTCCCGTGAACTGCGTCAACTGGTACGAGGCCTACGCGTTCTGCATTTGGGACGGAGGGTTTCTCCCAAGCGAAGCGGAGTGGGAATACGCAGGAGCCGCTGGCAGTCGGCAGCGTGAATACCCCTGGGGGACCGCGGCGCCGGGGACGGCGAACCGGTACGCGATCTACGGCTGCTTCTATCCGAGCGGCTCAGGCACGTGCAGCAACGTGTCGAACATTGCGCCGGTGGGAACTGCGACGCAGGGAGCGAGCCTGTGGGGGCAGCTCGACATGGCCGGCGAGCTCTGGCAGTGGAACCTCGATTTTTACGCGACCTACGTCAATCCGTGCGCGGATTGTTACTACATGACGGCAACCACTGTGGGTCGGAGCCTGCGGGGAGCCAGCTACATCAGCGTCGCGTCGTACCTGCCTCCCGCAGGCCGCAGCGGGGACGACCCGTCGAGCCGCACCGCCAACTACGGCGTCCGATGCGCCAGGGCACCGTAGGCGAGCGCGCGACGGCCCGCTCAGCTGACACGGCGGCGCGTGCGGCGGAGTAAGCACGCGAACGCCCCGAGTAGGCCAGCCGCGGTTAGCCCGGCGTCGCGCGGTTTGCCTCCCACGGCGCAACAGGAGCAGCCGCTGCTGGCGGCGCCGTTTGCGATCGTCGAGCCTCCGTCGGGCGCAGCAGCGCTCGCAGACCCGCTCGAACCATCGGGCGCGCCACCTCCTGCGGTGCCCCCAGCGCCGGCCCCGCCCGACGCCGCCCCACCCGCGGCGCCTGTGGTGCCGCTGGCGCCGGACCCGCCGCCGGCCGTTCCCGCGCTCGATCCCCCGCCGGATGCGGCTGCGCCGGTGCTGCCACCGCCGCTCGATCCAGCGGCAGCGACGGCACCCGTAGCCGCGCCTCCGCTCGATCCGACCGCACCGGTGCCAGCGCCACTGCCCGATCCCGACGCGGCGGCACCGCTCGCTCCAGTCGACCCGCTCGTTCCGCTCGACCCGCTGCTGCCCCCGCCACCACCGGGCGTGGCCGCGATCGTCGTGACACTCTCTCCGGGAACATCGAGCGAGAAGGCGGAGGGGCTCGACGGCGTGACGGGCGAGATGGCCGTCCAGACCGCGGATGCCGTGGATTGCTCGCCGGTGACCATTCCCGCCAAGGCGGCCCCGGTCAGGCTGACCTTCAGCGTGCGGCCATCGGGCGCGTTGTTGATCGCGACGAGAACCACGCGCCCGCCTTGCGCGTCGTCTCGGAACGCGCTGACGAGCAGCAGCGGGTCGCTGTTGGTCGCGTCGACGCGCTTCGCGCCGCGCCGAAGGAAGCGCGCGTAGTGGCCGATGGCGCGGCCGGTGCTCGTGATCGTCACCGAGTCGGAGGGTTGCTGTACGAGCACGATCGTGTCGTGCTCGGCGATCATGATCTCCGACCCATCGGTGCCGAAATGGCCCGCCTGCGATACCTGGTCCCAGATGCTGTTCATCCCGAAGTAAGCTGCCGCATCGGCGTACACGAGCTCGTCGTGAATATGAACGGCGCGACCGCGAAGGATGCGAAAGTCGGTGGCTTGCACGTTGTCCGACTGCAGGTATGCGTGCGAGACCTCAGTCATCCACAGGGGTACCCCGTATTTCGCGCCCAGGTCCCTTAGCTGATTGCGCACCGCGATCCGACCCGCGTCCGGTTTGCCCGCGCCGCTGGTCGACAGGATGTTCGGCACGTAGGAGTAGATCGAGCCGTACGGATAGGTGTGATACGCGATCGCGCCGACGTACTTTCGCGCCTCGGCGTCGTTCATGATCGCCGTCGACGTGGCCAAGGACTTCTCCTCGGTCTCCTCCCCAGGGACCACCAGCTTGACGGACGAAAGTCCGTTCGCCGCGAGCCGTTGCCCAGTGCGCTTCACGATATCGACGACGGCTGCGACGTTGCCGCCGGCCAGCTCCCCGTTGCCGCTAAGGGGTTCGTTGAAGAGCATGGCCAGGCTCGGCGCCGCCCCGTACGTCTTTTGCCAATACTGCACGCCCGCGAGCGCCTGCTCCGCGCACTCGCTCAAGAACGTGTCGTAATTCGATGACTCCAGCTGCGCGAGCCACTTGTTCGCGTACTTCGTGCTGATCTTGACGTCTGCGTACAGGTCGAACGGCGAGCCGGCGATGTCGACGACCTTTGACTTGAACGCGTCACCCAGACCAGTAAAGAAGCCGTTCGGGTCGATCACTAGCGGATCCGCGTTGTCGTTGGCGGAGGCGCCGAAAAAGTTGGCGAGCGTCGACGACTTGGGTGCCTCGAACGTGGTGACGGCTTGCCCCGTCGAGCCCTTCACCTGTGCGAAGAGTGCATCGACGGCGCGCTTGCGCTGCGAGGCACTCAACACGTCCCCGGTCCCCCCGTAGACGAGGGTCGATTGTGTCGCACCGAAACCGTACCAAGTCTGGTGCACCACCCCCGCGTCGACAGTGACGTTCACGATGCCAGCGCCGCGTGCCTGCTCCGCCACCGCGCCCGAGAGCAAAGCCAGTCCGATGGCAGCGGGCCATCTTCTCCCCATCTGCTCACCGTATATCAACGCGCGATGGGCAGCCCGTCCCGAGGTAACGTCCGTGCCAGTTCCGGCTGCGCGTTCAATGGTGAAGGCTGCGCCTCACGTGTCGTTACAAACCTGCTCGGCAACGCCATCAAGTTCACACCGGTCATGGACGGCCGGAAGCGTTCCTTCGCCTGCGAAATCGAGCGATCGCGTACACTTCTTGGCCCACTAACTGTTGGAGGGACTCTTCCTATGCAGTCGCCGCATCTTGTGATGGGTAGCTTACTACTGACTACCTTTTCGGCGTTGGCCGCGTCGGCGCCTGGCTGTGGGGGACTGACCGCCCATAACGGCGCCACCGCCGGGCCGCCTGAGGCCGGCCCGCCGGTCGAGGCGGGTCCGCTCACCGACGCCGCTCCGTCAGTCGAGGCCGGCCCGGTTGTCGAGGCCGGCCCGCTGCTCGCGCCCGACCCGCGGTCGTTGTCCTGTCCCGAGTCGCCCTCGGCGCTGCAGGCGGGGGGGACCCCCTCGGTGGACAGGCGATGGTTTACGGCCAGCCAAACGCCCTTCCGGGCGGCGGCACGCTCACGCCGCTCAACTTTCGCTTCTTCTTGTCGAACGTCGCCCTGGTCCGTGGCGACGGGACGCCAGTTCTGGTCGATCTGGTCACGTCCGCAGGAACGCCGGAGCGCTACGGAATTCACTTCTTCAACGCCGAGGACCCGCAGTCGACGGCGTGGACCATCCGTGCCCCCGCCGGGAGCTACCGCGGGATGAATCTAATGCTTGGGATGAGCGACGCCTGCGACGCCAAACAGGCTTTGTTCTCGGTCGACACGCAAATGACGTGGCCCTCGCCTTTTGGCTACCTTTTCCTACGATTCGAGGCGCGCATCGACGGCGTCAGCCTGGACGGGGGGGGCCAGAGCGGCGGCATCGATGGCGGGGCGCAGCCCGTTGGTGCGATCGCCATGGGAGGATTCATCGGGAGTCGGTTCGCGCCGATCGTGCATGTCGACCAGTTGCTGACGGTGCCCGCGATCGGGCCGATCCTGCGCCATTTGCGTTTCGACATGGACCAGGTGTTCAAGGGCGCAAGCGCCGACATCGACGTGAGCAGCTTCGTCGTTCCTCCTCCTCCCGGGGGCCCCGGTAGTTTTCTTCCGAGTTTCGACGAAATGAAGGCCGGGGAAAGACTGCGGCGGACCGCTCCCCAGCTTCCCCTCTTCATTATCGATCCCTGAGTGACTGTGGCGGATCGTGACCGCTCGGTCGCGGCACCCCATCGCCTGCGGGCGGGGCTGCTAGTCCTGGCGGCAATGGCGGCATGCCAGAAACCAGCGACGGTTCGCGCGCTCACGGACAACACCGCTCCGAACGGTTATCCCACCGGGCCGATCACCGCCTTCGCACCCAAGGGCAGCCCGCTCACCGAAGCGCGCGCCAAGCTCGGGCGGCGGCTCTTCTACGACAAGCTACTGTCGCGAACGGGTGCGATCGCGTGCGCGAGCTGCCATCGCCAAGAGCACGCGTTCGCCGATCCGGCGACTGTCTCCAAGGGCGTCGACGGGCGCGTGGGAACGCGCAACGCGCCCGCACTCGTGAACCGCGTGTGGAGTTCCTCCTTCTTTTGGGACGGACGCGCCTCTTCGCTGGAAGATCTCGTGGGCCAGCCGATCGAGAACCCGCTCGAGATGGATCTCCCGCTTGCACGGGCCGTGGCGGCCATTGGCCGCGACTACACGTATGTCCGAGACTTCGCGACGGCATTCGCCGGCGCGCCGCTCTCCGCCGAGACGTTGCGTCAGGCGCTGGCGAGCTTCGTGCGAACGCTTGTCAGTGGCAACAGCCCCTACGACCGGCACCTTCGCGGTGACGACCGGCAGTTCGGGACCGCCGCCCTGCGCGGCGAAGCGCTCTTCTTCGGGACCGGGGGATGCTTCCGCTGCCACCCGGGCGGTACGCTTACCAACGACGGCTACTTCAACAACGGCACGTACGTAGCGGGCGGAGACCGGGGGCGCCAAGCGCTCACCGGGCGAAGCGGCGACCTCGGGAAGTTCAAGGTTCCCACGCTGCGCAACATTGCCGTCAGCGCGCCGTACATGCACGACGGATCGCTGGCCACTTTGCAAGAGGTGATCGATCAATACGTACGCGGCGGTCGCGGAGATAGAGCCGCCGATCCGCTCATCAAGCCGCTGCCGCTATCGGACGGCGACAAGGCCGACCTCATTGCGTTCCTTGGTTCGCTGACGGACACAGAATTTCTGACCGACGTTCGCTACAAGCCGTGATCGAGACAGTTCTCGTCGATCCGTGCGTTCGAGCCTGTTCACCGCGGGACGCCAGGAAGGGCAGGGGAATTGGGGTTGGGAGGCTCGTTTGAGCGCGGGTTGGGTCGATCGCTGGCGAGCTGAGGTTCATTCGTGAAGAGCGGGCCTCCATTCGTTGGGACCGGAGGTTCATTCGTTGGGCGCGGCGGTTCGATCGCCGGCGACGGCGGTTCGTGTTCGAGCGGATTCAGTCCGTGAGTGAAGAGCTAAGGCGCATTCGGGACGATGCGATCGACACTTGTGGGCGCCTCACCTGCTGATCGGACTCCGATCGGTCCTCATCGGAGTCCGAGAGGGACCGAAGCGGCCCTCGACGGTCGATCCGGTCGTCTCTGATGACGATCCGTCGCGACCGGATCGTCACTTGGAAGGACCGAATGACCATTCGAGAGCCGGTGGTCGACGTGTTGGACTCGGGGATGCCCGCTTGCGGACATCGGATGACCACTTGGTCAGAGGTGATCGCTCTTTGTAGGGACCTAATGGTCACATGGGGCTAGCCGGCGGCCTCTCGCGAGCGCTTCGTGGTCATCGCGGGCTCGGGAGGCTTCGCATCGGGGCACGCAATGACCCGTAGGTACGAGGTGATCGTCATTAGGTCCGAAGGGATGGTCATCAGGTCCGAAGAGATGGCCCTTCGGTGGCGGCTTCGGTCGATCGCGGGGCGCGATGTCGACACTTGGACGTCTGTTGTGCTCAGTCGGTGGCTCGTGATGGTCGTTTGGTACGAGCTAATGGGCACTACGAGGGACGCGATGACGATCTGCGAGGATCGCTGCCACTGGTCTTCGTTGCGGATGCGTCATCGGTCTCTGTTGGTCAGCCGTTGCAGCCTTTGCGTGTACCATCGGATGTCGTGACGCCCCCTTCTGCGCGCACGGTGCTTCAGGTGCTGCCCAAGGCGCGCCTTCTTGATCTCGCCCGGTTGTTCTCAGTCGCGGTGCCGCCGGAGGTGCCCAAAGAGGCCCAGATCGATGCTCTTCTCGAGCCCGCTGCGATCCGCTTTGGAGACCTGATTGGGTCTCTGGGACGCGACGAGCTCAAGGCGGCATGCCGGTCACACGGCCTAGACGATGCGGGCCGTGCAAGGCCCCTATTGGCAGCCCGTCTGCTCCAGGCCCACGGAGCTATTGAGAGCGCACCCCCGAAGCCCATCTTCGCGGCACACGCGATTCCGCGGTACGCGCCGCGCGAGGGAGACATCGTCCAGGTCCGCCATCGCCAGTGGCTGGTCGAAGCGGTCGTGCCGCCTCCCGCGGAGGGCCACGCGACTCTCGTGAAACTTGTTTGTCTCGACGACGACAACCAGGGGCGCGCCCTCGACGTTCTCTGGGAGCTCGATCTCGGCGCGAAGGTGCATCACGCAGAAACCCACGGTCTTGGGGACATCCAGCGCCTCGACCCTCCGCGCCATTTCGCCGCGTATCTGCATGCGAGATGCAGAAGAAGTTCGGCCTCTATTTCGAAGTGATGAGCCGAGCGTTCATCGGTCGATGCCGGCAGGAGCGCGGCTTCGGGGTGAACCCGTGGAGCACGCACACCCGCTTCATCGTCTCGCATCCAATCCTTCGCAGACCGGAGTATCGCGATCCTCTTTTGCAACACATCGGCGAGCGCGCCGCAAAGAGCCTCCTCATTCTCGACGAGGCCCATGTCGCGGCCCCCGCCGGCTCGAGTCGATACGCCGTCGACTCGAAGATCACCGATGTCGTTCGTGACATCGCGCGCCACTTCGAGAACCGCCTCTTTCTGAGCGCGACGCCGCACAACGGGCACTCCAATAGCTTCTCCGCCCTTCTCGAGCTGCTCGATCCCCAGCGCTTCACCCGCGGTGTCCCGGTCCAAGGACCGCGCGGACGCGCGCATCTCGATGCCGTCATGGTTCGCAGGCTGAAGGAAGATCTCCGCAAGCTCGGAGTGGAGCAGTTTCCCAAGCGCACGCTGGTCGAGCACGCGGTCGGAGAGCCCTCGTCCCCCGAGCTCGACCTGGCGCGCACGCTCGCCGAGTACACGAAGCTCATGAAGCCCGAGCGGGGGCAGGGCTCGCTCGTTTTCATCAACCTGCAGAAACGGCTGCTCTCGAGCGTCGAGGCGCTCTATCGGACGCTGCAAGCCCACCACCGGGCGATCACCGTGTCGAACGCAACGATCCAACGAAACTCATGGCGAACGCTTCTCACGGTTTCCTCGGCAGCAAAATCTATGGGCAAGGATTTCTTCTCTCCCCCAACACACTCAAGGCACTGGTGAAGAATCAACGTAACGCCGAGCGAATCTTTCCCTACCTCGGCGGCGAGGAAGTGAACACGAGCCCGCGGCAGGAGTTTGATCGCTACGTGATCAGCTTCGGACAGATGGAGCTCGCGGAAGCCGAGCGCTGGCCCGATCTTTTGGCGATCGTTCGCGAGAAGGTGAAGCCGGAGCGCGACCGTCTAAGTGACAATACGGACGGACGTCGCAGGAAGGCATATTGGTGGCAGTTTGGCCGCGAAACACCAGCACTCACCACAGCCCTCGCGCCGCTGAAGGGGTGCCTCGTCACGGCCCGTGTCAGCAAGCATCTAATGTTTTGCGTGCAGCCGATCGACCGGGTCTTCAGCGAGCAACTCTACGTGTTCCCGTTCGACGGTTACTCCCCCTTCGCGACCCTCCAATCTCGAATCCACGAGCCCTGGGTGCGCCTGCTTTCGTCCTCGCTGGAGGATCGATTGCGCTACTCCGCCTCCGACTGCTTCGAGACGTTCCCCTTTCCGAAGCCCGACCCGCGCACCGTCATTCCCGCCCTCGAAGACATCGGCCAGCGTCTCTACGACTTTCGCGCGAAGTACATGGTGGCAGAAAACGTTGGCCTGACGATCACGTACAACCGGCTCAAAGATCTGGCATGCAACGACGCGCGCATCCTCGAGCTGCAGGGAATGCACGAGCAGATGGACCGCGCTGTGCTGTCTGCCTACGGCTGGAGCGACATCGAAGTGCCGCCATATTGTCCAATGAACGACGCGGACAGGAAGAAGCTCGAGAAGTTCGAGGACCAGGTGATTGACCGGCTCTTCGTGCTCAACGCGGCGCGGGCGGAAGAGGAGAAGATCCGGGGACTCGGGGCGGGCAGCGGCAAGAAGGAGGGCGCGGGAAGGAGGGCCGCGAAGTCCGCCGGCGGCGAGAACACCCGGAGGAGGAAGCGCAAGCAATCGGGTCAGACGGCCCTACCTGGGATGGACGAGGACTGAGAGGTTGGCCCGCGCCTTGGCCTGCACGAAGAAGACTGACGATGAAACCGAAGAGTATCAACCCACCCGACTTTGAGCTGGCGTCGTGGGAAGGCGCCGCGCCCGGTCTGGTGTTGCCGAAGGGCGGCGATGATGCGCTCGCGCAACTGGTTCTCGCCCTCGCGGTCGTTTTCAACGATTTGAAGGGGGTGCTGTACGCCAGCCGTCGGCTTGGCCAGAGTAAGCCAGTAGCTGCCGAAGTGACCGCAACGATGGCCCAGCACAGAGGGATGAGCGGTCAGGTAGTTCGATGGCTCTCCGGTCTGCTTCAAGAGCTGATGAAACTGCTGGGTGCGCACCGCGCCGTCGTCCGCTCTCGCGGATTCGGTCTCCTCGTCGAGTCCGTTCCGAAGAGTGCGCGCGCCGCGTGGGACGCGCTCGAGGGCGTGGCCATGGCCGCCGGCAGAGAGAAAGAAGACAAGAAGTCAACGGCCTGGATTCTCCAGAGGCTTCGCAATCAGGTGGCTTTTCACTATGCGGCGCCGGCGTTCGCGAAAGGCTACCGTCATCACTTCTTCGCGAAGGAGATGAGTGACGTCAATCGACAAGCTGTCTTTTCTGACGGGGACTCTATGGAGGGCACGCGCTTCTACTTCGCGGACGCGGCTGCGCAGGCTGCGCTCGAGACGGAGATCTCGGAGGCGAAGTTGTCGCCTGATGAGCTGGTTGAGCGACTCGGGCAAATCGCGACTAGTGTGAACTTTGCGCTGAAGCACATCGTTGTGGCGTACTTGCGCGGTGTTGACCCCGCAACCCGCCCTTTTTCCGCCGTTGCTCCGCCGCGCCGAGGCCATCCTCGAAAAATGAGCCGCGTCGGCCGTTAGAAGGTGCCGGTTCGCGAGCTCGCCGGCACATTCGTCATCGGCCGACGGCGTACAGGCGCACGAAGAGAGCCACCAGAGGGTCGAGATCGCGTGTTCGGAAGTAGTAGTTTAGAGCGGCCGTATACTCTTGCTTGGCGGCTTCCATCGGAATAGGCAGGAGCCCGCACTTTACAAGGAGATGCCCGGCGCAAAGGCGCGAGGTGCGTCCATTGCCGTCCTCGAACGGGTGCACCCAAATGATCTCGGCGTGCGTGCGGGCAGCAAGTCGCAGTGCCACGAGCTCGTATTCTTCTTCCTCGCGCTTGTCAGCGATCGCTTGCAGCTCGAGGGCGACGTTCGCGAAGAGCGCGTTCAGGCTCCTCTCGACCTCATCGCGATGAACGGAGCGATTGGGCCCGAACGTGAGATATTCGGAGCCGAACCCAGAGCGCCGAATGCGCCCGGCGTGGTCGCGCACGTCACTGAAGAGGGCGGCGTGCAGGGCACATAGAACTTCGATATTAAGGGGGCGGTCTCGCAGCTCGCCGGCGTGCACGCGCTGCGTAACCGCGTGAAGGTGCTCAGTGAGTTGGGCTTGCTCCTCGAGGGAGTAGGTGCGAACCGGATCGTCGTCGCCTGCGCCGATCACGTTCTCAGCCAGGGCCTGGCGTCAATATCCTCGATGCGCTGGCTCGCGATGACGTCCCGCGCGACAAGCTCAGGGCGAGCGTTTGGCTCACCGTCTCGAGCGCGTCGCTCTTCGCGGATCGCGCGCAGCTTCTCGCGTAGGCCTTCCTCCGAGAGACGCAAGTCCTCGACGGAGCGATGAAAGCCTTGCTCTTGAAGGAGGGCAACGGCGTCAGACACGACTACCCCGAGCACGGCGGCGACCTCGTCGATCGACAGTCTGCCCTCCGCGTAGGCACGACCCGCCGCGAGCATCGCGTCGGCTTGTGGATGCGAGTTTCGCGCGACGAAAGCCCTCAGTCCATCGAAGGCGAGACGGCATCGATGGGCCAGGTCGGGCAGGGCGTGGTCGTTTCCGGCTCGTTCGAGAGCCGTAATGGGGCAGTGTAGAAGAAGAGACTGTACGGCACGAACGACGAGTCCCAGATCGGCACACGCAGGGCCTTCAGCTGGTATTGGAAGACGCAAGAGCGGAGCGAGGACGCCGGCGTTCTCCTCGATCACCCGTAGGGGATCGAGGCGCGAAAGCGTTCGGACCAATGCATCGACCCGATCGGACTCGCGCACGACGTCAGCGTTCGTAGGGAGACCCAGGCGGGTCACCGCCTCTTGAGCCGAAGCGAGGAGGAGAGACAGCTCAAGGCTGCGGGCCCATTGCGTGAGCCCCTCTTGCGCCTGGGTCAGGGCGACGCGGGTCGACTCGTCAAACCCGCGCCGGCGGAGCTCTAGCTCACTCTCGGCAATGACCTTGACCTGCCCCGCACGCTCGTACATCCACGCATGTGTTTGCTCGATCATTCTCCTGGGCTCGTTTTCGAGCAGCGCCGCCCGTTGCTCCTTTACCAGTTTATAGGTCTCACCGTTGCCCGGCAAATCGAGCCCGCGCACGGTCAGGCGAGCCCCTGCGGACTGGGCGCCGAAAGAGCCCCAGATGGACCTGGCGCCAGGAAGAAAAGGGCCCCGACGAGCAACTCTCGCTGACTGGGGACGATGGGCGGAATCGGTCCGGCGTGGTACGGTACGCAGTAACGCGTCGGTGCACAGCGAGTCCCGAAGGAAAGTTCCTGATGGCAGCAGCAGTGGGATCCAAACGCGCCCCATTTGTGGAGATATCTGCGGGAGCGGAGCCGTTCGCGCGCGCCAACAGGGCACAGGCGAACGCAAAGGGCGTCGCATCGACCGAGCCGAAGGCGCACACCCTTTCATTGCCGCTCTCGGCACCGCCGCCTGATGTAGTCGTCGGCTGGCCAAGAACCGCGACGCCGGAGCTGGCGGCAACGGCGACGATGTCTCAGCCGCCGGGTGCGTCGACTTCGGTCGGCCAGAGGAGAAGCTCTCTTGCCGAGACGGTGGTTCGGCTCCCCGATCCGAGCCCACTTGACTACTGTTTCGATGTCCGCCAGCAGTGGGAGGGCGTGGTCACAAACGTTGACCATGAGGAATTCAGCGTCGTTCTTCGCGACATTCTCCGCGGTAGTGAGCCCGAGTATGAGGCAGTTCTTTCAATCGAAGAAGTCTCGGAAGACGACCTTCCTCTGCTGAAGGAAGGAGCCGTTCTCTATTGGACGATTGGCTACAAGACGCGGACGGGCACAAGGGAGCGGGTCTCAACGATCCGCTTGCGCCACGCATGGTCGCGCAGCGACATCGAACGGGTCGGAAGCAGGCGCACGAACTCGATGACCTGTTCAAATAGCGAATGACGCTCGCCGTCTCTCTCAAACCTGCGGAGCTCGAAGTCTCGCTGTTCGGCCCGGGCGTGGGTGAGTGCGTCGTTGTGCATCTGGGGCTCGGCGAGTGGCTGGTCGTCGATTCCTGCGTCGATCCGGTTTCGCGTAAGCCGGTGGCCCTCAACTATCTAAGCGAGCTTCACGTCGACGTCGGGAAGGCGGTGAAGCAGGTCGTGGCTAAGCACTGGCACGACGACCACACCACCCTCGATCACGCTCCTGCGTCGCCACGATCGCTCTCGGAGACTGGACCGAGTGGCTTCGTCACCAGAGTGTCGGGATAGAGCGCCATTCCGGGGGTTGCGTGAAAGCGCCGTGCTATCACGAGCGCGCTGGTCGTCAAGCCATGAACGCGGCCGAGCGAGGCGCTGACGAGCGGTGGAGCGGTGGTCTGTTGGGGCGACGACACCTTAGGGCAGCTCGGCAACGGCTCTTTCGGCTCCCTTAGTGCTGCCCCCGTGCAGGTCAGCGGGCTGACGAGCGGCGTCGCCTCCATTGCGCTCGGCGGCCAGTCCGCCTGCGCGATCACGTTCGCCGGCGACCTGCTCTGCTGGGGTAGCAACAGCGTCGCCCAGATCGGCGACCCGCCGCCGACGTTCTGCTCCCTCGGCTCCCTCTCCATCCCCACTTGCGCGCCGTATCCGACGTCGATCGAGGGGACCGGCCCGGGGGCGATCCTCTGCGGGCCCGCGTCGCTCGACGGCGGAGAGCCCGCGACGAGCGGTTGGTGCCAGCAACAGGGCGCCCACACTTTCTGTGAGGACTTCGACCAGGGCGTCCCGGGCAAGCTCTCGCCGCAGATGACCGCGGGGTCCACGATCGGCGAGGACGACGCGCCGTCGCGAGCCCTCCGCGCGACGACGTCCCCGATAGCTCCCCAGGACGTCGAGTCGATCGCGTTCGGCACATACGTGTCGCCGGTGGCCGGCGCGAGCTTCAGCGTGCAGGCCGTCTTCAAGGTCGGGAGCGACTGCTTCGCGAACGGATATCGACCCGTGACGCTGGTGCGCGTCGACTACCTCGACGTCGGGTACACGCTCGCGTACTCCGCTGCGCCTCCGTCGTCGGGATCGGGATGGGTGATGCAAGTCGGGGACATCGAGACCACGCCGCAGACGCCCGGGCCGTTCGGGGTCGCGGGCGGAAGCCTCACGTTCATACCCACCGACCAGTGGGCAAGGCTGACCCTCCGGGCCGACCTCGGCTCCAAGGGTGGCGGTTACGGAGTACAGCTCCTCGCCCCTAACGGGCCGCACGACAGCAGCGGGGGCGGGATCTTCGGCCCTAGCCAGACGCCAGCCTCCGCGCCTGTCCTGCGCATCGGCGCGGACGCCGCGACGCACGGATGCAGCGTCGACATTGACAACGTCCTCTTCGACGTGAGCCGTGAGCGCCCGACCGGGGGTCGTCCGGCTATTTGGGAATCTTGCCGATGCCGGTGGTGCTTGGAAAGTACACGCCGGTCGAGTCGACAGCAACGCTCGACGGATCGGAGAGCCCCGACACAAGAACCGTGACCTGGCCGCCCGTCTTGGGGACGGCCGCTATCGCCCCCTGCTGGATCTTCCCTTCGCCCTCGACCCAGTAGACGTTCCGATCGTCGACGGCGATCGCCACCAGAGATCGGAGGCGGCCCTTGGCGAGGACCGTCGCAGGGCCACCGGTGATCGGCACGTACCCGACGCTGCCCCCACCGGCAACGCTGTTCAGCACGTAGTAGACGTTGGTCCCGTCGACGGCGATAGCGGAGGCGGCGTGGTGCGCGAGCGCCATCGCGTCGGCGCTCGGCGGGACGCCTAGCAGCTGCGACGAGCCACCGGAGAACGGTTCGCTGTGAATTCCGTCGAGCGCGCTCCAGTACAAGTTCGACCCATCCACGGCCAGCACCGCTGCCGCGAAGCCCGGCGGCAAGACCGTCAGCGTTCCGCCCGTCTCGGGGACGGACTCGACGTTGTTCCCGACGGGCAAGTAGAGGAGCGAGGGCCCTGCGACGACGGGTCCTCCCAGGAATGACGGCGACGACGTTAGAGGCAACGGCGTGGCGCCCGCCTTCGGTACGGCCAAAATCTCCGAGGGCGTGTTCTGAAAGCGCCCGGACGCGACGACGTAAACGTTCGTCGCATCCACGGCGATCGCCCGCGGTAACGTCGTCGTCGAGCTCCAAACCCGCCGCTCTTGGGCGCCGTCGCGACCCGGGCGGCCCCAAAGTCGGCCCAGTAGACGTTGGTGTCATCGAGCGCGAGAGCCAGAGGATGGGCGCCAGGGACAAGAGTGACAGGTGCCGCCCACGCGCTATCGCCCAGGACGACGCTTGCGTCCGGGACGTCGACGTGCGCGTAGGCCACGACTCCTGCGCCGGCATAGAGCTGGGTGAGTAGGATCCCCTCGCCGCCAACTGTCAACGACGAGGCTCCGAGGTTGTCGACCTCGGTCGACCAGACTTGCGCGCCGGTCGCTTCGTCGACCCCGAACATCATGCCCGTGTCCGAGGCGACATAGACCGTCCCGGCGGCCGCGAACGGGCCCAGGTTCAGTTGGCGATCACCTCCGAAGCTCCAGGCCTGCGCGCCCGTCGTCAAGTCGAACGCCTCGAGCGGCGTTCGCTGATTGCAGTACGCCTGCCCCTCGTCGAAGGCCGGCGGGATGAAGCACGGCAAGCTGCCAAGGAGGCCGCCCGTCCGGACGTCGAACATGTCGACCTTCCCCCCCGAAACGCCCTCCGCCACGTAAGCCCGCCCATCGAAGATCATCGGCACGCCGCCGAATCCGCCGCACGTCGAGAGGTGATGCCAGAGGAGCGATCCGGTGGATCGGTCGAAGGCCGATAGATCGCCGCACGCCGCCGAGACAAACACGCCATCGTCGGTCACCGCGGGCGACGTCGCGGAGGCGCCGTTGCTGAGCGGCGCAGTCCAGGTGACGTGCCCGGTCGTCTCGTCAAGCGCAGTCAGCGCTCCTATGGTGACGACGTAGAGCAAACCCTTGTACGCGGTCGGCTGCGCGGCGCTGCCCGACGACAGGGTCGTCTTCCACCCCGGGGCTCCGGTCGCAGCATCGAACGATCGCACGACCCCCGTGGCGTCGGCGCTGAAGACTTGCTGGCCATCGTACGCCTGACCAGCGAGGCGATCGACGCCTAGATCGAGCGGTCCCCAGATCGTCGCGCCGGTGTGCTCGTCGACGGCGATGAGCTGGGCTGTGGACCCGGAGCTGTTGCCCCAGTAAACGAAGTAGACGTGCCCCCCCGCGATGAGCGGATAGGAGATGCTCACTCCGCGCGACGGCGCGAACGACCAGATGGCTGCGAGTGGCGGCGCGAGCGACGGATCCAGCGCGGAGCTCGTATGCGCCGGATTGTTGAGATACGCCGTCACCATGCTCGACGTCGGGCCCGCGTCGCTCAGGTACCGCGGCCCGGCGTCGGCCGCGTCGGCACCCGCGTCGCTCAGGTACCGCGGCCCGGCGTCGGCCACGTCGGCACCCGAAGTCGCTTCGCCCGCATCGTCCGGCGGAACCGTCGAGCCATCGCTTCCAACCGAGCTCGCGGTGGCGTCTCCCGCCGACAGTGTCGCGTCGCCCGGGGCCATCGAATCCGCCGCCCATGAGGCGGCGTTATCGAGCGCGGCATTACCGTCCGCAGGGGTGCCGCTGTCAACGCGGTCGATGCCCGCCGCGCCGTCCAGTGCACCCGGCTGGGTCCTGCCGCTGCAGCCGGTGCAGGCCAGCAACCCCGCCGACAGCGCGGTCAGCCGCGCGATGCGCGAGCTCAGCTCTCGTAGGGGACGCGCGGACGGGCGCATGGGCAGTCCTTTTCCCACCGTTCGGAGCATCCCGCAATGGCACAGGGCCGCGGTTGGCGCGAAGCTACATTCTCGTCTGAGGGTCTCGCCTCCACGCGCACGCGCGGAGCCAACAATGCCGCCCGCTCTACTTCGTCGTCGGCAAGAGCTGCCGGAGACGCGGATCGCGTAAGAAAAGGCCTCCCCACAGCATGATCCCGATCAAGAGCGGCGCCACGAAGATCGCTTGCCCGGCGCGAACGTGCGTGGAGATTGCACCCCCGAGGTATCCGGTGAGGAGGATGGCTCCGAGTACGCGTGTCGCAGGTACGAAGTAGAGAGCGACGCAGGAAAGCTCGATGATGCCGATAGGCCGCGCCGTCGCGGGCGGGTAGTTCTTCGACCACTCCGCGAGGAACTCGCCGGGTTGCACGAGCTTGAACACCGCGCTCGGAAGGAAGGCGAGCAACGGAAGACAGGACAGGATCCAGCTTGTCACCACTTGCCATTTCGGAATCGCGACAGCTTCGGGGGCGGCCATGGGCGAAGTACAGCACCGATGCGGCCAAGAGGCCATTCGCATGCGACATCGTTGGCGGGCGAGCTACCGCGGGCCGGGCGCGAAAAGAGCCCCTTGTCGTCCCTGTCCCGCCGGGCGATCGTTCCACTTGCCATGCCCTCGCCGACGGACGTTCGAGCTTCACTCGTCTCGGCGCTCCACGCCGACGTCGTAGGCCCGTTTTCCAGCGAGGACGCCGCCGGGTCGAAAGAGGAGCTGACCATTGCGCCCTCGCGCTGGTACCTCACCGGCTTTCTCGCGCCCAAGGCCGACCGCGAGACCGAGGACCACACCGCAGACGACGAGCTCGGTACTGGAACCGGCGATGAAGACGAGGACGAGCCCGCCGTCGAGCCAGAGCCGAAGCAGAAGAACTATTTCCCAGCCTCAATCGGTATGTCGGTCCTCTTGCCGGCGAAGAGCGAAGGCGAGGGGACAATCAAAGCGACGGTCTCGAGCTCCTTCGAAAGAAGGATGCGCGACTGGGCGACGTGCGCTTCTCGGTAGGCTTGTGGGTCGGTCGTTCGGCGACGGCCAACACGTTGGAGCAAGTGAAGAAGCTCATCATCGACTACAAGAACAGCCCGTCGAAGACCGCGCCGTCGCCGTTTCCCCTCGCGGCGTGTCCGTGGTGCGGGCGCACGCTCGGGCGAGACAGCCTGGTGCTCTTTCCGAGCAAGGCCTCCCCGGACGAGGTCGTCGTGAGCTGCGTTTCTGAGTCGGGACAGCCGCCGAGCGATTGCGAATTTGCCCCACGGAACAACCGCGAGGGGCTACCGGTCCTCTTCGTCGACGACCAGATTTACCGCGAGCTGCTGTAGGCGCGTTTCTCGTCGCCACCGTCGACAAATTCGCGCTGCTGCCCTGGCGAGGCGAGACGGGGATGCTCTTCGGCAAGGTGGCCGCACGCGAAGGCAAGAAGTGTTTCGGTCCCATGGACCGGGCACCGAAGGGTGCCGTCAGGCTCCCGAACGAGCTCGACCCGCCGGAGCTCATCGTGCAAGACGAGCTGCACCTCATCTCGGGCCCCCTCGGAACGATGGTCGGTCTCTACGAGACCGCCATCGAATGGCTCTCGACGGCCCGGTCGGACAAGAAGCCGGTGCTGCCCAAGGTGATTGCGTCGACGGCAACGGTGCGCCGCGCGCGTTCGCAGATCCAGGCGCTCTTCGGGCGCCCGTCGATGTCCCTCTTTCCTCCGCCGGGCGTCGATGCCTCTGAAACGTTCTTCGCGACGCTCGACGCGGGTCATCCCGGACGGCTCTATCTTGGAATCGCTGCGCCCGGGCGGCCACTCAAGGCGATCCTTCTTCGCACCTACGCCGTGCTCCTGGCTGCCGCCCAGAAGCAGTACAAGTCGGGAGGCCCAAACGATCCGGCGGCCGACGCGTATATGACGCTGGCCGGTTACTTCAACAGCCTCCGCGAGCTCGGTGGCATGCGCAGGCTCGTCGAAGACGACGTCCGCAAACGGTGCGGGAACGTCGAAGAGCGCATTCCCTACGAGCACAAGGGGATGCATCCGTGGGGGACCAATCGAACCCTCGAAATGCCGGTCGAGCTGACATCCCGCGAGAAAGCCGGCGCTATCAAGGAGGCGAAGGACCGGCTCAATCGCCCACACGCGGCGAAGGAGCACGTCGACGTGCTGCTCGCGAGCAACATGATCTCCGTCGGAGTGGACATCGACCGTCTCGGCTTGATGGTCGTCGCCGGCCAACCGAAGTCGACGAGCGAGTACATTCAGGCGTCCAGCCGCGTGGGCCGGCAGCATCCGGGCCTGGTCGTCACGTGCTTCAACGTCCGCCGTCCTCGCGACCGATCCCACTACGAGCGCTTCGTTGCCTATCACGAGAGCTTCTACCGGTACGTCGAGGCGACGAGCCTGACGCCCTTCTCCAGCCCCGCGCTCGATCGCGGCCTCACCGGGACTCTCATGGCAATGACGCGGCTCGGCCATCCGGTGATGACCCCGCCGTCGGCGGCGATGGAGATCGAGGCCCACCGGGATCTCGCCGAGACGTGTGTCGACGTGCTCGCGAAACGGGGCGGGGACAAGGACCGAGCACCGAGGACGCCGACCGGCTTACCAAATGCGTACACGATCGAGGGAGCAAGATCGTCGAGGCGTGGGAGAAGCTGGTTAAGGAAGCCCGCCACGAAGGCGGAACGAAGCGATCTTACTCGCGTCTCGACAAGGACAAGACCGCGGGCAAGGCGCTTCTCTTTACGATCGTCGATGACAACCAGCCGCCCGAGAACTCCGACGATGCGCGGTTCGCGGCGCCCACTTCGATGCGCGATGTAGAGCCTTCCGTGCATCTCTGGATAGAGCGGCGATCGCTCGGCGGGAGGCGTTGATGGCGGCCAATGCCCACGGGCTAAGGGTGCAGCAACAGCCGGATGGAACCGTTCGGCAGAGTCAAGTGGTCACCACGTTTGGTCCGGGCGCGATGGTCGATCTGCTGACCGACGCGGTTCTCGTCAGCGGGCTCGATTTCTGGAGCTACGACCGAAGCTTCGCTCCGCCGCACATCCCCGAGCCGCGCCTTCGGGATTCGATCGTCGAGCGCTTTCGCGAGCTAGGTCGCGAACTCAGTCAGGAGCACCCTTTTCGCGCTCCGCCGGTCGGAAACGACCGCGAGCCCTCGAAGTTCGCGGGCGTGCAGGTGCTCGAGTTTCCCCACTGGTTCGTGTGCCAGAGATGCCACGCCCTGCAGCGAAAAGACGGCCTGGAGCTGAAGAGCCACCACTACTGGCATCAGTGCGAGCGCACCATCAAGGCCGAGTGCGTACCGGTTCGCTTCGTCTCCGCGTGCAAGCGCGGGCATATCGACGAGTTTCACTGGATTCGCTTCGTTCACGCGGGTCAGGCGAGAGAGCCTGGCGCCGAGCGGTGCCCGGCGCCATCGCTCACATTCGACGAGGGAGCGACGGGAGACTTCAACGACATTCGCATCGTGTGCGCGTGCGGCGCGTCCCAGAAGCTCAATGCCATCTATGGGCTTGACCTTCCCTGCTCAGGCGCTCGTCCGTGGCTCGGGCCGGAAGGGAGCGAAGACTGCTCGGAGCCCATTCGCCTCCTCGTTCGAACGGCGAGCCATTCGTATTTCCCTCAGGTCGTCAGCGCCCTCTCGATCCCCCGACCCGTCAGGCGAGTTGCATGAGAAGGTCCGGAGCGTGTGGGACGTGGTCAAGGTGGCAACGAAGGAACTATTGCCCGCCTTTCGTCAGATCGAGAAAGTGCGCATTGCTCTGCAGGACTACGCCGACGACAAAGTGCTCGAGGCCGTGAAGGCCATGCAAGCGGACAAACCGGTCACGCAGGGTCCGCTCCGTACGGCGGAGTTCAAACAGCTCACGTCTTCCAAGCCCGAGGCGTCCGGCGATCTGCCGCCAGCGGGACTCACGTTCTTCGCTCGCACCGTAAAGCCGCTGGACGGGCTCCCGGACGGCATCGGCCGCCTCGTGGTGGTCCCCAAGCTCCGTGAAGTCATCGCCCAGATCGGCTTCACGAGGCTCGAGCCCGTGAGCCCAGATTTGCAGGGCGAGTACGACCTTGGGGTAAAGACGGCTGCGCTGGGGCTCACGACCAATTGGCTCCCGGCTTCCGAGATTCGCGGAGAGGGCGTTTTCGTCGAGCTCGACGAGAGGGCGGTGCGCGAGTGGGAGAGCCGCGCCGCCGTGACAGCTCGCGGAAAACAACTACTCGCCGGATACGAGGCTTGGTCGAAAGACGTGGAAGGGGCGCCGCCTTTCCCCGGAGTGCGCTTCTACATGCTGCACTCCCTCTCGCACCTCCTCATGTCTGCCATTAGCCTCGAGTGCGGCTACGCCGCGAGCGCGATTCGTGAGCGCATCTATTGCGGCCCATCGGCTCGAGATGCCACGGCGATGGCGGCGATCCTTCTCTCCACGGGGACGACGGGGACGGAGGGCACACTAGGGGGCCTTGTCGAGCAGGGGAGGCAGCTTCGTTCCCACCTACAGCAGGCGTTCGATCTAGGGCGCCTCTGTTCGAACGACCCGGTCTGCGCGACGCATTCTCCCGAGAACGACCACGCCGAGCGGTTCCTCGAGGGCGCGGCCTGTCACGGGTGTCTTTTCGTGGCGGAGTGCAGCTGCGAGCGCTTCAACCGCTACCTCGATCGTGCCCTCGTGGTGCCATCCATTGGACATCCTCCGGAGCTGGCGTTCTTCTCGAAGCGGCCATGACGACCGAGAGGGGGCTCAGTCGAATTCCGCTCTCGATGCTCGAGCAACTGCTGGTTGCCGTGGAGCGCGGGAGGCTGGAGTGTCCCTTCTCGGAAGCGGACCTAGTCGATGCGGGGTTTGGTGGCCCAACCGAGGACGCGATCGAGGCTCTCCGCGGCACCGACCGGAGGGGCGTCGGTGTAGCTCTGCGCGTGGCGATCGCCGAACGAACGCATCGTCCGCCGCCTCGCATCGACCTCGTGTGGACCGGCCCAGAGACGAGAGCCAGCATTTCGCGAAGCACCGGGCTCGTCGTCGAGCGCCTCTTCGAGGAGGCAAGCCGCACCATCGTGGTCGGCGGATATAGGTTCGACACGCCCGAGATCCTTCGTCCCCTCCATCGCGCCATGGCCGAACGCGCGGTGGCGGCGATGCTTTTCTTGGACGTCCCCGGCGACGCGACGACGGTCGAGGGGGCAGACGCTCTCGCGATCCGGTTTGTGGACAAGTTCTTCCGTGAGGTCTGGCCGTTCGGAACTCCCAAGCCTGACAGCTTCTACGACCACCGAACGGCGATGCTCGGACCACCCTGGACGAGCCTTCACGCCAAATGCGTCGTGGTGGATGACGAACGCGCACTGATCACTTCCGCCAACTTCACCGACCGGGGTCAAGAGCGCAACATCGAAGCGGGCGTTCTCATCGAAGATCACGTGTTCGCGAGCGAACTCGCTGGGCACTGGCGACAACTTGTGAATGCGGGTCTGGTGAAGCGGTATGCGGGGTAAGACCGGGGTCAAGCGGAGCTTGCGGAGGCGAGCGGGTCTCGACAGCCGACGCTTTCGAGCGTCGAGAATGGGCGGAACGCGACCCACGCGCGAACAGGATCCGTAAGGTGGGCTTACGGAGCGCCTTGCAAAAGCACCCGAAAGCCGGCCTGCGCGAAATGGACGTCCGTCGTCGCGACTTCCTCGAGCGCCGCGTCCCGTATCGCCTCCATGCTTAGGCAATCGGTCAGGCTCCATGACTTGTCGAGATGTCGCGCGTATCGAACCTCCGCGCGCGCCAGGAGGTTGCGGTCCATGGCGACGATCGTCCACCCGTGGGCTGCTCGCAGCCGACCGAGCGTCGTCGCCGCGAGCCCCCGCAGCGGCGAGCGGGCGAAGAAGTTCGCATACTCGACCAGCACCGCGTCTGTTGTGACAAACCCTCGGCGCTCCAAGCTCCACGCTCGCGCGAGCGCCGTAGCCTCAGCGTGATGTCGGTCCGATGCATTCGAAAGAGCGACCAGATAGGCCGTGTCCACAAAGACGGCTTTCTTCAAGGCGTCTACCCGGCAAGGTACTCGTCTACCCGGTCACTCCCGTCCACCCGCGGGTCGTCGCCCGCGGATGCGGCCAGCTCGAGCAATGGATCGGCAGGCGAGGATCCGGCCGGCGATGCGATGGCCACGTCAGCAATGAGCCGGTGGACCTTCACATCCACCTTGTCGCCCGGCCGGACCGAACCGACGTCGCCGGGAAGCGAGAACTCATTGTCGAACGTCAGCTTCACGAGGCGATGGTTCCACCGCCCGCGCCCCGCTCGTCGGATTGAGCACGCCATGATGTGGTTCTCCTGTCTGCGTGCAAGGCCTAGCGCTCGCTGCATGGCCGCCGGTACCGCAACCAGGCGGTTCTTGCCACGCTGAACCACCGTCGTGAACTCCACCAGCGTCGTCGAAAGACGAGGAGTCGCCATGCCGGAAACATGGATCGTCTCGCTTGTCCTGTCAACGCTACGACAGGACCAGTCACTCACGAACGTTCGGGGACCGGCGGGCCGGGCTATTCGGATGGCGCCGTCGCGTCGCTCACGGCGCCATCGCCAAGGCCAGAATCGCCGGGGGCGCCTTCGTTGCTCGAGTCGTGCGTGCCTGCGTCTAGCTGCTGAACGGGAGGCAAAGCTGGGGATCGTCGAGCGCGAGCACGTCGAACCCGTCAACCTTGGGAATGAGAGCCCCGGGTCGTTCGCGCGAGCGGAGTCGCGGGAAGAGTCCGCTTGACCGGTATCGCGATTCACATAGTGCTTGAAGGTCATATTCGATCGGCCAGCGGATCGGAATGCGCAGCAGGCCGCGGACCGCACAGCGGACGCAGCGCATCCCGCTCGCTTCGCGACAGCGTTGCCAGTGGGTGGGTCGGCCCACGCGTCGCGCGGTCAAAGAAGGGATGGGGCCAGGTCTGCCCCCGCAGACGCCAACCGAGGACCAGGCCCGCCGCGCGCAGAACGAGCCGCCAAGGAAATCGCGTCGAGCCTTCCGGCGCGCCGCCGACCGCGTACTTGCCCTGGACGGCTCCGATCGGCTTGCCGAAAACGTCGTCGGCTCTCTGCGCGCCGACATTGAACGCGTGCGCGACGACCCCCACGAACGGGATCGCCGGACCGAGCGTGTTGCCGATCGGCGTCTTGCAACAGCTCGTGTACCATCGATAGAGGCCCTTCGGCGTGAGGCGCACACCGGCGACGCGCTCGCCGCCGCGATCGAACGAAAGTGACGCGGGTGCCACCTGAACGACGTCGGTGCCGCCGTGGGCGTCGAGGAGGTCGGCGCGGCCGAGATGGTGCAGGAACGCCTGGCAGTCGTCGCAATAACAGACCATGCGGTTGACCGTGTCTGGCGAAGCGTCCGTGACACGTCCGTGAACCTCCCCACAGCGGCACTGCAGCTCGGCGTCCTTGGTCATCTCCGTTCCGGTAGCCTCGTTGCGATAGCTGCTCCGACCGAGGACGAAGTCCGCGAACTCTCGCGCGATGATTGACTCCTGACAAGCGCGGGATCGTCGGCCGCGAAGACCTTCGCGAAAACCACGAATCCCATCCAAAGTGCGGCAAGGTGATAGAGCATTGCCGCGCCGCCGAAACTCCGGAATATGGCGCTGGACGCCGGAGGCCCTAAGAGCATCCCGGCGGCATAAAAAATGTTGTAGATCGAGTTCGCACGGCTGTAGTCGCGCTTCGACGTCACGACGCCCTGAAGGGCGAGGCTCAACGGTGAGATCGACGCGAGCGTCGCCCCGGCGACGAACACCGCCATCGCCATGGGCCCGAACGAATCCAAAAAGACGAACGAAAGGATCATCCCCAGCCCCATCGCTCCGAGCACGCGCATCACCAACAAGTGCCCGATG
>WNFJ01007043.1_pt1 | contig 54951 bp, 42 predicted proteins | sample 5400461 | NCBI WGS metagenome assembly WNFJ01 (sample SAMN13153349, study PRJNA577476) | soil metagenome | isolation source: 115 cm saprolite on Douglas fir-dominated hillslope | place: USA:California | collected 2013-09-17
AGGCAAGTTGGAGCCAGGCGCGCAGCGAACTGGAATCTTTTCTCAAAGAACAGCCGGACAATTATTTGCTCATTGGATATCTCGCGCTTACCAATATGGGTTCGGGCGACAAAGCCGCCGCGTTGGCTCTGTCGGAACGGGCCATGGCCGCGCTGCCGATCGAAAAAGATGCGGTGACTGGTCCCATTCCGATCGAGATCCTGGCCCGGGTGGCGGCGCAGATGGGAGAGCCCGACCGCGCCATCGCCGCTTTACAGAAACTACTCTCGATACCGTCCGGTGGCGCTTTCCCTGCGGGCGCGCTCACTCCTGCGCTGCTCCGGCTCGATCCCATGTTCGATCCGCTCCGCAACGATCAAAGTTTCCAGAAATTGACAGTAGAACCTATCTCAAAGTCTCCGTAAATGACGAGATGAGACAAGCGAGCTGAAGATAGCCTGAGACGGACGCGCTACCGACACTTTGCGGCCGACACGGCCGCCGCTACACCATGGTTATTGTTTCGAGAGCCTCGCGTCTTCCAGCAGCAAGGTCTTCACGTCGGCAAGGACAAGGCGAGGATCGAGCGTGCCGGAACTGTAGATGTTCCGGATTCGGCCTTCACGGTCGATCAAAAATACTCGAAGAATGTGGTAAAGCGGCCCTTGCGGATCGGACGCGTTGGCCTTTTTGTCCACGGCCTGGCCATACGCCGCGAGAATAGCTTCCAGGTCCGCGCGCGACTTCGCCGTAGCGAAACGCCATTCGCAGCCTGATTTTTCTTCGAGAAAATTTTCGGAATAGGCGGCGAGACGTTGCGGCGTATCGTAATCGGGGTCGAAACTCATGCTGACCAGGCGCATGTTTTTCGCCAGCGTCGGGTCGTCAACGCTTATCAAGTGAAGCTGGTTCAAGACGCCAGCTGCATAAGGACACGCTTTCATCGCCGCGCATCGAGTGTAGATGAAGCTCAACACAGTGATCCGACCGTGGGTCAGATCACGCAGGTTTAACGGTTTGCCATTCGAATCGAAGATTGCGCCATCGGCGGCGGCTTTTACGACCGGCAAGTTGTAACTGCCCGGCACCGGTGGATCGTAATCGTAGTCACTGTCGCGCGGAAGATCGGCTGCGCTCGTTAGATCTACGCTGAGCAAAATGAAAGTGAAGGAAAGTACTCTTAGCATCGCGTTTGGTCGCGGCACTGAGGCCTCTCCCACATTTTTCACATTAGTTGTTCGCGACAGTGGTGCGAGGTGCGCCAAGTTTCGTCGAGCCAAAAAGCATGTGATGCGGTCGACCCAGTTTCAGCGCTGCGAAATCGAGATCGAACGCCGGCTTCAGCTCTTTGCCGTCCCAAGTGTAACCGCGAAGGAACTGCTCGTTGTCGGCGCCTTTCTTGTCCCAGTTCGCCAGGAGCGAACTTGTGAAATAGAGCCGTTTCCCGTCCCAGCTCTGCGACACCATGTTGACCTGCCTCCCAATATTTTTCTCATAAATCTGCTTAGGTTTTTGTGGATCCGAAACGTCGAAAACGCGGCATTTGCCGTCGCCGAAGCAATCGACAAAGAGCGTTTTGTCATCGGCGCTCAGGCTGATATCGACGGGGAGAACTCCGCCTTTGACCTCACCGATCGTCGCAATCTCTTTTGCCTGCCAATCGCCGCGATCGTCCGCGTAAACGAGCCAAAGCTTCGATCCCAGCGCGGTGGCGGTGAACGCGTAGTTGTGCTTATCGCCCCAAGCCCAGCGAATCTCGAGCGGCGCACCGGGCACCTGGAAAACCTTCTTCGGCTGGCGGGCATGGAAATCCCACATCACCATGGTGGAACCAAAATGTTTCATGGCTTCGGGATCGGCGGTCAATTTGCCGAAGTCCCTCATATAGTTGTTCAAGCCGGTGAATGACGAAGTGAGCATCGCGTTCTTGCGCGGCAACACGCGCGCGTCATAACCGTACCCGTCGGCAAAGTTTGCATTCGCCACGCTGCGAGCGTCATCCTTTGTCGGCAGCCAATGAGTCGCGATGTAGTTGCCGTCGTTGCCGTATTCGACCAGTGCCGTCCGACCGCCCTTATCTTTCGAATTGGAGAGACACGGAATAAATACGCGCCCCGGCAATGCATACACGCCATGCGGTCCGATAGCTCCGCCGGTGGTTTTCTCGAAATTGTCGATCGTCTTTACGTATCGCGGTTTTGCTGGATCAGTGTGCACGTCGAAAATAAACACGCGGCTGGTGTCAAGCCCCGCGAGCCAGAGCTGGTGTCGGTCGTCGGTGAACCCGCCGTGGTGTGCTTCGTTGCGGCCCTCGACGGACGAGCTGTTGATGACTTTGCCGTAGGTAGGCGAGCCAGGTTTCACATCCACGGTGACAAGTTTGTCCGCGCCATCGCCCAAGCCTTCGACGCCAAGCGTCCAAACGTAGACAAACTCTTCCTGCCCGTCGATCCGGGCGAGGTACGGTGAGGAGCACGTTTCATCAGCGCGAGCAATGCGCGCGTTGAAAGTGAGAGTAAGCGCGACGACGCCGGCAAAGATTGCAGGCGAAAACTTATCAACGCGTAAGTGACTAACAATCGGTGTTTTCATTTAGTGGGGTTCATGATTTAGAATAGATTTCTGCTCCGTCGGCGCGTTCGCTTGGAGCGACACGCCGCGAAAGGAGTTGCCCAACCGTTGGGGATATTTTCCGTCGTCGCTAAGAATCAGTATCCGGGCCTTGTCACCTTGACCCATTATCACGATCGCCTCGGGATTGAGATCGCCGAAATCAACACCGACGTCCTGGGGGTCAATGCCGGGCTTCCAAGAAAAGACTCGGGACGGCTTCGCGCCCTCCGCGAATCGATCGTCGAAATCCCCGGCAATGATCAGGAAGCCGTCGCCCCACGCAACCATATCTCGAACACCCAACCCACCGAGTCTAAGAGTTACGGGATCGCCGAGTTGAGCGCGAGCACCTTCCTTGATTATCTCCATGGGATTAAGCAGCGAAACGAGGATTGCGTCTTTGGCTTTCGTCTTTGGATTTCGAAATCCGATCCATAGCTTGCCGCCATCGGCTGCGAGCGATTCAATATTCAGAGCTCCATCATCCTTTGGCGCCAAGGTGGCAGCTTTGCCGAGATCGAACGTCGCAAGCGCCGGATCTTTTACCAAATCATCGAGAAGCTGTGTGTAAACCTTTCCTGCGATCTCAAGCTTAGCGTCTTTGCCCGACCCGCTAAGTTTCGTTGCGAACAAGACCTGGCGTTCCTTTTTCTCCTCCGCATTTTTGTTTCGCCCGTGGGAACCAATCCAGAAGATCAGGTCTCCAATTTTCGCCGCGCCTTCGAGGTCGCACTCCTTGATCTTTTCTACTCCGAGCGCGCTCTTCACCGCCGCCTCTACTCCCACGTCTAACTTCTTAAATGAAGGGCCTCCTTTGACATCGTACAGACGAAATTCGTTATCCTCGTCCGTGGCGCCTACAAAGAATCCGTCGCCGACATCAGCGGCGGCAGAACCGTCAATTGCTCCTTCAAACAAGACCGGTGTACTGAGTGAGAAGTCCCCGGCCGAGACCGTCACGCAACATGAGAGAACCGTTACGAATAAGAGCGAAATTGCCGCGGTCGAGCCCAAAGCTCCACGGCGGTTAATTGATACACGGGGACGGAAACGTTCCTGGATAGGGGACAATCGATCGTGTTTCATATTCGTATTGCTGGCACAGTTATGAGTGTCTAGCTGGATGCGCCGATTGCCTCATTGTAGCGCCTTCGCGTAAATCTCTGCGCCAGACTTCTTGAACTCCGTTGCCTTTTGTTTCAATCCTTCTTCGATTGCAGTTTCTTCTGTGATCCCCTGCTCTGCGGCGAATTTGCGTACATCCTCAGTGATTCGCATCGAACAAAAATGAGGACCACACATCGAGCAGAAGTGTGCAGTCTTCGCGCCTTCGGCAGGGAGAGTTTCGTCGTGAAACTCGCGCGCAGTGTCAGGATCGAGCGAGAGATTGAATTGATCTTCCCAGCGAAATTCGAAGCGCGCTTTGCTTATAGCATTGTCGCGGTATTGCGCGCCGGGATGCCCTTTCGCTAAGTCAGCCGCGTGCGCGGCGATCTTGTAGGCGATGACGCCGTCCTTCACGTCTTGTTTGTTCGGCAAACCGAGATGTTCTTTCGGCGTGACATAGCAAAGCATCGCTGTCCCGTACCAGCCGATCATCGCCGCACCGATTGCGCTGGTGATGTGGTCGTAGCCGGGCGCGATGTCGGTGGTGAGTGGGCCGAGCGTGTAGAAGGGCGCTTCGTCGCACCACTCGAGTTGTTTCTCCATGTTCTCCTTGATCATGTGCATGGGGATGTGACCGGGGCCTTCGTTCATCACCTGGACGTGTTGCGCCCACGCGCGCTTCGTGAGTTCGCCTTGAGTGTAAAGTTCGGCGAACTGGGCCTCGTCGTTTGCGTCAGCAATACTGCCTGGCCTCAGGCCGTCGCCGATGGAAAAGCTGACGTCGTACGCGGCCATGATTTCGCAGATCTCGTCCCAATGCGTGTAGAGAAAACTTTCCTGATGATGCGCGAGACACCACTTGGCCATAATCGATCCGCCCCGCGATACAATCCCGGTCGCGCGTCTAACCGTTAAAGGAATGAAGCGTAAGAGCACGCCAGCATGAACAGTAAAATAATCCACACCTTGTTCTGCCTGTTCGATTAACGTGTCGCGATAAATTTCCCAGCTCAGTTCCTCGGCCCGGCCGCCCACTTTTTCGAGCGCCTGATAAATCGGCACTGTGCCGATCGGGACTGGACTATTGCGAATGATCCATTCCCGCGTGGCGTGAATGTTTTTGCCAGTGCTGAGATCCATCACTGTGTCGGCGCCCCATTTGGTCGCCCAACGCATTTTCTCCACTTCTTCGTCGATCGATGACGCCACGGCGCTGTTGCCGATGTTGGCGTTGATTTTTACGAGGAAATTGCGGCCGATGATCATCGGCTCGGATTCCGGATGATTGATATTCGCGGGGATGATCGCGCGGCCGCGGGCAACCTCACTCCTAATGAACTCAGGCGTGATTTCGCTCGGGATGTTCGCGCCGAAAGATTCGCCGCGATGTTGGTGGCGAAGATCGTCCGATGGCACAGAGCCGTTCGACGCGGCGCCCGCGCTCCCCAAAATTTCGCGTCCGAGATTTTCTCGGATCGCGATGAATTCCATCTCAGGCGTGATGATGCCGCGGCGCGCGTAAGCGAGTTGCGTCACGGCGCAAGCAGCGCGTCCACCCAACGGTTTACGCTGTCGACTCAAAGGTGAAACGCGTTCTCCGAACGCGTTTGGAAGCGCCTTCGGAGAAGTCGCTTCACCTAATCGCGCATGCTTCTCAGAGAGAAAACCATCATCAATCGGTTGAACCTTTCGTCCATCGATTTCTTCCACATCCCCGCGCTCGCGAATCCATTTGGCGCGCAACGGCGGAAGTCCTTGCGTGACATCGCCGTGAAAATCGGGATCGCCCCAGGGGCCGCTCGTGTCGTACACGCGCACGGGCTCGTTTATTTCGATATGACCATTCATCGACTTCGTCGGCGCGAGGGTTATCTTCCGAAAAGGAACGCGAATGTCGGAATGCAGTTCGCCGGAGACGTAAATCTTCTTCGAATTGGAGAAAGCCGCCGCGCTGTTCTTGGATTCTTCTGAACCAGTTTTCGATTTCATAGGCCGTCAGAAATAATTAGAGATGTCTCCCGCCACGTCGGGTAAACTGTTTCGCTCGGGATAACAAAAGTTAGCAATCATAATTCACCCTCACCTCAATCCTCTCCCGAACAACGGAGAGGAGGCTGCGATATCCGTGTAATCCGTGGTTCACAAACAAAAAAGGCCATGCGTTGGATCACGCATGGCTGAGTGGCCAGTCCGGTTCCGGACCTCCCTTCGTCGGCATTACCCGCATCAGGTTCAAGGGGTCTCCAGCATTTTTCTAGTAAAGCGCTGGACTCTCAGCCACGCGGCTCCCCCGCATTTTCTTTCTCGCTCAGAATAAGACCGGGCTGTGTGAAGTCAATGGTAGGGACATCGCGTCGCGATGTCCGGACGCCGCGGCGCGGCGTCCTACCTCACGGAACGATCACGTCGGATTCGAGAGATATTTTTTGTGAAGGAGTTGACGTCTGCTGCGGCGAAACAAATTTGGATTTGCCAACCAGGTTCATCAAACTTGAATCTGCTTCCTTCAACTGTCCTTCCTGAACAACGGGTTCCACCTGCGCCACCTTGGTTTGCTTCCGATAATCTGCGACGAGCATCGGCGGCTGCTTCTTGACTCCCAAGGACCGATAGTTCTCGATTCCCACGCCGATCGCCGCCGCCAGCGTGCCGCGCCAATCTTTATTCGAAATCAATTTGCTTTCGCCGCGCTCTGTCAGGAATCCTCCCTCAACCAACACAGCCGGGACCTTGGTCAAACGCAGGACAGCGAATCGGGCGCGTTTGATGCCCCGGTCGTATTCGGGGATATGGCCCAGGAGCGAATGATAAATGCAAGCCGAGAGCGCCATGCTTTGCGCATCCACCTCGCTGCCGGGTTGCATGCTAAACGAACTCGAACGGACTGCGCTGTCAGACGTGGATGGCGCTCCGCGCGGCGTAAATGAAAAAATTTCGAAACCGGTGGCGTTCGGGTCGTCATTCGTTCCATTGAAATGAATGCTCACGAAAATCGAATTGCGCGCAGCGTTGGCGATGTGTGCGCGCACTTCCAACGGCACAAAATAATCGCCTTCACGGGTCATGATCACGCGCAGTCCTTTCGACTGCAAAAGCGGGCGGAGCTTGCGCGCTACGTCCAGTGCGAAATCTTTTTCACATCCATAACGACTCACCTGCCCTTTGTCGTAGCCGCCATGTCCCGGATCCAGAACGATCGTTTGAACCTTGCCAATGTTTGCAACACGATGCGGCCGCAACAGCGGCTCGATGGTTTTGGCCACGTCAGTGCGCGAGACCAGATATTTTCCGTCCTGCTCAATTAATGGGAAGCACAACCAACTGCGCGCGCCGTTAATCATTGCCTCGCGGCTGCCGCTGACAAATTCGAGTGGATCCTTGACAGTCTCGAACCGGATTTTCTCGCCCGAGCCCGCAATGCCGGCAGGCAATCCGTAAAACCTCGAAACGTTATCAACGGTCAAGTAATCGTGACCGCTTACTTTAATGATTTCCCATTCACTGGCAGCAAATCCAGTTTGCGCGAAAGCGAAAGAAGCGCAGATAAACACCAGGGCTAACCAACGCTTCACCAGGAGGAGCATGCTTGCGGTATGCTATCGAAAATCGAACCTATCTCAAATAAGACGGCTGCAGTGATTCTCGCCTCTTCCCTTTGGACAAGGGGAGAGGAATAAGGTCAGGGGTCCGAACCTCAGGCGGACACCTATCTGAACAAACCCTCCCCCTCTCCCTTCCAAAGGGCGAGGCGACCCGACGCTCGAGCCGCCAATCTCATCTGTTGAATTATACGAACTCACAATTGACATGCTGATTTTTCGCGGTAAAAACCGGAAATGTTTTTGTCTGCTCGACGCTATCGCGGTGTCTGGATTGGATTAGTCCTGCTGGGCTTGATGCCGCTATCCGCAACCGCAGTTTCCCCTGCTCGAAAATTTCCAAAATGTTGCGTCTGGCGCGTGACCAATGCGAAAGCGCCATTTTACCTCGTCGGCTCAATTCATGCGCTCAGCAAAAAAGATTATCCACTTCCGTCGCCATACGACCGGGCACTGAAAGACAGCACGCGCTTCGTCTTCGAATTCGATCCGAAACGGGGCGCTGAATTCGAAAGGAAATTTGAAGCAGCGGCCAAATATCCCCCTGGACAGGATATCCGCTCGAAGATTGACCCAGCACTATTGGCTTGGCTGCGTCAAAACATCCTTACGCTCCAACCCGACCCTCGCCGCGGAGAGCGGGCGCCAGCTGCGGGGTTCGACAGCGAGCTTCGATATAAACCGTGGTGGATTGCGCAGCATCTTGCCGGCCCGGCTAGCTACAGCAAGAGTTCCGCCTCGCGCGGTCTCGACAATTACTTCGTGGATCACGCGAAGGTGGCGGGAAAAGAAATTGCGGGACTCGAATCGGTTGACGAACATGTGTCGGTTCTTGGTGGAATGTCAGATCGCGACGGCGAATTCATGCTGCGAGACGCGCTCACTCAGCCGAACGATGGAGCAAAGGAATTCAGCAGGATGTACAAGGCTTGGCGGCGCGGCGACACCGACGCGCTTTGGGCGGGCGACGCGCGATTGCGCAGAGATGCGCCGAGCATTGCGGCCCGTCTTGTGGATAACCGCAATGTTAAATGGGTTCCGCGGATCGAGGCCGAATTGAAGAGTGGTAAACCGACGGCAATTGTCGCAGGCGCGCTTCATTTCTCCGGACCGCACAGCGTCATTGCGCTATTGCAAAAACGCGGCTACCAGATCGAGCAACTGTAATAGTGGCACAGGCAATCCTGCCTGCGAGCGATTCAATGCGCAGGGGCGCCGCGGGAGTGGCAGACAGGATTGTCTGCCTCACGTGTGCGGCCTGCCTAATTTGGATTCGCCGCGGCACCGGTTCAACGGAACCACCCTTAAAAGGTCTAATTCGGATTAAACAACTCCGAGCCACTCACTCTATTTCCAAAACCATGAAGTCATTCACCGTCATTATTATTTCGATTATCGCCCCGTTTGCGTTGCACGCTGAGTCACAGCCGCAGATCGCCCAAAATCCGCCCATCGATCCGAAGAATATGGATACGTCCGTCAAGCCCGGTGACGATTTCTTCCGCTATGCCAATGGCGCGTGGATCAAGCGGACCGAGATCCCGCCGGAATATTCCCGATGGGGCGCTTTCAATGAGCTGATCGAGCGCAACAACGACGCGCTGCACACCATCGCCGAAAAGGCGTCGAACCCTCCAGTCGATCCGAAGCTCTCACCGGAGACACAGAAGGTCGGAGACTATTACGCCAGCGGAATGGACGAAAAGACGATCGAAGCGATGCGCACAAAGCCATTGCAAGACGAGTTCAACAGAATCGAGACGATCAAAGATCGACAAGATGTGCTCGCGGAGATCGCGCACCTGCACACGATCGGCATCAATGCGTTTTTCGATTTTGGCGCCGGCCAGGACGCGAAGGACAGTACCCGCGACATCGCACAAACGGTGCAAGGCGGGCTCGGCATGCCAGATCGCGATTACTACACGAAGCAGGATCCCGACATGAAAGAGACGCGCGCGAAGTACGTCGCACACGTGACGAAAATGCTGACGTTGTTAGGCGAGCCGGCAGACAAAGCGTCCGACGAAGCGAAAAAGATCCTCGCGCTGGAAACCAAACTGGCCGAAGCGTCGCGAACTCGCGTGCAGCTACGCGACCCGATAAAAAACTACAATAAAATGGGCACACGCCAGTTGCAGGGCCTGACACCAGACTGGAACTGGAGTGATTACTTCAATAAGATCAACCTCGTCGACCCGGGCGAAGTCAACGTGCATCAGCCGGAATTTTTCAAAGCCGCCAACGACGTGTTTAAATCGGCATCGCTCGACGATTGGAAGGCGTACCTGCGCTGGCACTTGGTCGATTCGACCGCGCCGTATCTTTCGAAGGATTTCGTCGACGAAGATTTCGACTTCAAAGAGCGTGTGCTGCGCGGGACACAGCAGATCAAGCCACGTTGGAAACGGGTGGTCCTGTCCGAGGATGGCGAGATCGGTGAAGCGCTTGGCAAATTGTACGTCGGTTTTTATTTCCCACCCGAAGCAAAGGCGCGCGCGCTGGAGCTCGTCAATAATTTGAAGGAGGCGCTCGCGGACCGAATCAAGACGCTCGAGTGGATGGACGAGGCAACAAAGCAGGAGGCACTGAAAAAACTGGCCGCATTCACAGTGAAGATCGGTTATCCCGACAAGTGGCTGGACTATTCATTGCTGCAGATCGACCGCGGGCCATTTGTGTTGAACACACTGCGGGCCGAAAAATTCGAAGCCGACCGTGACGTCAATAAGATTGGCAAGCCAGTCGATCGAACGGACTGGGGAATGACGCCGCCGACAGTCAACGCCTACTACAACTCGAATATGAACGAGATTGTGTTCCCGGCCGGCATTTTGCAGCCGCCATTCTTTTATCCCGATGCCGATGATGCGGTGAACTACGGCGCGATTGGCGCCGTGATCGGCCATGAAATGACGCACGGCTTCGATGATCAGGGACGGCAGTTCGATGCGAGAGGAAACTTACGCGACTGGTGGTCGCAGAAATCCGCGCAGGAATTCAAAAAGCGCTCGGGGGCGATCGTGCAGCAATACAATGAATACGAGGCGCTGCCGGGTTTGCACGTCAACGGCGAACTCACACAGGGCGAAAACATCGCTGATATCGGCGGAGTCAAACTCGCCTACGCCGCGTTGCAAAAGGCGCTCGACAAACATCCGGAGGAGCGCAATAAAAAGATCGACGGGTTCACGCCGGAACAAAGATTTTTCCTGTCGTTTGCGGCGATCTGGCGCTCAAAGATTCGCGACGAAGATCAAAAGCTGCGAGTCAAAACAGATCCACATTCGCCGGCGCAATTTCGAGTAAACGGCCCGCTGTCAGATCTGGCAGAATTTCAGAAAGCGTTCAACATTCCTGACGGCTCACCGATGGTTCGGCCTGCCGATAAAAGGGTGAATATCTGGTAAGCTCTCATTAACACCGTGCTTCAGTGCGGTGCCACCAGTGCTCGTCGCATAGCAAACCGTTTAAACGGTTTTACGTCGTTCTCGCTCGCAGAACACCGGGCTGAAGCCACGGTCTTAATGAAACTTACGAACTAGGTTATTCTCTCGCGATCTTTCCGCCCCAACTCAAAATTTTCGCCTTCGCGCCGGCTGCTTCCGCTTCCTTAATGTTGCCGGCGCGATTGTAGAACAAAGACAAACTCGTCCAACCGATCTGGTCGTTCGGTTTCAATTCGACGGCTTTTTTGCCGGCTTCAATTGCTTCATTGAAGCGACCGAGTTTCATCAGCGCCATGCCCAGCGCGTGCCAGCCGTCGAAAAAGTCGGGGGCGATCTCAACACAGCGCTCGTACTTTGCCACCGCGCTCTCCAAATCGCCGACGGCGAGGTCCCCACTCGCGTCATCGAAGATTTGATCAACCGTTTCCACCCAGTCTCCAAAAGAACAAACCACTAATGAACACGAATCAACACGAATCGGGGACCGCGAGCATTCTGCTCGCCGCTCGCGGCATTCTGTCGCGAACCTTCCACAGCAACAAGTCCACGTTCGGCGCGGCGCGAGCCGTCCAGCAACATGCTGGACCGTGCGGGCAAAATGCCCGCGCTCCCCACATGATCAACTCGTGTTAGTTTCGTGGTTATCCTTTGCTAGATTGCAGGCCAGCGGCTTGTTGCCGTTCGTGCAGCCATTCGTAAAGAACGATGCGCTGCTTGTTATCGAGAAGTGTTTTCTCAAACGCTGCCTTCTTCTCGGCAGCATTTGCATCTGCAGATGGCTCACGCTTTTCCAAAACAACAATGAACCCGTTCTCACCCGACGGAGAAAAATCGCTGATCTCGCCGGCGTTCAGAAATGCCACGGCATCTTTGATCGCGGGAAGATCAGGCGGTTCGTCCTTCTTCGGTTCCTTGCCTTCAGCTTTTGTTTTCTCCTCATCGATCAGCGAAAACGGCGGGATCTTCTCAGGTTTTGCAGCTGTCTTTTGAATTGCGGCCCCCAGCGGCTGTCCAGATTTCGTTGCCTCGCGAAGCTGATTCACAGCCTCCGCGCCTTTGGTTGACATTAACTCACGAGATCGTGACTTCTTGAGCGCATCCACAATTTTCGGCTTCGCTTCTTCGAGTGTGAGAGGACGCGCCTCGGTAACTCCGGTGAGATGCAAGAGATAAAATCCGTCCGCCACCTGGACCGGATCGCTGTTCGGCTCCTGCACCGACAATTTAAAGGCTGCGGCGCTAAGCTGCGGATCGGTTTTCAACTGCGGATCTGGTGCCGCTGCGGTAAATTCGCCGGTCTCCTGCACCGGCAACTGAAATTTCTCAGCTGCCTGCTTGAAGTCCGCGCCTTTGTCTAACAGCGCTTGCGTAAATTCGGTTGCGCCATCGGAGAGCTTTTGCAAAACATCGATCCGTTCCTTACCCGTCAACTTCTTTTGCTCCTCAGTCAGTCCCAGCTGGACAAACTGCACCTTGCGTTTTTCGTCGGTTTTTAGCTCGGCCTTGTGCGCGTCATAATACTTCTGCACATCTTCGTCGCTGACAGTGATGCCATTATTGAAATCAGCCGACTGAAATCGAATGACGGTCACATAGAATTTGTCGTAGCCGCGCTGAAAGTTTTCGTCGAGCTCGCCTTTGGAAACTGTGATGCCTGCCGCAAGGAGTCTTTTGATTTCGTTCAGGGAAAGCTCATCGCGCACCAGTTGCTCGATATGCTCTTCGCCGAACCCCATCGGCCCGAGGGCAAGCCGCACAAAATCGCTGAACTTGTTCATGTCGAAACCTGTTTCACTGCGCACGACATCGGCAAGCTCAGACGGGCTTGGACGAAGCCCCAGCCGCTGGGCCTCGTGTCGCAAGACAATTAGATTAATAGCGAACGTTCCATAACCCGCATTGCCTGGTTGTCTGAGCGACAGTGTTTCCCAAAAATCGGACATTCCGAGAGCTTGGGCGAGGCCGCCAAGACGGGCATTTCCATCAATTTCGAGTTGGGTCAGCTTGCGGCCATAAATCTGACCAACGTCGCCTCGCCCCATCGCGCCATAATCCGGCCGCTGCACAAAATAAAAGACGAACGGAATCGCCAGAATCGCGATCACGATCATCAGCCAGTCTTTGTGCCTGCGCAGTAACTTCATCATAGCGGAACAAATTGTAGAGGAGGCTGTCCTTAGCCGCAAATGCGAGTGACGCTCACAGTGAGATATGGGAAGTGACAGTTGAGATTGCAGCTGATCGACTTCTCGCTATTCACTAATCACTTCTCACGATTCAGCTCTCTGGCTGTTTCTCGGATGATCTCCCATGCCTTGCGCAGATGCTCTTCCGTTGTGAGCACGTTCCCGAGACCGATGCGCATCACGGTTTGGCCGCGCAATTTCGTTTGGGTCAGATAAGCGCGCCCGGAAGCATTGATTCGTTCGACGATGTCGCTGTTCAATCTGTCGAACCTCTCCGCTGTAGCCGGGGTCGACGACCCCGGCCCGGCATCACCGATGCCGGCTACAGGTCCAACAAACCGAAAACAAACCACGCCCATGCTGACTGGCGCAGCTAGCTCGAAGCGATCGTCGCTCTTGATCCAGTTGGCGAGCAGGTTCGCCAGACGGATTTGTTCACGCAATCGCGAAACTACGCCTTCACGGCCTAACGAGCGCCAAATCACCCATGCTTTGAGAGCGCGGAATCTGCGGCCGAGTTGGATGCCGTAATCCATGTAGTTTTTCTCTCCTTCTATGGTGTCGCCGCGCAGAACTTCGGGCACGAGAGTGAACACGCGGCGCAAGCGCTCGACGTCGCGCACGTAAAGCACGCTAAAATCGAGCGGCACAAAAAGCGTCTTATGCGGATTGATCACGATGGAGTCAGCCATCTCCCAGCCTTTGCTTACCCATTTGTATTCCGGCAACAAGACAAACGCGCCGCCATAAGCGCCGTCGATGTGCAGCCACATTCGTTGTTCCTGGCAAATCTTCGCGATCTCAGGAATGGAATCGACGCTTGCGCTCGAAGTCGTACCGACGGTGGCTATGACGGCAAGCGGTTTGAAATTGTGACGAACGTCACGCGCAATCATTTCGCGCAGTTGGTTCACATCAATGCGAAAGTGCGCATCGGTTTCGACACGGCGCACATTTTCCTCGCCGATCCCGAGTGTAATTGCCGCTTTTTCGGCCGCGCTGTGCGCTTCATCGGATGTGTAAATCCGAAAACGCGGCAGCTCGCGATTGATCAGACCAAGTTTTCTCGTGGATGGCGCGGCCTCTTCGCGCGCGGCCGCCAGCGCGTGCATGATTCCCACTGACGCCGTGTCGTAAACCACTCCGCCAAACTCGTCCGGCAACCCCAGCCATTGCCGCAACCAATCGATAACGACTGTTTCGAGCTCGGTCGCAGCCGGACATGTGCGCCAAGTCATCGCGTTTACGTTGAGCGGCGCGCTGATGATTTCGCCAAGGATTCCCGGCGCGGTGCTAGTCCAGCCGAAATACCCGAGGAACATCGGATGACTCCAGTGCACCATGCCTGGAACGATCAACCGGTCGACGTCTGCCAGAATTTTCTCGAACGACTCGCCTTCTTCGGGCGGTTGCTTGGGGAGTTGCGCACGAATTGCGCCCGGCTTGTCGTCAGGCGCAACGCGCAACGACTCGATATTTTCACGGAAATCTGCAACCCAATCCGCAAGCTCGTGCAACTGCCTGCGAAATTCCGGCGGTGGAGTATCACCGAGCGGCTGTGGGTTTTTCATCGTCTTTGTAGCCGCCGCCCTGTGGGCGGCGCCGACCTGGACATGATTAACATATCAGTGCCACGCTTCCCACAGGGAAGCGGCTACAGCTAAAAAGCAAAACCAAAACTGAAATGAAACGCACCGAAGTCTTCGAATTGCTGCGGATCGGGATTGACGCCGTAATCGAGGCGAATTGGGCCAACCGGCAGCTTGTAGCGCAAGCCTGCACCGATGGCGTAGCGCATATCGCTTAGCCCAATGTCCTCTGAGCTCGGTAAAAGATTGCCCGCATCGGTGAATATCGCGCCCTGTAATTCTCCAAAAATCGGGAAGGTATATTCGACATTAAAGATCGTATAAAATTCTCCACCAACAGGATGACCGTGATTATCATGTGGACCAAGATCGCGTTCGCCGAAACTGCGCACGGTTGTGGCGCCGCCATTAAAAAAACGTTCGTCGATAGGGATCTCAGTCGCTTCGTCGGAACCGCTGTTTGTGAGCGAATGAATGATGCCGACACGCGCGCCGAACGCAATTGAGGACTGGCGCAACCAACGCTGAAACGGCGTGCCGTTCGGTTCATCTACTACTACCCCGGGGGTGAGCGGCTTGGGCCCAAATGGGAGATAGTAACCAACGCGCATTGTGCCACGGATAAATTCGATGTCGCTGCCGAGTGCGCTCGATGCCACATCCAAGGTATTACCAATGAGAAACCCACGCGGATTCACATACGGACTCTCGCGCAAATCAAGTGTGTTGGTGAGTCCAATGGTGTCGACTTCATAGTCTTTTGGGCCAAGCAGGAAACTCGGCCTGATCTCTGAGTCGGTGATCTTCACATGACGGGCCGAAAATGTCAGTGAGGCCTCGTCGTATTTCGTAATTTTGCGACTCAGCTCAAACCTTCCGCCCAGTTCAAACTTTGTGTATCCGTCGTAATCAAAAGTCAGGGCGAATACTCGCGCTGTGAAAACAAAATCTGTGTCGAGAAAGAACGGGTCCTGGTAAAGAAGTTCGCCCTTGTAGCTGCGCTGCGAGATCTCGATCGTTGCGGAACCCGCACGGCCGGTGCCAAACAGATCCCGATCGCCAGCCTGAACGCCGGCAAGTGCGCCCTCGTAAGTATCGAATCCGACCCAAAAACCAAATTCCTTGCTCTTGGCTTCCTCGGCTGAAATGTCGAGTCGCAAAAGATTCCCATCGACCGGCACCGGCTTGATTTGCAGCAAATTGAAGAGACCGGTCTTCATCAGCGTGCGAAATCGCTCATCGAGAACATCGGGGCTGTAGGTCTTTCCGTTTAACCTGGTAAAGCGTTTCGTCACAAAACTCGGATGCAACCGCTGCAATCCATTCACGGTCACGCCATCAAAGTGATAAACCGGTCCCGGAGAAACCACGACTTGAACCGGCACGCGACCATTCGCCGCCTCTTCAGGCGCGCCAGTGGCTTCTACTTTCACGTCGTAATACCCGCGCGCTTTGTAATATGCCTGGAGGCGCCGTGGAATATCCTCTACGCGCAAGTCAGTGTAAGGCTTCTGCAGCAGATCAACGATCTGTCCCCGAAGCGCCTCCGCACCATAAACAGTTTGTCCGGTGAATGCGATGTGACCGAAAGAATATTGGCGCCCTTCGTGAATCGGAACGACAACGTCGACCTCCGGGCTTTGTCCCTCGAATTTGTAACGCGGCGGATCGACTACCACATCCATAAATCCTTCGGCGACATAAAAGCGCTGTACCAGCTTCGCTCCTTCGTCTATATCAGCGGCCACGAAGGGTAATCTTTTCTCCAGGCGCGAGTAGCGCTCGCGCGTCGGCCCGACCAGGTATTCGAAGAGTTTGTCCGCAGGCTCTCGCGTATTTCCGTCAAACACAACCTTACTCAGCATGAATCGTGGACCTTCGGTTATGTCCAAACGCAGCCGGCTCCCTGATTCGATGACGTAACGCACGTTCACCTTCGCGTAGCCGTGTTTTCGGTAAAAGACTTCCAGGAAAAACGCGAGATCGTCCGCTCGAGCTGGGGTTAATCCAAAATCTTCGACCGTGTTGATCTCTTCTTTCAACGCCAAGCGTAACTGTTTCTCGTCGAAAGCCTGTTGGCCGCGAAATTCGATAATGCTGGCCTGCTTCGCGCGTTTCTCCTGCGCTTTTACGACCGCGCGTTTCTCTCTCTGTTGCTCCTCCGGTCGAACCACATCAACCGCGGTCTGCGCTGTGACTTCAAATGCCAGGGCCACGCTTCCAACAAAGAAAAGGACCCTGAATCGCATCTTAGGACCTATCGAAAACGAATCAGATATTTTACTTTCCCTCGGAAATCGCCATGAACACCGACATCACCAGTAAGTACAATATTGTCATTCACCTTGAATCGCACGGTTGCTTGCTGTTGACCGGTTCGCGGATCAACCGTTCCCAAGTCCAGATCCAACTTGTTAAACACCGTGTTGCTCTCGGTTGGCTCGCCTTTTTTGACGATTTTGCGGTAAAGCTGTTGCACCAGTAACATGGCCGCCCGGCCAGCCAAAACGTTGCCAGTTGAAAGCTCCCGTCTCGTCGCGCCGGTCGCGATCAATGAAATGATTTCCTCCTGGGCGAGCGGCGGTTCACTCGTGAAAATCGCCTCTGGCGAGAGCAAAGTTCCGTACACGTAAACGCGCACCGTATAATCGCGGATGACCGATCTGCCTTGCAGATCAATCCGGGGATTCATCGGATCGTCCGGAGTAAAAGTGAGGAAGCCGCGCGTGACGTTAAGCCGGCTGAAAGGCAACGTGGCTTCGACATCTTCCATCTGTACTACGCCTTGCAGCGCAGGACGAAGCCCTGTCCCTGTCAATTTCAGGTCAGTGGTCGCTTCGCCGGTCGCCAGATTTCCGCGAATCAGCACAGGATCTTTGGTTTTAATTGCCACATCAAATTTCCAGTCACGGAGCGGCGGGGACGGCAGCGAAAAAAATTCAGGACGTTGCGCCGGTGCTTGCGGTGCGGGTCTGCCCGGCAGGCCAATGGGTATCAGATCAATGTTTTTCAGGAACTTGCTGTCTGTCAGTGCCACGTTGCCGCTAACTGTCGCGGCCGCGAACGGCCCAGTTATGCCAACGTCCGCGTCCGCGCGCACGGTGAGTGTATCGTTTCGCGCAAGTAGCACGCTCTGAGCTCTGAATCGTAAATCGAGAGTCGGTGCAATCAGTTTGGGAAACGTGACCCGGCCGCTCATTGTGAACGGTCCACCTGCGACATCGCCTCCGAACCGATCGAGCGTGACCGTGTCGTCCCTGAAAGTTATCCGCGCACTAAAACCCGTTACTGCGGGCATGGTGACGTTGGTAAAACGCGCGACATTCACTGTCATATCCCCTGCCCCGCTTAACACCGGGTGACCAATCGTACCGGCCACATCAACATCCAGTCCAAGCTCGCCATCCAATTGCGCAAGCTCCGGAACAAATTGCCTGATAAAATTCACGGACGTGCGAGGAACATGAGCTCTCGCAGTGATCGGTGTGTCGTCCGGCAACTTCCGGGCACGCGCAATTTTCGGAATATCCAAAGGCATGCTTCCATTTAATTCTGCTGGCTGAATCCGTGCCTGTTGCAGTTTTCCAGAAAACGTTAGGCGATCCTGCCGGGCTTGCGCGCTCAGCTCAAAAGTCGCCGGCTCCATTCTCGGCCAGTATTCATTTCGTATGTCGCGCACCTGCATGTCGAGGCGCGCGTTGAGATCGGCGACTGTTCCATCGGCGTCGAGCCTGGCGTTCACAAAGCCGGAGGTCATCGCTTTGATCCCGAGATCGTCGAATAATCTTTTCAGATCGAGGTCCTGAGATTGAAACGTCGCAGACACTTTCCCAGAGGATGGAATAACCGGCGCGTTAGTCCCAAGATTCTTCCAGACAAACGGAATCAAGACATAACCGTATGCGAATCTCGTCTGATTCTGTGGTAGGGCGCGCTCTCCGAGCGCGCCGCGGCCGGCCTGGCGCCGTGGCGTTGTCCCTACCTGGTTAAGCTCAATCTTGTCGATTTCAAGCGTGTCGCCTTTCGTACGAGCGATAGCTTGAAAATCCATGTTGCCGGTAGCGAAAAAGATAATGGGCACATCAAGACCATCCGGCGTATAGGACGCATCAACGTTTGCCTGCAAGGATTGCAAGTTTCCATAGCGTCCCTTCTGCAATACCAAATTCAGTTTGCCAGAGTTTTTCCAACGAGCGACCGCTTGGGCAGCCGTCGATTTCGAAGTTGACGGCTGGGAAGCCGTCGCTCCTTGCCCTTCGCCTGCCCAGTCCAGTTTGACTGCGCCCGCCAGCGCATTCTGATTGCCGGACGCGCGAAGCAGCGGCTGAAGTGTGGCTAGGTTTGCCACGTTTGCGGAAACCTTGCCGTTGTAATGATAAGGTCGCCGCAAGTTCAGCGTCCCGGTCGCATTAACAAAATCGGTGTCGTTCAAAGTCGCGCTGAAATCGTTAAGATAGATCACGTTATTCGAAATCGAACACTGCGTGCTCAGTTGGCGGAAAACCAAATCCCGCATTCTGAGATTTGTGCCAGCGACCCACATTTGGCCACTTGCAGTTTCTTGTTTCCATTGAATCTGTGCCGCCAGTTGCAACGGGCCATTCAATCTATTTGGAGACTCAGCAATCCAGAAGTCGCCTGCCTCAGGCGCATTTAGAGCGATGTCTACCTGCGCGGGCTGCGAAGCAAATTTGCCGACCTCTGCCGGAAGCAGATAACGGCCATGAACATTCAGTTCGTTTTGGTTTCGACGCAGATTGAATCGGTCGAGGCCGACAACGTCATCGCTGCTGTTGAGCGATCCTTCTGCTGAATCGAAGATGCAATCCCGATAATGAATGCCCGTTGAGTTGAACTCCATTGCCGTCCGAATGTCCGCGAACCATGGCTTTTTATTCTCGCCGCGCGCCACACGCTTGGACACGCGGGCCGTAGCGTTGAGCTTCTCAACTATTCCGTCCGTAAACCCGACCGCGTCGCCGGTCACGCCGAGGTTTGCCTGCACGTTCTCATCCGCAATATCGAGCCTGCCGGTGAACTGAGCCGAGCCGGTCAACGCCACAGGGAGTCCTGCCGTCAATCGTTCGAGGTCAGGTGCTGTGCCCGAAATATCCAGACTTGTTGATGTACGGCCGAAATCCGCGAATGTGGAAGGCAATTCCATCGAGCCGCGAAAATGAAACTTGTTCACGTCGCGGAGGATGTCGGCCGATCGCAAAATTCCCCTGCCCTGTTCTGCCGCGATTTCTATCACGGCACGATCGAAATTAATTTCCGGCTCGCCCGCCGTAGCCTCGGCGAAGGCGGGCCGATGCACGTCGCTCAGCTGCAGCGACAGTGTGCCGTTCCATGTCCGGGGCGCATCGATGGTGCCTGAGCCTTCGAGAGCAAAGCGATCAATTTCGCCCGAGAGATAGTTCTCCGGAAAAATGACGAATTTGTTCAGGGCTTCCGCCGCAACTTTATCGGCAGCCAAATGTACCTTCGTGTCGAGCGAAGACTTTGTTTCAGTTAGCTCGGTAGACGCCGATATTTGGCCGCCGCCGACTGTGCATTTTAGAACGATCGAAAGTGCATTCGCGTCGATTTGCGATGCGTTAACGTTCAGAAGATGAAGCTGCTCCTGGTCGCTCAAATTCAGGTCGCGCAGAATTAAATTCTTGTTCGTATACGAGGTTTGGCCGGAGCTCCTCGACCAAGTGTCGCCCGAGGGAAGCTGAAGTGTTTCGATCCTCAGCTCGCCCGGACTGCGCGGATTTAGATCAAGGTCCGCATGTCCGACGACAAAATCGTACGGCTGATTTCTAACGATGAAGGTCAAGTCTGTTGCGCGGAGTCGTTCCGGAAAGAACCTCGGCAATTTTAATTGCGGGTGGAGTGGGCGCGGTCTCAGCGGCGCTTTTGAAGGATTTAAGACAATGCTAGCGGAGCGTGCTTCAACATCATTGAACAATCGCGGAAGACCATGTCGCGCAAACCCGAAGAATAAACTGTAATCAAGGTAGAGATAATCGATATCAATCGATTCGATTCGCGAAGGGCCAACCGCGAACGCGTGAAGATTGCGGATTGTAACGCTGCCGAACGGATTCCCTTCAACGCGAAAGTCAGCCTTTAGATTTTCTTTCGCAGCATAACGCAGCGCAATCTTTCGGCCGATTCCGAGCAAAATTGGCCGATGAAAAATGACCAGGAGCGCTGCGCATATAGCCAGACCGGCCATCACGCGACGCCAGAACCGCCCATGACGCCGCGGCTCTGCATGATCGTCTTCGGCCACAGGGCGAGTCTATTGCCCCTGTGCCCCGGAGCAAAGAGCAAATGGAAACACTTGCGGGTTCGCTGGTCTGGCTGTCTCAAAAAACCTTCGCGAGACGCGACGAATTCATTTCGCCTATACCAGCGCGGATCAGCAAGGATTAGGATTGCAAATCAGGAAAGCGGGGGTCCAGAAGTTCCGGTGACGTCCTAGGGAAACGCCCGCGGCAAGCGGATGATTTTTTCAAACAGAAGGCACGTAGGGCGCGCCACAGCCTGCCCTGAGCGGAGTCGAATGGGTGCGCGACGCCATCAAATGCGACGTGAACCGGCGTGCCCCGATCCATCGGGACCTGCCCTGCCTGAATGCTGCGAGACACGAATTTCACTAATGCACACGAATTTGGATACAAATTCCCAAGCCGATTCGTGACGATTCGTGGAATTCGTGTCTCTTTCAGACCGCATAAATGCCGAACCGAACTCAGCGGCCGTGGGCATCTGCAACGTGATGCCGGAGAAAACGAAAATTGTCCGTGCTCACGCTCTGGATGCCAATGGCACGCAGGCAATTTCACTAAAGATCGCAAAGTCCCCACCGTTCAAAGTCAGCAGCGAAGTCACGCCGGCTACACAATAAGTTGCGGCCAGCAATGTATCGAGCACACGTTTCCGGCCGATTTTATGACGACGCATCCACTCGTGAAAACGAGCAACCGCTACGCTGGTTGGAAATACTTGGTCTGTTTCCGCCGCGTTCCACCAGCGTTCCGATTTATCCAGAGCGGTCTCCATTGGAAACGGCTGTTGAAACCGCCGCGTATCCGTCACCACGTGCACGAATTCAGCGAGCACCTGCGGCGCAAGCGCCACACGATCGCCCCGCGCTAACAAATCATTAAGTACATGCAAGGCTTCGGCATGACTGTCATGCTCGAGAATTTCCACAGCCACGAGGAAAGTCGTATCCGCGCCAATGCGTCACGCCTGCTCCTCTCGCATCTCGTCGTACCACTGGTCGCGTGTCCCCAGTGGCTGAAGAATCCTGCCCACGCTCACCGGCTCGATATCGCGCAGGCTGGGTTTGCGTCCGCGCTCCTTCTCGCGTCGCGCCTTGCGGATGAATTGCTCCAACTTCGCTAACTCCTCCGCGGAAAGCTGCGGGACCGCCTTTTCGATTTCAGCGATCGTGCTCATGTTGGCAGGCTAAAATAGGGTGCCACGCTGCGCAATGCAATTGCGCCGGCACAGGTGGCGCGCGCAAGAAATCATCGGTGCCCGACAGAGCCCGCAAAGCCAGACGTGATAGCGCTTGGCTCCCAGTCGGCACGCTACAACGCGACAAGGTTTGGAGTTGCGTCTTTAGGCGGCTCAGGGCCGAACGCCGCAGCGGACCGCATAAATGCGGAACTGCGTATAAGGCGCGCAGTGCTCGCGTAGAAGCTTCCTTTTTACGCGGCGGAACTCCGAACGGCGACTGCGAAGCAATGATGTGGCCCACGAAAGACGCGAATGACGCGAATGAAAACTCACCAAGTTCGATTCGGCGCGCCCGGCGGTCGCGCCCTACCGAATGTACGTATTGGTAGGGCGGGCAGTCCTCTGCCCGCCGCTTGATTTGCGATTTATCCCCCCGCAACCGGGAGTTAGCAGGCCTTTGTTGTGACTTTCGAGCGTCGCTGCGTCGTTGACCATTCGGTAGCCATTGGTTGTATTCGGCCTGACGCGGTATGGCAGCTTGCCGGTGTAAAGAAAAAAGCACGGCGTCTGCGTCAGCGATCGTGCTGGTCACAGGCGATGCTCAATTTATCAGCGATGAGTTGATCGGCCAGAATCAGACTGGCATTGGGTCCGGTGCCAATGGGGCGTCCGGGCTCTACAAAGAAGACACAGGTGAGCGTCGCTTTATCCCCAGGGAAATCGCGTGGCAAAAGGTCGCAAAGGTTGTTTAAGGACGCGCCTATTCGCGATGCAATTGAGCTCATCATTTGCACGCCTGCGCCTCTGGCGTGACGCTTCCGCGATCGCGAACCAATGAATCCCGATAAGCTTTTCGATTATCTCGAAGGCAGATTGTCGCCAGCAGAGCGCGATGCTTTGGAAGAGCGATTGATTTCAGACAAGCAATTGCAGCGCGAGTTGGCGGTGGCGCGGCGAATTCACGCGGGAATGCACGGCGATTCTCGCGAAGTGTTGCTGCCTGCCGAGCCCGATGTTCCTGCACAAGGCCGCAAAATGGCGCTTCGCGTAGGCGTGGCGTTCATTATTCTCATGGCTGTCAATGTGGGATTCGGTCTGTGGTTGATCGTCAGGCACGAAACGAAGAATCCGAATCGGGCGCTGCTTGAAAACCAGATGCGGGAACAGATCGCGAAGTCGCTGGAGCATGCCGCGGCGACCCTCACACCAGCTCCGCTAGGCGTAAGCGAAATCAAAGTTTCAGTTGCCGCCGGCAAACTGGGCACCGTCGCAAACGAAGTAGTCACTATCGCTTCTCGACTCAGCGGATCTGCGACAAAGGGTCTTCAAGACCGCGATCGGCTTAGTGTGCTTGTCGATGTTCCGGCGAACCGTGAACAAGAATTTCGCGCTGCAATTGCGTCCATCGGGAAGGAAGGGCCGGGGTCATCCGCCTTCGCCAAGGCTACGGCGGACAAGCCGATCCCGGCTACAGCAGAGAAGAAGAGCTTTGTCGTGCAAATCGTCGAGAGACCCGCAGAATAGACTGCGCCCCAAAGCGTTCATGCTCGCCTCTCCCGTTTTCTGAAGGGGAGAGGATTGAGGTGAGGGGTTTTCGACATAGGGTAAGCACGCAACGAACCCTCACCCTGCCCTCTCCCTTGAAAAGGGAGAGGCGACAAATGTTTGTAAGCCGTGCTTTCCCGATTGATCGCCAAAATACGATCGCAGCAGATTGTGCGATGATCGCGGTCACGTTTGCTTTGCCGGCAGAGAGCTCGGAATTCTTGCGCCGGCTTAGGAATAGATCTCACGTTGATCGAAATGGCATCGGGATAGTCCGCGGCTACATCGACGATCGCCGGATTGAAGTGCTTCATACCGGCGTCGGGGAAAAGGTTTGCCGTGAGCGGCTCAGCAAATTTCTCCACGATAAGCAATTCGACCTTTTGATCAGCACTGGCTTTGCAGGCGCGCTCGGCGATGAACTGCAAGTCGGCGATCTCTTGCTGGCCAGAAATTTTTCTACGATTGGATTGAACGAGAGGAGCACATCCTTTCCAAGCTTACCAATTCGTACGGCCGATCTGTTAACAGCGCCAACGTTGATCGATTCCAGTGACGAGCGAAGTGAGATTGCGCGTACATCGGGCGCGGCTGCGGTGGACATGGAGACGGAATTCATTGCGCGCGTGTGCGCTGCGCATGGAATTCCGCTGCTCTCGCTGCGCGTCATTACCGATACGCCGCGCGAGCCATTCCCTGCTCCGGCGCACGTTCTGTTCGACATCGCCAAACAAAGAACCCATCTCCCGAAGCTGGCGACATTCTTTCTTGCGCATCCGAATCGCATTCCGCGTCTCGCACAGTTCTCAAGGAGGATTGCGAATGCGCGAAAAATTCTGGCGACGGCGCTTGTCGACATCGTGCCCAGAATTGGGAAATAGCCGCCCGCCAGCAAAGATCTCATTAACACCGGGCTTTAGACCGGTGGAAACGCATGTCCCACGTAGCAGCCGTTTCAACGGCTTTCCTCTCTGAGAGCGAAGTTACAGGCACAGCGGTAAGATTTACTCCGATCGTAAGCCGTTAAAACGGCTGGTGTCATCTCTGGCACGATCACCGGCCTGAAGGCCGATGTTAGTGAAAACACGGAATCCGGAGGCGGGTGTCACTGCGCCGGTTCGATGTGCACCAACACATCCGCGACGCGCGGGTTGCTTTGCTGGATTGCGGCTTTTACACGGTGCGCAATCTCGTGGCCTTCGTGCACGGAAATGTTGCCGTCCACGCGCGCGTGGAGATCGACGTAGAAATCCAGCCCCATTTTTCGGGCCCGACATTTCTCAACCTCGACAACACCCCGAACTGAGCTGGCAGCCTGGCAAATGGACTTTACGAATTTTGCGCGCGGAGCGGTGTCCATGATTTCGTAAAACGCAGGACGCAAAAGCCTGATGCCATTTGCCGCGATGACGGCGCAAGCGAAAAGTGCTGCCCAATCGTCCGCACTTTGCCAGCGCTTGCCGCCAATCAACGCTAAAGAAATGCCAATGAATGCAGCGGCGGACGTGAGCGCGTCGCTGCGGTGATGCCATGCATCGGTTTGGACGGCGGTGCTCTCCACGTCGCGGCCGATTCGGTTGACGTAACGGAACAAAAATTCCTTTACCACGATTACCACTATCAATATCCCGAGCGTGTAAGGAGCCGGACCATGGTGCGGCAGAAAAATTTCGCGCACACTTTGAATTGCAAGACCAACTGCGGCGACCAATACCCCAATTGCAACAATGACAGCCGCGATCGGCTCGGCTTTGCCGTGACCGTAGGGATGAGTTGCGTCAGGCGGGCGCGAAGCAACCTTCAGTCCTCCCCAGATGACAAACGAGCCGCCAACGTCGAGCGCAGACTCGATGCCGTCAGCAATCAGGACATAGGCGTGGCCGAAGAACCCGCCGAGAATCTTTGCCATCGCGAAAATTAAGTTGACGATCATTCCGAAGAGGGCGACGCGCGCGCCAATTTGCCAGGGGGATCGACTCGTCCCGGCCCGCGTTGAGCGAGTTTGCAGACTGCCTTGGGAAGCGTGAGGATGCTGGGACGGCGCCATCGATGAGCAAAAATATACTCGCAGCAGTTTACGAAAGACACGGAAATCCGGCAGACGTGTTACGTGTCGAATCGCGGCCATGGCCGACGCCAGCCGCAGGCGAAGCCATTGTGAAAATGGAGGCGGCGCCGATCAACCCGGCTGACTTAAATCAGATCGAGGGGAAATATCCGATTCGAGCAGAGCTCCCGGCAACGCCCGGGTTCGAAGGCGCGGGAGTAGTCGTAGATGTCGGCGCGAACGTCACGAACGTAACCGCAGGAGAGCTGGTAATTTTGCCGCACAACGTCGGGACGTGGCGCGAAGCCGTGGCAGTGAAAGCTGAAGAACTCGTTGTTGTTCCCGCCGGGATCGAACCCGTGCATGCGGCGATGTTAAAAATCAATCCAATGACAGCATGGCGCTTGCTGCACGATTACGTCGTTTTAAAAAAAGGAGATTGGCTGATCCAAAACGCGGCGAATTCAGCCGCCGGTCGCGCGGTGATCCAGATCGCGCACGAGTTGGGGTACAAAACGGTGAACGTCGTTCGACGCGCAGAATTAATTGACGAATTGCGCGCAGAGGGGAGCGACGCCGTTCTTGTAGATGGAGAAAATCTTCGCGACCAAGTGAAAGCTGAGACGAGCGGAGCGCCGATTCGTTTGGGACTAAATGCCGTCGGCGGAGATAGCGCGCTGCGTCTTGCAAATTGCCTCGCGCCTGGTTCAACGCTGGTCACCTACGGCGCGATGAGCTTGCAGCCGCTAAAAATTCCAAATGGTTTGCTGATTTTCAAAGACCTCCAGTTCCGGGGCATCTGGATCAATAAATGGTACGATAACGCGACAAAGCAGGAACGGATGGAAGCCTTTCGGGAGCTGTTCGAAATGGCAAAGCGCGGCCTGTTAAAAACAAAAGTCGAAAAAGCTTATCCGCTGAGCGAGGCGAAAGCGGCCGTAACCCATGCCGGGCAAGGGAAACGCAGCGGGAAAATTATTTTCGAGTTCGAGTGAACTCGCAAACCCAACGAGCGGCGGCTTTCCAGCCGCCGAGTGCGTTTGCGAATTTGCGAGATAAGCACAAGTGTAAGCCGCAGATGTTTCCATATTGCCGTCGCATATTTTGTCTCATCGGCTTGGCTTTTAGTCTTGTCGGGTTACGCGACGCAAAAGGCGCAACTGTTCCCGAGCCGGGCGATTTGCGCGCCGCGGGGAAAGTGGAGTTTCCGGTATCGTGCGCGCCTGCCGCGCAATCTGAATTCGCTCGTGGCGTGGCGTTGCTGCACTCGTTCTTTTACGAAGAGGCACGACGCGTTTTCACGTCGGTTGCCGAACGCGACCCAAACTGCGCGATGGCTCAGTGGGGAATCGCCATGACCTGGTGGCATCCGATTTGGACGCCACCGACTCCCGATGAAATGAACGCGGGCAAAGCGGCCATCGAAAAGGCGATGGCGATGAACGCCGGCACGGATCGCGAGCGAGGATTCATCACTGCGCTCAATGTTTATTACAATACATCGGACAACTCGACGGCAGGCGCGGTTGGACAATCCTGTCACGGACCAGTCGGACCACGCGATCGAGTGGTGGCCTACGAAAAAGCAATGCACCAGCTGCGCGACAAGTTCCCGAACGATTTCGAAACCCAAACCTTTTATGCCTTCGCAGTTTTGGGTGTCGGTTACGCCACGCCGAGTGACACCAGTTTGTCGAAGCAACTGGAGGCAGCCGCCATTCTGGAAAAGCTGCGGAAACAAAACCCAAACCATCCCGGCGTGGTTCATTACCTGATCCATTGCTACGATTATCCCCATCTCGCCCAGCGTGGACTGGCCGCGGCCCGAGCTTATGATTCGATTGCGCCGTGGGTGCCTCATGCGCTGCACATGCCATCGCACATCTTCACGCGTTTGGGCATGTGGGACGAATCCATCGCTGCGAATCAAGCTTCGGCTGAAGCCTCGCGCGCTTACGCGGCGATGCGGCATCGCGACGCCACCGAAGCCGAAGAGTTACACGCGCTCGATTACATGGCCTATTCTTATTTGCAGGAAGCCCGGGACGCTGAGGCGAAGAAGATTGTCGATCTTGCCGCGAAAGTGCGGAAGACGAATCCGGAGCTGGAATTCAGCGCGGCTTACGCCCTCGCCGCGATTCCAACACGTTACGCGTTTGAGCGGAACGATTGGGCGGCGGCGGCAGCATTGACTGTTCCGAACGTCCCACACTGGTCTTCCTTTCCATTTATGGAAGCTCTGATCGAGTATGGTCACGCGCTGGGACGAGCGCACACCGGCGATCTGGATGGTGCGCGAAAAGCGATCGCTCGCATGCAGCAATTGCGAGGCGCGACGAAGGATCCGAAGTTCGATTATTTCAAGAACCATCTTGACCTGCAGATGCAGGCGGCTTCGGCTTGGGTTGCAGCAAGCGAAGGCGAAAAGAACAAAGCGATTGAGATGCTGCGCCAGGCCGCAGATGCTGAGGACATTTTAGGCAAGCACCCAGTTTCGCCGGGAGCATTTGTTCCGATTCGCGAACAACTTGGCAGTCTGCTGCTCGAAGCGGGCCAGGCGAAGGAAGCACAGCGGGAATTCGAAGCTGCGCTCAAAATATATCCGGGACGGTTCAGAGGTTTGTATGGTGCTGCGCAAGCTGCCGAGCAAACTGGCGACAAGCAAAATGCAAGCCGCTATTACGCGAAACTGGCTGCACAAACGGCAAAAGCTAGCGGCTCACGAGACGAATTGAATCACGTTCGTGAATTCCTGTCCGCTCAAGGTAAATCGGCGGATTCGGAAGACGTTGCCAGCGCTCACCAGTAGAAACGCCGGGCGCGTCTTGCGTGCAAAACGATCAAGCTAGCCGCACGGCGCTGCTCATTGCCGCGAGCCTGGTTCTTCTGCATCGCGATCCAAAACACTCGAGCCTCGTGTCGAAGACATCGGCAGATTCATACGCTCACGTGCTTGAGACGTATTCGTCGCAAACGCGTTTGTTTTTGAAAATTGTGCAACAAGGCTGGTTTCGACCGATCGCGAAGTTGATCGAGCGGATCACCATCCCAGGCATTTTGCTGCATTACGCGTTGCGAAAGAAATGTATCGCCAGCCTTGTGCGCTCAGCGCTTACGAATGGAACTACACAAGTCGTAGTCGTTGGCGCTGGCTTCGATCCGCTTAGCCTGGAATTACATTTGAATTTTCCGGCTTCGGAATTTTGGGAGATTGATCATCCGGCAACACAACGCCAGAAACTGCGCGCGTTGCCCAAGATTGGCACTGAACGATTGCATTTCGTCGCAATTGATTTGAGTGCCACCGGTCTCGATAGAGAAGAGTTGATCAAGAGGAGCTTTGATCCGACTCATCGGACATTCTGGATCGCTGAAGGTCTGCTAATGTACCTGCGGCCAGACAAGATTTCGTCGTTGATGAGAACATTAAGCAGTCTGAGTGCGCTCGGTAGCCAGGTTGCATTTACGTTCATGGAAAAACGGAGCGACGACAGGATTCAGTTCGATTTGCAAACCAAACTCGTTGACTGGTGGTTGCATAAACGCGGTGAGTCATTCGTCTGGGGGACCACACGAGATGAACTCGTTGAATTTGTACGCCCGTGGCGCGTGATTCGATTTTTTGATCAGTATGATTTGCGCCGAATGCAATCCGGACTGGCCGATGAAGCTATCGCCACGGGCGAAGTAATTTGCCTGGCTGAGATTTAACTCGTTCGATTAACGTTTCACATGCTGACGCGGCGCGAATTCATACGCACCGCGGCGCTTTTCGCACTTGCGCCGCGCATTCTAACGGCGCGCGAGCGAGAGATTTGGGTCAATGATGTTCATTCGCAGCTCAATCGCACTCGTGTTCGCGAACTTTTGAAGCCGCGGACGAGAGACGAACTTGCAGAGATTGTACATTCTGCGTCGCGAAAAGGCTTGCCTATTTCGGTTTCGGGCTGCCGTCATTCGATGGGTGGTCAGCAATTTGCCACCGACAGTATTTCCATCGACGCGCGCTCGCTTGACCGGGTGATTTCTTTTGATCAAGAGCGCGGGTTGATCGAAGCGGAAGCGGGCATCCAATGGCCGAAATTGATTCGCACCTATCTGGACGCTCAGGCGGGCAAGGCAAAGCAATGGGGTATTGCTCAAAAACAGACCGGCGCCGACACATTCACGCTGGGCGGAAGTCTCTCATCCAACGTGCACGGGCGCGGATTGGCGATGAAGCCGCTGATTTCCGACGTCGAATCATTCACCCTGGTTGATGCCGATGGAAAATCGATTCGCTGTTCGCGCGACGGAAACAACGAATTGTTTCGACTGGCGATCGGTGGCTATGGCCTTTTCGGATTAATCAGCAGTGTAACGCTTCGACTTGTTCCCCGGCAAAAATTGCGACGTGCAGTAGAGATAATTACCGCGGACGATTTGCCCAAGCGCTTTGAAGAACGGATAGCCGAGAAGTTTCTTTACGGGGATTTTCAATTTTCAGTCGACGAGAAATCACCGGATTTCCTCCAGCGCGGAGTGTTTTCCTGTTACGAGCCTATAGACGAACACGAACCGGTTGTCGCCAAAAAGGAGTTAAGCGATGACGACTGGCTGGATCTCTTGCGGCTTGCTTACACTGACCGCGGAAAGGCTTTCAAGCGTTACAGCGATTACTATCTCACAACAAATGGGCAGACTTATTGGTCCGACACCAATCAACTTAGCGCCTATCTGCCGAATTATGCTCAGAAGCTTCACGAACAAATCGCAGGCGAGGAGTCGAGCCTTATCATTACGGAAATCTACGTTCCACGCGCTGATCTTTCCGACTTCCTCGCGCACGCCGGAGAACTGTTGCTCTCGAACCGGACAATCGTCATCTACGGCACTGTGCGACTGATCGAAAAAGACGATGAGAGCTTTTTGGCTTGGGCCAAGGAGTCTTATGCGTGCGTCATCTTCAATCTGCTCACGCTCCACACACCGGCTGGCATCGAAGCGTCGGCGCGCTCCTTTCGCGGTTTGATTGATTTGGGTATCGCTCGGGGCGGAAGCTATTACTTAACTTACCATAAGTTCGCCAAACCCGAGCAGATCATGGCGTGCTACCCGCAGTTCAAGCAATTTCTCAGTCTCAAAACTAAGTACGATCCCTCTGAACGCTTTCAAAGCGATTGGTATCGACATTATCGGAAGCTCTTAGCGAGCCGATGACCAAAGGAATAGAAGCAGGATCCTTTCATGCAGCCATTTGCCATCGTTGCTCTGGTTTTGATTCTTGCGCGCGCAATCGCTGAACTGTGGTTGAGCCGACTCAACCAACGTCACGTGCGCGCGCACTCGAATGAAGTGCCGCCTGCATTTCGCGGAATCATTGATGCGGCGACGTATCGCCGCTCGGTGGATTACACGCTGGCCAAAGGCCGCTTCGGAGATATCGCGAACGTGTTCGATGCCGTGGTGCTCATAGCAGTGCTTTTCAGCGGCGTGTTGCCATGGGCATTTGGAAAATTCAGCGCGAGCTTCGGCACATCGATCTGGGCGATGGCTGGTTTCCTCTTCTTCATAGGCGTTGCGTTGAGCATTCTCGCATTGCCGTTCGCTTGGTACGCGCAATTCAAACTGGAAGAGCGATTCGGGTTCAACACCACAAGCATAACGACGTGGATCATTGATCGTTTGAAAGGATTTCTGCTCGCGTTACTGCTCGGCTATCCGCTGCTTGCGCTGGTATTGAAACTGATCAGTTGGACCGGTGCAAACTGGTGGCTTTGGGCAGCCATGGTGGTCATCGCCTTTCAATTGCTCCTGCTGCTCATCGCGCCGGCGATCATCATGCCGCTCTTCAACAAATTCACGCCGCTGTCGGAAGGAGCCTTGCGCCAGCGCCTTTTCACACTGGCGCAGCGCACCGGTTTTCCCACACGCAGCATCGATGTGATGGATGGCAGCAAACGATCGCGCCACTCCAATGCGTTCTTCACCGGGTTCGGACGTTTTCGAAAAATCGTCCTGTTCGACACATTGATCGCGCAGCTCAGCGACCCGGAACTGGAATCCGTGCTCGCGCATGAAATTGGCCATTACAAAAAGCGCCACGTGCTGAAGTTGCTCGCGTTTTCCATCGCCGGTGTGTTTGTAGCGTTCGCCGCGATCGCGTGGCTGTCGCGTCAGGAATGGTTCTATCGCGCGTTTGGTTTCGAGCATCAGGGAGGCTTGGGCGCCGTCAATGTGGTCCTTGCGATGCTGCTATTTGGGCTACTGGCGGGGGCGATAAGCTTCTGGCTTTCCCCGTTGATTCACGTCTGGTCGCGCCATTTCGAATACGAGGCGGATGCATTCGCGCGTGCGACAATGGGAGAGGCACAGTCACTCATTCAAGCGCTGCGCAAATTGAACGAAAAAAACCTGAGCAATCTCACACCGCGGTTTTTATTATTCGCATCCGACATTGCTCGAACGGGAACGCGCGCTGCGAACAGCGGTTTAGCGCTGCGCTAAACAAGATCGGCGCTTGACACAAACGCCGCCACAACGTGCGCTGTTCTAACATGTCGAGAGTCATCGTCGTTGGTGCGGGGATCAACGGAGTTACCGCTGCGATCGAACTAAGAAGACGCGGTCACGAGGTAGTGCTTGTCGGTCCGGGGCCGCTGCCGCATCCGCTTGCAGCATCAACTGACATCAGCAAAGCAATTCGCGCGGCATACGGGGCAGACGAGGAATACACCGAGTTAGCCGAACGCTCGATCAAACGCTGGCGCGAATGGAATCAAGGATTCGATACGCGGTTTTACCATGAGGTTGGCGTGATGTTCGTCCGCCAGCGAGAACTAAAGCCGGGCGATTTCGAGCACGAGAGTTTCAAAACATTGGAACGCCGCGGACACAAGGTCGAGCGCGTGAACTCGGCGCGATTCTGGAAACGTTTTCCCGCCTGGAACCCGGAACTTTATCGAGATGGGGTTCTGGAACTGAAGGCGGGCTACGCGGAAAGCGGTCACGTTGTTGCAACATTAATTGGCCGCGCCAAATCGCTGGGCGTTGAATTACTTGAGGGCACTAGATTTTTCCAGTTGGATGAGAGGGATGATGGTGTCAGCGGAATCGTGCTGGATAGCGGAACACGGATTGGCGGTAACTTCGTTTTAATGGCGGTGGGCGCGTGGACGCCGTATCTGCTGCCTTTTACAAAAACATTCTTTCGAGCCAGCGCCCAACCTGTCTTTCACCTGAAACCGCGGCAACCTGAGCTATTCGCGCCCGAGCGTTTTCCGGTTTTCGGCGCGGACATTACAACCACCGGTTACTACGGATTTCCAGTCAATCGCGATGGCGTGGTGAAGGTCGCAAATCATGGTCCGGGCCGCGAGATATCGCCAGAATCTCCGAAACGGGCTGTCACGTCCGAAGACGAAAAGAATCTTCGCGAGTTTCTATCATCCACGTTCCCGGCGCTCGCCGATGCGCCGATTGTTTACTCTCGCGTTTGCATGTATTGCGATACGCACGATGGGCATTTTTGGATCGCACCCGATCCGGAGCGCCAGGGATTAGTAATTGCTGCGGGTGATTGTGGCCATGGATTTAAGTTTGCGCCGGTGCTTGGCGAAATCATCGCCGACGCCGTGGAAGGAAAACCCAATCCGATTCTGCAAAAGTTCCGGTGGCGACCGGACGTGCGAGCTGGAAGCGGGACAGATGTCGCGCGGTTTAATCCGAAAACGCCCGACGCTCAACGCCGAACATCCAACGTCGAAATCAGAGGCGGTTAGGAAATCGCTTTTCCTTGGGAGGCCGTCTCTCTTTTTGGCTGGCGTTTAATTAGAGTGATCTGCTTAATCCGCGCCGAATCGGACGGGCTCCAGGTCGCCACATCCGGATCGTCTTTAAAAGCATTGTGCACGAGGCGCCGCTCATAAGAATTCATAGGTTCAAGCTGGAGGGCTCGGCCCGTGATGCGCACGCGGTCAGCCAATTCTCGCACGCGTTGCACAATGCGATCTTCGCGCATGGAGCGGTAGTGTTCGCAATCGACGATGACTTTTTCAGCGTCTTTGTCTTTGGCTTGCAGCAGTCGATTAAGTAAAAACTGGATGGCCTCAAGCGTTTCCCCATCGCGTCCAATGAGGCGCCGGCTTTCTTCAGTGTAAATCTGCAGCGTCGCGTTGCCGCCTTCGTTCATCGTCTCCTCGATTTGCACAACGAAGCCGAGATAACCCAGCATCGTGTCGAGCAGATCTTTCGGAGTCATCATCGTTTTCGTTTTCCGGCGGGCGCAACTTTTTCGAGAGTCGGCATGGGTTGTCGTCTGTTCTGATAAAATTGCAAAATGCTGAAAAGGTTTTGTGCAGTGTAATACAATGCCAGAGCTGCGGCAAAATTGTAACAGATAAATAGAAAGATCAGCGGCATAAACATGGCGATGCGCCGCTGCGTGGGATCGCCCGTCTTTGGCGTCATCGCCATGAGCCAGATCTGTGTCGCAGCCATGCAGAGCGGAATGATATTAATCGGCCAACCGAGCAACGGCAGATGCGCTACGGTGTCTGGTTGAGAAAGGTCCTTTACCCAGAGAAAATTTGCATTCCGCAATTCCACAGCCTGGCCAAGCATTTTGAAAAGACCGAAGAAGATCGGGATTTGAATCATCATCGGCAAACAGCCACCCACCGGATTAATGCCGTATTGCTTGTAAAGCTTCATCACCTCCTGGTTCATCCGAGTTGGATCGTCTTTGTATTTGTCGCGCAGCTCCTGGATTTTTGGCGAGAGCGCAGCCATCTGACGCATGGAGCGGTTGGCTTTGTTTTGGATTGGCCAAAGCGTAAGTTTGATAATGGTGGTGAGAGCTAAAATCGCGAGGCCATAGTCGCGCAGCCAACTATGCAGCAGGTTCATGAAATTGAGCAGCAACTGGCAGACTATCTTGAACATCCCGAAGTCCATGACCTCGGCTTCGTCATGCGGAAGTTGCGCGAGACGATGGTAAAGCTTCGGGCCTGCGTAGATTTCGAAACGCGCAGTGTAGGTTTGCCCGGGCTGCAACTGAAATCCCGGCATCCCAAGCGCACCCTCAATGGCGGGCAGCTTTTGGTCCGGCGAGCGTTCGATGTCGAAACGCTGGCCCCATACAGACGTTGCTTGGGCGGTAAGCGGCGCCATTAACGTGGTGAAAAACTGATTGCTCACCGCAACCCATTCCGCGCCCGCGAGAGGTTGTTGGTAAACCGGTCGGGCAGGCCGCTGACCCAGACCGAGAAAACCGCTACTGCTACCAAACCAGCCCACGTCGATTCCTTTCGCCCCTCCAAAAATAGAAATGTCTTTTCTGATGCACCAGACCAGACGCGTGTACAAAGGATAATCCTTCGGATGAATTGGGGCAGCCGACCCAAGCGCTACAAAATAACCACCGCTTTGATATGGCTTGTCTCCGCGGTTCTCGAGGTCAACATCCATGTCGATCACGTAGTTGTCTTTGTTCTCTGGAGATTTTTCGAAGGAGAACTTTTTCCGGATGACGATTTGCTCGGGTGTCGTGCTCTCAAATCGTACAGCAGAATTCGATTCCGGAGATGCCGTAAACTCAGCCAGCGTTGGCGAGGATGGTTGATCGATGAGTGCACCGATCGGTGCACTCTTATCTGAATTTAAAATTACGGGCTGCCCTTTTTCGGCTACTTGTTTGAGGAGGACCGCTTCCTTAATTCCACCACCCCGGTTTGTCAGGTGCAGCTCGACGTCTGAATTGCGCAGCGTTTCGATCTTCTCGGCGAAGCTCGGAGCTGACTCGCGACCGCTTGGTGTAGCTTCCGCCACGGGAGTCGGCGAAGGCGCGAGAATTGCCGGGGCTGCCGTGGGGGAACTCTGTCCGGGCGCGACAGCGACTGGAGCGGGTCTCGGCGGCGTCTGTTTTACCAGATAAATTTCCCACAGGACGAGCCCGATCACGCAAAGCGCAACGACAACCCAGGCAGTTCGATCCATAAATTCGGTTTCGCACGATTACGCGCAACGTCGGATCTCAGCCGTCTTGACTGACCTGGCAGGCTGGCAGCCTGCCAGCCGAGTCAGGCTAGTAGCCTGACATCCGTCGCCCAACCGCCGCGGCACGGGATCACACCCGGAGCCACCCCACGGCTGGCATCGAGCGAGGCGCTTCAATCCGAGCCAGCTTCCATGAAGAACGCCATGCGTCTCAACCGCTTCCAAAAAATATGCCGAACAGGTCGGCGTAAACCGGCAGCCGGAATTGGGACCGCAGAGCAAACGGAGGACCGGCGAGAGCGTCCATTGATAAATGCGAATCAAAAAACGAACCAGTCCAAGCATCAAAGCAGAATAGAAGCGCGCTTCGCGAGACGCAACCATTCATGTTCCAGCGCGCGATAGTTCGCGTCCGCAGCATCGCGTCTGGCGACGAGCACAATCCAAAAACCCTCTCGCAGTTCGTGCTGATGCTGGCGCACAATTTCTCGTAGACGGCGCCGAACACGATTGCGAATAACAGCGCCTCCGATGCGACGTGAAGTTACAAAGCCTACGCGGCACGGTCCAGAATTCTCTACGGCTACGACATTGAGCATTAGTAGTTTGCCGCGTTGCGTAAAGCCGTCTCGCTTCACCCGCTCGTATTCTGACGACTTCGTCAGGCGCCGGTCTTTTGAAAAGCAGAAGGAACCTGCTGGCGCCATGTCGTTGTCGATGCTGCTACCCAATAGGCAGCGCAATTTCGGAAGTGCCGCAAGCGTACAACAGAAGTCTTCCCCCGGACGGCCCGGAGGAAGACTTCTCAAGAAAAAGGACTGCCGCAGATTTTACTGACTCGGCGGCGTTGACTCGGCCGGCGATTCAGTGGTTGCAGCGGGAGATTCCGCTGCTGCCGCCGGGCTGCTTACTCCAGTCGCCGCTGCGGGCGGCGGAGTGGTTGGCGTTGGACTTGCCGCCGGTTCGGTTGTCTCGGTCTTTTGCTCGCACGCCGCGAGAAGTGCGGCACTGGCCAGAATGCAGATGTATTTTTTCATAGTGCTAGTTCGAAACGGGACATTGGTGTAATTGAATAGTTGGAGCAAGGCAGTTTTTGGGCGGAATGGCAATTATTTTTCAGCGGCCAGGTGCTTGATAGGCGTTTGGTTAAAGCGGAGGCTCGTATTTAAGACCATGCGCTTCCGCTACGGCCTGGCAGGTGAGCCGCCCATCGCGGGTGTTGATGCCACCGATCAACGCCGGTTGTTTTTTGCATGCGCCGTCCACGCCAAAGTCGGCGAGTAATTTGACATAGCGATAGGTCACATTGGTAAGGGCCTGCGTAGCGGTGCGCGCGTACGCTGCGGGCATGTTTGCCACGCAATAATGCGTAACGCCTTCCTCGACGTAAACCGGATCGTGGTGCGTGGTTGGTCGCGATGTTTCCGCGCAGCCGCCTTGATCGATGGAAATATCTACCAGCACACTGCCGCGTTTCATTTTCTGCAACATCGCGCGCGTGATCAGCTTCGGCGCTTTCGCTCCCGGCAATAGCACTGCGCCAATCAGCAGGTCGCAATCGGGCATCAACTCCATCAAATTCGCTTCGCTCGAATACAGCGTGCGCAGATTAGCGATGGCCAGATCGAGAAATCGCAACCGTTCCACATCAATATCGAGAATCGTTATGTCTGCGCCGAGACCTTTTGCCATTCGCATGGCGTTCACGCCCGAGGTTCCGCCGCCAACGACGACGACGCTTCCCGGCAAAACTCCCGGCACTCCTCCAAGCAACACCCCGCTGCCCCCATTGTATTTCGCCAGAAAATACGCGCCCATCACCACCGACATCCGGCCCGCGATTTCGCTCATCGGTTCGAGCAACGGCAGGTGATTGTTTATCTGGATCGTTTCGTACGCAATCCCGGTCACGCCAGATTTCAGCAACGCTTCCGTCAATTCCCTGCTCGCGGCCAGATGCAGGTAGGTAAAGAGAATCTGGCCTTTGCGCAAAAGCGGGAACTCCACCTTGAGCGGCTCTTTTACTTTTACGATCATGTCGGGTCGCGCGAAAACCTCTTTTGCTTGGTCGACAATCTCTGCACCAGCTGCAGCGTATTCTTCGTCCGCATAACCAGAGCCGACTCCGGCATTTTTTTCCACGAGCACCGAATGACCACGCCGAACGAGCTGATTCGCAGCCGAGGGCAGCAGGGCGACACGTTGCTCCTGTTCCTTAATTTCTTTAGGGACACCGATGACCATACGGAAAGTGAGAAGTGATTAGTGAGAAGTGAGAGATAGAATCAAGCTAAATCACTTCTCAGGTCTAGCTTCTCACATCAATTCAGTGACGGATCGTCGGGGGCCGCGGCGAGCATTTTGTACCACGGTCCCAAGCTGCGCATGATTTCAAACCAGAGATTTGGCAGGCGATCAAGCTTGAGCAGTGAAGGATTGGCTTTCTGAAGCAGCCAGGCTTTCTGCTTCACTTCGCTTTCAAGTTGACCCGCTCCCCAGCCGGCATAGCCCACAAACGCACAAATTGTAACCAGGTTTTTCTTGCCGGGCGCGGCAGTGGGTTGGCCCAACGCAACGTTATGACTAAGTTTAAATCCATCGCCCTTCTTCCATTCAAACGCGGCAAACATCAGTTGATTTTTTCCGACCGGCCCGCCGAGGAATACAGGCACCCCCGCGAGGCCTGCCGGTGGTGTTTCGGTCACCAGGTCGGCCACTTGTCTGTCGAGCGGACGATTGATAATCACGCCGAGGGCCCCCTCGTTCGGGTCGTGCTCGGAAATGAAGAGCACAGTGCGGCGGAAATTTGGATCGAGCATATTGGGATGCGCGATCAGCAGTGAACCGGCAAGGCTGCGCGAAGATGGTTCGTCATCCAAATTACGCATGTGAAACTAGAAACCGCTGCGCACGCTCGTGCAACCCTGTCTCGCCTGTGCTTTTCGCGGTCACCACTCCTCCCGCTCTTCTGACTCCTTTGTTGATTTTCTTCAATGATTGATTTCTTGTTTTTGCGGCGTAATGACAACGGTGGAAGCAGATGAAAATTTTTTTGCATAAAGTTGTTGCCATTGGCTCGAAGCTCGTTTAGTAGGCTCGAAGTTTTCTACGATTGTTCTGGGGGGAACAGCCGCCCTTCACGTCCATCGGGCGTGGGGGGCGGTAATTTTTTGCGGACGAAAGTCTGGCCTCAATTAGAGTTTGGCCGACAAAAAACGCCTAACGCTCAACGTCCAACGCACAATGTCGAAATCAGCGATCGCGAGTCGAATGTCATGGCCACTCGCTTTTACGCTGATCGCGCTGGCCATTGCTGTAGTCGTGTTGATCATTTTTTTGCGCTTGGAGACGTGGCCGGCGCGCACGGCGCGGCAAAGCAGCGCGGAACTCGAGAGGCTGGGGAAAGATTTTCGCGCTGCTTTCGTCGACATCGCCCACTTGCAGCCGCGCATTACAATCAACAACCGCGTCTACATGGAACAAACGACGCCTGTAAGCGAGTTGGTCGTTCTATCAAGACGCATCGAAGTCGAGCACGAACTGCTCCATAACTGGGTTGGCAGCTCGAAGCGCGTAAAACTACATGGCACATTCAACGCCAAAGCCGGATTCGATCTGCAGCAGAACCTCTCGATCGACATTCGCCCCGACGAAATCGTTGTTCAGCTTCCACACGCTCAAATTCTCGGTGTTGAGCAGGAGCAGGTGGACGTCCTCGCGTTTGAAAACGGTCTGTGGAACCGAATTTCCGGGCAGGATCTTCAAAGCGAATTGTCCATCCTGCCTCAGCTAGCCTCAGAAAAAGCGGCAGAAAGCGGTCTGCCCGCTCAAGCCGAGCGGACATTGCAGCGACAACTCGGCGAACGAATTCATCCGTCGCAGCCATTGCATTTGATCTTCAAGGGTGCCATTGCAAATGAAGCCAAGTGAAATGACGAACGCCTAATGACGAATGAAATGCCGAAGCTCGAATAACGAGTAGAGCGGATAGTGCCTTTTTTAGCTTCGTCATTTGGACTTCCTTCGTCATTCGACATTAGTGCTTCGTCATTGCCACGGCCATCGACATGCGCCTAAAGAATCGATTTGTACTCGTTAGTCTGCTTGTCTTGCTCGTGGCGTTGTTGGCGATTATCCTTGCGCCATTTGCCGTTTCCAATGGCATTCGCTTGTGGATTTGGTGGGCAGCAAGGCAGGAGGGTTTCATCGCTAGCATCGACCAAATTGATGCCTCATTTCTGCGTCCGGTTGTGATTCGGCAGCTTCACCTGAAAAGCATGCGTGAAAACGCGCTTCGCGTCGATCTAACTGCCACGGACGCTAGCGTTGGTCTGAACTTCAAACATATCCTCCTGCACATGCGCGGCCGCATCATTCATAGCCTTTCGATTCGGGAATTGCGTGTGGAGGTGCACCGCACCAATCCAAATGTGCGAGCCATAACCCGGCGCGGCTGGGCGAGGCTGCAGCGATTGCTGCCACAAGATCTGACCATCGCCCACTCAGAGATTCGCGTTGAGAACGGCCCGACATTGATTCTGTTGCGACGCGGCATTCTGTCCGTGAGCGAGACCGAGGCCGGCCGGTTTAACGCTGCCGAGATCATGATTGCATCGCCGTGGTTGCGCCAAACTTTTTCGCAATTGCGCGGCGCAACTCACTGGGAAGCCAATCGTCTGACGCTCGGCGGACTTACTTTAAGCCGCGGTCTCGACCTTCAATCCGCCACAGCGGATCTCTCGCGCCTGGGCAAGCAACGTGTGGGGTTGCAGTTCGACGTTGACGTTTTTGGTGGAAAAATTCGCGGGAACATCTCACACGAGTGGCATTCCCAACATTCCAACTGGAAGATTGCGGGGGGCGCCAGCGACATTTCTCTGGCGCAAACCTCGGACGTGTTCGGGTTCGCCGACCGTATTGATGGTTTGCTTCACGCCGCCAACTTCACTTTTCGTGGAAACCTGGCTGAACCGGACCGGCTAACTGCGTCGCTCTGGACTGAACTGACTGGACCCACGTGGCACAATCGCACGGCCGAAGCAATCATGCTCGGCGCCGCGGTTTACAATCGCAAGATCGAGCTTCAACAGCTGTATATTCGACAAAAGAGTAACCAATTCACTTTAAGCGGCGAGGCCGCATTCCCCGCGAACGCGTCCGGCTGGCTTAGCCCGGATTTTCGCGGCAACATTTCTGCATCGATCAATCAGCTTGGCGACTTCGTTGCTCTATTTGGCGCGAATCCAGATGATTTTGCCGGAGAGATCGCAATTGAGGGCGCAATGGACACTCGCGACCGCAAATTTGGCGGACACCTCGCGGTTGAGGGCGCTTCTCTGACATTCTTCAAAACCGCTATCGACACGTTGAGCGCGAAGCTGAATTTGAAAACGACGGAGTTGGAGGTCGAACAGTTGGAGCTGAAGCGCAAGAACGATTTGCTCAGTGGACAAGGCAAAATCGACTTGTCGAGCGAGCACAACTACTCGGGAACGCTCGAAGCCCGAGCTGATAATCTACTCGATTATTTTTCTAGATTTCGTGGATCAGGGGGAAAAACGGTAGACCGTGTTCCGGTAGATGTTCAGGCAAGCATCAATTCCAGCAACTGGGACGCGCGCGGGGTAATGCGTGTGACAAATTCGAGTCCTATCAGTTTCACAGCGAATTTTTCCTTGCCTATTGGAACCGACTGGAATGCTTTCCAGTTATCTCCGCTCAACGTTACCTTGGATTTTCCGTCAGTCTTTCTAGCAAGAACGCCTCAGCTTTTTCATCCCGCAATTTTCCAAGACGGCATTCTGAGCGGAAGCATTTCTCTTTCTGAAACGCTCCAACGTCCGCGCGTCGTCGGCGACGTGCAGCTCGTGAACGGAAAACTGTCAAACAACGGCTGGACCTCATTCAATTTAACCGAAGCCAGCAGTCGTATTGTTTTTGGGGGAAATGGCGCGTCAGTGGAGTTTCTTAATCTCGCGACCAAAGACGTGGATGTTTCACTCCGTGGTGAAATTGACTTTGAGGACATCCATGATGTCACAGTCAAAATAAACGGAGCAACACCGATGTTCGATCTGACGTCACACCAGATCGATTGCGTGAACAAAATCACAATTGCGCCAGTCGTATTTCCCCTCGCGCCTGCCGTAGCGGAGCTCGATTTTCGCGGTGACCTCTTTCAATCCAATTGGACGATTAGTCTGCGCGAACAAACCAGTTTTCAGTCCTTAGCGAGCTCTGAGTCGGAAGATAGTGTTCGCGATTTTCCGCTTTGCCGGGACACAAGCCTCCAGGAAAAAGCATTAGTAGTCGGCGCCCTCCCAAGCCTTGGAGCAGATAGCGAATCCTCGCCCATCAAACGGCAGGACAAGCGACAATAACCAGCTTGAAATCAGCGCACGAGCCAGCGCGAAAGCTTTTCTTCCATGTCCGGAGTAAGAGTTACGCGAAAATCCGTACCCACGTCCAGAAGCAACGAATTACCATTTGAGCGATCAAACAACAATTGAACCGGCCGTCGGCCGGGTGAGCTGACCAGAATCTCGCGTACTTTGCGGAGCTCATCGCCGGTCGTAGCGGGAGAAAATTGGAGGAGCACCGCGGGTTGCTGTCGTGCATCTGTCGGTTCTTCGTTCGCCCCGTTGGTTTTTGTCGGCGCAAGCAATCTGATTTCCAGAGCCGTAGCGCGAAGGACTTCCTCGCGTTTATCCAGCGTTCCCTTTATCTCGATGACCCGTCCCGCCGTAAGAGCATCTGACACTTTGAGGTACACCTCGTTCCACACGACGACCTCCAGCATGTCCGTGAGGTCTTCGACCCGAAGGATGGCGAACGGTTTGCCCTCTTTTCTGGTAAACTTTTTTTCCACCTCCACAATTGCGCCGGCAATCTTGAATGCCGCGCGATCATCGAGCTCTCCTAAAGAGTTAATCGGTCGGTAATTTTTTGCTGCAATTACATCCGAGTATGCGTCGAGGGGATGCCCGCTAACGTAAAAACCGAGAAGCTCTTTCTCATACGAGAGTTTTTCATGGTCACTCCATCGGGTAGCAAGTCTCTTTCTAGACGTGCTAGAAGCAGTTGCCTCATCGAAAAGAGAGACTTGGCCGGCCAGCCGGTCTCGCTGCGCTGCAACCGATGCACCCACTGCATCGTCAATACAGCCAAATAGTTCGGCGCGATCCTGGCCAACAAAATCAAAAGCACCCGACTTGACGAGGCTTTCCAGCATCTTTCGGTTGGCAACGCGTGAGTCCAACCGCGTGCAGAAATCCTCCAGTGAAATGAAGGCGCCCTGGTGTTCGCGCTCCCGAATTACAGCTTCCATGGCTGTTTCGCCGACGTGCTTGATCGCGGCGAGGCCGTAGCGAATGGCCTTGTAGCCGGGATCGATGATCCCGGCACCGGCATCATCGATGCCGGCTAAAGTTTCCGGCATGAATTTCAAGCCGCTTTTGTTGATATCCGGTGGCAGAATGGAAATGCCCATCCGTTTGCATTCACCGACAAAAACTGAAATTTTTTCCGTGTTATTGATTTCGTTACTCAACAAACCCGCCATAAATTCCACCGAGTAGTGCGCCTTGAGATAGGCCGTTTGATAACTGATCACGCCATAGGCGGCACTGTGGCTCTTGTTGAATCCGTAACCCGCGAATTTTTCCAGTAAATCGAAAATCGCATTTGCTTTTTTCTCCGGGATTTTGTTCGTCCGCGCGCAGCCTTCGATGAAATTCTTTCTCTCCTTCGCCATCTTTTCCTTGTCTTTCTTGCCCATGGCGCGCCGGAGAAGATCGGCCTGCGCGAGTGAATAGCCGGCAAGTTTGCTCGCAGCAGCCATCACCTGTTCTTGATAAATCATCACGCCATATGTGTCGGCGCAGATGTCCTCCAGCAATGGGTGCAGATATTTGATCGGCGTAACGCCCTTTTTCGCCTTCACGTATTCTGGGATAAGCTCCATCGGGCCCGGCCGGTAAAGCGCGATCAAGGCGATGATGTCGTCGAGCTTTTTTACATCTAACTGCTTCGACAAACTGGTCATCCCGCCGGATTCCATCTGAAAGAGGCCAATCGTTTCGCCGCGGTTGTAGAGCGCAAATGCAGCGGGATCATCGAGCGGAATCTTCTTTAGCGAAAAGTTTGGCTCGCGCTGGTGAATGAGGGTCAGTGTGTCCTCGATGACGGTCAGCGTTTTCAATCCGAGGAAATCCATTTTCAGCAGGCCTAGATCATTAAGCGGCCCCATCGGGTACTGGCTGATCACATCGTTGCCTTTGACGTCACGACAAAGCGGGATGTAATCGGACAGGTCGCGATCTGCGATCACCACGCCTGCGGCGTGCACACCCGCATTGCGCGATAAACCCTCCAGAACTTTGGCATAATCGAAAAGCTGCCGGGTCACCGGTTCGGTGGCGACCGCTCGTTTCAGCTCTGGATTTTTTTCCACGGCTGCGTCGAGCGTGATGTTCAATTCATTAGGGATCATCTTCGCGATGCGATCGGCATCGCGGTAGCTCCACCCCATCACTCGCCCGACGTCGCGTACCACGCTTTTTGCCTTCAGCTTGCCAAAAGTGATGATCTGCGCGACGCGGCGCTCACCGTACTTTTGCCGAACATATTCGAGGACTTCGCCGCGACGCGCCTCGCAAAAATCGACATCGATATCAGGCGGAGAAACACGGTCCGGATTCAAAAACCGCTCGAAAAGCAGGCCGTACTGAAGCGGGTCGATGTCAGTAATTCCGAGAGCGTACGCGACCATCGAACCTGCAGCCGAACCGCGCCCCGGTCCTACAGGGATGCCTCTCTCCTTTGCAAAATGAATGAAGTCCCAAACAATGAGCAAATAACTGACGAACCCGGTCTCTTCCAGAACACCCAGTTCGTAATCGAGCCGCCGGATCAACTCCGGATCACTTGCCGCCCGTTCACCGTAGCGCTGCCGCAATCCATTGTAACAAAGCTCGCGCAAAAAACCTTCGCGCGTTTTCCCGGCCGGAACCGGATACTCCGGATACTTGGAGCGACCAAATTCAAGATCGAGATGGCAGCGTTCGCCAATTTTAAGCGTGTTCTCAATCGCCTCCGGAAAATCCCGGAACACCTCGCGCATTTCGTCCGGTGATTTGAAATACAACTCGGGGACATAACGCATCCGGGTTTCGTCCTGCACCATTTTTCCCGTGCCGATGCAAAGCATCACGTCGTGCGCCTGGTGATCGCTCCGGCGCAAAAAATGCACATCGTTTGCCGCGACTAAACCGACCCCCAGGTCTCGCGCGATCTGCGGCAATGCGCTGTTGCACTTGCGCTGCTCTTCCATTCCGTGGTCATGCAGTTCAATGAAAAAGCTTTCTGCCCCGAAAATGTCCCGATACTCGGCAGCGCTGTGTTTTGCCTTTTCGATGTTGTTTGCCTGAATCGCGCTGTTGATTTCTCCGGCCAGACAACCGCTCAGTCCAATCAGACCGGCCGACCGCTCTGCGAGCATCTCCTTATCGATCCTCGGCGCGTAGTGAAACCCATCGAGATGCGCTGTCGTCACCAGCTTGACGAGATTTCGATAGCCGGTCTCGTTTTCGGCCAACAGAGTGAAGTGATATGCGGCATCGCGCCGCGAAGGCGGGCGATCCTTGTGCGATCCTGGAGCGATGTAAGCTTCGCAACCAATGATCGGTTTCACCCCGGCGTGCACCGCTTCCTGGTAAAATTCAATCGCACCAAACAAATTGCCATGGTCAGTGATCGCAACGGCAGGCATCTTGAATTCAGCCGCCTTTTTCATCAGCTCTTTCATCCGAATACTCCCGTCGAGGAGCGAATATTCAGTGTGCAGGTGGAGATGAACGAAAGAGTCGCGGGGCATCAGTTTGCAGTATAAGCGTCAAAAATTTTTGGCAAATTTGCCTGCGTGCGCAGCAGCGTGAAGCGTTAAAGAGTTGAAGCGTTGAAGCGCAATTGCGACGTGGACTTGAGCCGCTTCAACGTTTCAACGCTTCAACGATTTTAACGATAGAAAACGGTGCTTGCATTCGCGTCGCGGCATTGCTAAGAGAGCCCGAAAACATTCGGGCTTAGCTTGAATTGCAAAGCACCGCGCGATCCTGAGTTTACTTCGACATGAAAAAACTGGAAGCCATCATCAAACCATTCAAGCTCGAGGAGGTCAAAGAGGCGCTGGCCGAGCTTGGCATCGAAGGAATGACTGTCACTGAAGTCAAAGGGTTCGGCCGGCAAAAAGGCCACACTGAAATTTACCGGGGGAGCGAGTATACGGTGGATTTTCTACCCAAAGTCAAAGTGGAAGTGGTGATGGCGGACGACATGGTGGAAAGGGCGGTCAATGTCGTAGTCGCCGCGGCGAAGACGGGGAAGATCGGCGATGGAAAAGTCTTCGTACTTCCAGTCGAACACGCGGTACGCATCCGTACCGAAGAGATCGGCGAAAAAGCGGTTTAGCGCTGGCGCGCTGTTCGTTGGACCGCTGAATCGTTACGACGTTGAAGCGATCCGACAGTTTGATGATTTGACTGATTAAACGATGTACCCTTTGTAATTTTTGTAACCTGTTTAACGCTTCAACCCTTCAACGCTTCAACGAAAATTATGGCCAAAGATAAAACTCCATCCGACGTCAGCAAAATGATCAAAGACAACGAGGTGAAATTGATCGACTTCAAGTTCACTGATCTGCTCGGCACGTGGCAACATTTCACTACCACGCTCACCGAATACAATGAGGAAATCTTCACCGATGGGCTTGGGTTTGACGGATCCAGCATTCGCGGGTGGCGGGTGATCAACGCCTCAGACATGCTTGTCATCCCGGACGCGACGACGGCATGGATCGATGTCTTCAACGCCGAGCCGACGCTCAGTTTAATCTGCACAATTGTCGACCCCATTACCCGCGAGCCATACGATCGCGACCCTCGTGGCGTGGCCGAAAAAGCGGAAGCATATTTGAAATCGACCGGCATCGCCGATACGGCGTTCTTCGGACCGGAAGCGGAATTTTTTATTTTCGACGATGTACGATTTGCCAATACGGGGAACGCGTCGTCATACGTCGTCGATAGCGGGGAAGGTCACTGGAACAGCGGCCGCGAGGAATTTCCAAATCTTGGTTACAAAATTCGAGCGAAAGAAGGTTACTTTCCGGTCTCGCCGATGGACACGTTGCAGGACATTCGCAACGAAATGTGTCTGGAGTTGGAGAAAGCAGGCGTCGCGATCGAGCGCCAGCATCACGAAGTGGCCACCGCCGGCCAAGCCGAGATCGACATTCGATTCGCTCCCCTCAAACGCATGGCCGACAACATGCAGTATTACAAATACATACTGCGTAACGTCGGCAAACGGCACAATAAAACGGTAACTTTCATGCCGAAACCGATCTTCGGCGACAACGGCAGCGGCATGCATACCCACATGTCGCTTTGGAAGGATGACAAACCGTTGTTCGCGGGAAATGGCTATGCGGGCCTCAGTGAAATGGCGCTCTTCTTCATCGGCGGCATCCTGAAACATGCGCCTGCGCTCACCTGCGTTACGAATCCAACTACGAACAGCTACAAGCGGCTCGTCCCCGGATTCGAAGCGCCCGTCAATCTCGCCTATTCAGCACGCAATCGCTCGGCCGCAATTCGGATTCCGACCTATTCACCGAGTCCGAAAGCAAAACGCGTCGAATTCCGCACCCCGGACGCCGCTGCAAATCCATATCTCGCCTTCTCGGCGATGCTCCTCGCCGGACTCGATGGAATCCAAAACCGCATGGACCCTGGTGATCCGCTCGACAAAAATCTTTACGAACTCCCACCGGAAGAACTCGCGGAGGTCGCAAGCGTCCCGGATTCACTGCGCGGCGCGATTGAAGCGCTTCAGGCAGATCATTCCTTCCTGTTGCGCGGCGACGTCTTCAACGAAGACTTCATCGCCAACTGGGTCGACATGAAACAAAAAGAATACGACGCACTGCGTCTGAGGCCACACCCGTACGAATTCGCGATGTACTACGACGTATAATGGTGTTATATCATTCCGAGCGAAGTCGAGGAATCTCTGGTTGAGGGATCTGTGCGCACAGCGCGACATTACTGGGGCGCTTGCGTCAGGTGAAAATAGATCATGGCCAAACGCGACGAAACAGACGCAAGCACAAATCTTAGCCCTGCCCAGGAGACTCTACGCCAGCTTTGGGAAGAGCACGTGCAGTACGAATTTTCGACGCGCAACACCGAAGACACGCTCGCCACGATGGTGGACGACGCGTACGTCAATCACATTCCAATATTGACCGGCGGTGTCGGTAAAGAGGAATTGCGGGAGTTCTATTCGAAACGGTTCATTCCGCAGATGCCGCCGGATACGGAAATGACGCCGGTGTCGCGAACCATCGGCGACGACCAATTGGTGGACGAAATGGTTTTCAAGTTCACTCACACTATCCGCATGGATTGGATGTTGCCGGGAATTCCTCCGACCGGAAAACGTGTGGAAGTTCCGCTAGTGGCCATTGTTCGGTTTAGAGAAGGCAAGTTGGCTCATGAGCACATTTACTGGGACCAGGCATCTGTGCTCGTTCAGATCGGATTGATCGACGCTACTAAGCTGCCCGTAGCTGGTGTTGAAAGCGCGCGCAAGGTTCTCGATCCCACTTTGCCAGCGAACGCGCTGATGCGCCGCGCTGACCAAAGCCCGTAGTTGTTTTATCGACTACGAACTGGTAAAACATCAGGAGCGATCTATGTCAGCAGAAGCAACACAGCCGTCGCTCTACGAACGTCTCGGCGGAATTTACAGCATCGCCTGCGTCGTTGACGATTTCATTGATCGCGTCATGACTGACCCACGGCTGAACGCCAACCCAGCTGTGAACGAAGCCCACCACAAAGTCCCGCCACCCGGCTTCAAGTATCTCGTTACCGAAATGGTCGGCTGGGCCAGCGGCGGTCCGCAGAAATATACCGGACGCCCGATGCGCGAGTCTCACGAGCACCTGAACATCACGCCCAAAGAATGGGACGCTTTTATGGACGATTTCCAACAAACACTCGACAAGTTCAGCGTGCCTGCCGCCGAGCAAGCGGAGTTGAAGGCGATCGTCAACAGCACCTACGGCGACATCGTAATTGGCAAATCCGAGAACGCGTCCTCGTAGGTGATACTGTCATGTTGAGCGAAGCGAAACATCTCTGGTATTGCCGGGTGGATTGCTCCCGAGTGATCAGAGATTCTTCGCTTCGCTCAGAATGACAGAATGAGCTTTTAGGAGGAAATTTGAATCAGTGACCATTGTTGGAAAAGTTGACAGCGTTTGGCGTTACCCTGTCAAGAGCATGCGAGGCGAGGAGTTGGATGAAGCTTTTGCAGGTTTCTCAGGAATTTATGGCGACCGCCTCTTCGCCTTCAAAAGCTCAGCGAGTCCAAAAGGATTTCCGTATTTTACAGCTCGCGAGCAGCGAAGACTTCTGCAATATCGCCCGCACTTCCGTTATCCCGACAAAGCGTCGCGGCCGATTAACTTGACGGAGGCCGAAAGCATGGGCGCGAATCCGGTCTCGGCCGATCCTTCAGAGTTAATGGTTGATGTTGAAAATCCAGATGGAAAAACGCTCGGGATTGATGATCCCGCTCTTATGGAAATGCTTCGGACCGACATCGACCAAAAGCATCAACTCACCTTAATGCGGTCGGAGCGCGCCCTCACCGATTGTCGTCCCGTCTCGATCTTTAGTTTGCAATCGGCGCTGCAATTGGGGGAAGAGACAGGTGTGCCCATCGACAAACGGCGTTTCCGCGCAAACGTGTACGTGGATCTCACATCGGCCGAAGGCTTCGGCGAGAATGAGTTTGTTGGTCGATCGCTGCAGATCGGACCGAAGGTCGTCGTCACGATCTTGGAACGCGATGCGCGCTGCGTGATGATCACACTCGATCCGGATACTACCGAGAGAACGCCAGAGATACTGAAGAAAGTAGCGCAAGCTCATGAAGGCATGGCCGGTGTTTACGGTGCGGTGATGGTAGAAGGCATCCTGCACAAAGGCGATCCGGTAGAACTGCTCGAAGCTACTCTATAAATCTTGTAGCCACGCCCCCTGCGGGGCGGCGTCTGAGCCTTAAAGTTGACCGACGCGAGAATGGCGCATAGCGCCGTGGCGACACGCGCAGCTTCTTGATTCATTCAGTAAAATCGCATTTTTGCGTCTCGCATTTGTTTGCGCGAAAGACTGGTAGCATGGCAACTGGCGAAACAATCGACTCCTACGTCCCAGCGCGCCTGGACCGCATGCCGTGGAGCTCATGGCACTGGCTCATAGTTGTTTCGCTCGGCGCGACGTGGATTCTCGATGGTCTGGAAGTCACGTTGGCTGGAGCATTAGGGGGAATCTTAACGCGGCATGAAACGCTTGGTTTAAGCGCTACGCAGGTCGGCGCGAGCGCGACGTGTTACCTCGCAGGCGCCGTGATGGGCGCGTTGCTTTTCGGCTACGGGACCGATCGGTTCGGCCGCAAGAAATTCTTCTTCATTACGGTCGCGGTTTATCTCATCGGAACAGCCCTCTCGGCTTTTTCCTGGAATTTCTGGAGCTACGCATTGTTTCGCGCGATCACAGGCGCGGGCATCGGCGGTGAATACGCGGCTATCAATTCGGCAATCGATGAACTGATTCCGGCGCGGGTACGCGGTCGTGTCGATTTGATCATCAACGGCTCATACTGGATCGGCGCGGCCATGGGCGCAGCCGCAACGCTTGTTCTCCTCGATCCTCGGCGAATTCCAATTTGGCTCGGATGGCGGTGCGCATTTGGAATCGGCGCGACGCTTGGGCTCATCGTGATTCTCTTTCGCCGCTGGATTCCGGAGAGCCCGCGTTGGTTGATGATTCATGGACGCAATCGTGAAGCGGAAGAAATCGTGGCCGACGTGGAACGAAAGATCATCGGGACGAGTGCGACCGGGACCACCGGTCCCGGTTACAACGATCTGCCGCCTACGCGGATTCGCACCCGCACGCACACACCGTGGCGGGAAATTTGGGACGCGATCGTACACGAACATCGCCGCCGTTCATTTTTGGGTTTTGTGCTGATGTCCACTCAGGCTTTTTTTTACAACGCGATCTTCTTCACTTACGCGCTCGTCCTGATGCGGTTTTATAGCGTGCCCGAGCAAAATGTGGGTGGTTATCTCTTGCCATTCGCGTTGGGGAATGTGCTCGGGCCGCTGCTGCTCGGACATCTATTCGACACAATCGGACGCAAACAAATGATCACGGCCACCTATGGACTTGCGGGTATTTTGCTCGCGCTGACTGGTTGGCTTTTTCATGCGGGCATGCTCACCGCGCAAACGCAGACTCTTGCCTGGACGATTATTTTTTTCATCGCGTCGGCAGCGGCAAGCTCAGCGTACCTGACGGTGAGCGAAATTTTTCCGTTGGAAATCCGCGCGGTGGCAATCGCAATTTTTTACGCGATCGGAACCCTGGTGGGCGGCGTCGGTGCACCAATACTCTTCGCATGGATCATCGGCACCGGATCGATCACAGCATTGTTCGTCGGATATTTGGTGGCTGCGGCATTGATGGTTGTCGGCGCGATTGTGGAAGCATGGATCGGCGTACCCGCTGAGCGACGCTCGCTTGAGCACGTGGCCGCACCCCTCTCGAGCAAAGGGTTGTAACGCTGTAGCCGCGTCTCTGTGAGAGGCGCTGCTAGTGGGGCAAAGACAACAGCCTCGCGCTTCGCACAGCGAAGCGGCTACAACAGCATTATTCGCGGCAATCCACGGTAAGCTCGCGCGTATGAATTGGACCGGCGGGAATGCGTCGACGCGGATCATTCCCGCGTCGAGCTCGGCATTTGCTTGCAAAAACTTCCTGAGCGATTGCGTAGAAACATCGCAGCAGCGCGCGATGGTAATGTGCGGATGCCAGGGACGCAGTTCCGGCTCCAATCCAGCGGCCAGCGCGGATTCCTGCACGCGCTTGTGAACTTGAAACAGATGCGGATGCGCCCTACCGACGCCGATCCAAATGATTTTGGGAGCGCCTTTTGCGGAAAACATTCCAACACTGCTGACAGGTAGAAAGAATGCGCCAAAGTCGATCGCGCTCAGTTGTTCGCGCAGCGCGGAATCGACATCGTCTGGAACATCATCGAAGAAACCGAGCGTCAGGTGCATCTGAGTCGGGTCAGTCCAGCGCACGCCGCGGATGTGCGGATCGAGGCCTGCAAGCAAATGACGCGTTGAGTCCGGCAGATCGATTGCAACGAAGAGACGTTTGGGCATATGCTTGAAAACGTCCAACTCCGACGAGTCGCGAGCAAGCGCTCAACCTGCCTTCGCAAACTACGGCGCGGCAGGCACCCCAACTCCGAAGGATCGCGAGCAGGCGTCCAACGTCCAACTGAATTCGGGCGGCAATAAGAGCGGTCGCCTAAAGCGGTTTGCTTGTGTCTTCGTTGTTTTTCTCTATCGCTCGATCGGCGAGCCTTGTCAGCCATGCCGGTGTTAACCGACGGAGTTGCGAGCCAGGTCGCGATTTATTGCTTTCCTCACTGCCAGCTTCGGGGAGGAGTCGATTGGCAAGTTTCATCACGTAACCGGTGAGATTCGGAAAAAGCGCATTCGCAAGAATAGCCGCGCGCGCAGCAAAGGTGAGTGTGAGCGATGGCTGGCCGCGACGGCAGGCCGCGAGAATTTTTCTAGCGGCGCGATCGGCGTTCATGGACATCAGCGGCGCTCCGGCGGAAGCAGCGAACCAGGCAAACTCGTCGTCATGCTTGCCTCTAAATTTTGCATTCACATGCGAGCCAGTGCGCATCATTCCTGGCGCCACGGTCGTCACGTGGATGTTATCCCGCGCCAGTTCGGCCCGCACCGCATCAGACAAACCGGTCAGCGCAAATTTGCTTGCGCTGTACGGTGCCATATGCGGCACCGCAACCTTGCCACCAATGGACGAAATATTCACGATGCGTCCCCCACCCCAGATGCGCATTTCCGGAACGATCTGTGAAATCAATTCGAGAGGCGCCCAAAAATGCAATCGCATAGCGCGCTCGAAATCTTCCGCAGTCATATGCTGAAACGGACCGACTTCGATGATGCCCGCGTTGTTGATCAAGATGTCGATCTTGCCGAAGCGATCAATTATGTGCCGAACAGCTGACTGAACTTGTCCAGTATCGAGCAGATCGCATTCAACAGTCAGGACCTTGCCACCTCGCGGAGCTAGATCATCCTTTGCACGTGCCAGTTCCTGCGGATCGCGCGCAATGAGAGCAACATTGCCGCCTCGCGCGCAAATATGTCGCGCGAGCACGAGTCCGAGTCCGCGTGACCCACCGGTGATGAGGACAATTTTTTCGCGTAGAGGATAGCGTGCGGTGCGAATGAGGCGGGCGATTAGCCAGATGAGGAATAGGAGGGCAACTCCTAGCGACACAACACGAAAATTCATCTCGGGGGTTTACAATGAATACGAAAGCTTCGTACCAAACGGCCGTGCACAAGGAACCAAACCCCAAAGCCTCGCGGTCGAGCGAACGTGACCCCAACACTTTCGGGGTCACTCCTTGAGACGATCAACCGTGCTTCCGATTAAATCGTGCGACTTCACGCGCCGTCTCGCGGTCGACAGCGCGCTTTTTCAAATCGGCCCGCTTATCTCCGGCGACTTTGCCCTGCCCCACGCCGAGTTCAGCTTTTAGTTTGCCATTTTTCCAATAGAGCTTGAGGACGACGAGCGCGCGTCCTTTCACCTGCGTTTCGCCATATAGCTTGTCGATCTCCTGCCGATGTAACAACAATTTGCGGACGCGTTTCGCCGCCGGGATTTCGTGGCTGGCGCGTTCGTAGGGTTGAATGTCGGCGTTGTAAAGGAACGCTTCGCCGTTTTCAATTCGCGCGAAAGCATCGCTGATGTTTGCCTTGCCTCCGCGGATGGATTTGACTTCGCTGCCCTTCAGTTCGATGCCGGCTTCGTAGCGGTCGAGAATGCGATAGTCGCGAAGCGCTTTGCGATTGGTGATTGACTCAGCCGCCATATTGCCGATGGATCTCGATTCTGCTGATCGCCGACGCTTCTGGCTGTAGCGTCCGCTGTCGTCAGCGGAAAATCCAGCGCGCAGTCAACTCGACCCCTGCACCCGTGCGCTGAGGACAGCGCACACTACAGCGCGGTCATTCAGCGAGATGGGCTGCCAGTAAAGCAACCAAACAGCGCGCGTCGCAGTTGGTTGAAAAAGGCGCCCCCGAGCTACGCGCCGTCCGACGAATCCTCGAGCGACTCGTAAGCCAGCTTGCCAGCAATAATTTCTTTGAGCGCAATATCGGTCAACGACATTCGCGGCGTCGTCTCCACCAACGGTCGATGTCCCAAGCCAAGCTGACGCACCCGTTTCGAGACAACATTAATCAGAAGTTGCTGATTGGGGATCACCTGGGCTGCTTCATTAAGAAGTTGTGTCGTCATATGGCGCAAGGATCGAACGGGGCGTAATGCTTCCGTCGGGAACTGAAGAATGACCGGCACGCTGCTTGTAAGGGCGGACGGGACAAGTTGCGAGGCGAGCATGGTAAAAAGGAGTGTTGACTTTCCAAGCGGAGCGTCGCGTTGTCAATGAATTTTGTCTGTAATGCCACAAAGTATTTTCGATTCGAACAAGATCGCTGACGCAATCGGTCGATTGTCTTTCGCCGCGGCGCTCCGCGACAAAATTATTCACGCTGCCACTGGCCGAACCCAAGTGCCCCTAATATCGCCTGTAATAGCCGCGATTGCCATGGGAGACCGCCGATTGGATTGGTCGGAATTAGATCACCAGGGCGCAAGCTGCCCACCCAATTCGAAGTTCGAGGCTCTTGCCAGGAGCCATAAAATACACGAAGTAGGGACGCGCGTCATCAGTGGCGTGAGATGCTGCGATCATTTCGGGCTGTGGCTCAGCTTGGTAGAGCGCCTGGTTCGGGACAATAGCCGGATAATTTTCTCAAATTATTCCGATTCGCTCTGACGTGCTCAATCATAGGTAAACCTTCGAAATCGCTTTATCTCAACGTGTGCTCAAATACGCTGAAAAAATTCTATCGGTGTACAAAATGGTGGATAAAGAACCGGCATCGAATCGAGCGCCGGTCGCGCCTCAACTTTCGGAAATGCGCTCAACCCGTCGTCATTGTGTTTCATCCACTTTATCCCCGCGTCGTTTTTGGCGGCCCGGCCCGCTTCACAGGATCGCGCTAGAATCGTTTTTGATTGCCGGACGGCAAATGATCCGGCCATGATGACAGAGACGATTCCTGTGACGCACAAAACGAGAAGTGCGTGTTCAAAGACACGCGCTCCTAAAGGACAAGAAACGGTCAGTCTTTCGGAAAAT
>WNFJ01416281.1_pt2 | contig 54661 bp, 42 predicted proteins | sample 5400461 | NCBI WGS metagenome assembly WNFJ01 (sample SAMN13153349, study PRJNA577476) | soil metagenome | isolation source: 115 cm saprolite on Douglas fir-dominated hillslope | place: USA:California | collected 2013-09-17
ATGCGCGGCGCCGCCGGCTCCCGCGATGAAGACTTCGATGCCGCACGCAGGCGCTGCGTCGACGTATTCGAACAGGGCGTCGGGGGTCCGGTGTGCGCTTAGCACGCGAACCTCGTGCGCCACGCCCAGCTCATGCAGTGCGTCGCGCGCTGGCTGCATGAACTCCAGGTCGCCCTTGCTTCCCATGAGAACGGAGACCAGGGGGGGCGTCATGACTCTGCCTTGGGTCCGAATGCAAACGTGAGCTTCTTGTCCATCGCGTCCACCTTGACGTGCCCGCCGTGCTCGAGCGCACCGAAGAGCAACTCGTCTCCCAGCGGTCGTTTGAGCTCTTCCTGGATGAGGCGCGCCAGAGGACGCGCGCCGTTGTCCGGATCGTAGCCTGCCGTTGCGAGATACTCCGTGGCCGCGTCGGTCAACTCGATCGAGACTTCTCGTTGTGCCAACTGGCTTCCCAGCTCGCGAATGAACTTGCCCACGATGCTTCGCATTGCGGCGGGGGGGAGAGGCTGAAAGGCAATCTTGGCATCCAGCCGGTTGCGAAACTCTGGGCTGAAGAGTTGCTTGTACTCGCGGTCGACGCCGGGCTTTTCCCGCTCCGAGCCACCCGCACCGCCGAATCCCACCGCGCGCCGCTGCAAGTCGCGGACGCCAATGTTGCTCGTCATGAGCAAGACGACATGCCGAAAGTCAGTCTGTTTGCCATTGTGGTCCGTCAACTTTCCATGGTCCATGACCTGGAGCAGGATGTTGAATATCTGCGGATGCGCCTTCTCAATCTCGTCGAGCAGGAGGACCGCGTGTGGTGTCTTCGCGATGGCTTCCGTGAGAAGACCTCCCTGGTCGAAGCCGACGTAGCCGGGGGGGGCTCCGATGAGCCGCGAGACCGTGTGAGCCTCCATGTACTCGCTCATGTCGAAGCGGTGAAACGCAATGCCGAGCACGCTAGCTAGCTGCTTTGCGGATTCGGTCTTTCCGACTCCCGTTGGGCCCGTGAGAAGGAACGAACCGATTGGCTTTTCCGGCGCGCGCAGGCCCGCCCGAGACAACTTGATAGCCGACACGAGCTGCGAAATGGCGTCCTTTTGACCAAAGACGGCGGCATTCAGATCGGCTTCCAGACTCATGAGCCGGTCGCGGTCGCTCCGGGATACATCGCGCGGCGGAATTTGCGCCATTCGCGCGAGTACGGCTTCGACGTCCCCGACCTCTACCGTGGGGGGGCCCGCCTCGCTCGGCGTTGCCACCGGCGACCCGTTGTCGCGAGGCTTGCCAGGCTCGCCAGCCTCGCCAGGCTCGCCTGGCTCGCTAGGCGTATTCGAGGCGCTGAGCTTCTTGGCTGCGCCCGTCTCGTCGATCAAGTCGATGGCTTTGTCGGGAAGCTTTCGATCGTGCAAATACTTCGCCCCGAGCTCGGCTGCGGCTCGCAGCGCGGCGTCCGTGTACCGCACGCCGTGAAACTCCTCGTAGTGTTTGCGCAGCCCCTCGAGGATCTTGACAGTGTCCTCGATGCTTGGCTCGTTGACCTCCACGCGTTGAAAGCGCCGCGCAAGTGCCCGATCTTTTTCGAAGTGCTGGCGAAACTCCTGGAAGGTCGTCGAGCCGATGCACCGCAACCGGCCAGAAGCGAGCGCAGGTTTGAGCAAGTTGCTCGCGTCCATGCTGCCGCCCGTCGTGGCCCCCGCCCCGATGATGGTGTGGATCTCGTCGATGAAGAGAATCGCCCCGCTCACTGTCTGCAGGGCCTTGATGACCGCCTTGATGCGCTCTTCGAAGTCGCCGCGGTAGCGCGTTCCGGCCAGCATGGCGCCCATGTCGAGCGCGTACACCGTCGCCCCCGCGAGGGCCTTCGGGACCTCGCCGCGATGAATCTTCAGGGCGAGTCCCTCGGCTATCGCCGTCTTGCCGACCCCGGAGTCGCCGACGAGCAGCGGATTGTTCTTCTTGCGGCGCGCGAGAATCTGCACGATTCGCGCGATCTCGTTCGCGCGGCCTACTAGCGGGTCGATTCGCGCGGTTCGCGCCTCCTCGTTCAAGTTGACGCAGAAGGCTTTGAGCGGGTCCTTGGTCGGCCGAGGGCCTTCGCCATCGACTCCCGTTTCCCGTGACTCGCCTGCAGCCGCGGGCTCGTCTTCTATCTTCGAAACCCCGTGGGACAGGTAGGAGACCACATCCAGTCGCGTGACGCCTTGCTCCTCCAGCAGCGATACCGCGTACGAGTCTCGTTCCGCGTACATCGCGATGAGGACGTTCGCGCCGGTCACTTCCTCCTTGCCGCTCGACTTGACATGAGTCGCTGCGCGCCGAATCGCGCGTTGCACCCCCAGCGACGGAGATGGCGTCGAAGCACTCTCCTCGGGCAACGGCTCCAAGTGTTCGCTGAGGAATTTCTCGAGTCGCTTCTTGAGCAAGGCCGGATCGCCCCCCGCGTGCCGCACGACGCTTGCGGTCGTCTCATCCAGCAAGAGCGCGTACAGCAGGTGCTCCACGGTAAAATACTCGTGGCGTCTGCGTGCCGCGTCGTTCGCGGCTACCGACAGCGCGATTTCGACCTCTGGACTGATCCTCATTCGTTTCCGCCCTTATTCCGGCTCGGCCGTGAGCAACAGGGGATGACCTCGCTCGCGCGCGTCGCGCATCACCTCGGCCACCTTCGTTTCCGCTACGTCACGCGGGTAGACGCCAGCCACGGCCTTTCCTTTTTTGTGCACGGTCAGCATAACGTGCAAGGCCTCGGTCTCCGTCTTGTGGAAAAAACGCTGGAGTACCTCGACCACATATTCCATCGTCGTGAAGTCATCGTTGTGGAAGATCACTCTATATCGTTTTGGAATCGCAGTCTTATGACGCTCTTCGACGTCGATGTCCTCCTCTCGACGAGGGCTATTGGGGGGAGGCGCCGGCATTTCCTCGAGTCGACCATACCGCGACGCGCCGTCACTTCAACCGGCGCGGAGCCAAGGTAAGGTTAGACTCCCATAAGATGGATCGGAGCGTTCAGGCAGACGCCCTCGTGCGGGCGACGCTTTCGCTGGGGGACGCCTCGCTCCGCGCTCAGTACGTGGTGAGCGTGCTTCGAGCATGGCCTTTGGAGATCCTTGGCCACGCGCTCGACGCGCTCTGCCAGCGCGCGGAACAGGCCGACACCGGATCGCGCGAAGCATTGGTCGCGGTGGTCGATGCCCTCAACGCGCATGGGATGGCCGATCTCGTCCAAAGATTGCGCGAGCAAGCCGTTGGCGAGTCGCTGCTTGCCCTGGAACGGCTAATACGAAATCCGGGCCGTGGGCTCCACGCTGGAGATGCGACGGGCGACGCGGCGGCCCGCTCGACGGAGGATGCCGCGAGGGCGCCGGTGTTGCCGCGAGGCGAAAGCGGTCGCCCGTTGACGCTTGGCGAACGCAAGTCCCTGGCTCGGAGGCCCGACCGCGAGACCATTCAGCGGCTCCTGGCCGATCCGCACCCCGATGTAATCCAGCGGTGCTTGCGCAACCCGCGATTGACCGAAGACGACTTGGTCACACTTGCGGCAAAAAGGCCCGGTCGCGGTGAAGTCCTGGTCGAAATCGCGCGGTCGCGCTGGATCCATCGACCGCGCGTGCGCTTGGCTGTTGTGCTCAATCCAGCAACGCCCCTTGAACTGGCGGTCCGCATTGCGGGGCTCCTTCTGCGACCCGAGCTGGATATGGTTGCCCGATCGCCCCAGGTGGCTGCGGTAGTGCGCGCGGTCTGCTTGGAACACCTTGCTCGGCGTCCACCGGTAGAGGGGCGCGCTGGCGGAGGCGTGCACTAGGTGACGATGACGGCGCTCTAGCCTTCTTCCTCTTCGATTTCCCAACGCGCCAAGGCGGTCATGCCGATCGCCGACGCGCACGACGCGCAGAGCGGTGCATGCTCTACGCGCGATTCGCTGCCCCGCGCGAACACATACACACCGTGGCCGACTGCGTACGGCAGGTCGTCGTCGCCAGCTGACAGGAGCGCGCCGCCGCACGCGTCACAGCGCGGCTCCGCGTGCGACGCGAAAAGCGCCTCGTGCGAGGCAACGCTCCACGTGTCCGCGGGCGCTGCGTCAGGGGCCGCCGGAATGCTGCCGGACGTGCTCGGCGCATCGGTCGTGGTCCCTGAAGTGCGACCCTTTGTCATGCCGATGCAGAGAGTAGCGCTAACAAGGCCAATCGCAATACGGAGCTCCCACAACGCACTTGGTCTACGCACGTGCGTCCCGATTCACCGTGGCGTCGCCTTGCAGAACCGGGTCGCCGCGCGGGTCGTGCTATGCCCGTGGAGTGGAGCGAGGCTACTGAGTTGTCGCGATGTTGTGTGGTCGCGACGCAAGGGAGGCGAGAACGTGCGGATCACCACTATTCTTGCGACCGTTCTCGTGGCCGTTTCCTTCACCAACGGCTGCGGAGGAAAGGAGGCTGCGGGTACGTTCCCTGGTGGCAATCCTAAGGAGGCGGCCGATGCATCCGCCGCTGGGAGGCCCTCGGAACAAGATGGTGGCCGCCCGAACTCGCAAGAGCTCTGCGACACCCTGTGCGCGAGCATTACCCGGCCAACGTGCAGCAACGGCGAGGACATTGTCACTTGCAGGTCGGGCTGCGCGCGTCTTTACTCGCAAGCTCCGAAGTGTCGAGAAACAATTGATGCGTTCCTGACCTGCCTGGAGGGACTGCCCTCGACTGCATGATCCTGACCGGGAACGGGCCCCCCGCCCCGTGCCAGGCCGCTTACGCCGCTACCCAGACCTGCGTGGGGGGCGCACCGCCCTCGGCAGCGAGTGGCGCACCGCCCTCCGCGCGGCCACCTCCGCCAGGTTGTGAAGCCATTCCCCCCAAGCCGGCGTCTTTGTTATGTGGGGGAGGCGGTTCGGCCGGCGGGGTTCCGGAGGCTGGGCTGCCGGTCTGCCAAGAGGATTGCACCGACGGTCAGGGCCACAGCTGGAGCGCGCAGTGCAGTGGAACGATCTGCACGTGTTCCTACGACGGCCGGCAATTGTGCACGTGCTCGCTGCCGCCCACCGGCTGCACCGGCGTCCCCTGCTGCCCCTAGTGCGCTTTTCCATGACGTTGAGGCCCATGTACCGCCTTCGGCGGGGCGCCCTTGAGCGTAGTTCCGTAACGTGGAACAAAAGGGGGGGCTGAGAGAAACGAGGACGAGAACGTGTAGCGAGTACGTACTCGTAGGCGTACTCGTGCTCGTGCACGTACTCGCTACACGTACTCGTCCTTTCGCTAGTCAAGATCGAACGCTCGGAAAACCGCTCTAGTGCAGCTCTAGTGCGCTTTTCACACGCGTTGCGGACTACGTGAGCAGCAGAAAGGCGGTCCCCGCGAGAACGAGGATTACCGAGGCAATAATGAGAACGACGACCCACGGTGGGACATGGGTGCCGGGAATCTCAATGCCTTCGTCGCTCGAAGCCAGCGCAGGCGGCGGACCCGAGCGCACAAGCGCCGCCGCGGCCGCGTGGGGAGAAGTCGCCATGTTGGCCGGTGGCGAAAAAACGAATGTTGACCCTAGGCCTTGGGGCAGACTGGTGCCCGCTCCCTGATCGTCGGCCGCAAACCCCGGGTTGGGCGTGAGCCGGCGGTTCGGCTCCGTTAATTCGGCCGGTTCCTCGGGAAGAGCATATTTGCAGTACTTCAGGGGTTCCGCGTCCGAGCTCGCCGCTTTGAGTCCGCTGCCGTCGAAGGTCACCACGATGACGGTGATGTTGTCATGGCCGCCCGCCTGGTTGGCCTTCTCCGTGAGCAGTTTGCAGGCGTCGATGGGCTCGGGAGTCGTTCGAAGAGCGTCGCGAATGTCTTCAAACCGAACCATCCCACTCAAGCCGTCGGAACACAGGAGCAACGTGTCGCCGCGGCGCAGTTCGCAATAGGTCAAGTCGACTTGCACCGTATCGGCGGTGCCCAGGGCCTGCAGGATGATGTTGTTGTGCTCGAAGGTCTCGGCTTCCTGTTCCGTCAGTTGCCCGGCCTCGATGAGCTGGTTCACGAGCGACTGATCTCGCGTGACAAGGACGAGCTGTCCGTCGCGCAGGACGTATCCGCGCGAGTCGCCGACTTGCGCAAGGAACAGATGGTCATCCACGAGTGTCGCCGCGGTGACCGTCGTTCCCATGCCGCGCCGACTTCGATCGAGCTTCGCTTCCTGGAAAATCCGCAACCCAGCGGCTTCGATGGCACGAACGAGACGGCGCGCGAGACGGTCTCGTGCGAGCGGATGCCCCTCTTCCAGCCCCTCGATCATTCGCTCGTAGAGGATGTCGACCGCAAGCTGGCTGGCAATCTCGCCTGCCGCCGCTCCTCCCATGCCGTCACAGACTGCGAACAGCGATCCGTGCGGCCCCAGGGAGCCTTCGCGGTTGCCCTCAAGCAAACCTCGAGTCTTGCGGGTCAGGTCCGCCACGAGGAAGTTGTCCTCGTTGTGTTCGCGGATTTGGCCGACATCGGTACGCGCGAATACCTTGACGCGAATTTCACCCTCCGTTGGAGGTTGAGTCCCGGCCGAGTCCCCAAGGCCCGGCGAGACACTGGGCGTTTCGTGCTGCGTCACGAGCGGACGGTCTCCGTGGTCATGCGCCGAGGTTGGTATCAAAGCGAAAGAGCTGTTGTCCGACGCGGAAGTGGGCCCCGTGCCGGAGGCGAACCTCCTCGCGAATTTGCAGGAACGTGCCGTTGGATGATCCTAGGTCCGCCAACGTGAAACGGTGCGGCCCTCTCTCATTGCTTGCGCTCGCGTAAACGCGAACGGTTGCGTGGCGGCGCGAGAGGAAAGGGTCGTCGGTAAAGACAATGTCACCCACCTCGCGTCCGATGACTGTCTCGGTCTTGCGAAGATGAAACACGTCGCGGGCGACGCCCTCAACGGTGCGCAACGTGAGTCGCGCATAACGCGGTGCGGCAGGCGTTCCAAATAGGAGCGTTCCATTCTCGGACGCCACGCCGAACCCCTCCTCCGCATGCTTCACGACCTCAAACCTTAGCACCTGTTGTCCCACCAGGAACAACTCTTGATCTCCCAGCGGCTGCTCGGAATTCAGCCCGTCGTCGCTGCCGGAAGCCCCTCCCGCCACGAATGGGATGCGTAGGAAGACTCCGTTTGTGCTCCCCAGGTCCCGCAGGAAATAGGAGCCTTCTCGCAGTGCGATTCGGGCATGGCGCGGCGAAACGTAGCGGTCCTCCGCGAGCACGATGCTGCCTTCGGAACGTCCGATGTCGGACACCTCGCCAACGGCGAAACTCGGGCCCTCGCCGCCGTCGCGTGCGAGAAGGACCAGGCGAGGGCGGCCTGCCGTCGGTGCTGGCTGCGGGCCAAACGCGCTCGCAGCGCTCCCAGCCGATGTTGCATTTGGCGGCGGGGCCGTCGGCCGGTCGCTCGGTGAACGTGCCGGCGGAAGAGACGACGGACGGAGTGGAATCGGAGCGTCTGCAAGCGATCCCCCACAAAAACGGCAGTACTGCGCCGGTCCCTCGCAGACACCTTGGCAGCGCGGGCAAACGCGTGAGCGCGCCGCGATGGGCGTATCGGTCAACTCGACCACCCGCATCGGTGCAATCCGTGGAGGCGAGCTCTCCGTCGATGCGCCCGTATCGACCGTCGCCTCGCGGGCCGCCGGGAGCTGCGCCAAAAGGTGTCCGCACGTTACGCAGAAACGAAGACCCCGTTGATTGCGACTTCCGCAAAGTGGGCACGTGGGGCGATCGTCTGCCGGGGGCGCGTCCCCACGTCGCGAAAAGTGAATGTCGGGCGCCGGTGGTCGCTGCGGGACAGGCGAGGGTACGCGCCTGCCACCGCGGGCCGCATCGGCCGGGCGCGCGGCTCGCGCGGATTCCTGCGTCTCGGGCGGAGATAGCCCCTGAGGAGGGGTCGGCGTCGCGAGCCTGGGCGCAAGCCGCTGGCCACATTCCTCACAGAAAATCACGTGGCCCGGGTTGCTGTTGCCGCACGTAGTGCAAATCACGCAAGCTGGATGGGACAACGGTCGCCGGTCCACCGTCAACGCCTTCCGTCACAGAGCGTCCTGTGCCTCTAGAGCCAACTCCAATCCTACGAAGTGCGCGATGCCCGACTCGTGCGACAACGTGCTCGAGTCGACGAACGCGTGCAGATAGACCGGTCGGTACCCGAGAGAAACGCCCAGCATGGCTTTCCCCGAGAGCTCCACCTCGACTCCGCCCCCCAAGGCAGCTGCCGGGCCCCAGGTATCGACGGTCCACTCGTTGCCGTAGGCGGCAAGTCCCAAGCCGACCAGAGCAAAGGGTGCCGTGCTGCGCCCGTTGGGAAAATAGTGCCGCAGCTCGGCACGAGCCTGCTGCAAGATGCCGAGGCGGTAGAGCTTGTTGGGGTCTTGCTTTGAGAACTCGTATGCGCCTCCGATGTAGAAATCTTCGGTCGGCCGCCAGCCGACCCGAATCGTGATGCCTGCGCCCGAACCCAAGATGCACGGGTTGACCGTTTCCGAGCAGATGGGACCGGGGGCCGCGACTCCTTCTACCGTGAACGCGACGCCGTACTGGAGGTACGACTGGCCCCGCGGAGGCGGACGCACGTGCGACTCGGTCAGGGCGCTTGACCCGGAATCGCCGGCCGCTGGGGCCGGGGGGCCAAGCGCGAGCCCGGCTGCCGCTAGGCCCGCAAAAGTACGCGATAGAGTCCTCCGCAGATCGCCCATTCCGTAACCATACCCCACCGAAGTTCACGCGGACGTTGACAGGTCGCGGATGGTTCGCATACTCGCGCTTCGACCCACTCGAGTCACCGGGCTCGAGGGCAGGAGGCTTGCAGTCGCCCGGCGACAGGATAAACGTGGCGACAGCTCGGAGAGCAACAGAACGATGGAGATCTTTCTCGACAAACGAGCCGTTCGCCAGATTCGGTTGTCCGCGCAGGATGCCGTTGAGGAGGGGGACATCGAGACATTGCGCGAGGACATCCTCGAGGCCTTCAGCGAAGAACAAGTTGAGGAAATCGAGCGGCGCCTCGACACGGGCGACTTCTTCGAGTTCTTGACCGACTTGCTCGACGAGTGGTCGGGCGACGACGCTGACGAACTCTTCGAGTTGCTCGACACGCAGCTTGGGGACGTGGGCGTTGATCTCAAGTTCGAGAAACGCGGCAGCCCCGAGGTCGAAGCCGAGGCGGAAGAAGACGAGACCACCGACTTCGAGGACGAGGACTTCGAAGACGGCGATGACGACGAGGACGACGAGGACGACGAGGACGACGACGAAAAAGAAGAAGAAGAGGAAGAAACCGACTAGCGCCCTCACAGGGTTCGCACGTGCACCAGGGCCTCTTCTAGAATTGCAGCTGCGGTCAAAACGTCGGCGCGGGACACATCCAAGTGCGTCAGTGGCGATGAGTAGTCCCCGCTCCCGCGCCGCGCGTGTCACCGCATCCGCGTCCGGATCCACGTCGATGTAGACCAGGTTGGTCTCCACTCGTTCCGGCTGAACACGGGCTCCTTCGACTCCGTTCAACCTGTCGACAAGAATTCGCGCGTTCGCGTGATCCTCGGCCAATCTCTCACGGTGGTGGGCAAGCGCGTACAGGGCCGCGGCCGCGAGAACCCCGGACTGACGCATCGCTCCGCCCCAACGCTTGCGCAGACGGCGGCCTTCTTGGACAAGCGCGCGTGGCCCGCAGAACGCGCTGCCGACAGGCGCCCCGAGGCCCTTGGAGAAGCACGTGCTCACCGTGTCAAAAGGGCCGCACAATGCCCGTACGTCGATGCCGAGTGCGATGCTGGCGTTCCAGACGCGGGCTCCGTCCAAATGAGCCGGCAGCCCAAGAGAGTGCGCGCGATCGGCCACTGCCCGGGCGAGACTCTCAGGCCAAACACGGCCGCCCCCTCGGTTGTGCGTGTTTTCGACGGCTACGAGCGACGTGCGGGGCGCCCAGTCGGCCCGTGGCTGAACCGCGGCCTCTAGCTCGTCCGGGGTGTACAAGCCGCCAGCGCCTGCCACGCTGAATTGCACGCCGCTGAGCGCTGCGCCGGCGGCCGCCTCGTGGCAGATCAAGTGTGCCCATTGCCCCGTGATGACGTCATCGCCAGGTCGCGTCTGGGTGGCGATTGCCAGCTGGTTCCCCATCGTCCCGCTGCTCACGAACAGCGCCGCTTCTTTTCCGGTGATGCGAGCGATTTCGTCCTCGAGCGCATGCACCGTCGGATCGTCGCCAAAGACGTCATCACCCACCTCGGCGCGTGCCATGGCCTCTCGCATGGCGGGGCTGGGTCGGGTGACCGTGTCACTTCGGAGATCGATCATCGAATCCTCGCGAGGCTACCCCGTGCGACCGGGTAGCGTGAGGTGCGTAGTTCTTTTTGCTGCGTATGACCTTGCGCATAGGGCGGCCGGGCGCTAAGAGGTTAAGTGGTTGAACCAGCAGAGGACCTCCATGACGGACGACCCCGGCAGCATCCCGCCCTCTTCCACGCAGTCCGGCCCCGACGCAGTTCGAACCCTCGCCTCCATCGCTCCGGTCGCTCGCCAGAGCGTGGTGGATGCTGTGTCCGATCGCCTGCGAGGGGAGATTCTGTCCGGTCGCCTGCGGCCGGGCACTCGGCTTCCTTCGGAGCGCGAGCTGTCGCTCGCTCTCGGAGTCAACCGGTTGACCCTGCGCGCGTCGCTGGCGCGCCTCGAGGCGCTTGGACTCATCACAACGCGCCACGGAGCAGGGACGGTCGTAGCCTCGTGGCGGGAGCGCGCTGGGCTCGAAATGCTCGGCACCCTGGTCCGCGGCCTCAAGGTAGCGGATCCGGCCTGGCACGAGCTCGTGCGGAGCTCTCTTGAGATTCGCCGAATCTTGGCCGCCGAGGCAGTCGCTCTGGCGGCCGTGCGACACACCCTCGAGGATCTGGTCGCTATCGACGCCTGCGCGCAAGTGCTCCGCGAGCACGCCGATGACCCGGTGGCATTCGCACGTGCCGATCTTGCGTTCATGCGCGCGGTCTGCAAGGCGGCTCGCAACGTGGGGCTCGAGCTTTTCTTGAATACATTCGCCCGGTGGCCGGACGAGCATCCACAGCTCGTTGCCACGCTCTACGACGACTGCGTGCGTGCGGCCGAGCTTTACCCGGCTGTGATCGACCTCATCAAATCACGCGACGGCGAAGCGGCGCGCGCCGTCGCTCGCGGCGTTCTCGAAGAGATTGACGATGCTTGGTCGCGGCGCCATCCGCCGCCTCGACCGCTTGAAGCGCCAGGGGTCAGCGCAGCGGTCGCCACTACCAAGCCAGCAAGGAAGGGCAGGAGCGCATGAAGTTGGCGCCTATCGAGAACCAATGGGCGGAAGCCGCCCTGGCTGCGATATTCCCTGGATCGAGCGAGGAAGGGCTCGACGGAATCAGCGCAATGAACATCGCCGCCTACCTTGGCGATGTGATGGGGTGGGTGCCCTTTCGGGCCGCGATGGGCCTTCGGGTGGCGATCTGGCTAGTCGCTCTCGCGCCCTTGTTCGTGCTCGGGCGATTGACCACGATCGCCGGGCTGGTTCCCGCCGAGCGCGAGCGCATGATGACGATTCTCGTCGCAAGCCGGTCCTATGCCGTTCGCTCGTTGGTACTCGTTCTCAAGAGCTTTGGGGCGCTTCTTTACGCGAGCGACGCGCGCGTCCGGGCCCTCATGCAGGGCCCCCCGTTGCGAAGCGTGGTCCCTCTGCGCCGCAAGCGCATTGCCGCTGTGTGACCAAGGAGTTTTATGCCAGATAACGTCGAGCGCAGACCGTCTTCCTTTCCTGACGAACGGCTCCCTTCGGGAACCATCATGGATGGCCAGACACTAGCGAACGACGTTGAGGAGGCATTTGACTACGTCGTCGTAGGTTCCGGCGCGGCCGGAGCCGTGGCGGCGCACGTGTTGGCCAAGAGTGGCGCCTCCGTCGTCCTCGTGGAAGAGGGGCCATGGGCCAAAACGCGCGAGTTCGGCGAGCGAGTCTATGACGCGTTCAAGCGGATGTTCCGCGACGTGGGCACGCAAGTCATTCAGGGCCGAGCGTACATTCCGCTTCTGCAGGGGCGCTGCGTCGGCGGCAGCACAGTGATGAACTCGGCCATCGTCCACCGGATGCCCGAGGACGTGGTCGAGGATTGGGGCAAGCGTTTTGGTTTGGGAGGCAGCATCACCGCCAGAGCCTTGGAGCCCCATTTCGAGGCGCTCGAACGCGACCTCAACGCGCATGCTGTTTCTGACGAAGCGCTTGGCGAGAACAATCGGTTGTTCCTCGACGAGGCCAACGCGCACGGGGTGCCGGCCCGCAGGATGCAGCGTTACGAGCGGGGCTGCCGAGGGACCGCCCGATGCTTGACCGGCTGTCCCACGGGCGCCAAGCAAGCCATGAACGTTACGTACGTGCCATGGGCCCTAGCTCTCGGGGCGCACATCATTTTCTCCTGCCGCGTCGAACGCGTTCTCATCGAGCGCGGCGTTGCCACCGGTGTCGTCGCATGGACGACGGCTGGCGGTCCCGCGACGCGATCCGCGCGGCGGGTGACCCTGCACGCGCGACGAGCCGTGATCGTGGCCGCGAGCACTGTCCAATCGCCCAATTTGCTCCGCCGCAGCGGCTTGCGTGCGCGGGCGCTGGGCCGGCACTTTCAGTGCCACCCGGGCTACGCAATCGGAGGGCTGTTCGACGGTCCGGTCGAAATGAACTTCGGCGCGACGCAAGGCGCCGAACGCGTCGACCTTCGCAAAACCGATCGGATCAAACTCGAAACGGTGGCGATGCCTCCGGAGCTCGCGGCCGTGCGTTTTCCGGGCGTCGGACGTGACCTGATGGCACGTCTCGGCGCATTTTCACGGCTTGCGGTCTGGGCCGTCGTCGTGCGCGCCGAAGCCGAGGGCTCCGTGCGCACCGCGTGGGGAGGGCGAGACAAGGTAACGTGGAATCCGACGCGTCTTGACCTGGAGCGAGCGCGAAAGGGAGTGGCGCTCTTGGTGAAAATGCTGTTCGAAGCAGGAGCGCGAGAAGTCTGGCCCGGATTTTACGGAGTTCCCAGCACGTTGCGAAGCCCCGATGAGGCGGCGCTCATCGAGAAGATTCCTCCCGATCCTCGGCTTTTCGGGTTCATTGCGAGCCATCTCTTCGGGGCGTGCCGCATGGGGCCCGATCCAGGCGCGAGCGTTGTCGGAACGGATTTTCAGACCCACGAAGCCTCCGGTCTCTATGTGGTCGACTCGAGCGCCTTTCCGACCAACCTGGGAGTGAACCCCCAGCACTCGATCATGGCGATGAGCCGCCTCGCCGCGACGCGAATCGCTGAGCGAGGGTCTCGGACCCGAGCGGCGGCTTGACTCGACTACGCTGGCGCGTATGTTCGCCGCGCCATTGTCGCGCATCATCGCCACCCTAGCTCAGGGGTAGAGCAACGGTTTCGTAAACCGTAGGTCTGGGGTTCAATTCCCCAGGGTGGCTCCACCGATCGGCTTGCATTTCTTTGCCTCCGCGTCGCACATGCGTTTCGTCGAGCTGCAACGATGGAACGGTGACGATAACCTGTGGTCAAGCCCGCGCTGTGGGTCAAGTGGTAGGGTCGCACCGGGATGAAGAGAGCCGCTCGATGGTTGCTGGTCTTCGCGCTCTCGCTCGCGCTCGGATCGTGCGGATCCGGGGACGAGCGAGGGATCGATACGAGCGGGGACGCCGGCAACGAGGATATGGGCGCGCCGACGGACCGATCGGCTGCGGACGTGGTCTCCGATGCATCAGGTCGATCGGACGTAGGGAGCGCGTCCGATACGTCGGAGACCCGCGATGGCGCCGGCCTCGACGTCTCGCGCGACGCATCGCCGCTGGATGCAGTCGCCGACGCGCTCGACACCACTCCGTTCGATGCGTCCGGCGACGTTGCCCCTGGATCGCTAGCCGTAGGCGGACGCGTCATCGATGTCGCGGGTGGCCCGATGGCAGGAGTCACCGTCGACATCGATGGGCGAACGACTTCGACCGACGCATCCGGGCACTTCACCATGTCGAACGTTCGATCGCCTTACCAGCTGGCGGTGGTGGACCTGACGGACAACCAGGCCGTCGTTTACCAGGGGGTCGCGCGGTCCGATCCCACCGTGCAGCTCGAGGGCAACAAATCGCCGGGGCGAAGCGCGCCGCTCATGCTCGTGTTGCGGGGTAACTTCGTTTTCACGCAGCCGCCCGGCGGGAAAAGCGCGTTCGACATGTTCTCGTCGACGCTGTCGTACTGGGGAGGTGTGGTGCCGACCCCAATGGGCTCTCCTTATTCCTACACCCATTCGTGGGCCGGCCCGACACAAGGGCGCCTGCGCCTTTTCGGGCTGCAATATGCGCAGGTCGACGGCGTCGCCCTGAGCTTCTCGGGATTTGCGTTGGACGAAGAGCTCATCGCCGACAACTCGATGACCACCTTCGTCCTCGACTTCGCACCCGTGCCAACCACGACGCTGACCGGAACGGTCACGGCTCCGAGCGGCTACGTCCCCAGGCACCGCACGATCTCTTTTTACGATGCAACCGATCCGGGCACCCGAGAGCGCATTCCCTTCACGCAGGACGGCGCCGCCGTCGCGCCGTCGTTTTCCTACGTCGTCCCCGCCACGCCGCTCGGGTTGGCTTTGCGCATCGAGGCTTCGAGGGACGCCGGGATCGAGCTCTCGACGGCGATCGTGCCCAACGCGACCTCGCCCGTAGCCGTCACGCTCCTTCCCGCGGCTCTCTTGACGACCCCGCACGATCAAGCCATCAACGTGGACGCGTCGACCGTCTTCTCGTGGACCGCGGTGCCCGGTGCCGTCCACCAGTTGTGGCTGCGGCCTATGTCGGGCCTCGACATCAAGATCTACACGGCAGCGACGACGCTCACCCTCCCCGCCTTGACGGCGCTCGGCGCATCGCTCGCCGCCCGCAGCTCCTACCAGTGGCAAGTCATGTCGTTCGCACCGCGGGACATCGACGCCATCCTGGTGCCCCACCCGCCCCTCGACATGGCCGTCCCCTTCGCGACCACCTCGACTACGCGGTCCTTCGCGACGAAGTGACGCCGTCCAAGGGCCGATTCGAACGGCCGACCACCGGATTCGAAGTCGGGGCGGGTCTCTACGTCGACGGCCAGAGGCCGGAAGGACAAATGCCAAATATCGCTAAAGGCGTATTGAGTTGCACGTGACGCAAGTCGCTCACCCCTTGCGACATGTGGCTAGACGTGAGCGTTTGAGCCGAGAACATCGACGAAAACGGTAAATTTTTGAAACTGACAGGCGGTGCGTCGCCACTGACTATTTTGGTCATCCAATGGTGGCGCATCGCACGCGCGTCGGTACACTCAGTCTTGCCCTAGGCGGTCATCTTTGCCGCCTACTGTCTCCTGGAGTTTATCACACTCCACGAGGCGTTCCGACTTCGTCGGCGTTTCCCGGCGTGCGTACTGCTCGCCGAGACTTGCTGCCTGAACCGGCGGCGGGATTGGGTCTCCCGTGCGAGGACGACGGCTCGCACCGCATTTGGAAGGATTGCCATGCAGCGCAATAGGATGGCGCAATTCGGGAGCGTTCTTCTCGTCGCATGGCTTGCACGCGACACCCTAGGAGGGTGTGCGAGGGGCGATCAGCTCGGCGAAGGCCCTGGTCTGGGAGACGCAGCCATCCTTACGGCAGACGACTCGTCGTCCGGCTCTCCCGGTAACTTCGCCACCAGTGGGGTGGGTCTGGGGAGTAGCGGCAGCGACATGGGTGCGAGCGGTGCCGGGGTGGCCGCCCGTACGGGCATCGATGCGGGCGGCGCCGGCACGAGCGGCAGCGCGACCAGTGGCGCGGCCACTGCCGGCACGACCACGAGCGGCGCGGACATGAGCGGCAGCGCGGCCGCAGGTGCGGCGACCTCCGGATCGATCGGCAGCGGCAGCGCGACTGCCAGTGGCAGCGCGACCACGGGCACGGCCACGAGCGGCACGGCCACGAGCGGCACGGCCACGAGCGGCACGGCCACGAGCGCGGGCGCGACCAGCGGCGCAGCGACTTCTGGAACCGCGGGCAGCGGCATGGCTACGACCGGCAGTGCGGCCAGTGGCACCGCGAGCAGCGGCAATGCCGCCTTGACAGTAGTCGCGCGCCTCGCCATCGACGGTCCCAATTACGTTGGCGTCGACTACCCAGGCCAGTGGCAGGCTTCGCCAGTTGGGACCGCATGTGGTCCGTATGGCTATGAGACGTCAAGAGCGCTGCATGGGACGAACGACGCGCCGCTATTTCGAGGCGAAGTTCATGGCAACCCAGTCAAGTGCACGATCGGGACGGCGCTCGCCTCCGGCACCTATCGCGTGCGTCTCTACTTCGCGGAGACTTACTGGGGGCCCGGCTGCGCCAGTCCGGGCGGCGTTGGCACGCGCGTTTTCGACATTGTGCTCGAGACGACGACCGTCCTGCGCAATTTTGACATATTCGCTGAGTCCGGTGGTTGCATAGCGAGCACCACCAGCACTAGCGGAGTGCCCGTGGTGAAAACGTTCGACATATCGGTGACCGACGGCACCCTCGACATCTCGCTACCAGCCACTCACGACAACGGAAAAATCTCGGCTCTCGAGGTGCTCGGCCCTCTCTGACTCGCGTACTCGCGTCGCATTGTTTACGAAATGCCGCCGTTAGGGTTCAATTCCAAGGATGGCTGTCAAGGACCAAAGGCGCTCCCTGGCGGACCCGGCTCGCGTGATCCATAAACGGGTCGGGGGTACATTGAGATGACTTTGCTACGGACTCTGCTGATCGTGGCGGCCTTGGGCGCCCTCCCGCTCGCTGGATGCGGTGGAGACGCTTTCTCGCTGGCCGCGGACGGTGGAGCTAGCGGCAGCGGCGTCTCGAGCGGCAGCGGCAGCGGTGCCTCGAGCGGGTCGACGAGCGGGTCGACGAGCGGCACTTCGAGCGGGTCGGGCGCGAGCGGTTCGAGCAGCGGCGCTCCCGATGCCGGCGGGGGCAACCCCGGTACCATGTGCCCTCGTGTCGGCTTCGATTGCGAATACGGAACGAGCCCCAATCGGGCTTGCAATCAACTCGCGCGCTGCACGGCGAACGGATGGACCTACCCGTTCCATGCCTCGTGCCCGATGGGCATGTGTCTAACGACCTACGATCAGACGCAAACCGCTGGTGCGTGCAACGCGGACGGCTTGACGTGTGCGTATCCGAAAGGGACTTGCATTTGCGGGCCGCCCCCGGGCCCCGCTGTCCGTTTGGACGGTGGCGCGTCAGGCTCGCAGTGGCAGTGCCGTCCTGCGACACTTTCTTGCCACAGCCCGCGCCCCAACGTAGGTACGCCATGTTCGGAAGAGGGCCGCAGCTGCGACTACGGGAGCTGCACGATCGACGGCATTGTCCTGCAATGCAGAGGCGGTGTCTGGCAGGAAGCCCCCCCAACGCCCTGCCCTTTGTGACCTGCACTGGCTGTGCTTGTGAGGGCCAAGTCAGCCGCCGCTGTGCAAGCGCCGCATCGCATCGGCGGCTTTCTCGGCGATCATGACGATCGGCGCGTGCGTGTTGCCCCCCACGATCGTTGGCATGACCGAGCCGTCGACCACACGCAGACGCTCGAGACCCCGCACGCGCAGTTCCGAGTCGACCACGGCGAGATCGTCGGTGCCCATCTTGCACGTCCCGACGGGATGAAAGATCGTGTTGAGCGCCAAATGGATCTCTGTCCGAAGCGCATCGTCGGTCGCGGCGTGTTTGCCCGGCCTTGCCTCTGAGACGCAATATCGAGCTAGCGGCGGGGCGGCGGCGATTTCACGCGCCAACTTGACACCCGTCACCAGAACGTCGAGATCTTCGCGCGCCGAGAGATAGCGCGGCTCGATCACCGGAGCGGCGAGCGGATCCGCGCTGCGCAGGCGGATCTCGCCGCGACTTACGGGATAGATCAAGCCCGGTAGGATTGAGAGAAAGCGCCCCCCATCCGAATTGCACGGCTCGTCCGTATTCGGCGTGAAAAGGCCCCATGGGACCACATGGAATTGAAGATCCGGACGGGCGAGCCCAGCGCGCGAGCGAACGAACGCGCCCGCGTGCACGGGAGGGTGCGTGAGCGGTCCCGCGCCGAAGAGGGCGTAGTGCGTGAGCCATGCGAGGCCTGCGAGCCGGCTCATGCTTCGCGCGCCGGCGTCCGTAACGCGATACTGGACGACCGTCATGACGTGATCTTGCAAGTTCGAGCCGACTCCCGGAAGGTCGTGCACGACCGGGACGCCGTGTTTGCTGAGCGAGTCCGCGGGCCCTATCCCCGATAGGAGCAGCAAGTGCGGCGAGCCCACCACCCCGCTCGCGAGCACCACTTCGCGCTCCGCCTTTGCCATGAGCTCTTTTCGTCCGACGACGTAACGCACGCCCTCCACGCGCCCCCTTTTCACCACGAGGCCCACTGCGGTCGCACCCGTCCTGATCTCGAGGTTCTTACGTGCGCGCGCTGGATGAAGGAACGCATCGGCGGCGCTCCAACGGCGGCCGTCACGCACTGTGTACTGATAGTGACCGGCGCCCTCCTGATGGGCGCCATTGAAGTCGTCATTGCGGGCGACGTTACAGACCTCTTGGGCAGCGTCGATGAAGGCCTCGGCCGCGGGCGCATGCGGTTCTGCAGTGCGCACGTCGAGTGGGCCCCCTGTGCCGTGATACTCCGAAGGGGGGCCGTACCAGTTCTCCGAGCGCTTGAAGTACGGGAGGACATCGTCGTAACCCCATCCGGCATTCCCAAGGCCCCGCCATTCGTCGTAGTTCGAACGATGGCCTCGGATGTAGATCATCGCGTTCAGACTGCTCGAGCCGCCGAGCACCTTGCCGCGTGGCCAGAACATCCGCCGTCCGTTGACCGCGGATTGAGGCTCCGTTCGATAGGCCCAGTCATGTTTGGTGCGCCGGTCCTCGGATGAAAAGCCCGCCGTCCGGGCCGCCCGCCTCGAGGAGCAGAACTCGCACGGTTGGATCCTCGCTCAGGCGCGAGGCGAGCACGCATCCAGCGGATCCCGCGCCGACAATCACGTAGTCATGCATCGGGTCCTAGATTCTACGTCACGTCGGCGCGTACTTCGTGCGCGCGTTCTTCACCCCTTGTAGAGTCCAACCCCGTGACGCGTTCGGAGCTCATAGCCTTTCTGCGTCGGCACCGATTGTGCGTTCAGGCCTCGGTGTCGCCATCGGGTGCGCCCCAAGCCGCCGTAGTCGGCTTCGCGGTGAGTGACGACGCGGAGATCGTCTTCGACACGATCGGCACTTCGAGGAAGATGACGAACCTGCGGCGTGATCCTCGCATCGCAATTGTCGTTGGTTGGGACGAAGAGCAGACGGCGCAAATTGAGGGCGTCGCCGACGAACCCGTGGGGGCCGAGCTGCAACGCCTGAAGGAGGTTTACTTTCGGGTGTATCCCGACGGAGTCGAGCGGCAAGGCTGGAAGGACATCACGTACGTTCGCGTTCGCCCCGCCTGGGTGCGCTACAGCGATTTCCGGCCCGGCGGCGGCATTGTCGAGATTGCGGTCGGAGGGCTGCCGCCTAACGCGACAGATTGAAACGCTCCCGAGCGGCGAGCAAGATCAGAACGAAGTGACGCTCTTGCTGACGGGACGCGGCCGGGTCGCGCCTCCGCCCGCCCCTTTGAGGACGGTCGTAGCGCCGTATCCCGATTTGGATTCTCGAAACTCGTTGTCGTTCAGCGCGGGCGTCGAGCGCTGCTCTTTCAATCGGCCACTCTCGACCTCGCTCACAAACTTGGAGACGTCGCCGGATGCAACCGGCGCCGCAGCCGCGGGCTGTCCGGTCGCCGCTGCCTGCGATTGCGCCGTGATCGCCTCCATCGCCGCGGTATTGACGAGCGTGGATCGGAACATCTGGAACACTCTGTGGCTCGCAAACCAGCGCACCGAGCGCACTTTGCCGTCGAGCGCGTACGCGAACCCGACGACCCCATCGCCAGGTCGGATAGTCTCGAAGTAGCCCTCGACTTTGCTTGCGAGCGCGGCGCGCTTGGCGGCTATGTCGCTTGCATCGAGCGAGGCCAACAGGGTGCCGGACGCGGCCTCCTTCTTATTCGCGGCATTCACAGCAGCGACCTTGGCCCAGACCTGGCCCTGGTTGCGCTCGTACTGCGCCGCCGTCCGTACTTTGCTCTCCGCAAGCATCCCCACGACGCCGAATTGTCCTCCGGTGGCAATGCCTTCGCGATTGGTCGTCCAGCGCCCGTGCTCGACGCAGAAGGCGTCGACCGGCACGGTCTGGTGCGCACCGACGATGAAGTCGTCGCCGATCTGCCGGTCTTGTTTGCCGCCTTTCACGATGGTGCCAGCCAGAACGTAAATGGGCACGTCGCCATGGTTTTCGATGACGAGCGAGTTGACTTGCGCACCGTCGCCTCGGGACGAGCGATCGGCGCCGACCTCTTTCACTTGCGCAGTCCGTTTCGCGAGGGCAATGTCGAGAGTCGTGATGGGGCCGATGTCGTCTTGCGACTTCGACGTGACCGCGAAGACGGTCAGATTGTCAAAAGTCTTCGCTGTCCCGATGGCCGGATCTCCTCCTTTCTCTTGCGCCCCCTGCACGAGCGGCGTCTCGCCCGCAAGAGCGCTGATGTCCCTATGTCCTGTGCGACTGCATGCGACAAAGATCGCCAGCAGCGCGACCCATATGAGCGCGTGTTTCACGGGATTTGCTCCTTTGAATGGCTTTAAGAACGCGCCAAGCGGCAAAAGGATTTGTCACACGCAGCCGCTCACAAGTTCCCGGGTCTGGTAAGAGACCAGGTCAGATGCGCCTCACCCCGCTTTGGCTTGCTGGTCTCCTTGCAGCGATGGCGGCGTGCGGCAACGCCACGCCGGCTCCGCGGCCGCCGGCAACCGCACCTGCCGTGGCGAGTGCTAGCGCGTCGCGTCAGGCGACTGCCCCCCAAGACGGCGTTGTCCCCGAGCTTCGCACCGGGGCACTCGATCCGGTCGATTCGCCCGCCGTGCGCGAGCTGCGCGTCGCCCGGCGACACGTCGGTGACGGCTATGAAACCCTCGCAGCCGAGGGGTCCGAGCTGTCCTCGCGGATGACGGTGGCCATCGACGTCGCTCGCGGGCAGCCCGCGCCAGTAGCTTTCGTGGCAGAAGCTGGCAAAGGAACCGTCCTGTGGATCCGCCGCGCGCTTGGTGCGGGCGATCCCCCGATTGCGGGAGACTTGTTTTCGCCGGCGACGCCGCGTGCCGCCGACCCGGGGCATCACGTTCGGTTCCGCGTCGCTGGCGGGCGACCCGCTGCGAGCGATCCCAAAGTTCGCCTTGAGTGGCTACGAGCGTTCTCGGCGCACCTTGGGGAAGAGGACGCGTGGCACGGCACCGCTTGGCGCGCCTTCGCCGCAGGACGGCTGCATTCCCTTGGCGAAGCCCGCGAACCGGCCGCAAAAACGCTCCGAACGGCATCTGCGCGCGCGGCCTCCGTCCACGCCGAGGCCAATGGCGATTTTGCGGTGCTGATGGAAACGACGACCGGCGCCACCGCGATCCAGGAAGCGCTGCAGCAGAAACGACCGCTCTTCATTCAGGCGGCAAAGGAGAAACCTTCGGTCCCGATCGCGTCGCTCAAAGGGCCCGTGCTTGCGCATCACCCGTGGAGGCTCATGCTCTCGCGCATCAGCGCCCCGCCTGCCGAGCCTCTCGCATCGAGCGCTCCCGCCGAATTCTATTTCGCGCGCGCCGCCGACTTGCCGTCACTCTTTCTTCTATTCGACCAGGTCGACGCGTGGGGCACTCCCGCGGCAAACGTGGTCGACGGGGTAGCCGAGGAGCGCGCGCTCGCCTCGCGTTACGAGACGCAGCTGTCTCTCAAGCGCGGGCCTATGACTCGGGCGCTCGGCCCCGCCGTCATTGGTGAAGTGGCCCTCATCGGCAGCGACCCGTATCTCAAAGAGGGGTCGGACGTCACGGTGCTCTTGCGTGTCAAGAATCGTCCTCTGTTCGACATTGCTCTTGCCGCCACCCAAGCAGAGCTCGAAAGCGATCATGGCAAGCTCTCTCACGAGACCCGCCAGCACGGCGCCGTCGAGGTGGCCATCGCGCTCTCGAGCGATGGCGCGGTGGCGCAGCAGCGAACAAGGATCGGCGATCTCGAGATCGTTTCGAACAGCGCGGCTGCCATGGACGTTGTTCTAGACACATGCGAGGGCCGTCACGCCAAGCTCGCCGACGAGCTTGACTTCCAGTTCATGCTGGCCCGAGACAAAAAGACCCGCGCCGATGTCCTCGCGTACATGGGCGACCGCTTCGTGGGCGAGGTCGTCGGGCCGAAGCAGAAGGTACTCGAAGCGAGGCGGCAGATCGCAATGAGCGAGCTCATGGCGCCTGGGTTTGCCGCGTTGCTCTACGGATGGATGCAGGGCAAGAGTCCCGCCGGGGTGGAAGATTTGTTCGCGACGTCGCTGCTCGGAAAGGACGAATTGAAGCACGCGAGCGGCGAGACCATATCGTGGCATCCCGGGTCGGCGGCGCGCTCGCGATGGGGCACCGCTGCCAGCATGACCCCGCTCATCGACTTGCCCGCTCCGGATAGAGTGACCGCCGCCGAGCGAGCGGGCTATGAGCGATTCGCGCGCGCATACCAAGAGAGCTGGTCGGCGTACATCGACCCGGTCGCGCTGCGGATCGCGTTCGACTCAGGCAGCAAAGGGCAAACCATGACGGTCGACTTGCGCGAATTGCCGCTCATTCGCGCCACTCAGTATCGCGAGATTGCCGAATTCGTAGGAGGGGCGCGTTTCTCACCGCCGAGTCCGGATAACGGCGTGCGTGTCGTGGCCGGCGTGGGGGCCGAGGCGTCGCCGCGGCGCGAGCTCGAACATACGATTGGGGCGCTGTCGTCGCGCGCCGTCAAGTTCGACTGGATCGGCGACTGGGCGTCCATTGGGATGGCCGATCGATCGACCTTGGCCTCCGCGCTGCAGCGTCTCGCCGAGAAGGAATTGCCGCAAGCTCCTCGCTCGAACGAGGATTCGCGCAGTTTCGAGCTCGAGGCGATCACGAGCTTGCCGCTGTATGTGGAAATCGCGGTGAGGAGCACCGCTCAAGCCGCTCTCGCACTGGCCGCGTTGCGCCTCGTCGCGAACGAGACCATCCCGAAAATGTTCGAATGGGGCGAGTTCGGGATCCATCGCGACGTAGCCATGGTGCGCATCGCACTGAAGAAAGAGCTCGCCCGCGGTCTGGTCGATGCGTCGGCGGATGTGAACATCTTCTATGCGGTGACCGGCGGGGCGCTCATCGTCACGATGCACGATTGGCTTTTGCGGCACCTGATCGATGAGCAAATCGACGGCCGGGCCCCTACGGCTGCGGCGCGAAATTCCTCCGAGGGAGCGCAGCTTTCGTTCAGCCTGGGAACCGAGCCTGGAAAAGGACTCTGGACGGTCCTCGCCTGGCTTCTTGAACAGCAGATGATCGACGCCAGCGCAAACGCGTCTCGGCGCGCTGCCGAGACGCTCTTGCTTGGCGCTCCCGAAGTGGCGGGCGATCGCGCGGCGTTTCGCTCGCTGGCCCTTGCGTATTTTGGGGCTTCGCCGCTCACGCCCGACGGACAAATGTACGTTGCGGCTAAGGAAGGCGTGCGGGATCCGACGCGTGGCTCGCCCTACGCACCGATTTGGCCGGTGGTACCGGTTGAAGGCTCGCCGGTGGCCAAACTATTGGGCTCGCTTTCTGGCGTGCGCACCGAGCTCGCGTTCGACGACGAGGGCAAGGACGGCGACCTCGCGATGGTCAGTCTTCACGCTCGCGCCGTTTTTGACCTCCGCTGATCTCGATGCTCGGCTATCCCTTGGAGGACTCATGGTCATCCACGACAATGTGCCAAGACGAAGGTTTCTTACGATGGCTGCAGGCGCGGCAGCGGTGGGAGCGTGCTCGTCGTCGTCCAACATGACGATCAGCGATGTGCCGGCTTTCAATGTTTCGATGCTGCCCGTGGGGTCGCTCGAAGCGGTCGGCACCCAGCCGGTCTGCATCGGGCGCGACGCGAATGGGGTCTACGCGTTGTCGCTTTACTGCACGCACATGCAATGCAACATCGCGACGCAAGGCACGGTCTCGCCTCAGGGCATCCACTGCGGCTGCCACGGCAGCAGCTTCGACGCCAACGGCAACGTGACGCACGGGCCGGCTGCGCAGCCACTCGCGCATTTTTCCGTCACGAAGGACGCAAGTGGGAACCTGACTATTCACGGGACGCAGACCGTGTCCGCGAATACTCGCCTGCCTGTTTAGCTCGCTCAGTCTGGTTATGCGGCGAGTTGCGCCAGGTAGCGGAGTCCCGATGCAATCGGCTCTCGGTAATGGAAGCTCACCTCGAGACGCTCGAGCTCTGCTTGGAGTGCTTGCCGCAGGGCACTCCGTTCGCCGACCTTGAGCAGGCTCTCGAGCAGATTCCAGCGGAGAAGCCATTCCTGCGGATAGTCGCGTTGCAGACCAGCATGAATGGCGGGAAATGATTGCGCGATGTCCGCTGGCCCCGCGCGATGTGCGCGCTGCGCGCGCTCGTACAGAGTCAGAAGGGTACGCTCGCGCTCAGGCAGAGTGCGCGGTTTCGGTACCCGCTGCGACGCAAAGGGGGTATCCGGATAGTACTTTGGGTCGATGGCGCCGGCGCGGGCGGTCACCACGTCGCCCGCTGCAAGTAACGTGTAATGTGCAAGCTCTCGCGGAGCCATGCCGCGATGAGCCAACCGGGCGTCGGTGAGCTCAAGGCGCTTCAGTCGCCCGTCCGCGTCCCTTATCGATCGCTGCAGACGCCCCTCGACGCGCGCTCCGTTCGCGAAACAGAAACGATGGCGACCGGTAGTCGCATCCAACGCATGCAACAGGGTGTCCGCACTGGCGAGTGCCAGCGAAGATCCGCCCTCGAGGCAGCCTATCGGGACCCATTGGCGCGTGTGTCTCGAGAGACTCTCTTGCGCGGGCACGATCTCGCCTTCCCAGGCGAATGCCACCTGCCCATCGAAATCGAGCCAGGCCGGCTCCGACAGGCGCGGGCCGACCTCGCGAAGCACGCCCACGACCCATACCCCCGAGGTGAACTCTACGCTGGCGATCTCCGAGCTTCTGAGAGCGCGTGCAAGCGCAAGTTCGCCGCCGACCTCGACGGCGAGGGTCCGCGCAACGCGATCGAGAACGTCGTGCAACGCATCGAAGTCCGGCACGACGAAAAGCTGAGGCTGTGGTCGGGTAATGTCATAGGCCACGTCGACGCAATGCTCGTCCAACGGAAGCTTACGAACGCTGCTGTCGTGGCAGGAGTAGCTTTCCCACAATGACGACAGCAGCCCCGCCCCGTAGAGTTTGTAATCGTCGGTGCGCCCGACCAGGCCGTACTCGGCGGTCCACCAGTACAGCCGCGAGAGCCGCGCGGCCTCGCTCGTCTCCCTCACTCCGCCGAGCGAGGCTTCGACCTCGGCCTCGGCGCTGGCCACCTCTTCTCGAGTGGCCTCCGGATTCTCTTTCACCTCGCTGAGCGTGTAGATCGCACGAAATACACGATCTTCTTCAGGTACCGTGAATGCCTTCTTTCCGAGTTCGCCAATGCGCCGCAGATAGGCCGCGAACACCGGCTCCGGCAGAATGGGCGCGTGTCCGGCCGCTTCGTGCACGATGTCCGGGGCCGGTGTGTACACGAGGTGCTCGCGCGTTCGGATGTCGGCCGCGATGGGCAGGATGCCGGAGGCCTGAAACTCCTGAAATGCGCGCGGTGGAATAAAGCCGTCGACGCAAACAGCGCCCCAGCCAAATTGCGCAAGCCGGTCGTTCATCTCGGCGATGCTCGGGATGTGTTCCACCGAGATGCCGGTGGCGCCGAGGCCGTCGCGGTACGCAGGATGTGCGGTCTGTACGAGCCGCGCATGAGTCTGAAGGAGCACGAAGCGCCAAACGGCCTGGTCGACCGCAGTGTATTGCGCGTAGTCCTGTTCGACGACGAACCGCCGGAGGTGCGGGGGCACGTTGGGTGCCGGGTGGCCCATGCCTAATTATAGCCTTGGCGGCGACCACGACCACGACTCGTCCCGTCCATTCGCATTCCACCCTCCCATTCCACATTCCACATTCGCGTTGCCGCCGAGCTACGCTGTGGTTCATGCGGCTCGGCACGCTTCGAGATGGGACGCGTGATGGCGCGCTCATCGTGGTCGACGCGACAGGGAAGTACTTTGCTAGACCTCTTGGCATCCCGAGCCTGCAGCGCGCGCTCGACGAGTGGGAACGCTGCGAGCCGTTGCTGCGGGAGGTCGCGCTCGAGCTGGACGGCCGCAACGACCACGGCGAGCCCATCGAGCTCGAAAGGCTCGCCGCGCCCCTGCCGCGTGCCTACGAATGGGTCGATGGATCGGCGTACATCAACCATATTCTCCTGGTACGAAAGGCCCGCGGTGCCGCCGCGCCGGACGGGCTCGAGACCGATCCACTCGTCTATCAGGGCGGCTCGGGGGTCCTCTTGGGTCCGCGGGATCCCCTGGTGTTGCCCTCGGCGGATTTCGGTCTGGACTTCGAGGCGGAGGTGGCAACCGTTCTTGGGGACGTCCCTCAGGGAGTCACTCCCGCCAAGGCCTCGAAATACGTGCGCCTCCTCTTACTTGCGAACGACGTGACGTACCGCGATCTCGTGCCCGCCGAGCTCAAGAAGGGATTCGGCTTTTTTCTCTCGAAGCCGGCGACCGCATTTGCGCCCTTTGCCGTTACGCCTGACGAGTTGGGACCTCAGTTTCGCGACGGTCGCGCCTTCCTGAGGCTTGCGTGCACGTACAATGGAGGACTCGTCGGAGACACCCAAACGGGCTCCGAGATGCACTTTTCCTTTCTCGACCTTGTCGCACACATCGCCAAGACACGGTCGTTCACAGCGGGCACGATTCTGGGGGGCGGCACCGTGTCCAATCGCGATCCGAGTCGCGGCGTCTCTTGCCTCGCCGAAAAACGAGCCCGCGAAATGCTCGAAGGCGGGGCCCCTCTCACCGCCTACATGAAACCAGGGGACAGTATTCGCATCGAAGCGTTCGACCTTGCCGGTCGAAGCGTCTTTGGTGCCATCGAGCAGAGGGTCGTGGCGGCATGATGAAACTCTACGGCTACTTCAGAAGCAGCTCGGCATGGCGTGTACGCATCGCGCTTGCATACAAGAACATCGCCTTCGAACATGCTTTCGTTCACTTGAGGCAAGGCGAACAGAAACGGCCGGAGTTCACGCAACTGAGCCCGCTCTCGCAGGTCCCCGTGCTGGAAGTCGTTCAGGGCGAAGAGCGCAGGCTCATCACGCAGTCGATCGCCATTTTGGAGTACCTGGAGGAGACGCATCCGTATCCGCCCATGCTGCCGACCGATCCGGCCCTTCGCGCCCGCACGCGAGAGCTCGCCGAGCTGGTCAACTCGGGCATTCAGCCGCTGCAGAATCTGAGACTGCAAGAAGAGCTCCGTGCCCGCGGAATCGACGCTACCCCTGTCGTGCGTACGTTTATCGAGAACGGGCTTCGCGCGCTGGAGCAGCTAGCCAAGGCGTCGGCAGGGCGCTTTCTGGTGGGCAACCAGATTACGTTTGCCGATGCGTACCTCATTCCGCAAATGACTGGGGCGCGGCGCTACGGCGTCGACGTGGAAGCGTTTCCGCTCTTGCGTCGGGTAGAGCGAGAGTGCGAACCGCTGCCCTATTTCCAAGCCGCGCGCCCCGAAGCCCAGCCTGATTACGTTAGTTAAGCCGGATGAGAATGAGCCTCACTCCGCCTCCCGCGTTCGCTCGTGCTCCGTTCCGGTCCTGGCATTCACCTCACGGCGCGTAGGTTTGAGAGTCCCCATTGACGATGACCCTTCTGCGCTGATTCTCTGGAACGGCTGAGTCTTTCAGTCTGTGCGCCAATGCGCCAGCGCAACGACGAGGCGGTCGGCTTCGTTGAATGTGGTGAAGTCCGCGATGAGGGCCACGCGTAACTCGCCGCGACCATGGATCACGCGCTCCCAAGCGTGTCGTTGGACGGTTAGCCGGGAGGCATCGTATAGGATGGCGACGTCGAAATCGTGCGGCCTGGTCCGCTCGGCGACGACTTTCCAATGGGCCCGCTCCGCGGTTGGTATCCAGTCCAGCAGCGCCTCTCTGCGCACTTCCGTCAGCGCCACGAGCGAGCACCCCTCCACCGAGATGAGTTTCTCCACCACGCTCTGTGCTGCCACGCGATGAGCGGTTGGACGAGCGGCGATGGGAGGCGGCGCGACCCCGGTGTTCCATGATGCAAAGCGAAGCTGAGACCGTGCGGGCGGCACGTTCGTCCGTTAGGCGGGTGCAGACGTCGCCTCGGCCTTCGGCACGAGCTTGGCTAGAGCCTCGCCCGTCGCCGGATCCTCTAGCAACTTGACTAGGACTTGCTCGAAGCTTGCCTTGCTCTCGGCGCTGGCCCATTCGTGGACATACCGCACCGTAACCGGGTAGCCGAGCGCGCCGAACTCTACCTCCGCCAGAGGAACGGAGCGGCCCGAGCCAGATCGCAAACGCGCCATGAGCGCATCGACCTTGACGCGTGGGGCCGGCACCCCGGCAATGATCTCGGCCGTGCTTTGTTCTCTCGCAGGACGGTCCAGCTGGTCGAAGAGGAGCGCTACCTCTACCCCGAGAGTGTCCGTCAAGTCGGCGGACGCTTGTCGGAGCACATCTTCCATCTCCCGCCGCGCCGCTGCGGCTCGGCTGTGTGCGCCTAGGCCTTTCCGCGCCGCCTCTCCGAAGCGTGATGCCATCTGCGTCCTCGTCCTTGCGTCATGTATAACATGCGGAACCCGCTTCGGTAGGGGCGCGCAGGCTCGGCAGCTGCCCCGTGGTGCAAGGCTGATTGCTCTCTCTGACCCTGGCGTCTCTGGCGCTCTTGGCGGTTCTTTCCCATCGCGCACAGCCCCGCACCTCGCAGCCGGAGCCGCGTGCAATCGAGCCTTTCCTTGTACGGCGTGCCGCGTGCACTAGACTAAAGTTGATGGGCAGCGTTCCCACACTCGGGATCCGCCGCATCGAGGCGATTCACTACTACGTTCGAAACCTCGAGCGCAGCCGGCACTTCTATACCGACAAGCTCGATTTTGCCGAGGTCGGGCGGAGCAGCGAGCAGCTTGTCGAAGGCGGTCGCCAGCGGGCACTCGTGTTCGAGGCTGGCCCTTGCCGCGTCGTCTGTTCCACTCCGGAGGGAGTCGGTGGACGCGCGCACCGATACCTGCAGAAACACCCGGACGGCGTGGGAAGCATCGTGTTCGAGGTTGAGGACATCGCGAGGGCGTTTGCGCTTCTCGAGGAGCGCGGCGGCACTGCCGTTCATGACATTCAGACGAGCGAGGGGGAAAGGGGCACGTTCAAGACCTTCGTCATTACGACTCCCTTTGGAGACACCACATTCCGATTCGTGGCTCGCGATGGCGACTTCCCCCTCTATCCCGGGTTTGAGGTGTACCAGACGCCGCGCGGCGGCAAGAACCGCTTCGGCCTGTCAAGCTTCGATCACGTGACGAGCAACTTCGAGACGATGGCGCCGGCCCTCCTCTGGATGGAGCACGTTCTCGGGTTCGAGCGCTTCTGGCACGTCGCGTTTCACACCGACGACGTCTCACGAGGTGTGGATGAGCACGGCTCGGGGCTTCGGTCCGTCGTGATGTGGGACCCGGCAGGCGGAGTGAAGTTCGCGAACAACGAACCGTATAGGCCCAACTTCAAAGCGTCGCAGATCAATGTCTTTCACGAAGAGCATCGAGGCGATGGGGTGCAGCACATCGCAATCAGTGTGACCGACATCGTGTCGGCGGTGCGGGGGCTGAGAGAGCGTGGCGTCGAGTTCATGCCGACGCCGGCGACGTACTACGACGCCCTTCCGGGTCGCCTTGCCTCGCAGGGGATCGGAGCTCTTGCCGAGCCGCTCGAAGAACTCAAGCGGCTGCAAATCCTCGTCGATGGCGACGGACCGGGGCGGTATCTCTTGCAGATCTTTCTCAAGGACTCGGCCGGCCTTTATGCAAGTCCCGAGGCCGGTCCTTTTTTCTACGAGATCATCCAGCGTCGCGGTGACACGGGGTTCGGCGCGGGCAACTTTCGCGCGCTCTTCGAGAGCATCGAGCGCGATCAGACGAGGGCAGGGAAGGGCTGATGCTCGACAGAATGTGCGTCGGCCGCGTTCCGCCAAAGCCTCACACCGTCTTCAAGGCCGACGACGGGTCGCTGCTCTACGAAGAGTGCCTGACCCGCGGCGGGTTCGACGGCCCATTTTCGATCCTTTACCACCAGAGGAGGCCTCACGAGAGTGAGCCCGCTTCTCGTGCGCAAGGCTTCCCGGTTCCCGCGCCGGCAGCGCCCTCGGGCCTCTTGCGCAGGCACTATCGCTGTCTGGATCTGCCGAGCGCGGGCGGTGCGCCGCTCGAGGTCCGCCAATCGTTGCTCTTCAACCGAGATGTTGTGATTGGCTTCGTTCGCCCCGATCGACCCGATCCCGGGTACTTCGTGAACGGGGATGCGGACGAGCTCTTTTTCGTGCTGCGCGGCGCGGGAACGCTCCGCTCCGTATTCGGAGACCTTCCTTTTGCGAACGGCGATTACGTGTGCGTGCCGAAAGGGACGCTCCACAGGTTCGTGCTCCAGCCCGGCGTGGTCCAGGCTTGGCTTTCGATCGAGTGCAAGCAAGGTTTGAGCTTGCCGGCCCACTACAGGAACTCCGCCGGACAGCTCAAGATGGACGCTCCTTACTCGCATCGCGATTTCCGGAGGCCCGAGTTCCGTGGCCCCCTTGACGAGACGCTGCGGGACATTTCGGTCAAGCGAGGCGACCGCTTTTTCGCGTTTCGCAGCCCGAACGCGCCGCTCGATGTCGTCGGATGGGACGGGACCCTGTATCCGTTCGCCTTTCCGATTCTCGCGTTTCAACCACGCGTTGGGCAGGTGCATCTCCCGCCGCCGGTGCATACGACCTTTGAGGCGGGCGGAGCGCTCGTCTGCAGTTTCGTTCCGCGCCCGCTCGATTTTCACGCCCTCGCGAATCCGTGTCCGTATCCGCACTCGTCGGTCGACATCGACGAAGTGCTCTTCTATGCAAACTCTGCTTTCGGATCGCGTCGCGGAATCGGCGAGGGCAGCCTCTCGCATCACCCGGCGGGCATTGCGCACGGCCCTCATCCGGGCGCGTACGAGAACGCCCCGGGAACGACGCACACCGACGAAATTGCCGTCATGCTCGACTGCCGCCTTTCCCTCGAGCGAACCCAGGAAGCGGTCTCCTGCGAAGACACGGGGTACCACGCGAGCTTCCGCGCGAGCTAACGTGCACAGTTGAAACAAGGGCGAAACGGCACTGTTTCGAAGAAGGTGCAGTGTGGGCCTTTAGACGGTAGCTGTGCCGACCGTAATCGTGGCTGCGACATGTCCGCCCTAACTTCTCGGCGTTCGTCCAACCCTCCCCCGCGCCGCTCGTCGAATCCTCCGCCGCCGGGCTCCTCGCCTCGGCCGAGCCACCAGGACTTAGTTGGGTCGACCGGCATCGGTGCCCGGTTTCGGCCGGCTCGCATTAACGCCGCCGAGCTGCCGGCGGATCTTGCCTGCCGATTCCAGTGCGACGGTGCGTTCCTCGGCCCCTTCGCGGTGCTCGACTTGAGCACGGTTGGTTTCGCGGCGGCGGCGCGGGACCCCCTGGCTCTTGCACCGGGCAGCGTCCTCGATTCCTTCGAGCTGACTCTTGGCGATCGCGTGATCTGGTCGGGTGAGGCGACCGTCGTTCACGGTGGCGACGATCGGATAGGGGGAAGGTTCACGTCAGGGCTCTTGGATTTGCGCCAGCTTCGGCTCGAGGCCACCCTCGAAAGCCGCCTCGCCGTTCTTCAAGAGCAGCAAGAGCGCCTCCCCGTCGAGTGGCGAGCGGCCGTGGGGGACTTGCGCCAGCTCATCGAGGGCGTTCGGGCCGAGCTCGATGCGATCGAACAGGACGAAGCGCGCGATCCCATGCGTCTCGCTGACGAGGAAGCGGAGCTTTTCGCGGGCCTGAGCGCGCGCTGGGGAAGCGAGTACTACGGCGCCGTCGCAAGGCTGCACGCGCTGAGCCAGGATTTCGACGACCGCACGAATGCCCTCGCCTGCGGGTACGCGTCGTCGGCGATCATGCCGCTCCTCATGTCGTGCCCGATTCATCGGCGAGCTTACGAAAAGCCGCTTGGTTATGCGGGTGACTACCGGATGATGGAACTGCTCTGCGCCGACGAGCTTTCAGGAGAGGGCCTTTTTGGTCGCTTCCTGCACCTCACGATGCAAAACTACACACTCGGGCGCACCGTCCGAGCGCGGCAGGTGGTGATGCGCGACGCGGTCCGCGCTGCCATCGACGCCCCGGGCGACGAACCCGTGCGAGTGCTCGCTGTGGCAGCGGGACCTGCCCTCGAGCTGCGGCGCCTTCTCGAAGAAACGGGTCCCCTCGAGCGGTCCGTCGAGCTGGTCTTGCTCGATCAAGATCCGTCCGCGCACGAGGCCGCGCATCGCCATTTGACGCGGATCCTCCTCCAGCGCCATCACGGCACTCTGCCGGTGACGGTACAGTGCGTTCACTATTCGGTGCGGCAGCTGCTCAAGCCGCAGACTCCCGAAGAGCTTCGCATTCGAGACTCGCTCGGAACCTTCGACCTCATCTATTCTGCCGGCCTTTACGACTACCTTCCCGACCTCGTCGCGCAACGCCTGACGACTCTGCTCTACGCACGGCTGCGCCCGGGCGGGCGTCTGCTGGTCGGAAACATGGTGGAGACGGCAGATACCACGTGGGTTCTGCATTTCGTGTTGGGCTGGGCTTTGCTCTACCGCACCCACGAGTCGATGTTGCGTTTGGCGCAGCGGCTCGCTCCGGCCCCCGAGCGGCTGGGGATCACGCGCGATGCGACGGGGCGGTGCGTTTTTCTCGATGCGCAGAAGTCGCGATCGGCCTGACGGCGCTGGGCGCGCCGTCGCCGGGCGCGTCATTGCCTTCCGGGGGCCTGTCCGGTGCGCTCTCGAGAGAGATACTAGGCACTCGTGGGGCGCGCAAACTCGGAATGGCCAGCGACGCGACGCCACCTGGGGGCGGCGGGCGGCTGCTGTTTCGGGCTACGAGCGCCGCGTCGCCGAACGTCCACTTGCCGGCGAGGGTGCACGAAGCCAGGGCGAGCGCGAACTCGGCGGCCGTGTTGAAACGAGCGGCAGGGTCCTTCTCGAGCGCGCGCATGACAAGTGCTTCCACATCGGTAGGCAACTGCCGTCCGAGCTTTCGCGAAGGCGCAACCGGCCGCTCATGGGCGTGCGCAATCACAAGGGCGCTCGGGTTATCGGCTTCGAACGGCGGGCGCCCGCATAGGAGAAAGTAGAGGACCGCTCCGAGCGCATACACGTCCGAGCGCGCGTCGGCCATCTTGCCCATCGCGACCTCTGGGGAGATGTACGCGGGCGTACCGAGCACCCACCCCGTGCCAGTCATCGTGGCATCGGCTTGATGGACCTTGGCGATTCCGAAGTCGATGACTTTGACGAAGTCGTGCTCTCCGCCGAGCGACGTCAAAAAGAGATTCTCGGGTTTGACGTCTCGGTGCACGATTCGCCGCTCGTGAGCCTCGCCGAGGGCACGGGCCGCTTGCCCGACGATGTGAAGGGCACGCGCGGGAGGGAGTGGCCCGAGACGGGAGACATGCTGGGCCAAAGTCTCGCCCTCGAGCAGCTCCATCACGTAGTACCAAAGGCCGTCTTCCGTCATCCCGCAGTCGAAAACCCGCACGGTATTCGGGTGCATGAGCTCCGCGGTGGCGCGGACCTCGCGCTCGAAGCGCACGAGAGCGCCGCCCGACCGCTCTTGCTCCGCTGGCTTGAGGATCTTCACCGCCACGTCGCGTTTGAGAGAGGGGTGGTACGCAACCCAGACATCGCCCATGCCTCCAGAAGCGAGCCGCCGCTTCAAGCGATAACGCCCGAGGCTGCGCGCCTCGAAGACCTGCCGTCGAAGCGCCCAGACAACGTGCCCGCCGACGACCAGAAAGATGTAGGTCCCGATGACGTAGCCCGTGTTCAGGAGAAAGATCGTGATTGCCTCGGGGTCGTGCAATTGAGCGGCCAGGCGAGGAGAGAACGCCGCCGAACCTAACAAAAACGCAAAGAACGACGCCACGAGAGTGCCGATCATTGCTAGCTCGCGCGTCCAACGATCTTGCGCGGTCACTGAGCGACAGAGAAGCACGAGGCACAGCCCGGGAACATAGGGGCTCGCGAGGCCGCGGAATTCGATGCACATCACGCCGATGCCCACGGCCGGCGCGCCGTAGGCGAGAAGGTCGTAGACGGTCAGCGCCCTTTCGGAGGGAGGGGGGCTTCGATAGGTCCGAAGGAGCACCGGGACCATGACCGCGAGCACGCCAAGTCGCACCGCGGCAAAGTGGGCGAGCACCCCGGCCTGCAGGTAGCGCACCACAATCAAATCCGCGCCAAAGAAGGCGGCCCATATTGCGCAGCCCGCGATGAGCGCGCGGCGGAAGCCAAGCAGTCGAGTGGCGCGATCTTCCGTGCGATGAGAGTCGCGCCCTGACGACGTACCCGAGCGAGAAGTCGGCGTGCTCGTGATCGTGTGCATCTCCGGCGGCGGAGCGACGGAGTGCAGTACGGTCGGATTTGCGCAGACCCCCACGCTCGCCATGGAAAGCCCTTCTTCCATCGCGGTCAACGCAGACGTTTGTACAGGTTATCCACAGCTAATCCGCAGACGCACACTCACCGACTATCGCGAGGGACGCAACAATTTGGAAACATTTGTCGCGACGGTGGTCTGTGGCTGGCTGTCTCTCCTCTTTTTCAACCCGCTGTTACGGCCGACAAATGCGATCGAGAAGGCAAACCGCGGGGATTACGCCGTTTGAGTGCACGAGCCGCATGCAGTCCGCGCTACATGCCGCACGCCCCAAGCGCTTGCGCAAGCGCCGCAGCGTTGGGATAGCGTGCGCGGGGCTCCTTCTCCAAGCACCGCATGACGACCTGCTCTAGCTCTTCGGGAATCGGGGCTCCAAAACGAAGCGAGGGTCTCTCAGGAACACGATTGATGTGCGAAAGAAGGACGCCGAGGGCGCCATCGCTCGCCGCCTCGAACGGTGGGTGGCCGGTGAGCATGAAATAAAGGACCGCGCCGCTGGCATACACGTCCGCGCGCGCGTCGACTTCCTCGCTGAGCGCTGCCTCCGGTGACATGTAGGCGGGCGTCCCGAGCACGACCCCGCTTTTCGTTAGCGTCGAGTCCGCCTTTGATCGGTGCTGGAAGAACCGCGCGATCCCAAAATCGAGCACCTTGACGAAATCGCTCTCACCGCCCACCACAGTTACGAAAAGGTTGTTCGGTTTGACGTCGCGGTGAACGATGCCGAGCGAATGGGCCTCGCTCAAGGCTCGTGCCGCCTGCAGGGCGAGTCGGATCGCTCTGGCCGGAGGCAGCGGTCCTTCGCGCCGAACAAGCTCGGCAAGCGTCTCGCCTTCGAGAAGCTCCATGGCGTAGTACCAAAGACCGTCTTCGGTCGTGCCGAAGTCGAAAATGCGCACGGTGTTCGGGTGCGCTAGCACCGCCGTCGCCTGCGCCTCGCGCTCGAATCGCGAAATCCCAACGTCGTTGCATGCCTCGGGCCTCAGGACTTTCACAGCGACGTCGCGTTTGAGCGCGGCGTGACGCGCCAGCCAAACGTCGCCCGTCGCGCCGCTGCCGATGCGGTGCTTGAGTTTGTAGCGCCCAAAGCTCCGCGCTTCGAACACCGCGCGGCTCAAAGACCAGACGACGTGCCCACCCGCCGTCGCCAGCGCCGCCGTGCCGAAGACGAAGGACAAGTAGATCCCGAAGATGACGAGCGCACGCGTATCGTGAAACTGCGCTGCGAGTTGCGGGACCAGCCAGCGACCTCCGGCCATTGTGAGCGGATAGGTCGACGCGGGGATTCCATACATGAGCAGCCCCCGCCGCCACGACTGCCCGGCCATGACCATCCGATGCACGAGCACGAGGCAAATGCCGGCCGCGTACGGGCTCTCGATTCCCCAAAACGGTATGCACATGAGAGCGATCAACCCAGATATGAGCGTATGCATCGAAAGATCGAGGCCAGTGCGCACCGCCTCGGAAAGGCCTGGCCGCCTCAACCACCGCAAGACCAGGAGCACGTGCGCGAGCCCGCAGAGCCGCAGCAGCGCAAAGAAGGGAATGGTACCGACTCCGAGGTAGGTAACTACCAGCACATCGACGGCAAAGAACGCACACCAAACAAATGCTCCGACCTGGGTAGTGCGGCGCATCCGCGCAACATCCGTAGACGAACGATGTGCCACGGGCTCTTGGTCCCGCGTTTCGCCCGCCTTCAACGGGGGCCGCCTGGCCTTAGCGTCTGCCGCCTCGGCGGTTGGTCTAGGCGCCGAGCCAGGTCGCCAACCCGCGCTCCCAACGACTGGACGATGGGGAGAGCGATCGGAGTCTGCCTCCGTCGATGGAAGCGTCTCCGACTTCGCACCGTGCTCGCCCCCAACTACGCCAGTCCGCTCCACCCGAGTCCTGGCAACATTGCATGCTGGAACGCGTCAGGCAATGCGGCGCACGAGCGACTCTCTCGTTCTTGTGCACCGATAGAAATGGGCCGTGTCCGAGCGTAACCTCCGCGGTAGGTTACGAGGACCGATGCCGCTTGCGGCGCTTGCGGCCCGTGGGCACCGGCGTGGGCGGCGCCGGAGCCGGCTCTGTGGTCGGCGGTGTGGGCGGCGAAGGCGCGAGCGCTTCGGCGACCTCCGCCGCGCTGAGCCGAAGGTCGCGCGCGTGGGCGAACGCCGCACGGACCGCGGCGCGCGCGCTGTCGAACGTCGCGGGCAAGGCTCCGAGCGCTTCGATCGCGGCAAACACGACCGCGTCGACCAGAACGCGCACGGGACGCGCGGGCACAGCCGGGGGCGCAGCTGTGGGCTCGGGTAGCGGCCGCTGCACGGAGGCGGCGGCTTGCGGGGGAGGAGCGGCTGGCGGCGGCTGGACCAGGCCGAGCTCTTCGAGCGTCTTGCCGCCGAAGAGCGCAGCGTCGTGCGCGAGCGCCCGGTCGACGGGATGAAGGAGCGCGGCAAGCTTCTCCAAATGCCATGGCGCCGGCGAGGAACTCTTGTCTTCCCATCGTGCAACGGTTCGGACCGAGGAACCCACGGCATCCGAGAATTCACGCTGCGTCATAGCCAACTTCTGGCGGGCTTTGATCACGAGCAATTGTTGGGACGACGAGGCAAGGAGGCGCATGTGCGTTCGTTGGTGGGTGCCGGAAACGCCTCGCTCGGTAGGTCGTGAAGCTCGCGAGGCAGGGTTCGAGACGGATCCGGGCCGCGCACTGCAGGCACGGCCGACGAATCGGCCAGGGTTCGGCGCCTATTGTAGCACGGGAGCGGCCAATCGTGCCGCGTAGTCTGCCAGAAGTCGCCAGGTTGGCCGCCCCTGGTGCATGCGATGCGCGCCGCCGTTTTCGTTTGGCAGATACTTTGTGTGATCAGGTGCCAGATGGCGCACGTCTGGCCGGAAGGTTTCGGCAGAAGCCTGCCCAATGAGGCTCAACTGGCGATTCGTATCTTTGATGATCGGCCAGATGAGGCTCACTTGGCGGATGGATAGCCTCACGAACGGCCAGACGAGGCTCGCTTGGAGGATAGAGAGCGTCACCAACGGCCAGATGAGGCTCATTTGGCGGATGGATAGCCTTACGAACGGCCAGACGAGACTCGCTTGGCGGATAGAGAGCGTCGCGAACGGCCAGACAAGGCTCATTGGGCGGATGACGTGACTCACCAACGGCCAGACAAGGCTCATTGGGCGAACGACGTGGCTCACGGACGGCCAAGCCAGGCTCGGTTGCCGGACGGCGTGCGTCGGGATCGGCTGCCTTCGGCTCGCCATGCCCATTGCATGGGTCACGACCTGCCCGCCATCGTTCGCGCGCCGAAGAATAAACGTGCACATCCGCAGAGCGACGTTGGGTTGGCAGCGAGTGCTGCTCCCGCGACGCCATCGCCGCTTCGGTCGCGAGCGAACGCTGTTCGTAGCTCCTCCTCTGAGCGGCCGTGAGGCACTCAAGTCAATGAAATGGCGCGTACTGAAAGGACCGATTCGATGCCCAACGACGATGCATGCTCAAAACGACGCGAGGGCGTACACATCGTTGGAACCACCCGCGAACGCGTGAAGGATGGCGAATGTGCGCGTTCCGGCTGCGTCGCGAAAGACGAACCGGCCTTGGGAGACGAAGACTCCCTCCGGCGTCACCACGGGCAGCAGGCGCCTCGCTCCTCGAAGTGTCAGCCCAACGGGGTCGAATGTCTTAAGTTCTGAAGCTCCGCCCTTCGTATCGGCCGCGTCGTTCCCGGTGAGGGCCGCGATCGTTCCGTCGGGAGCCCCCTCGTCAATGCTGCCCAATTGCCCCGCGGTAGCGAAAGCATCGTCATGGGACAAGTCCGATGCTTTCAAGGTGGTCGCCAATGCCGTGTAGACGCGTGCCTGGTTCTTGCTCAGCCAGAGGGTACCACCGATGTACTCGTTTCGTTGCTCGACTGTCTTCACCGGCTGTGCCGGCATCGTGACGTCGTACCGGATGAGACCTCGGCCGTAAGGAAAGCCCTCCCGCATCGCGAAAAGCGTTGTTCCGCTGCTGTCGACGACGCCCCGAGTGAGGTCAGGCTCCGACGTTGCCGAAACGGCGCCATTTGCGATGTCGATCACGAATAACGATTGCGGCACGCTGTACGACGAATCCTGCGAGGCACGCGACGCATCCTTCACGAAGGCGTATGCGTACCCGTTGCCCGCGAGTACCACGCTGTAGACAGGCACGCTCTTCGCACTCGGGCTCGTCAGCCAAAAAGTCCCGACGACGGCTTGTTTCGCGAGATCGACATAGGTGACGGCACCGCCCAAGTGCCCCGCGATCGCGTGCGTTCCGTCAGGCCCAACGGAGAGACAGCTGGGGGGTCCTGGAAGGATGATTTCGGAGTCGCTGCGCGTGTGAGGATCGAGCAGGTGAAGCGAAGTTGTGGATTGTATCACCACTCGATCGAGCGCGCGCGAGTACGCCGCGTCGATGACCGGATAGGAAAAGAGAGACTTCGTGCCCGTGAGGCATTCCCCACCTTCGCACGAGGAGCCGGGCGGACACGTTTTCCCGCACGCGCCGCAGTTGTCCCAGTCGTCCAGCAGGCTAGGGCAATATGTGGCACACCGCATGAGCGGTGCAGGACAAGACCTCTCGTCGTAGACCCCGGGGGCCGGAGCCGGCGGAGCGGGTGTGCCTAGGGGGAGGCATGGCCGCGGGATCCCCGTGGGAACTTCGCAAGAGCCGACGCAGTGCCGATCGCCGCTGTCGTCGTGGCAAGTCACCCATCCCGAGCTTGTGCCCGTTTGGGCAGTACTTTCCGTCTTGCCGCCGCACGCTGGTAGCAGGGCGAGCACCAACCAGGAAAGCTTGAGGACGTACAAGATGTTCGCCAGAGCGCCGCATTTGTGCCTCATGGCGACCTCGCGCATCGCGCTCCGATTGGACCCGTGCCCGCGCCCAAGCGGGAGTCAGCGGCAGCGTCGTCACGCCATCCGGCCAGTGGCATGTCGCTCTCGGCGCTGCCTCCCCGAACCGCGCACGAGCCTCGGCACGCAGGCGCGCAATCCGAGCAGGGCGTGACGTATTCCACGCCCGAGTCTAGGTTCCATTCGGAAACGTTGCCCGCCAGGTCGGAGTGCCCCCACTTGCCGTCGCCCCTTGGTGAGTCCAAGCCCACGTCCTGCAGGCGCCACCCGGTGCACGATTTGCCAAGATCATTGGGCTTGCCAAGGTAGTTGGCGTACGAGCAATCGATCACGTCAGACATCGCCGGAACCGACCAAGGGTAGACACGTTGCTCGCTGCCTCCCGCGGCCGCGAAGTTCCACTCGGCTTCGGTCGGCAAGAAGCCTCCGTCCCAGATGCAGAACGCGTAGGCTTCGAACCAAGTGATGCTGCAGATAGGCAGCCGCTCGTCGTCGCCGAAGGGCGACTTCCAAGTCGACGGAATGTCCGCATACGAACCGTGCGACAAGTTGTCATCCCACGCCGCGGCTGTGGTCGCCAGTCCGCTGCTCAGCGAGACATCCCAGCCCGCCTCGTAGCTGCTGCTAGGCGAGCCAGTGTCAGTCAGTCCCTGGCCACCATTCAAGTGCGTATGCTTGCCGCTTCCCGCTTCCGGAAGCCACCCGTCTAGAACCGCGCCTACGAAGCGGCGAAAACGGCCCACGGTGATTTCGTACTTGTCGAGACGGAAGGCGCTCACGGTCGCCGGATGGCTATTGTTCGTGGCGAGGTAGCCGCTCACACGGTCATAACTACGATAAAAGTCCCCACCGGGTACAATCAAGCTCGCGCAGCAGTTCTCCTTATTGGGTCCGCAATCGGATAGTCCGGGGCCTCGTGCTTGGCAGCTCGGCGGTCTCGGAGAGGTGTCCTCGATTATGGGAGTGGGTGGGGGCGCTGGCAACGGGAGGTCCGTTGCAAGACGACCACCGCAGCCGAGAAGCGATGCGGACATGAGAACGCGGGACGGTGTAGTAACAAGCGCCGACCTTCCCACCACGCCTAGGTTCCTTCTTGCCCGCGCGAATCGGACATTCATTGAACCTAAGGTTCCTCCTCCGGTGACGCAGGACGAACGTACCTCAGTGCAGCACGCGATGACGCGCCAAACTCACGAAAGTTGGCCTTTGCTTGATTCAAACTCTGATGATTCGCACCGCCCATGAAATCGGGGTCCGCAAACTGAACTCCATCGTCCTCCCAATAACATACCGGGCACAGTTCATACGTACCCGGCGGCTCGGTGGCGATTGTTCGAAAGCCGCAGCATGGGCACGGGTATCGCTTATTGCTGCTGCGCCCGATGTTCACTGAAGCCTCCAGAAGTAGCCGATACCGTCCGTCGGACTCAAGAAAGTTCCTCCGTCGGCAGCGGCGGGAACGGTACCAGTCGCGTCGTTCCAATAGGCCGTGCGGCCGTTAGAAAGATTGCGCATGATCGTGCCAGGAGAGTTGAGGAAGTTCTCTATCTCTGATGCGAACTCGGCGCGAGTAGCTATTCCCGGGAACTCACCTTGTTGCAGCACGTGCTTGTCGAATGCGTGACCGCCCGCGATCTCCTCCGCCATCAGTTGGTTGCGGAGAAGGGTCGCGTTCGCTGCACTGGACGCCTCGAATCCCTCTATCGTCTCGAGCAGGCTTGGGAGCCCACCCGGACCGAACACGGGAATGATGCCAATCCGCATTTCAGCAGGGAACTGTGCTTTCTCCGCACGCAATCGCGCCTCAAGTTGCTGATCAAGTAGGTCGTACTGAGCTTGTTGCGAGGGCGTCACGGGGCCGACAAACGCGGGATGGCCTGGCGGGGCTGAAAAAATCAACGCACTGTTATCGATCGGCGGCGGTGGTGCGCTTTGTCCTCCCCCGCATCCAAAGATACATGACAGGTTGTGAAAAAAATCGTCCACCGCCTGCCCGGTTTTTGCCCAATTGACATTCGGGGGACCTACGGCGGCGTCACCGGCGACGCCGGCATCAGTGCCATTGCTCGCGGCCCCGCACTCAGCACCGATGCAGTCTAGGCCGAACGGGTCGATATGCCCGATGGGCGAGCCCCCCACGTACGCATACGGATTGGGGTCCGCTCCGAGTCCATGAATGGTCAGCGGGTCCGGACTCACCCACCGCTGCAGCAACGTGCTGTAGTAGCGCGCGCCGAAGTAGACTAGGCCGACCTCGGCATCGTCTTCATGTCCGGTGTATCGGATCTTCTCGCGGAAATTGGCCCAGCGATCGGGCCGGTAGTCGCTCTCGTCGGTCCCATAGGCCACGTAGGTCGGCCGCTCGATGAGCTCGCTCGTATCGCGATCAATGACGAAGCCGGGTGATCCGGTTGGGTCGCCCAGTGCCAACGCGACCAAGGTGGATCCAGTCGGTCCAACGTTTGGGAAACCACTGCGTGGGGGTGCGCGGTACACGTGCGCGAGAGTGCCGCCGGCGTCGACATAAATGTGTTCATTCGATGAATCGATCTGGTAGTCGCTACCGGCCCCGACGAAGTCTGTGTGACGCACCACCAGCGACGAAAAGACCTGCAAGTCAGAGAGCTGCGCTTGTTGATTAGCATCATAGTAGTAGTTGCTTACCCGCTGCCCGTGAGCGTCGTACTGAAACTGCTGATATGCAACAGATGTCCCCGTCGAGTCATTGCGAATCGCGGTGGACATCCGACCAAGCTCGTCCCACGTGTATTTGTACGACCACGTCGATGCGCCAGCCGAGACGTCTATCTCGGTCACGTTGCCCGCGGCATCGTAAAAAGTCTGCAGAAAGCCGTTACTGCTTTCGGCGGCCTGAAGCTGATTGGGACCCGCAGTGCTCGATCCGTAGACTATAGGACTGCCCAGCGACCGATCGGGAAAATCGAGGTTGTCGTCCGCATTGTTCGAACCTGCCGCCGTTGTATTTCCAAGCCAGTCGTAGCTATACGACTGATCGCGGACTCGGTTGGGCTCTGGGGATACAGGCGGATATTGCGTGTTATTGCCAAGGGCTAACTCAGGTGCAAAAGGCGTATAGTTGAATGGGTCATCACCGCCAGCGTAGCTTGTTGCCGCGTCTTAACTGAAAGTCCGCGTTGATGGCTTGAGTCCCGAGGGCCATTGCGAAGCATTGGCTGTGTCAGTGATCGATGCAATACTTCCGCTCTTCTCGTATTGAATGCTGCTGCTTGTCAGTGTCCCAATGAGCGTCGGGTCGCCCGATGGCGGCGGCGTGTAAGTGCCACTGGGCGCGAGCCACGGGCCGGTGGCTCGCTGGACCGAGTAGGACTTGAGCGTCTCGTCGTTGTTGTAGGCGAGATCGATCGTCGTAAAGGCCCGATCGCCGAGCACCTGCTGGAAGATCCTTCCGGCGGCGTCGTACTTCGCGCTGGATAGGATCGTCCCATAATCGCCGCCGATGCTCTGTACCCGCCCATCGCGGGTGTAGCCGATCTGCAGCCTGCCGCTGCCACCGGTGCCTGTGCCCAGCAGTTCGGTCACGTCCGCACCGGTGGTCTCTGTTAGTGGCCGATGCGACTCGCTGTAAAGTGAGACCGATCTGGTAAAAACGTGCGTATCGTAACGTTGATTAAGCGTCGGGTCCCCGAACGGTGTTGTGATCCGTCGCTGGACTCGCGTGACCTCGTCCCGCGCATCGTACTGATAGTTCGAATGCTGTGCTCGGTCGTACTCGTCCGTCACGCGACCGGATACCCCATCATAGACGTAGAACGCTTCTGTTCCATCCCCGCTCTGCAGATCGGGGGCCGAGTAGGCAAGCTGCGACTGGTCGCACGGGGAGTAGTCTTCTGCGACTGTGCGCCCAGCGCCATCGTGGAAGATGTTTTCTCCGCAGCCGCGAGCATCGCTTGTGCCCACCAAGCGGCCACTGTCGTTGTACGCATAGGTCCAGCCCACGACTCCCGACGCGCCCGGAGTTGCCGAGAAGCTCTGACTGGTGTTGGGCTCAGCGTTGACGACTCGACGCCCGAGCGAGTCGTATTGCATCCAGCGCGTCGTGAAGCCGCCTGGATACGATTGTGTCACGACCGTCGGCTCACCCGTGGCCTGGTACTGCAAAGTGGTCACAAGATCGCCCGAGCCTTGCGGACCGTTGGCCAAGTGCTTGTCAGTTTGGGCCACCCGGCCATGCCCGTCCAGAGTCACTGTCGTGTACGATCCGCCATGCCGTCCACCCGGCTGCTGGTCTGCGTCGAATAGGCTCACAGAGAGCTTCGCTGGTTGGTAAATCCTTTTCGACTTGTTCCCGTTGAAGTCCAAACTCGAAAGGACGCGTCCGAGCTCGTCGTACCTGAATGACTCGGTGGGCCCGCTGTAGGCGTAGGAAGTGAGCTTGGACGGATCGCCCGGATCGAAGGCCGTCATCGTCAGCGGCTTGTATATGGTGTGAAGACGACCGCCGCTGTAGTGGACGTGGGCCCCCGACACCGTCCACACCGGGCCCTGGCTCGCGTCGGCGGCCCCGGCCTCGTCGAGGGAGGCGAGCGTCTCGCCGAAGCTATCGATGTAGCGGTAGTGTTGTCGGTCGACAGTCGCGCCGGCCGGGCCGTCGACCGTGCTCACGTGGATACGCCGAATGGGTGCCTGGTCGAGGTAGTCGACTCTTACCGCGGCCGCCGCGGCTGACATCCCGGGCTGGAAGGCGGGCTGGTCCGTCTCGATGACACGACCGAAGACGTCGTACTTCACCGTCGTCGCCCCGCCGTCGGGCGCAATCTTGGTCGTGACCCGTTCGATGCCTCGATCGAAAACAAACGAGGTGGTTAGGCCGCCCTGTCCGCAGCCGTTCGTGTACACGATTGAGTTAATGGGCAGGTGAAAGTATTTGACGTCGTAGTTGGTGGAAACGCACTGCCCGTTGGGTCCCTGCACACGCCTGACCAAACCGTATCCTTTTCCGTCGTAGTCGATGTGCTTGAGCAGAATTGTTCCGTCGCGCGACTGCTCGCTAGGTCGTCCGGCAGCTCGCGCTTGCCCTGAGGGGCCAGGCAGTTCCAATGTGCCGGAGAGCGGCGCCTTGACATCGGTGAGCCGCGCCTGCCCATCGTAGAAATAGTCATACTCTCGGACCGTGCCGCTCGTCGCTCCGGTCCCAGACCCGTAGTAGGTCCGGGCTTGGGTCACTCGATAGCTCCAACCGGAAGACCCTTGCAGTTGCCACTGGAGGTTGGTGTGTATAGGCGTATCGCCAGCCCCATAGTCGATCTCGTCGGTCTCGTTTCCGGCAATTCCCAAGTCGTGATCCACTTCACTAACGATGGGCGTGCTATTCGGTAAAATCGCGCTCTGCCGAAAGAGGGTGATCGCCCCTCCTACCCCGTTTAGGCGCATAACACGGACATTTTGCTGTGTACCGGTCGGCTGCAGCGGGTCCCATAGATAAGTATATTGCTTGTTCAGCCAGATATGGTTGAACGCGCGGCCGTCGACCCCAGCGATCGTGGCCCCGTCCGCGAATTGATTCACTGTAGTTCGCAAGTGGGTTCCGGTTGCCGACATCTCCTCGACGATTGCCGGCAACCCCCGCGAGGCGCGGTAGAAGCCGTAGTCGGAACCCCCGGCCGGCCCCGTCTGCGTCGCGAATGTCGTCTTTCGTACCAAGTCCGGCGAGCCAGGGCCGGCATCTCCGAGATGAGTTTCTGTTACGCTCGCAAAGCCGACGAATTGTCGGTCGCGCAGATCGTAGATGGGGTTTGCATACTCGTACCGAACGGTGAGGCCGTCGAATGAAGGCGTTGACCCCAGCCCATTGCCCGTCGATACGGTGGTGACCAACCAGGTGGCGGCAGGGATCGAAAGCCCACGGGATTGGGCTGTGGCGTAGCTGATCCCGGTCGTAGCTCCTTCGGCGGTGGTGATGCTAGTTAGCAATCCTTCTTGCCCGGTGGGTACGAACGAGAGCGAGGTCGGGCCTCCGTATTGCGTGGAATAGAGCACCTTGCCGACGCCCGTCCCGTCGATGTCGGCGATCGCCAAGTGCGACTGGTTCAAATCCAGGACCTTACCCGCCGGCGCACCAAGTGCTTGGGCGCTTTGGGCAAGGCAACGCAGCGGCAGAACCGGCAGGATCGGAGTGTTCAGCTGCTCGTAGGCTCCCCGAAAGCACACGAGAAGCTGGTCGGGGCTTAAAATCGCCAGATCCGGCAGGTGGTCGCCGTTGATGTCGCCGAAGCGAACGAGCGATTGGTCCAGACGGTACTTGAACGATGGCGAGCTCCCCCTAAAGTCGATTTCCGATCGGGTGAACCGGCCGCCTGCGGACTGGTTGCACGGACTGCTCCCAGAAATGCCGAACCGGCCGTCACCTCGATTGGTCAAGAACACAAGGTTGTACGCAGGATTCGCGTACATAATGACCAGTTCGGCCAAACCATCACCATCGATATCGCTGAAAGTACGAAACGCGTCACTGCCATAGTTGCCGGGGTCCATGTAAATAGTTGCACACGACTTTTGGGTGTTCGCGGAGAACGCGAATGTATGCCCCTGCCGATCGTGGCCGGAGAAGTTAGTGAAGTAGTCGCCGGTCGGAGTTGTGGGAACGAGGGTCATGTCGGTCGTCCCGTCGCCATCGATATCGAGCGCGCGACCGCTAGCAAAACCCGCTCCAAGAAAGGACACGCTTTGATTGAATGTGAGCAAACGGGTGCCCGATGTGCCTTGCGTCACCGAATAGAGTTCGGCGCTGGCAATACCCGTAGAGGGATTGAGCGGCCCGAGCCAAAGCCAGTTCGGCTCGCCGTTGCGCATCCAGTCGCCGTAGATGACGTTGGGTGAGCCCGGCGCCATGCTCGCAAAAGTTGCTTTGAGCCCCGCGGGATTCGTTGGGTCGGGAACGAGATGGGTCGTCGCCGGCGACGACGTGGGGTTAAGCGCAATCTCGTATAACAAATTGTTGCCGGTGGCGCTTGCCGGGTACGGACCGGAAATGAAGTCGGCCGCGCCATCGCCGTTGAGATCCAACAGCCCTGCAGTCGGGGTTATCCCCGCGTTGTACGTTCCCCCGGCAACGCCGGCGGCGGGGAGCTTGGCCACAATCGAGGGCAGTACGGGCTGGGCCGGCGGAGAATTGGGGACGTTGGCGTACGAATACGACGTGGACGTGAGCGCGGGACAGTTTTTGGAGGTATAAGCGGTGGGCTCGGTCGTGTTTTGCGTCAGATCGGTGCTGCAACGCCCACGCACTTGAACCTTCGACAAGTACTGACGTGTCCCCCAGTTATTCGTCGTGTAGCTCAGTACGTAGCTTCTCAAGATCGTGCGCGTGGTCGAGGTCCAGCCGGCGCTTGTGACATCCACCCGCGCGAGCTCGGCAAAGGGAATCGCTCGCCAGATGGGGTCCCACACGGTGATCGGAGGCTCGCTGAGGATCTCGCCCGCAGGCCGCTGCCACGTCAGGTGGACGTGGTGAGCAAACGTCGCCGCCTGCGGAGTCTGACTCAATTGTACCGTGTCGTAGATATCGGTCAGGAACGCAATGCCAGGATTGCGATACTCTATCGACGTAGTTGTCGGCGCCAAGAGGGAAGCCTGCGTATCGTAGACGTAGTAAACCGTGTTGCCCGACGCGTCCGAGTCTCTCACGAGATTCCACCGATGCACGCCGGCGCCGGGTCCCTTGGGCAGGTTGGACTGATTGGGAAAGAGCGTCGTCGGGTCAGGCATCTCTAACCCGTCTCCATTCACGAAGACGCTGTCCAGCGCATGGCCATATTGGAGTTCGTGGCCAGACTTGCTCTGAACTCGCCACGTCCTTCCGTCCGGCGAGAGGAAGTAGCGCAGTCCGTCGTCGGTCTCTCGCCGGAAATACACATAGCTGTCGAGGAAAGAGGGAAACGTGTCGACGCCTCCTCCTGCGCAAGCCGTCCCCTGCACCGCGCAGATCGGGATGAGCCGTGCCCCGTCGGCCATGTACTCGTCAAAAGCGGCGCCCACGTTGCCGGCCAGAGGGATGCTTGCCTGGAGCACGCGGTCTTGATACTGAGCAACGCTCCCCAGACCTGCTTGACGCACAATCGACGGGACACTGAGCGTCCAGCCCACGCCCGCAAAGCCGACTCCGGACGCAGAGCTGTAGACGAGCCCCAGACTCGGCTGCGCCTCTCCGCGGGCTGTCGGCAGCTTGAAGGGAAATGACGACTGCGCTGCTCCCGTCGAGAAGTTCACGGTCGCCAAAGCCTGCGGGGTGTTTGCCGCCGGCGGCGGCGTCGTTAGTGTCGCCGGCCCCCCGGTTCCGCTTGTCACCGGAGCGAGAGCGTCCGCCCTCGCCGGCCGAGGTGGCAAAAGGGTCGCGAAAAAACAGACGAGCATGGCAACGGACAGCGGGGCGCCAACGCGCCGTGTTCTCGTGAGACTCATGGCAAGCTCCCCAACTAAGGTGGATGAAAGTCGACTATCGGCAGGCTTCTTGGATGCGGTGCAGGTTGGTGGCGCACAGCTGCGTCAGCTCGGCGCGCTCGGCCCTCGTCTTTGCCAGCGCGGTTTGACTCGCCAGCGATATGTCGCGCTGGGCGCACTCGGACACCGCTCGCTCGTAGTCCTGGCATTCGGGTATCGGTTTCGGTTTGTCCTCCGGTCCGCCGCCGGCATCGCCTCCACGGCACGCGGGCGCCAGGACCAGGATGAAAAAGCTGGCGAAGAATCGCCCGCAGTGGCCGAACAGTTTTCGTCGATCGCTGTACATGAACATCTCCACCGGCTGGCCGGACCATCCCGGCAGCCCAAGTGCCGCGCTGCACGCGTTGCCGGCACGCCTGTACGAGATTCGTGCCAACCAGACCGAGTCCACCAAATGCGCGAATTCTCGCGATCGGCGCAGGCCGCGTGCGAGCGGAATGCGTTACGTAACCCACGCGTGTTGCGGTGGCGTTAGGTTGCGGTGGCGTTAGGTTGCGGTGGCGCGCTCTAGACGGAGCTAGACGGAGCCCGGCGCACTCGCCCTCGAGGCGCGGCAGGTGGAGGTTTTCCTCCGCCCCCTGGAGGCTGACTTCCAGCCTTGACCGTCACCGCTCAGAAGGCCAAAGGCATCAATCTTTGGTCCGTAGTCCATGCCGATGCAGATACTCGCGGACCATCGGACGCGAAAGTCCCGAGCGGCGGGCCATCTCGCTGAGGGTGCTGCCGTTTTCCGCCTGAAGTTTGGTGAAGTAGGCGCGTTCCAGAGCGTCGAGCGTCTCCTGTTTGAGAACAGGAAACGGAGGCAAAGGCGAAAGGCGATCGGACAGGTCGAACGAGGCCGCCCGTCCTGCCAGGCCTTCGGCCAGATCGATAGGCCCTCCGTCCGACTGCGCATGGGCGACGATCACCCGGTTGCGAAGCTCGCGCACGTTGCCGGGCCAGTGGTGGTCCATTAGGCGATCCATCGAGGAAGGCACGACGCGGTCGATCGCTTCGGGGTCACTCTGCTCGACGAAAAACCGGGCGACGAGACCGGGAATGTCCTCGAGCCGAGCACGGAGGGGAGGGACCTCGACGACCACCTGTGCAAGCCGGTAATAAAGGTCGTCCCGAAAGCGTTTGGCATTCATCTCGACGTGCAGATTCCGGCGGGTGGCCGAAACGATGCGGACGTCGATTGGCTTGTACGCGTTCGACCCGACGCTCTGAATCTGGCGCGCATCAATGGCCCGCAGCAATTTGGGCTGGATCTCGCTCGGAAGTTCGCCGAGCTCGTCGAAGAAAATCGTTCCCTCGTGCGCGTCTTCGAAGGGCGATGTCTGGCGAGCCACCGCGCCCGTGAAGGCCCCCTTTTCGTGGCCGAAGAGTTTGCTCTCCGCGAGCGCGGGCACAATCGTGGTGCAGTCGACAACGACGAGCGGCCGCGCTTTTCGTTTGCTCGCCCCATGGATCGCCTGCGCGACCAGCTCCTTGCCGGTCCCCGTCTCGCCGGCGACCAGGACGCTCAGTTCATGCGACGCGATCTTGAGGAGCTGCCCATAGAGCCGCCGCATAACCACCGAGCCACCGACCAGCGGCCCGAACGCTGCAGTCGCGAGAAGCGGCACCTTCTCGGTGCCGGCCGTCCGGAACAGAAGCGACGTTCCGCCGAGCCGGATGCGCACGTCAGTGGTCAGGTACGCTGAATGGTTGGCCTCGAGGCGCACGTCGTTGACGTAAGTCCCATTGCGAGAGCCGAGGTCCGTCACGAGCACTCCCTTGTCCGTGCCGGCGAGCTGGCAGTGCGACGTGCTCACGCACTTGTCGTCCAAGACCAATTGACAGTGATCCCCGCGCCCGACGATGCATTGGGCAGCGCCCACCGGCACGGCGCTGCCTGCAGGCGCTCCGGCTTCTGAGAGAACAACGAGCGAGCCGCCTCGCAGCTCGATGAACGTCGCAATCTCCTCGGTCGTCTCCATGGGCACTGCCGTTCCGAGATAAGGGCGCGCGCGTGTGACTCCGCGCACAACCGAGCACTATGGCCCCTTCGGAGGCGACGATCAACCGGGTGCGCGCCGTCGATGAGGGAGCCGTGGCTGGAGTCCCGAGCCGCGCCGGATGCGCGCGGAGTGAGGCTCATGCTGAACTGGGTTACTCGTTAAGGTGGCCGAACGTATGCGCAGACCATCCCACCGTCGGCAGCGGCAATGCACTTGACGACGCCCGCGTTGCAGCAGTCGCTCGTCATCGTGCACGCGCCGCCGAGCCCCACGCAGCTCTGCTTGCTGACGTCAACACAGACTCCCGTGTCGCAGAATCCCGAGCAGCACTCGAAGCCGTTCGCGCACACGATGCCTGGGCTGGAGCTGCTCTGCGCGTCGTCCGTGCCCGCGTCGATAGGCACTCCGTGGAACGTCGGAATGCACGGTGCGAGCGTGTAAAACCCGCGCATGTTGGGCGTGTCTTCTTGCCCCTCCAAGTAAATCGCCGGGTGGCTGGGGTCGGTCGTGCCGATTTTGGAATCGACCGCGGTGAGCCAGAGGCGGCGCTTGCCGTTGCACAGTCCCGATCCGGGGGTTCCCGCGACGGGTTTGCAGTTTGGGTACGCGGCGAGCACAGGAGGCCACGGTTGGTTGCCCCATGTTCGCATGCTGGTGAAGACCGCCCACGCATAGCCTCCGCGCACCACCGGGTTGAACGTTGGCTCGACGGACGCATTACGGTCCATCGGATCGGGTGGATCGTCTGCGACCGCTAGGCGGATGGGGGTGCCTCCGCTGACCAGAGTGACGAACAAGTTGCCATCGTCCGGGGACGTGTCGTCGCACCCCGCGTTGCAGCCGGTAGGAGTCTTCCCGGCGTGGAAGGCAATGGCCTTTGAGTCGGGCGTGAACGAAGGGTAGGCCAAGCCGGCCCCGGTCGTGGCGAATGCCGGCGAGGTTCCGTCCACGATCATGCTCAGCGTTGGTTCGAAGCTCGGCACGGCCTCGTTGAACTTCAACGACACAATCCTTTCGGGCGCAGCCGGCAGCACGTTGTCGCGCGAGTTGTTGCCGGCCCACTGCGATTCGACGAGAGCAAGCGTCTTGCCGTCCGGCGAGAACGCAGGCATCTCGAGGTTGGACGTTCCGGGGTCCAGCGTGATCGTGTCTAGGCCGCTATTTGCGATGACCATACCTGTGCGAGGGTCGCCGAGCGAAAGATACTTGGACCCAGGCGCGGCCGCGGGGCCGCCGAACACAAGGTACTTGCCGTCGGGAGTCAGGGCGATATCGCCGCCGAACTTGTTCGATTGGTAAATCGAGGGCGTGTTTGGCTGCGTGATGTCGAACGCTCCCCACGCGCGCGTTGTACTCCAATTGTCGTACGGCATCTTCGAGGGGTATATCGTCCCGCCTTTCTGGTCATCGAGGTCGGCAACGAGGACGGTGCCCTGCGCATTGACCGCGTGGCATCCCATGCACACGCCGTTGTTGAGCACCTGGGGAGCCGCGCCTGGGCCCGGCTGAAATCGGCTGATATGGCCGATGCGAGGACCACCCCCCGGGCTCTGGGAGGCCGACCAGTAGTAGATCGCGCCTCTCAAGCTCTCGGGCGCCACACTCCAAGTCTGCGAGGCGCTTGCGTACGCCATCTGCTTAACGCTGTCCCAGCGCGACAGAGTGAACGCGATCGAATCTTGCCCGCCGTGCAGCGTGTCGTTGGAATTGGTCAAACGATCCCAGCTCGTTTGTTCCAAACGGGCCTGTCCCGGAAGTGCGGCGAGCGTCATGAACGAATCGACCGTGTAATTTTTCTCCGCGTAGCGCAGACGGTAAACGTCCATGGCTTGCGGCGCGCTCCACATAAGGAGGGGCGTCTGCAGTCCGAGCGGCCACACGGTGTGATCGTAAGGGTAAAGGAGCGCCGCCAGGCCTGGTGCTGGATCGGCGGCGAGCGTGCTGCCATCTGCCGGCGCATTGAGAGCAACGACCCCCGGGCTCGTGGCAGAAAGGCCCATTCCGTACCGGGTCAAGTGCACCTGCACGGTGAACGTCGCCTTCGCTTCGAGCCCGTTGTAGATCGCGTGGATTGTTCCGGTTCCCCCGTATGGGGTCGCGGAAGCCGTAGCTGGCGCTGTCGCGACGACCGGAAGGGCCAGAGTGACACTGCCAAGATCCGGCCGATCGAATTGAATTGAATTCGGCGACACCGTTTGCACGTTGCCGTTAGCGTCGGTTGCCTTGAGGGTGAACGAAGCCGACTGCGGACCGGTTCCGTCAATCACCACCGTCGCCGACATCGGGTCGAAAACCAACGACACCGTCGTGCCCGGAGGCGCGTCGCCGCTGCTGTCGCTCACGCTCAGCGAAGCATCGTCGTTGACAGGCGGCGGTATGATGATGATCGGCGTCGTACTGTCAGCGCCCCCGTCGTCCGCGGGAGTCGGTGTCATGTCGACGAATGTGCCGAACCCCGGGGCTGTTTGCTTGGCGCAGCCAGCCAGGCCCACGAAGGCGCAAGACAGCACCAGGGCGACTCGTGTCGCCGTTCGCATCACGCACTTGATCACGTCAACCTCCAAGGAGCGCGTACTCCGCGCCCAGCCTTCTAATTGCTCTCGAAAGAACACCTGTTCAAGTACGAAAACCGCTTGGTTCGCAGTCTGCGCGCACCGTGTGGCCGGTCGTAGGAGGAAGGGGGCGGCGCTGAAGTCAGTAGTCTGATGGCCGCGTGTGGCGGGTTCCGTCTCGCACCTTGGCTTGTGTGATGGAGGTTCCCACGCTTGTGTGGCTGCGTGACGGGTCGTTCCCAGAGCGGCTGTGACCGTAGGTCACACCAAGGGACTCCTTCAGCTCATCTTTTCTTGTGTAACGGGTCGTTCGTTCGTTTCCAGGTTTGTCTGGCGGGTCGTTTCCAGGTTTGTCTGGCGGGTCCCGCCCCGCCAGGTGTTGCCAGGGATCGACGCAACGCGCCAACGCTTGCGACATCGGAAGCTTTGGGGCCCGGCCGCCCCAGGTTTGTCGTTTGGGTTTTGCCGGCTGGGGGGTTTGGTTTCTTGATACAAGAGAGTCGTCTTGACCACGCAAGCGAGTCCCACGACTGCAATGGCTGAGGAGACGCCGGCAAAGAAGCGCCCTCCGCGCTGGATTGCGCCGGTGGTGGTTGCCCTGGTTGCGATCGCGGCTCCCTTGGGCTGGCAGGCGTGGGTTCGGTCGCGGCCCTACGAGTGGAGCGGGACCGTGGAAGCCCGGACCATCTCCGTGGGTTCGCGCGTGGGCGGGCGGGTCAAGGGCATCCGCGCCAAGGAGGGCGATCGGGTAACCGAAGGGCAACCGCTCCTCGAGCTCGAGCCTGGCGATTTGCTGGCGCAGCGGCTGATGGCCAAGGCGCAGCTCGACGAGGCGAGAGCGAACCTCGAGAAGCTCGTTCGCGGCGCGCGCCCCGAGGAGATTGAACAGGCCAATGCACGTTCGCAGACGGCGGCAGCAGCACTCCGCGAGACAATCGTCGGGGCGCGGGCCGAGCAGATCGCCGCTGCCAAGTCACGTGTGGTCGCCGCGCAGGTAGCCGTCGACAAAGCGAAGCTCGATGCAGAGCGCGCTCGCAAGCTCCTTGCGACCCAAGCGATTTCGCAGGCGCAGCTCGACGATGCGGAGACTGCGCTCGTCGCTGCCGTGGCTCAGCGAGACGCCGCAACTCAAGAGTTCGAGCAACTCCAAAACGGGTCGCGTCGCGAAGATATCCAGCAAGCGGCGGCGCGTGCAGCAGAAGCTCGAGCCAGTGCGCGCCTCGTCAAGGCCGGCTCGCGCGCGGAGGATATCGAGGCCGGGAGAGCGTTGGTCGACGCGGCCCAGGGAAGGCTCGACCAGATCGATGTCCTTCTCCGAGAGCTCACGATTTCGGCGCCAAGGGCTGCCCGGGTCGAGTCTCTGGACTTGCGTCCCGGCGACATCGTCGCACCCAATGCCACGGCCGCGTCGCTGCTCGAGGATGATCAGCTTTATGTTCGAATCTACGTCCCGGAAACGCAGATTGGACACATCCATCCCGGCCAAGAAGTTCCCGTCAGCGTCGATTCCTTTCCGAACCGGAGCTTTCTGGGCGTGGTCGAGCATGTCAACTCGGAGGGCGAATACTCGCCGCGCAATCTGCAGACGGCCGATGAACGGGCCGATCAGGTATTCGCGGCGCGTGTCGGGCTGCGGGAGGGTCTTGCGGAGCTTCGTGCCGGAATGGCGGCATTCATCCACGTGCCCAAGTAGGGGAGGGCGGTCGCCACACCCCATGCATACGACCGACGGAGACAAGAACCTGGCGATTCGCGTACGCGGGGTCACGCGATTGTTCGGAGCGTTCAAGGCGCTCGATCGCGTCGACCTGTCCGTTCGATCCGGAACGATTTACGGCCTGCTCGGACCCAACGGGTCCGGAAAGTCGACTCTCATTCGGATTCTTTGCGGCCTCCTGGCACCGAGCGCCGGGTCGGCGACGGTCCTCGGTCTGAATGTCGCCACCCAGGGGGAATCGATACGGCGCGCGATCGGATACATGAGCCAAAAGTTTTCTCTCTACGATGACCTTACGGTGCGCGAGAACCTCGAGTTTTACGCGCGCGTCTATGGTCTTACGGGAGCCAAACTCAAAGAGCGGCGCGACGCGTCGGTCGACCTGACGCACATCG
>WNFJ01133151.1_pt4 | contig 54262 bp, 57 predicted proteins | sample 5400461 | NCBI WGS metagenome assembly WNFJ01 (sample SAMN13153349, study PRJNA577476) | soil metagenome | isolation source: 115 cm saprolite on Douglas fir-dominated hillslope | place: USA:California | collected 2013-09-17
GCGGTGGCGGACGCGCCCGCCTGTTCATCCACGCGGCCCGTTTCGATCGATCGCAGTAAGCTGGGGAACGTCGCCCCAAAAGTGTTGGTGACCTTCAGGTAGTCGATGAATTGCTGACGGGAATTCGTGGCGATATCCGCCAGGGCGGCGAGAGACGCATCGTTAGTGATGTTCCCAGCAATCTTAAACGCGGCCAACGGATCGGTTGTGGTACCTCCGGCGCCGGTGCTTTGGCCACAAACCGGCGCCGTCGTCAATACGGCGAGGCACCCAAATTGGAGAATTCTCAAGATCTTAGGTTGCATTGATTATGATTTGAGTCGAGGGACCACCGGGTGTGATTGGGTTTAGTCTCCACGTCCGCAAGGTCTGCGATTTATCTTCGCCGCAGTCCTCCTGGATCCGGAATATCTCATCCGGGTCGGAGCCAACGAAAGCCATACTGAGAATGTTGGATCCTGCTCTGACGGTAAAGGCGGCCTTGAAGTTCGCATCCACGCTTATTTTGGAGCCGTTCAAGTGTGCGGCGGTGAGATGTACTGTACCGGAATCGCTGTCGGCGAAAACAGTAACCTGTATGTCTTTCGCCGCATTGAAAGTGCTGGGACCCGAAGGCAGCGGTCCAGGGGTCGGACTTGTTGAACCAGATGGTGCCGTAAGCTGGCAAGCCAAAGGATTACCCTCCGTTCAGGGTTAGTTCGTTGTCGTAGTAGTATATCCTAAGATTCTTGTCAAAGTCCACTGTAAAATGACTAATAGCTGGGCACACCCCGGGCCTTGTTGGAAAAGTACGGGGACAGAGGGTTTTCCTTGAGGCCCTTAAGTGCCGCAATCACGCAAGCCGCGTTCAGCTCCGCACCCTCGCGGCTGGTGTGCGTGTGCGGATCGGCGAACAGCGGCTCCACTTTTTCGGGTCCGAGTTCGTCGTAGCGGCGCGCGACGATCTGGTTGAGATCCAGGAACGCGACGGATTCCGACTCCGCCACCGCAGCGGCCCAGCCCGCGTAATCGGCGGAATTGCGAGCGATCTTGCCGTCCTTCCAGATCTTCCGCGGCACCATGGAGCAGACCAGCGGAGTGGCGCCTTTGGCCTTCGTATCGGCGGCGTATTTTCGCATGTACCAGCCAAAGGTGTGCACCACTTCGTGCTGTTTCGTGATAGGGTTGTCGATCTCGCGCGTCTCGTCGCCCGTGCCGCGAATGGAACCGCGCGCCCGCTGGTTGTCGTCGAGCGGGCCGCCGTCGTTGTGGCCGAACTGCATGATGACAAAGTCGCCGGGTTTGAGAGCTTCGACGATGTTGCCCCATAATCCTTCGGTGAGGAATGTTCGGCTACTGCGCCCGCCGCGCGCGCGGTTCAAAACGCGGATTTTCGCCGGATCGAAATAATCCATAAAAGGCTCGCCCCAGCCCCATTGCCCGTTGGCGCCATTGCCGCTGCCGTTGTGGACGGTCGAGTCGCCGATGATGTAAAGCGTGGGAAGGTCCGGCTGCTGCGCCAGCAGTGGTAATGCCAAGATCGCGCAAAGGATGATGGTTCGCATGGATACTTCATTTTATTCTTCGCGCAAGGCCGTCAACGGGTCGATGCGCGCGGCTCGCCAGGCGGGCATTGCCGCGGCCAGCAGGATCACCGGAGTTACCGCGATCAGCACGGCGGCATATGTGATCGGGTCGGTGGGCGTTAATCCGAACAGCATGGTTGTGGCTACACGGCTGGCTGCCAGTGAGAGCAGCAAGCCGGCGGCGAGTCCGATGGCGGCCAAACGCACCGTCCGGCCCAGCACCAGCGCGACCACGTCGCCAGGCCCGGCGCCCATCGCCACGCGCAACCCGAACTCGGGCGTCCGCTCGGTGACCACATAGTTCATCACGCCATACACGCCTACCATTGCCAGCAGCAGGGCAAGCCCGGCGAAGGTGCTGAGCAGCAGCGTGCGGAGCCGAGGCCGCGCAATGGAATCGCCCAGCATCGCGTCCATGGTGGTGAACTTCGTCGCGATCTCCGGACTCATCGCGCGTACCCTTTGCTGGACCGAGCCGATGAGCGAACGGGGTTCGACGGCGGTGCGCACAACCACCTGGAGTTCATTGGCCCGAAAGGGGTGCTGTTTGAGTGGCATGTAAAGCTCCGGCGCCGGGGCGGAGGCGGGCGATTCCTGGCGAACGTCGCCGACCACTCCAACGATGGTCATCCATTTTCCGGCGGAGTCGAATCCGGTTTGGATGCGCTGGCCAATGGGGTCCTGATTCGGAAAGCTTTGCCGGGCGAGAGCCTGGCTGACGATGGTGACGAGCGGCATGTCGTACCGGTCGTCTGTAGAGAACTCTCGCCCGCGAACGAGCGGGATTCCCATAGTTGGGAAATATCCCGGACTGGCCAGCCGGAACCCGGCATAGGGAAGGCGCTGGCCGGGTCCAAAGACGTGCTTGCCCTCGACGGCATAGGAGCCATCCGAGTTGTATTGCCCAGCGGGCAGACCCATGGCACCGGCTACCGAGGTCACGCCGGGAATCCCCTGGAGTTGCACGAAGAGATTTTCGAACAGACGGCCGGCCGCCAGATTCTCCTCCAGACCGCGGGCGGGCGCGTGGGCGTACATCACCAGGATTCCGTCGGTGCGATAGCCGAGCTGGACGGTGGTGAGCGCGGCGAAACTACGAAGCAACAGGCCGGCGCCGATGGCCAGCACGAAAGACAGCGCGATCTGGGCCACCACAAGCGTGTTGCGCAGCCGGGGAGAGCGGCCGCCCAGCATCCCGCGGGAGCCGCCTTGCTTCAAAGCGTCGTGCAGATCCACGCGCGCGGCGTGCCATGCCGGAGTGAGGCCGAAAAGCAGACTGGCGAGGAGCGAAATGCCAGTCACGAACGCAAGCACCAAGCGATCGACTCGGATTTCGTCGAGCCTTGGCAGAGGCACGCGGCTGGCGGACACCTGCGCCAGCAGATCCGTTCCGAAGCCGGCAAGCAGGAGCCCGAGCGATCCGCCTAGAACGGCCAGCAGCATGCTTTCCACGAGCAGTGGCCGAATGATGTGCCAGCGTCCCGCGCCGAGCGCGGCCCGGACGGCGATTTCACGCGACCGCGCGGTGGCGCGCGCCAGCATCAGGTCCGCGACATTCGTACACGCGATCAGGAGGACGAGCGCTACGGCTCCCATCAAGAAGTAGAGCGTGGTGCGTACCGGGGCTACGAGCTGGTCGCGCAAAGGAACCGCCACGAAGGTCTTGTTCCGGTTGGAATCCGGGAATGCGGCTGCCAGCCGCTCGCCGATGGTCTTGAGATGCGCTTCCGCCGTGTCCAACGTCACGCCGGACCTGAGTCTTGCGACAGTCCGATAGTTGTACGCCGTGCGGTTCAGATTCTCCGGAATGAACGCGCCCAGCACCCACACGTCGGTCTTGCGTGGAAACTGGATGCCCGACGGAAGGACGCCGGCGATCTCGTAAGTTTGATTCTCGATGCGCAAGGTGCGGCCGAGGGCGCTGGATGCCGCGCCGAAGTTGCGTTCGGCGAAGGGCTGGCTCACCAAGGCCGAGCGGTTGACGTCGTTGTCATCGAGCAGCCGTCCATAGGCTGGCTGAACGCCGAAGACGTGGAAAAATCCGGGGTTGACAAAATATGCGCCGGTGAACTCCGCGCGGCCGGCGAGCTGGACGCCCATTTCTCCGCCGACGTAGTAGCTGAGCGCGTCGAAGATCTGGCCGTCGGAACGGATATCCACCAGGTCGCCGCCGGTCAGGCGCGGCGTAGTTGCGCCGGTTTGCTTCCAGAACGTCGAGACGACGACGATGCGATCGGCATCCCGATAGCTGAGCGGGGAAAGAAGCACGCCGTTGATGATGCTGAACATGGCGGTGTTGGCGCCAATGCCGAGCGCGAGGGTCAGGATGGCGACCGAGGCGAAGCCGGGGTTCTTTCGAAGCATCCGGATGGCGTAGCGAAGGTCCTGGAAGAGGGTCATGCGTTTAATACCACTTGACTAATTGCCGGTGTCATCGGTTCCGCTCGTTTTGGAGGGACTTGGTGAAAACTGTGTCGCATAGTGAGCATCGAGTGGAGCATCGCGCTATGTTATTGATATTTCAGTGGTTATGCTTTCACAAGGGCGTTTCGTGACGGCAGAACGTGGGGCTACCGTCACGTTTGGTGTGCACTTCTCGATCGCGTGTGGTGTCGCGTCGTATGTTGTTGACTTCATAGCTATTTATTCGCTCAAAACTGCCCCGGGTGGCGACAGAATGATGGGTTACCGCCACCCGGCTTAAGGGACGTGCATTGGAGCTCGCGCCGCTGGCCAGGGCTGCGGCGATCGGCTCTACGACGATCCTAACTTGCCGAGGTGGGCGTCGAGAGGAGCATTGGCTGTAAGTCGCTGACTCGACGCGGAAGATATTTTTTGCACGATGGTCACTGGCACGGAGTGCGTAGCGCACCACGAGTTTTTTCGGCATGGCCGCGCTTGCAGAACAACCATTTTCGTCGGCCTGCACCTTCGGAAACGCGCCAGAAGAGGCTGGCTAGGCCGTAGTGGACACGGCCGGCAGCATCAAGCCGACGTCCGGAACCGGTTGCACGAGTGAAAGAAGAGCTGGCAGAAGCATCATGCCTGAACGCAGAGGGGCAATGGCGCACTTCTATCCGGAATGCGTTACCGGCCAAATGGCATTAGAAGGCGGATCGCGAGACAGGGCCGACTAACCGTTCCTATCCGGCTCTAGAGAGAGCCCTCTCTCTCTGTCCGAGTGGCCGACGATACGACCGGTAACTAGACGGAGGAGCGCGTATGAATACCTATCGTTGCGCAGGTCAATTGGCAGAGCGTGTCGGCGAGCCCGAGCTCGTAACGTCCTCGCCGTAGGCTTATCAACCGCTCAGCATTGCAGCATTGGAAGTTAGAGCTTTGCTTGCGCCGATAATGGTACATAGGCCTGACTGGCGCGTGCGGATCGGTCGTGTACTTGAAATCACGGATGGAGGCGAGATGGCAGACATTCAACATCAGGATGCACGGAAGCTGCTTGACATCATTTCTTCAGCTTTCGAGAACGGCGGCAACAGATTAACCTACTGGGAAGCGGCGAGACGTATGGGGCGCGTGCCGCCGGGTAAGCATTCGCGCGCAGTCGCCCAGATGTGCGACCTCCTCGATGCCGCGGCTTGTGTCGCGGGGGTTCCGCTGCTTGCACTTGTCGCTGTTCGTGAGAAGTCCGGGGAGATCAATCCGAAAGCATGGAAAAACGAATATGGACCCCGGCGCGACGCAATCATCAAACGATCACTAGATCACCAATTTCGCCGTGAAGATCTTGCGGCTATTTCCAGCGCACTCGATGACCTAGGCGAAAGAGGAAATACAAAGGCGTGGGCCCACGTGAAGAGTCTGTATCCCGGTGACTTGCTCTATAAGAGGCTTATCGCAGACTATGCAGACGCAATACCAAGTGCCATCGATGACCTCGGGACGGATAGCCCGGATCGCGCACAGTCAGAAACTTGGTCGTACGCCCGCGACCCAACAGTGCGCGCGGCAGTATTGAAGCGGGCCAACGGTAAATGTGAATTCTGCGGCAAGCTCGGATTCATGAAGGCCGACGGCACCCGGTATTTGGAATCACACCACGTAATAGCTCTGGCGGCGGACGGCGCCGATAGGCTAACGAACGTCATTGCTCTCTGTCCCGACGACCATCGCGAAGCCCATTTTGGCGCAAGATCTGAAGAAATCGAACGGGAGATGATTCTTAGGCTGGGGGCCGTAAATCTCTGAATTGCGCTGGGGCCGTTCGCCGTCGACCGCTTCGGTCGGATGACGCGCCACTCGGAAAGAGGTCCTCGGGCACCCTTGCCAGATTGGTATTGAGAAACGCGCTTGTGCCAACTATCCTGTTTCCCTGGTGCGCAATCGGGCGGAATCCCGGTCCGGCCGGGCTTCACGGAAGCGGCTTGATGCGGATGTTCTTATAATGTACGGTGCTCTTCGGATCGTGACCCTGAAGAGCTATCGTGCCGTGGCCGATCACCCGTCCCGCGCCCTCCCGGCCTCCATTCCAATCCGGCGGTTGCGTCCACTTCACCACTTCTTTGCCGTTCAATCGGATTGTGACCGTTTGGTCCTGCACGATGATGTGCTCCGTGAACCACTCGTCGTCCTGCGTGATTCCCTTGATATCCTCCGCCCCGATATCCTTCACATGATAGAGGCTGCCGGTCTTGACGGGATCGCCATGGGTGTTGTTCACCTGCACTTCGAAACCTTTGCGTGGGAAGCCGCGATCTTGAAACTCAGTATGAAAATAGACGCCGCCGTTCGAGTTAGGCGCCGTCTTGACATCTACCATCAGCTCGAAGTTCTTGAAATCGTGGCCGTGGACTGGTCCATCGTAAAACGCGTGCGCCACGGGTCCGTTTGCCACCAGGGCACCGTCAATGATTTGAAACGATGCTTGGTTCCCTCCGATTTTCCAGTCAGTCAAGTCCTTCCCGTTGAACAGAGACATCCATCCATCCTGGGCGAACGCCACCGGTACAGCGGCAACCGCGAAGATCAAAGTTAAGCGAGGCATGGTTCTCATTGCCGTAATTCTATCACTGCACCTCAAAAGGCAAATCAGTTCCGAGAAACGCGCTTGCGAACTTCGGTACTTGCATTAGAGCGACGCGGGGCTGGAGGTTGCGTGCTGGTGCTTGGGCCTGAGGCTGCCGAGGTGTGATAGCCTCTACTCGTCATTACGCGAAGGATGGCTCAGCGCACAGCATACGTTTACGTCTTCGACGGGTTTGCGGATTGGGAACCGGCTTCGGCACTGGCGGAGCTGCGGCGGACGTTCGGATTCGCCACGAAAGCAGTAGGGGCGGGCCGGGAGCCTGTGGTCAGCATGGGCGGCTTGCGCGTGCTTCCGGATCTGGCGCTCGCCGATTTTGAACCGGACTCGGCGGCGATCCTCATTCTTCCGGGCGGCGAGCAGTGGATGGCGGGAGAGCGGCCCGAGATATCGGCTGTCGTCCGGGTTATGGCGGCGGCCGGCCGTCCCGTGGCGGGGATTTGCGCCGCGACTCTCGCGCTGGCGCACGCGGGGTTGCTGGATGACCGGCTGCATACCAGCAATGGGGCTGGCTTCATCGAGAAGTACGTGCCGGGGTACCGGGGCGCTGGCTTTTATCGCGCGGCACCGGCGGTAACGGATCGGGGCGTCGTTACGGCTAGCGGAGTTGCTCCCGTCGCCTTCGCGGCCGCGATTTTTCGGATGATGGCGCCGGAACGCGAGCGGGAGATTGCTGGGTACGAGATGTTATACGCGCGGGGATTTTTGGAGTGAGGAACTCGTGGCAGAAATCCAAAATCACAGGCTGAAGCCTGTGCCACCAAATCATGGTTTCTTCGTGCGCAGCGCCGGCTCGAAAGCCGGCGGCAGCCAGGAATGGCTGCCGCACAAGACAATCTAATAGGGCCAGGCGGGTTTGCTGAAGAGGCCGCCGTCTACCCAGAGGGTTTGGCCCGTGATGAACGCGCTGGCGTCGCTGGCGAAAAAGACCACCGCGCGGCCGACGTCCAGCGGCGTGCCAATCCGGCCAATCGGGGTCAGCTTGGCCCACGTGCCTGCGTAGTCGCCGGCTTCGTTTTTGGTGCGCTCGGTGTCGATCGCGCCGGGCGCTATGCAATTCACGGTGATCTGAAAGGCCGCGAGTTCCACGGCCGCCACCTTGGTGAGCATCTCGATGCCTCCGCGGCTGGCGGTGTAAGCCACCAATTTCGGGAATGCCACCTTGTTGCTGCCCGATCCGATGTTGATCACGCGCCCGCCGCCGTGCTCCTGCATGTGCCGCGCCGCCCGCTGGGTGCATAGGAAGCAGCCTTTGAGGTTGGTGGCGATGACGCGGTCCCAGTCGCGCTCTTCGAGGTCCAGCAGCGAACTCCAGGTCTGGATTCCGGCGTTGTTGACCAGAATGTCGAGACGCGGGAAGCGCTCGAAGACGGCTTGGAACATGGCGTCGACGGCGGCCGACTCAGCGACGTTCGCCAGGACGACCGCAGCCTGTCGGCCCAGGGCGCGGATCTCCGATGCGGTGGCTTCGGCGCCCGCGGCGTCGGCGTAGTCGTTGATCGCGACGTCGCAGCCCTCGCGCGCCAGCTCCAGCGCGATGCCTTTGCCAATGCCCTTGGCGGCGCCAGTGACCAGCGCGGTTTTGCCGGAGAGGAGCATGGGGCCATTTTAGCGGTTAGATCAAAAAAAAACTTGCCCTTCCGGTCAAATCGAAGGACACTGAAGCTTGATGCTTCTACATCCGGAGGTGACCGCGAATTGAAACTGGGCGAAGCTGTAGCATTTGAGCCGAAGGAGCGCTGGACCACTGCGGACGCGGGCGAGCTCTACGACGTGGCCAGTTGGGGCAAAGGCTATTTCTCTGTCGGCTCGAACGGACACCTGTGGGTGCATCCCACCAAGGAACCAGGCCGGGGCATCGACCTGCGGGAGCTGGCCGAGAAGCTGGAGCTGCGAGGCATCTCGCTTCCGATCCTGGTGCGGTTCGGGGAAATTCTGAAACACCGCCTCGAAGAGCTGCACCAGGTGTTCCAGAATTCCATCGCCGAGCACGGGTACAAGGGCGGGTATTGCTGCGTGTATCCGATCAAGGTCAACCAGCAGCGCCAGGTGGTGGAAGAGGTCTTCAAGTACGGCCGGCCATACCATTTCGGGCTGGAGGCCGGCTCGAAGCCCGAGCTGCTGGCGGTACTGGCCGTGGCCGACAACGAGACGCCCATCATCTGCAACGGCTTCAAAGACGACGAATACATCGAAATGGTGATGCTGGCGAAGAAGATCGGGCGCCAGATCATTCCCGTGGTGGAGAAGTACACCGAGCTGGATTTGATCGTGAAACACTCGCAGCGCGTCGGCGTGCGCCCGGAGATCGGGCTGCGCGTGAAGCTGGCGAGCAAAGGATCGGGCCGGTGGAAATCGTCCGGCGGCTATCGCTCCAAGTTCGGCCTGACGGTGAGCGAGGCGCTGCAGGCGCTGGAGCAGATGAAATCCGTGGGGATGGAAGACTGCATCCAACTGCTCCACTTCCACCTGGGGAGCCAGATCACCAACATCCGGCAGATCAAGGGCGCGGTGATTGAAGCGGCGCGGATTTACGTGGAGCTGAAGCGCGCCGGGGCAGGGCTGAAATATCTGGACGTGGGCGGCGGTCTGGGCATCGATTACGACGGCTCGCAGACGGACTTCGAGTCGAGCGTCAATTACACGCTTCAGGAATACTCGAACGACGTCGTCTACCATATTCAGAACGTGTGCGACGAAGGCGAAGTGGCGCACCCGACCATCGTCACCGAAAGCGGCCGCGCCATTGCCGCCTATCACAGCGTGCTGGTGTTCAACGTCCTGGGCGTAAGCGGATTTGGCGACGATTCGTTCGACCTGGTGGCGGAAGATTCCGAGCAGCCGCTGATCGATCTGCAGGAGACTTATCGCTCGCTCAGCTCCAAGAACCTGCTGGAGAGTTTTCACGACGCGCAGCAATCGCTCGATTCGGCGCTGAACCTGTTCAGCCTCGGCTACCTGCCGCTGGCGCAGCGCAGCCAGGCGGAGAAGCTTTATTGGGCGATTTGCCGCCGCATTCATCGCATGGGCAAGGAACTCGAATACTTCCCCGAGGAACTCGAGGGTCTGGACGGCATGTTGTCCGACACCTATTTCTGCAACTTCTCGCTGTTTCAGAGCATGCCGGACAGTTGGGCGGTGAAACAGCTTTTTCCCATCATGCCTATTCACCGGCTGGACGAGACGCCCTCGCGGAGCGGCGTTCTAGGCGACATTTCCTGCGATTCTGACGGCAAGATCGACCAGTTCATCGACCGCCGCGACGTAAAACGAACTCTGCCGCTGCACGCCTTCAATGGCGAGCCTTACCTGCTGGGGGCATTCCTGGTGGGGGCGTACCAGGAAATTCTGGGCGACCTGCACAACCTGTTCGGCGACACGAATACGGTGCATGTCAGCCTGGGCGAGAACGGCGATGTCATTCTGGACACCGTGATCCCGGGCGACACTGTGCGGGAGGTGCTGGACTACGTGCAGTTCAGCGCGAAGGTGCTGCTGGAGGAGTTCCGGCGCGACGTCGAGACGGCGCTGCGGGAAGGCAGGATCGGGTACGAGGAATCCGGGCGGCTGCTGCGGTTTTATGAGGACGGGCTGAACGGGTACACGTATCTCGAGCAGTAGCTGGGACAGTTACCGATTTCGCCTTTCGGATACTCGATCATGCACACAGATGGTGCTGCGAAATCGGTAACTGTCCCAAATAATCTGCGCGTCGTCCTGGCTGGCCCGCGCAATCCTCTAAACATCGGCGCGGCGGCCCGAGCCATGAGCAACTTCGGGTTCCACCGGTTACGTCTGGTGAATCCGTATCACGTCGCGTATCAGGAGGCGCGCTCCGCCGTGCACGCCCAGGAAATTCTGCGCGAGGCGGAAGAATACAAAACGCTTGACGAAGCCATCGCCGACTGCACGCTGGTGGTTGGGACCACATCGCTGGGGCATCGGGAGTTGCAGCATCCTCTGCGCACGCTGGAGTACGGCGGCCGGTTGATTCGCAAGCATCTCGCCGCCGAACCCGCGGCGCTGCTGTTCGGGTCCGAGAAGTTCGGCTTGCCCAACGAGGATCTGAGCTATTGCCATTGGCTGCTGCGCATCGGCACCACCGGTTCCATGAATCTTGGCCAGGCGGTCGCGGTCTGCCTGTATGAATTGACGCGCGGGCCGGCGCCGCGCAAGGCAGTAGGGAAAAAGCCGGCCAAAGCGGAGGATTTGGATCGCTTGACGCACTTGCTGACCGAGGTGTTGGAGCATTCGGGCTACGTGCATACGGGCAGCACGGAGTGGAAGATCCGGCGGCTGGTGCGCCGGCTGGATCTTCCCGCGCACGACGCCGAAATATGGCTGGGGATGATTCGGCAGATTCAATGGAAGCTTACGCACAAGCCGCGGGTGATACGCTGAGGGTGGGATCAATCACAAGCAATGACCAAGGTTCAGGTGGAGTACGACCTCGAGCGCCCATTGACGGACGCCGACGCCCACGGAGTTGCCGACGCGCATAGCTGGTACGGAATCCTGCGCGTTCAACTCGGGCCGTCGCTCGATAAATTGAACGTGGAGTACGACGCCTCCCGGCTCACCGAGGAGGACGTGGAGGCGGTCCTGCACCGTTTCGGACTGCCCATCAAGCGGAAGTGGACGGTTCCCTGATTCAAGCGCCCTGCGTCGTGCGGCGCTCCCAGCCGGGTTTGAACAGCGGCAGGTAATTCTCCTGATGGTAAGGGTGCTTGCCGATTTCTTCGAGGTTCAGGTCGATGCCGAGCCCGGGCCGGTCGGGAATGTCGATGTAACCGTTCACCACTTCCACCGGATGAAGGACGATCTCCTTTTCCCAAGGCTCGTTGAACTCGTCGAAGATTTCGTGGATGAAGAAATTCGGCGCGGACGCGTTGAGCTGGACGCAGGCCGCCGAGCAGACCGGGCCTTGCGCGCTGTGAGGAGCGATGACGCCGTAATGCGCATCCACCATGCCGGCGATCATGCGCGTGGCGAACAGTCCACCCAGGTTGAGCGGCTCCGGTTGCAGAATGCTGACGGCTTCGTGCTTGAGCAGCTCGGCGAACTGCTGCTTGTTCGAAAAGCTTTCGCCAGTCGCGATGGGCACGGGACTGCGGCGCGCCACCTCCACCATGGCCGCGATGTTGGTGTGCGGCACGGGCTCTTCAAACCAGGCCGGACGCATCGGTTCGAGCTTGCGCGCGATTTCCACGGCGGTGGCGACGTCGAAGCGGCAGTGGCCTTCAACGAGAATATCCACCGATGAGCCGACGGCCTCGCGGACCGCGCGCACGATGTCGATGCTGAGGTCGAAATCGTCGGGCGAAAGCGTGCGCCAGGCGCTGCCGAACGGATCGAACTTGAGGGCGGTATAGCCGCGCGCCGCGACCGCTTTGGCCTTTGCGGCGAAAGACTCGGGCGTGCGCGGTCCGCGATACCAGCCGTTCGCGTAGGCGCGGAGCTTCTGGTGGCAGCGGCCGCCCCACAGATTGTAGACCGGCTGGTTGGTGGCCTTTCCGATAATGTCGCAACACGCGATCTCGATGGCCGCCACTGCGCACATGTGGATCTGCCCGCCCTCGGAGTAAACGTCGCGAATCAGCCGCTGCGAAATGATCTCGATCTGGAACGGATCCATGCCGGCGACCAGCGGCGCCAGTTCGTGGATGGCGGTTTCGACGGTTTTGGTGAAGTAGTTGAGCGTGCCCTCGCCAACCCCGTATATTCCGTCGTCGGTCGACACTTTGGTGAACAGCCAGTTCTTCCAGGGGTTGCCCGCGATGAAGGTTTCGACTTTGGCGATGCGCATGGTCTTACGTTATTGAAGCAGGCCGGACGGGTACGTCCGTGGCGCAGGCACTCTTGCCTGCCAGGTCGAGAGTCGTCTCGACGCTCGTCTTCGCGCGTCCACCATGCGCCGGCATGAGTGCCGGCGCGGCAGACTAAGAGTCCGCGCCACGATTGCTTCCGGCAAGCTCAAGGAAGAGTTCCGCCTGTTCGCGACTCACCGAGGGGGCGCCTTCCAAGAAATAGTCGATGGTGTCGCCATGCTTCAGGTGATCTAGTAGCATTTGCACTGGCACCCGAGTGCCTGTAAAACAAGGCGCTCCACTCATGCGGTTGGGATCGATCCAGACAACCTTATTCATCTTCGCCCGTTGCTGTGCGGTCACAATTCCAAGGTACGGCATCCGATCGGGCTGCGCAATGGCGTGCGTTATGACCCGGAGTGATGCTGGGGATTCGTTCGCTTTAACCCCTCGAATACCAAAGCTGCTGCGATTGTCAGGAGTCCAGTTCCAAGCAAGCTGACCAACAGAAGAAGCTCCGCTTCGCTGCGAGCTATGCTCTCGCTCTTCGACGGCTGGAAATACAAAATGGCCTGCCTCGCAAGCTCAGACAGGAAACCAAAGCTGAGGAAACCGATCGCCCACGCAGCCAGCAACCGGAAACCTTCTCGCGTATCCCGTAGCAGTGTTTGGATTGTTCTCATTGAACAAATTGACGCCGCACGGCTCCGGTTCGTGCATCCGCTGAGAGGTTTCGGGCTCGCCCGTGTTTACAATGACAGCATGGGTGCACAATTTCGGATCGTCGTGTTTGGGGTAGCTGCCGCAGCTCTCTCGGCGCAAACCTTATCGAATAAATCACTTACGGGCAAATACTACTTCCGGGAGGTACTCCTGGCCACGGACACCTCGCAGACTCTCAGCATGTTCGGGACGTTGACCTTCAACGACGCCAATGGAAGTTTCGCATTCGCAGGTACGCAGATTACCGGCAGCAACTCGCCGGCGAACGCGAACGGGAATGGGACATATTCGGTCGACTCCGGCGGCTTCGTCACAATGAGCGATCCGCTGCGAAGCGGTTCCACGATCAACGCGCGCCTTGGAACCGTGGCGCTGGCCGGGTCGAATACGGAGGCGGGGAACAACGTGTTCAGCATCCTGGTAGCGGCTCCGGCACCGGCCGCGGCCACCAGTTTGAGCACGCTCAACGGCCCCTATTGGGTGGCGACGCTCGAATTCTTAAACGGAGATCCTACATCGCGGCGCGAGACCCTTTTTCAAGTGGCGGCGAACGCCGGCAGCTTGGGCAGCCTGGTGGTCTTAGGCGAGGCGAGCAACCTTCAGGACACGCAAATCACCCAGCAGATATCGGGAGCCTCATACACGGTGAATGTCGACGGAACCGGCACGGTCGCGTTTCCGCCCACGAACCCGGCTAATCCGTCACAGCAGTTGCTGGTGGGATCGAAGACCATTTACGTGGCCGGTGACGGGAGTTTCTTTTTCGGGGGAGGAACCGGCGCGGGCGGGGAGGGACTGCTGATCGGGATTCGCGCTGGGACCACTGCCACCAACGCGACGCTCAACGGCCTCTATTGGAGCGCCGATCTTCGTCTGGAGGGCGCGGGCAACTCGAGCTTCGCCGGATCGGCCAGCGCTTCCGGCAAGGGAAGCATGACGTGGACGCGTCGCCTGCGAGCAGACACCGGACCGCTGGACGTCACCGCCGTAACCCCGTATAGCGTGACCGGGAATGGCTCGGGAACGATTCTGGATAACAAGTCCGCAGTCTCGGCCGATGGTCAACTGTTTCTGGGAAGCGGCCTGTCGGCGGCCGACACGGTGCGCTACGAGTTGTTCTTCGGGGTCCGCATACCGGGCGTGTCAGGCAGCGGAATCTTTCTCAACCCGCAAGGCGTCGCCAACGTGTTCAGCTATGCGCCGCCCGGGAATCCGATCGCGCCTGGCGAATTCATCACCATCTTCGGCACCGGGTTGCCGTTGCGAGGTTCCCAGGTGCCAACGTTTCCCATGAATCTCACCGGCGTTCAGGTCTTGATCAATAACAAGGCCGTTCCACTCTACCTGATCACCGCAACACAAGTGTTTGTGGTGGTGCCGTTCGCGATTACGGGTCCTACCGCAACGATAGTTCTGGATAACAACGGCACGCGATCGAACACGATCACCGTACCGGTTGCAGCGACATCGCCGGGGGTTGCGAGCGCGGCGCAGAACGGCTACGGCGCGGGCGCGATCCAGCATGCCGACGGTTCGTTCGTGTCGGCTTCGAGTCCCGCGCAGCGCGGAGAGACAGTGGTGGTCTATCTGACCGGACTCGGCCAAGTGTCGCCTCCAGTTGTCGATGGTGCACCGGCGCCTGGAGCGCCCGGACTGGCTATGACCAACTCCGTTCTGGCCGTCTACGTAAACGGCGTCTGTGGAAACTTCCCGAATTGCGATGCATCGAACATCGCTTACCAGGGCCTCACCCCGACTTATGCCGGACTGTATCAGATCAACGTAACGATCCCGCTGAACACGCCGCCAGGGTTCGCGGTTCCAATGGCGATTCTGACTCCGAACGGATTCACCGACATGGTGGATATCGCGGTTCAGTAGTCTGCGGTGTAATGGAGAGGTGCGGAAACTTGCGCTTTTTGCAATCGCGCTCGTGCTCTTTGCCGGCGGGCCTGGGTTTCGGAGCCCGGCGCTGCTCGACGAGCACTATGCCAAGCATGGGGCCGAGTTCGGCAATATCAGCAAGCAGGATTACCTTGGGCGGGCACAAGAGTTGAGGGACGCGCCGACGGGCGGACCGATTCTTGAATCGAAGCGCCGAAACGGACAGTTCAGCCGCTTCGACAAACGCAAAGGCTGCTTCGGCGCCTACAATCCCGACCGAACCATCCGCTCGTTTTTCATTCCCAACGATGGCGAACGCTATTTCTGGCGACAGGCGAGGAGGGAGCGTGACTGACGAACAAATGACCGCCTACCTGCGCGAGAACGGATATCCGGAGCACATCGTCCGCGCCGGGCGCGCGGGTTTGATCGAGCGCTGGAGAAAATTCGTCGAAGAAGTCGAGCGCGGCTACAAGTTCGGGCTCGAGGACTACCGCAACGATCTCGATCTCCGCGGGATTCTGGCGATGGTCGATCTCGACGAAGAGGTTCGGGATCTGGATCAGCGTCTCGAAGCCATGCTCACCGACCGGGAAGTGCGGGTCTGGGAAACTTCGGCCGGCGATCCGCCCTGGGACTTCGGATACCCCCGGAATGCAGGCAAGTTGCTAATGGAAGATATTAAGAATGAAGGCTTTATTGCATAAACACCCGTATTTCTATGGACAATGGGTAGATTGCGTGATAATCTGAATTCGATGCCCCATCTCGGACATCTGCGGCTGCTCGAAGCCGAGAGCATCCACATCCTGCGGGAAGTGGCGGCCGAGTTCCAGCGCCCGGTGATGCTGTATTCCATCGGCAAGGATTCGTCCGTGATGCTGCGGCTGGCGCAGAAGGCTTTCCATCCCGGTCCGATTCCGTTTCCGCTGCTGCACATCGATACGTCGTACAAATTTCGCGAGATGATCGAATTCCGCGATTCTTACACGCGGAGGGTCGGCGCCAAACTGATCGTGTATACCAACCAGGAAGCGCTCGACGAAGGCGCGGACCCGTTCCGGCTTGGCACGGCGCGCTGCTGCGGATTGCTGAAGACCAAAGCGCTGCTGGACGGCCTGCGCGCGGGCGGATTCGATGCCGCCATCGGCGGGGCGCGGCGCGATGAAGAACGGTCGCGCGCCAAGGAGCGGATCTTCTCGTTTCGAGACGCCAAAGGGCAGTGGGATCCGAAGAACCAGCGGCCGGAATTGTGGAATCTCTTCAACGCGCGCATCGATCCGGGCGAAAGCCTGCGCGTGTTTCCGCTTTCGAACTGGACCGAGATGGATGTGTGGCAGTACATCCACATGGAAAGCATTCCGATTGTGCCGATGTATTTCGCGAAAGAGCGCGAAATGCTGGTGCGCGGCGACACTTTGATTCCGCTCGAGCAGCCGTTCGTCCCGGTGCTGCCCGGCGAACGGCGGGAATGGGTGCGCTGCCGCATGCGATCGCTCGGGTGCAGCCCGTGCACGGGCGCGATCCGTTCGGACGCCGACACCGTGCCCAAGATCATCCAAGAGCTCATCTCGTTCCGGCGTTCGGAACGCGAGAACCGCGTAATCGATCACGACCAGGACGGTTCCATGGAGATCAAAAAGCGCGAGGGGTACTTCTAGTGGTCGCAGCCGTAGATATCTCGCCCGTTTTCGAAATTGAAGATTTCCTGGAGCGCGAACGGGCCAAGGACCTCCTGCGATTCACTACGGCCGGGAGCGTGGACGACGGCAAGTCCACGCTCATCGGCCGGCTTCTTTACGATTCGCAGAATGTCTATGAAGACCAATTGAAGGCGGTGACGAAAGCATCCGTGAACCGCTCGGCGGGGCCCATCGATTTTTCGCTATTGACCGACGGTTTGCGCGCCGAGCGCGAGCAGGGAATCACCATCGACGTCGCTTACCGATATTTTGCGACCGCGCGGCGCAAGTTCATCATCGCCGATACGCCGGGTCACGAGGAGTACACGCGCAACATGGCGACCGGCGCATCCACAGCCGATCTCGCCGTCATTCTGATTGACGCACGGAACGGCGTGCTGCCGCAATCGCGCCGCCACGCGTTCATCGCCGCACGGCTGGGGATTCCGAACTTCGCCATCGCGGTGAACAAAATGGATCTGGTCGATTACGGCGAACAGGCTTTTCGGGCGATCGAAGCGGAGTTCCGCGAATTCCTTTCGCGCTTGAACGCGCGGCACGTTTATTTCCTGCCGATCAGCGCGCTGGCCGGCGACAACGTGGTACAGCGGAGCCGCAAGATGGCATGGTTCAACGGGCCGAGTCTGCTCGAATACCTGGAGACTGTGCCGGTTCACGATCGACTGCGCGGCAAGGCCTTCCGCTTTCCAGTGCAGCGCGTGGTGCGGCCGGATGACAATTTTCGCGGATACGCTGGGCAGATCGCTTCAGGAACCGTCCGTCCCGGCGACGCGATTGTTGCGTTTCCTTCCGGACAGCGGTCGCGTGTCAAGAGCATCGAGACGTTTGACGGGACGCTGGATCAGGCTGTGGCGCCCATGTCCATCACGCTGACGCTTGCGGATGACCTGGATATCAGCCGTGGCGACATGCTCGCTTCCTCACAAACGGTCCCCGACGTCGGGCGCCGGTTCGACGCCAGCGTGGTATGGCTCAGCCAGCAGCCGCTCGACCTGACGAAAACATATCTGCTGAAGCAGACTACGCAGACCGTAACGGCGCAGGTGAAGGCGGTCCGGCATTGCGTGAACGTAACGTCGCTCGAACACGAACCGGCTGAGCGGTTGGAGATGAACGCCATCGGCGAATTGCGGATCGAAGCCGGCCGGCCGATCTATTTCGACGCCTACGCTCAGAACCGCGCGACCGGCAGTTTCATCCTGATCGATCCTGCGACGAACGCGACCGTCGGCGCGGGGATGATTGTCTCGGCGGTTCATGTGGATCGGGGGCGGCGCGCAGTCGAGTTGAGACACGGCCGTGTGACAGCCGCGGAGAGGATTGCCCGCTATCGGCACACGGCCGCGACGGTGTCGCTTGGACCTAGGAAGCAGCTTGCGCGGCTGTTGGAGCGGAGGCTGTTCGATCGCGGCTGCGCCGTGGTGGTCACAGAACACACAGGCGCGAATGCCTGTGCTACGGATGCGGGATTGCTGGTGTTGGCCGTTTCGGATAAAGCAGCGGATTGGGATTTGCCTGACGACGACGATCGAGCGGCGGACAAAGTCATCGCAATGCTGGGGCAATCCGGAGTCTTGCTCCCGCGCGAAGAACTCACCGGAGGCGAAGGAATTTAGCCGTGACGCTGGATCAAAGAATCGAAGAAGCGTCGCAGTTGATTCGCGGCGTCTACCAAGCGCCGCATGGGCGCGTGTGCGTGACCTGCAGCTTCCAAGCCGACTGCATCGCGGTGGTGGACCTGGTAATCGCGCAGGAGCCCGACATCCCCGTATTGTTCCTCGAAACCGGATACCACTTCCCGGAAACATACGCCTATCGCGACCAGATGACCGAGCGGCTGCACTTGAACCTCGTCAACCTGTCGGCGAAATTGACCGTGCCCGAGCAGGAGTCGCAGTTCGGCATCTTGTATCAAAACGCGCCGGATCGATGCTGCGGCATGCGCAAGGTAGAGCCGCTGTTCCAGGGGCTCGCGCAATACGGCGTTTGGTTCACCGCGTTGCGCCGCGAGCAAGCAGCGACGCGCGCCAACCTCGAGCCGGTGGATCATTTCCGCCTGCCGGACGGCAAACAATTGCTGAAAGTAAGCCCGCTCGCGGCCTGGACGAACGCGGATGTGTGGAGCTATCTGAAGCGCCGCAACATTCCCGTGCTCCCGTTGTACGAGCGAGGCTACACGAGCATCGGCTGCGCGCCCTGCACCTCACTGCCCCTGGATCCGGAAAACTTGCGCTCCGGCCGCTGGGCCGGGCGCAAGTTGGAGTGCGGCATCCATATCTCGAGCGAGTAACGCCATGGAGATCGTTCTCGGATTCCTGATTGCTGTCGCCATAGGCGTCACCGGCGTCGGCGCGGGCATCATCACCGCTCCCGTCCTGATTCTGTTCTTCCATGTCCCGGCTGCAAGCGCAGTGGGGACAGCGCTGGCATTTGGCGTCGCGGTGAAGGTGCTGGTTGTGCCGATGCAGCTCTACCGCAGGCAAGTCGACTTTCGCGTTTTGGGATACATGTTGGCGGGCGGCATTCCGGGCGTTCTCGCCGGATCGGTGCTTCTTGCGAAGTTGAATGTGCCCGGCAGGCAGGGGATTCTGTACGCCACTCTCGGATCGACCATTGTGGTGATGGCGGCGTTGAATCTGTATCGTTTGTGGATGAAGCCGGGGCATGTAACGCACCGTGATCGCTCGCGCTGGCTGCCCCTCATCACGCTGCCGATCGGAGCCGAGGTGGGATTCTCATCGGCGGGCGCGGGTGCGTTAGGATCGCTGGCGCTGCTCGCAATCACTCCGCTGACGGCCGCGCGCGTGGTTGGAACCGACCTGTTCTTCGGACTGTGTGTGTCCCTGCTCGGCAGCGGATTCCAGTTGAGCGCCGGTAACTACGATGCGGCCATGCTGACGAAGCTGGCAATCGGCGGCTTGGCCGGCGCCTTCGCCGGAACCTATCTTGCGGCCGTGGCTCCGCAGCGCGTGCTTCGAGCGGCGCTCTCGTTATGGCTGATTTCGCTGGGCATCCAACTTTGCTGGAGCGGCGTCAGACACTGGTGAGAAGCCCAGCCCCAATCCCGGGGATCGTTCTTGACTTTCACGGTCCGACTATTTTACTGTAAACATTCGACTTGGCCACGCTGCGGCCCGCTGAAGCGAACCTATGGCAGAACGAGATATGCTGCTCGATTCCACCCTCGACAGCGTGGAGATAGCGGAAGATGCCGTTTTGCACGATGCCCAAGAGATCGGATTTCGGGAGGAAGATTTGCACCAGCTCGGAATGGCGGTGCGGGAAACCATGGTGAATGCCGTGGTGCATGGCAACCGTTACAATGCGCGCAAGAAAGTTCATCTTTCAGTAGTGAAGGCGCCCGATCGTCTGACGGTGGTAATCGCCGACGAGGGCGAGGGTTTCGACCTGAATTCCTTGCCGGATCCGCGAGCGGATGAAAACCTGCTCCGTCAATCCGGCCGCGGGCTTCTTTTGATCCAGGCGTTCGTCGACGAATTTCAGGTTCGTCGCGCGCAGCCCGGTGGGACCGAAGTACGCATGGTGAAATACCTGGCTAAGGCCAGTTGAACAAGTTCCAACAGAAAGCAGGAGGTTCCAATTCGTGAGCGTAAAACTGACGATCCGTCAAGTGGGCGATGTAACCGTAGTCGATGCCGCCGGCCGAATCACCCTGGGAGAGGGAGCCAGCACTTTCCGGGATACCATCCGGGACCTGGCTACGAAAGGCGACAAGAAGATTCTCGTCAACCTGAGCGACGTTTCTTATATCGACAGCTCAGGCATCGGGGAGATGGTTTCGGGTTTCACTACCGTAACCAATCATGGAGGGCAGTTGAAGTTGCTTGGCTTGAACAAGCGCGTTAAGGATCTGCTGCAGATCACGAAGCTCTACACGGTTTTCGAGGTGTTCGAGGATGAAGCCTCGGCCGTGCGCAGCTTTGCGTAGCGGCGTCAACGCCATCCCGATCTCTAATTCGCTGGGACGCTTGTACTGCCGGCGAGCGAGGACGTCCGGCTGCCCCGCGACTGGCTCGCCACACCGGGACGAAAGAAGCGCCGTCGGCAGCTTCGGCAGCGATAGGGATCTATCAGGAATTGGCTAAGCAACAACGTGAGCCAGCCGGTCCGCCGCGAACGGCGGATATCGCGGGAACCGCAACCCGGGCAACTAATCTCCAGAATTACTTTCACACCTATTTAGAGGCGGAAGGGGCAGAATTTTCTCACTCTTTCTTCGGCAAACTGAGCCACGACCGGCAGGGAGTGATACCACGCTGGTCCGGTTGTAGGGTGGCCCAGGCTTTAGTCTGTGAGACTTTCCAACAGCCACTTAAGCCCATGCAAGCCGGCCTTCGGCCCCGCTCGTAGCTGTGCTATGATGAATGCTTCTAGGTCGTTCCCTTCAACGAGGTCTCAGTGGATAGGCTTACCCGCAAAGAACTGAAGAGCGATCGTTTTGCGCTGGAAGTTCAGCACAGCGTCGAGTACCTGGGCGAACATCGCCGGCAAGTAACCCGTTGGGGTAGCATCGCGCTCGGCGTGGCTGTTCTGGTGTTTGCTGTCTACTTTTACCGCAGCCACCAGCGTACGGTCCGGCAGGAAGCGCTGCACGATGCGATGCTAATTTTGAACGCCAACATCGGCCCCGGTGGCAACGAATACAACCCGATGTTCCCGACTGCGGCTGCGCGAGACGCTGCGGTCGACAAGGCTTTCACCGATCTGGCCGCGAAATATTCTGGGACGGATGAGGGCTATGTCGCGCAGTACATCCTGGGATCGACCGCGGCCGATAAGGGCAAAGTCGCCGAGGCGGAAAAGCGCTTCAAAATGGTGGCCGATTCCGGCACTCCCTACGCTGCACTTGCCAAGCTGTCGCTGGCTGCACTTTATAACAACGTCAGCAAGCGGGCCGAAGGGGAGAAGCTGCTGCTGTCGCTGATCGACCATCCGACGGAGCTGGTTTCCAAGGACACCGCCACCATCGCACTGGCGCAGTTGATTGCCAAGTCGGATCCCCAGCGCGCACGCAAGTTGCTGGAGCCCCTGCGCGGCAGCCCGCGGCCCACGGTCAGCAAGGCCGCCATCACCGCCCTTTCCGAAATACCTCAGAAGTGACCGCTCTCGGCCGGCTGCGCTTTCCCGTCGATCAAAGCCGGGGACGGCGCTATCCCGAGCTCCCGCATCCTTACCGCAACGAATTCCAACGCGACCGCGACCGGATCATCCACTCGCGAGCCTTCCGGCGCCTGGAGAACAAGACACAGGTCTTTCCGGCGGGTATTTCCGATCATTTCCGAAACCGGTTGACGCACACCATCGAGGTCTCTCAAGTTGCGCGGACTGTCGCCTCCGCGCTCGGCCTGGACGAAGACCTGACGGAAGCCCTGGCGCTGGGGCACGACATCGGCCACCCGCCGTTCGCGCACGCGGGCGAGGAGGAGTTGGACCGCCAGATGCGCCGGTTCGGCGAGCGCTTCGATCACAACCTGCACGCGCTGCGCATTGTCGAAACGTTCGAGCATCGCTATGCCCGCTTTCCCGGGCTGAATCTGACGTTCGAGGTCCGGGAAGGCATCGTCAAACACTCGCACGATTTCGAGAAGGGCGAGAATCCGGCGCTGGACGAGTATCTGCCGGGATTGCGCCCGCCGCTGGAGGCGCAGTTGATCGACTTGGCGGACGAAATTGCCTACAACACGGCGGATCTGGACGACGCGTTTTCCGCGGGCCTGTTCCCGTTGCGCAATGTCGCCGCAGCGGTTCCGGAGTCGGAACGGCGCTTCGAGGAGGCCGAAGGCCAATTTCCGGGAGCGGCCGAGCGCGTGCGCTTTCAGGAGGTGGTGCGCGGATTGGTGGATGGGCTGGTTTCGGGATTTATTCAGGGGACAACAGACGCAGCGTTGGCGGCAGGCGCCGCGAGCGCTCAAGAAGTCCGCGAGTGCGCGCGGCGCCTGGCGTGCTTCACGCCGGCGGCTGAAGCAACCAATCGCGCGTTGAAGCAGTTTCTGCATCATGAGGTTTATTTCTCCGAGCCGCTGGTGGCCGAGCGCCGGCGATCGGCGGAGATGATCGCGGAGCTCTTCGGGTTCTACCTCGCGCATCCCGACAAGCTGCCGGAAAGCTATGTAGAGTCGCTGGCGGATTCCCCGCTGCACCGGATCGTGTGCGGCTACATCGCGGGCATGACGGATGGCTTCTTCCTGCGTTCCTATTCCGCCGTTAAATCCTAAACTTCCCGTGGCACAGGCTTCTTTCAGCCTGTGTTTTTCCACAGCCGGTAACTGTCCCAATGTTACGATGAAGGTGGCCGGTCACACTCCGTCATGAAATGCCGCATCTGTGAGACGCGCAAGCCGCGCCGTTATTGCCCCGGAGTGGGCGGCGACATCTGTTCCATTTGCTGCGGATCCGAACGCGAGGTCACCGTAAGCTGCCCGCTCGAGTGCCAATACCTCGCCGAGGCGCGGCTGCATGACAAACCCCCGGCCGTGAGACCAAAAGAATGGCCCAACCAGGACGTCCGCGTCACCGAGGAGTTCTTACGGGAGCATGAGCCGCTTCTGATCTTCCTGAGCGCGCAGCTCCTCGAAGCTTCGCTCGAAGCAGGCGCGCTCGATTCCGATGTCCGGCAATCCATCGATTCGCTGATCCGGACCTACCGCACGCTCCAAAGCGGTCTGTATTACGAAAGCCTGCCCGAGAATCTTGTCGCGGCAGGCATCCACCAAAGGATTCAGGCGGCCATCGAAAAACTGCGTCAGGAATTGAGTGAAAAAGGAGCCACCGGAATTCGCGATGCCGAGATCCTGGGCATGCTGGTGTTTCTGGAACGCGTCGCTCTCAGTCAGGACAATGGACGGCCGCGCGGGCGAGCGTTCACCGATTACTTGCGCGCTTATTTTGGACAAGGCCGCCCGGACCCGGCAGCCGCGCCGTCGCTGATCCAGGTATGACGGGCTTCATCGTATTCGCGCACGGTTCGCGCATTGAATCCGCCAACCAGGCCGTGCGCAACGTCGCCGCGCAGATGGCTGCCTCCGGTAATCACGCCGTAGAAGCCGCATTTCTAGAACTTGGAACGCCCGACCTGGCTGGCGCGGCCGCGCAGTTGGCGGCGCGCGGCGTTTCGCGCATCGTTGTGATCCCATACTTCCTTACGCTAGGCACGCACCTGCAGCGCGATCTGCCGCGGCTGGTGCAGGCTGCCGCCGCGAAGCTCGGAGCAAACATCGAGATGCAAGTGACCACGCCGCTGGATGGCCATCCCGCGTTGCTCGAAGCTCTGCTGGATCGCGCGAATGAAGCTCTGGCCGGAGAGGGCGATCGCGCATGAAGGCGGTGCTGCTGGAATCTCACGAGCTCGCTCCGGAGGTCCGGCATTTCCTGTTCGAAACGCCGGATGTAACGCAGCTTCACTTCAAACCCGGCCAATTCGTTTCATTCAGCGAGATGCTTCGCGGCAAGAAGATCATCCGCGCGTATTCGGTGGCCTCGCTGCCCGCGGGCAACCGTTTCGAGTTGTGCCTCAACCGCGTGCAGGAAGGCATTTTCTCACCGCACCTGTTTGAGATGAAGCCGGGCGACTCGGTGGACATGACCGCGCCGCTCGGCTTCTTCGTCATCCGGAATCCTGCAAAAGACGCGGTGTTCGTGGCGACGGGCACGGGTATCGCGCCGTTCCGCCCGATGGTTCCGGAATACTTGAATCATCCACAGGCCAGGGAATTAACGCTGACCTTCGGCGTCCGTTACGAAGGAAGCCTCTACTATCGCGACGAGTTCGAAGCCCTGGCCGCGAGCCACGCGAATTTCCGTTTTTGGCCCACACTCAGCCGCCCCGAGCCGTCCTGGAGCGGGCGCACCGGCCACATCCAGTTGCATTTGCTCGAAGCCATCGGCGACCGCCGCGATCTGGACGTCTACATCTGCGGCCTGAAGGCCATGGTGGACGACGTCCGCGCCATCTTGAAGGAACTGGGCTTCGATCGCAAGCAGATCATCTTCGAGAAATACGACTGATGAACCGCAAACTCTTGCTGGCCGGTGCGATGGTGCTGATCTTCGGAGCGACGATCGGGATATTGGTGAACGTCATGCCCAGCCCGCACAAGTCGACCGATTACCTGGTGATGGGAACCATCGCGACGTTGCTTTGCCTGCTGCTGCTGTTCGTGGTGCTCAAGACGACCGAGAAGCGGAAGACGGACTAGCCCGCGTTACTTCGACAATCTCACTTCTACGGCCTTATACACTTCCTTCGTCTGCTCCAGGCTGGCGAACTCCATCCCGGGAAGTTTAGCCGACGCGGTGCCGGCCGCGACGCCCCAGCGAACGCAGTCGGCGAAATCCTTTTTCTTTTTGGCTGCCCATACGAACGCGGCCGCCAGCGCATCGCCTGCGCCCAGCGGTGAAACAGAATCGATGCGCGGAGGAATGGCCTCCAGCAACTGATTGCCGTTCACCGCCACCACGCCGCGGCTGCCCAACGAGAGCAGCACGGACTCCGGACCCATGGCCTTGATTCGCGTCGCCGCCTCCAGAAAATGCGCGCGCGTGATCAACGCGCGGTTCAGCAGCCGCTCCGCTTCCGGCTGGTTCGGCGTTACAACCGTCGGCCCCGCTTCCACGCCGTGCAGGAGCGCGTCGCCGTCGGTATCCAGCAGCGTCTTCACGCCGCGTTCGCGCGCCATGCGGATCAGCTTGGTGTAAAAATTGGCGGACACATCCGGCGGTACGCTGCCGCACAGCATGAGCCAGTCGACCCCGTCCAGCCGGCCTTCGACGGTTTTTTCGACGCGCGCCAATTCGTCCGCGCTGATCTGCGGCCCCTGCTCGTTCAGCTTGATCGCCAGCCCCTGCCGGTCCGTGATGGTGAAGTTGGTCCGGATATCGTTCTTGATCGGAACCACCTTTACCGGAAAACCCGATTTTGCGAGCAGCTTTTCGAGCCTCTGCCCGTTCGCGCCCCCGGACGTCGCGATGGCCAGCGTTTTCACTCCGAAGGAATGGAGGACCCGCGACGCATTGATCCCACGGCCGCCCGCCGAATCGCCGCGCGAAAGGATGTACGCGCGGTCTTCAAACACCAGCCGGTCAACCAGAACAGTCCGATCGACGGAAGGATTGATAGTAAGAGTGAGGATCAACTATCAATGGTAACGCGCCGAAAGTTGGGGCCACTCTCGAAAGAACAACGCGAGGTGGCGTCCCGATCAACAACCGCGCGTTTGGACGAAGCCCCGAGCCAGTTGATAACCCAAGATGCGATAGCATTGTTAAAGATGCTTTTAAGATGCGGACGACACCATGGTTAATCTAAGTCAGGATATCCACCCCCTCACCGACTTCAAGCGGAAAACGAGTTCCTTCATGAGCCGGATGAAGAAAACGCACAGGCCTGTGGTCCTCACCGTGAACGGCAAGGCTGAGCTTGTGGTACAAGACGCGGAAAGCTACCAGCAAATCCTCAATCGCCTGGAACGACTCGAGGTTGTCGAGGCGATTCGACTCGGCATAGCGGCGGCTCAGGAAGGCAGGGTTAGGCCGGCACGGAAGGCGCTGACAGAACTTCAGGAGAAGCTTGGTATTTCAGGTTGACATCACAGAACCAGCATTGATCGATGCGGAGAACTACGTTCGGTTTATCCGTGATGTCAGGAAAGAGGCTGAATCCGCAGAACGGTGGTTTCGCGGTTTGGTCCAGGCGATCTATTCGCTCGAAGAGCAGCCGGAGCGCTGTCCCGTAATTCCGGAGCAAAAGGAATTCGCGATGGAGATCCGCCATCTCATCTATTTTTCGCATCGGATCATCTTTCGCGTCGAGCGAGAGCGGAAGCGCGTGGTGATCTACCGCGTATATCACGGCTCAAGGAAACCGTTACTGAGGTCGAGTCTTCGGTGATTCGTGGGCAACTTCCTCACCACCGGCGACATGGCCGAAACCGCTACCCTGGGAATTGCGGAGCCATCCTCATTTCAAGGCGTACCTCGCGCTGGCCGCGGTTTGCTTCTTCTGGGGCACCACGTTTCTCGGAATCCGCATGGCGCTGGAAGTGCTCCCGCCGCCGATGCTCGTCGCGCTGCGATACATCGTCTCTGGAACGGTCCTGCTGATTGTCGCCCGCTTCGCGAAGGCCCATCTGCCTTCCGGCAAGGAACTCCTGTACACAGCGCTGTTCGGATTGATCCTGATCGGAATCGGCAACGGCTGCCTGGCTTATGCCGAGCAGTGGATTCCGAGCGGGCTGGCGGCGCTGTTCATCACCACCTCGCCGTTCTGGATGATCGGCATGGAGGCGCTGATCCCGGGCGGCGAGCGTTTGCACGCGCCCACCATCCTGGGAATGCTGGTCGGCTTGTCAGGCACGCTGCTGCTGGTGGCGCCCAGCGCAGTGCAGCAAGGATTCGGCGGCCCGTCGCTCAAAGGATTTCTGGTGCTGCAGTTCGGCTGCTGCGGCTGGGCGTTCGGCTCCATCCTGCAGCGCAGGCACGCCGCGCGAGCGCATCCGGTGGTGAGCGGCGCCGTACAACAACTCGCGACCGGCCTCCTTTTCTTGGCGCCGGCATACATGTTGAAGACCGGGCCGATTCACTGGACCTGGCGCGGCGGCGCTGCGGTCGTCTACCTGATCGTCTTCGGCTCCATCATCGGCTACAGCGCCTACATCTACGTGTTGGACAAGCTCCCCATCTCGGTAGTGAGCCTGTACAACTACGTAAATCCCGTCGTCGCGCTTTGCCTCGGCTGGCTGGTTTATCGCGAACAGATAGGCGTGCGCCAGATCGCCGCGATGCTGATCATCTTCGCCGGCGTCGCGCTGGTGAAGCGCTTCAGCCGCCGGGTCAGGGAGACACCGCAAACACCATCAGGGCTGGTTCCTGCTTCGCTCGACGCGGACGAGCCACATACAGCCGTTTGAACTCCGGCACAAACAGCGAAGTCCGCGCGCCGGGCGCCGTGGGAATCGTGGCAAGCACGCTGTAACGATCGGCGTCCTTTTGTTCAAGGACGGTGATGGATCCCGCGCCGCCTGAGATGTAAAGCCGCTTGGCGGCCGCGTCGTAGAACAGATCGTCGGTGTCGCCGGTGATATCGATAGCGGCGATTTCTTTCCCATTGGAGGTGTCCAGCACAAGGAGCTTGGGCGGCTTTCTGCAACCCAGGAACAGCCGATGGTTGGCTTCGTCGAGCGCCATGGGGAAATTCGATTTTGCTCCTATCACCGGCCATTTCGCGCTCACGGTGCGCGTGCGGCGATCGACCACCGTCACGTTGCCCGCCTCGGGAATGTTGATGAAAATGCGCGGGCCTTGCTTTTCGAGCTGGAACGATTCGGGGTGAGCATCCAGCATCGTCTCGCCGACTCGCGCCTTCAGATCTGCGTTGATCGCGGCCAGGGCGCCGCTGCCGTATCCGACAAAGACTTCTTTCGCTTTCTCGTCGAAGCGGATGTTGTCGGCGTCGCCGCTCAGGTCGTATTCGTGGATTTGATCGAAGGAATGGCCGTCGTAAACGCGCACGTGGCCATCCACGGCATTGGCGACGTAGAGCCGGTTGGTTGCCGGCCAGTAGAACAGGCCTTGCGGCTCCTTGAGACCGCGGATGGTGTGGATCACCTTGCCGGCATTCAGGTCGACCACTTCCACGGTGTTGTTGCCCAGCGCCGCGACGAACAAACGCTTTCTGGTGACGTCGACGGACAAATGATCGATGCGGCCGTCGACGTTGGGGAGTGCGATGGTGCTCTCAAGGCGCAACGGCTGCGCGCCCAACGCGAGTGCACAAAACAAAACGGCGGCAACAGAAGCTCGAATCTTCATACCAGTTGACTCACCCTTTCCAAAGCAGTTTCAAGTTTTTGTTTATTGGTCAGGACCGGCTGGAAAAGATCGCCTACCCTCTCGAACCGATCCAGCACATTGCGGATGTTGAATTGCTCCGGCTCCAACCCCTTCACCACTTCCGTCCAATCCAGCGGCGTCGACACGGGAGCGCCCGGATGCGCTCGCAGCACATACGGCGCAGCGATGGTCTTTGCGCTGGAAATCTGCAGGTAATCGAAATAAACCTTGCCCTTCTTGCGCTGCGAGACCGTGCGCGGCGTGGTGAACAGTCCGGGACTCTCGCGGATCGTCAGAATCGACAGAAGCTCCGCGAACGAGCGCACCTGCTCATACGTGTACACCGGATCGAGCGGAATATAGATGTGCATGCCGTCGCCGCCGGTAGTTTTGGGATACCCCGCGAGTCCCAACGCATCCAGCTTCTTCTTGACGATCTGAGCGGCTTCGACGATCTGAGCGTACGGACAGCCTTCGGTGGGGTCGAGATCGATGAGCGCGAAGTCGGGATGATCGAGCGAACCCAGGCGGCTCATCCACGGATTCTGATCGATGCAGGCCAGGTTCGCCAGATACAGCAGCGTGGCGCGATCGTTGCAAATGATGTAGTGGATCTTGTCCTGATTGTGCTCGGAGAAGATCGGTTCCAGCCGCACCCAGTCCAGCACTTTACCTTCCGCTTCTTTCTGGAAAAAGAAATCGTGATCGATGCCGTTGGGATAGCGCTTGAGGGAGAGCGGGCGATCGCGCAGATGGGGGACGATCAGGCCGGCGATCGCGTCGTAATAGTTGATGAGATCGCGTTTGGCGATGCCTTCGCCGGGATACAGGACTTTGCTCATGTTGGTGAGCTTTAGGCGGCGCCCATCGACCGTGACGGTCATCTCGGCGGGCGGCTTCGCCGGAATCAGCGGCTCGCGCTTGATGAGAGAGGCAGGGGATTCCGCGGGCTCCGGCTCGGGAGTCTCGCGCATGCACTCTTTCGGATCCTTATCCGGACGCAGGCCGATAAAAACCGGGGCGCGCAGCAGACCATCGGGAGTGAACTCGAGAAACTTGATTTCGGCCACCAACTCCGGCTTCACCCAGGTGACGTCGCGCAGCGCTTTCACAGGGCCGATGAACGGATTCTTTTTCGTAATCAGCGGCTCGAGCGCCGAGTAAATGTCCTTCAGCGATCTGTCGTTGAAGCCGGTGCCGACCTGGCCGGCATGCACCAGTTTGCCGTTCCGGTAGAGACCCAGCACAAGCGAGCTGAAATAGTCGCGCTCACCGTGCGTAAATCCGCCGATCACGAACTCCTGGCGCCACTCCACCTTGATCTTGTACCAATCGAGGCTGCGTCGCCCTTCGTACTTGCTGGCGCGGCGCTTGGCGAGGATGCCTTCGAGACCGTGCGCGCGCGCGGCTTCGAGCATCGCTGCGCCATTCGCCACGAAGTGGTCGGAGTACCGGATGTGATCGGTGGGCGTCAGGATTTCCACGAGCAGCCGCTTGCGCTCCTCGAGCGCAACGCCGCGCAGATCGTAGCCATCCAGGTACAGCAGGTCGAACAGGAACAGCGTAACGGGCGTGGAGCGCGCCAGGTGCGCGATGCTGTTGGGATCGCCCACCGAAATGCGCGGCTGGATGAGGCTGAAGCTGGAGCGGCCCTGATCGTCCAGCACCGCGATTTCGCCGTCCAGCACAGCCGTGGATGCCTTCAGATAATGCGGAAGCACGCTCAGCTCGGGATATTGCCGATCGCAGCGCTTCTGGCTGCGCGAGTAGATGCGGAGCTGGTTGTCTTCGACAAAGCAGATGGCGCGGACACCGTCCCATTTCACTTCGTAGAGCCATTGATCGCCGGTGGGCGGGTGGGTGGTTAGCGTGGCGAGCATGGGGGTGATAGTGCGCGGTATGGGAGACTTGATTGCTCCGGCGATCGTGTCTGGTGATTGGTGGCTGGTGGCTGGTGATGCTTGGACCGCGGGGAGGTTTTCGGCGATTTCCTGCTGCGTGCGGCCCGTCGACACGCTGCGGGCGTGGTCTTCAATGTTCCAGCCTGGCTTTGCTTCCGCGTCTTTCTTCTTGATGATCAACCATTCGTTGCCCTTGCCACGATTGCGCATCTTCACCAAGGCGAATTCGCCTCGGAGCTTTTCGCCATGCAGGCGGAACTTCAGGTCGCCGCGCTCGATCTGCGCCGCGGCCGGCGCGTCGCCAAGCAAATCGAAAGCGCCGCGATCCCATAGCATCACGCTGCCACCGCCATATTCGCCTTTCGGAATGTTGCCCTCGAAGCTGCCGTATTCGAGCGGGTGATCCTCGACGTGCACCGCGAGGTTCTTGGACAGCGGCTCGAGGCTCGGGCCTTTTGGTACGGCCCAGGATTTCAGCACGCCGTCGATTTCGAGACGGAAGTCGTAGTGCAGGCGCGTGGCGTCGTGCCGTTGCACGCAGAAATGATTCCCGCCGAGTGAAGCCGGTCCTGAGCCGGGCTTCGGCTCGGGCGTCCGGTCAAACGATCTCTTACTCTCATACGCTTTCATGAGACTCGCGTTCACTCGATCGTACCGCGTAAGGTAATTGGGGAGAGTTGGGTGGTGTCAGGCCACTTGGGCGGGCGCGAAATGGGCCAGGCGCTGCCGCAGAGTCTCATACGCCCGGAACAGCAGCGACTTCAGCGCGGGGATGCTGCAGTCGAGCGCCTCGGCGATCTCGGTGTATTCCAGCCCCTCGTATTTGTGCATCAACACGGCTGCAAGTTGCTTCGGCGGCAGGGTGTCGATGGCCGCGCGAACTTCCCTGGCACGGTGCGCCTGAACCAACAATTCGTCGGCGCAATACCCGGATGACAGGCTGCGAGCAAGAAGCCGAACCAAATAGCAGGGGCAAAATTCTCCTTGACATAGCTACTATACTGTAGTAGCATTAGATACGAAATAGTGGGATGCAAATGACCCAGCCAAAACTAACCAAGCTCGAACTTCAAATCCTGGAAGCCCTCTGGTCTCATGGAAAAGCATCCATTCGGGAGATTCAGGAGGATTTTCCGGAGCCTCGCCCGGCGTACACCACCATCCAGACCACCGTATACCGGCTGGAAGGGAAAAAGGCCGTTCGTCGCGTGCGGAAAATCAGCAATGCCCACATCTTTGAGCCGACGGTGGCCCGGGACGTGACGCGGCACCGGCTGCTCGACGAGATTCTGAGATTCTTCGGAGGGCGAGCGCAACCTATGATGGCGCAGTTAGCCGAGGCGGGGAAACTTACACTCGCCGACGTTCGCGAGTTGGAGAAAACGATCAAGAAGCTTGACCGGCAACAAGCAGAAAGGACGCGTGAATCGAAATGATCGGTGAATTGACCAACCATCTCTGGCAATCGACGCTGTTCGCGTTCGTAGCAGCACTCCTGACTGTCGCCTTCCGTAAGAACCGTGCCCAAGTTCGCCATTGGCTGTGGCTCAGCGCGTCGTTCAAGTTCCTCGCGCCGTTCGCATTGCTCATGACCCTCGGCAGCCACCTGCAATGGGCGCCGGACGCCCAGAAGACTGCGACGAACATTGCGGCTCCGGGGGTCTCGTTGACGATGATGCAAATCAGCCAGCCTTTTCCCGACACCTTGCCGCTGGCGCCGTCCATGCGAGGCCCTCGCGATTGGACCCTCCTGACGATCCTGGGCGTATGGGCATGTGGATTCGCGAGCGTAGCGCTGATACGATTTCGGGGCTGGCTCCGCATCCGGGCCGCGGTACGCGCCAGCACTCCGATTGACATTCCAGCAACCGTTGAAGTTCGCTCTTCTCCGGGCCTGTTGGAACCGGGCGTGGTCGGATTGCTGCATCCAATTCTGCTCTTGCCCGCGGGCATTGCGGGACGCCTGACGCCGCCTCAACTGGAGGCGGTGCTAGCGCACGAGCTGTGCCACGTCCGCAGACGCGACAACCTGTTCGCTTCGATTCACATGATCGTCGAAGCGATGTTCTGGTTCCATCCCCTGGTGTGGTGGATCGGAGCGAAGTTAGTGGAGGAACGCGAGCGTGCCTGCGACGAAGAAGTGCTGAGCCTGGGCAGCAAGCCGCACGTCTACGCCGAAGGGATCGTGAACGTCTGCAAGCTTTACGCAGAATCGCCACTCGTGTGCGTGTCCGGGGTAACCGGGTCCAGTCTCAAAAAAAGAATCGAGGCAATCATGACGAACCGCATTGTGCTCAGACTAACCTTCGCAAAGAAAATAGCGCTGACTGTCACCGGAATCGCGGCTCTGTCCGTGCCGATTGCAGTTGGCGTCATGAATGCGCCCCTCATCCGGGCCCAATCTGCCGCTGCGGCTACGCCGAAATTCGAAGCGTCGTCAATCAGGCCCTGTAGCGACGAGCCCGGCCACATGAGAGGCGGCGGATACTCATCATCTGCCGGAAGGCTGAACACGGGGTGTATGGCTTTGGTAGATGCCGAGAACCTGGGCCTGATACAGCGCGCGTACGTCAGGTTCGCAGATGGTCGTCCCCATTGGCCTGGCATTGTCCCGATCACGGGAGGCCCGGCCTGGATCCATTCCGAGCTCTACCATATCGACGCCAGAGCGAAGGGTAATCCAAATGCGGAAATGATGCAAGGACCCATGTTGCAGGCCCTTCTCGAAGACCGGTTTAAGCTGAAGATCCATCGCGAAACGAGAACGGTACCGGTGTATGCGCTGACCGTAGCTCAGGGCGGCTCGAGATTGAAGCCGTTTACGGAAGGAAGTTGCATCCCCATGCCATTGACGGTTCCGCACCCAGCGCTCGCGCCGGGCCAAGAGTACTGTAAGGTTAGGGTCCGCATGAGACCGGCGGTTGATGCGCAAGGGTCGACTCTCGCCGAGTTTTCCCAATTGCTCGACCTGGTCTTAGACCGTCCGGTCATCGACAAGACTGGGATCGCCGGAAAGTTTGATATCCACCTGGAATTTGCGGCCGACGCGGCCACACCCAAATTCCTGCCTGGTGGCGACCTGGCTCGTTTCGCCGAAGCGGCGTCGAATCGTGCCGGCCCATCGATCTTTACCGCGATACAACAGCTCGGGTTGAAACTCGAGCCGACACAGGGGTCCCGCGACTTTCTCGTCATCGATCACGTGGAGAGGCCCACTGAGAATTGACGGACCCATTGCACAAATGACGAAGGGGGCGCCGCTACGCCACTTGGGCGGGCGCGAAATGGGCCAGGCGCTGCCGCAGAGTCTCATACGCCCGGAACAGCAGCGACTTCAGCGCGGGGATGCTGCAGTCGAGCGCCTCGGCGATCTCGGTGTATTCCAGCCCCTCGTATTTGTGCATCAACACGGCTGCAAGTTGCTTCGGCGGCAGGGTGTCGATGGCCGCGCGAACTTCCCTGGCACGGTGCGCCTGAACCAGCAATTCGTCGGCGCGCGGCGCGCAATCGCGAATCTCGCGCTTGCGTGCGTTGCGGACCTCCTCGTCAAGCCGGACGAGACTGGTTTCCCGCCGCGTGTCCCGGCGCCAGTTCAGCGCCACGTTGGTGGTAATGCGGAACAGCCAGGTTGTGAACTTCGCATCCGGCTGATAATTCGCGCGCGAGCGATATACGCGAACGAAGACATCCTGGGCCAACTCCTCCGCAATGGCGTGGTTTCGCACAATGCGGTACAAGTGATTCACTACTGGCGTGCGATGCCGCTCCAGCAGCAGGTCGAAGCTGGATCGGTCGCCGGCGCCGGCCTTTAACATCAGCACCGTATCGGGATCGAGCGTAAACTCAGCCACCATACTCATTCCAACGTTCATGGGATTAATGTCGTTACTGCCTGGTTGTAAGGATTGGTAAACTTCCTAGCTTTGGCTCTGATGCTCCGGAAACACCGCGTAACCTTGCGGGGGCGGAAACAGCTCATACAGGAGATTCAGCCGCTTGCGCAGATGGCGGCTGGCCAACTGCCGGGGCCCGGTCTCCACATCAATGTCGCAGCAAATCCCATGCAGGTAGAGCGTCAGCGTGTCGATGAACGACTGGCGGGCGTACTCGCGGAACAGCTTGGTTTCCTTGCGGACATTGTTTTGACGGCGCAGCAGCGCCTGTTTCATGTGCCAGCTTTCTTCATCCACTTCGCCGTGAACTCCAGTATTCAACTCTTCCCGCAACAGCGCCGAGTAGCGCGTGTGGGCCTCTTCAGACCACAGGTTGCCGGCCAGCGAGGCGAGCACATGGTAGAAGCGGTAATGATACTCGGAAACGTCCTGTTCCTTGAGCGCGAATAGAAGCACTTCTTCGTTGTCGAAGCGAACCTGCGTGACCCAGGACAGCCGGTTCTCCGGCGGCTTTTCCGTGCAAACGAATTCGTCCTTGGGGACATTGCCCTTGTCTTTGCCGTCTGCCCGTTCCAGGTAGGGCACCAACATGATGGAAACCTTCGGCAGCAAACTGGAGATCGCGGGCGGCAAGGACGCGATGGGTTCTTCCAGGTATTCCTTGAGATCCTCTTCGCTCAGCGGCACTGAGGCGCAGAAATACGAGAACGTATTACTGAGCGGGATCATCTCGCCGCGAAAGCGCTCGGCGAACTGGCCCACACTCAGTTTGGAAAGATCGGGTTGCGCAGCCATCTGGTAGGATATTTCAGTCTTCATTTTATCACGGCGGCCAGGAAGTCGTCGCTAAAGCGGCGGCAGGCGATTCGCGGCGATAAAAAGCTCACAGATTCTTGATGCGGATATTCCGCACTTCGATCTTCATCGCAGGCCCGCGATGAACCTGGATGCCGATCAGCCCATCCATCTTGCGATTGGCCGTATCGTCATCGAGGACCATGCTCATTAACCGGCCGTTCCACATCTGAATCAGCGTGTTGCCGCGCGCGATGATGTGCACGTCGTTCCAGCCGTCGCCTTTGATCAGAGCCTTCAATTCCGCGTCGTCGCCCAATGACGAGACCAGCGCCGGTTTCTTGCCTTCGCCAACGTAGGTGAACTGCCCGCGCAACGCTACAAAACCGCGTCCACGCTCCTCGTAAACCTGGCCAGTGTAGCGCTGTTCTCCATCGATGTCCGCCTGGTAGCCTTTCATGGCCCACTTGATATCGGGAAGTTCAATGCTGCGGTACTGGATGCCGCTGTTGAATCCTGTAAGGCGATATTCGAGCTTCAATTCGAAATTCGCCGGACTCCCGCCGCGCCAGATCAGGAACGTGTTCTGCTTGGGCTGCTTTTCCGCGGTTGTCTCGCCGACGAGCGCTCCGCCTTCGATGCGCCAGAACTGCGGATCGCCATCCCAGCCGTTCATTGTCTTGCCGTCGAAGATGGAACGAAATCCGGTCTCTTCGATGGGTGGAATTGTGGGGCCGGGGTTGCGCGCGCCACTCCGCGCGGGGCTGCTGCGAGGATTCTGAGGAGCGCCTGGCTGGGCAGAGATCGCGGCCGCCAGAATCATCGTCAACGCCAATCGAAGCAGCATGTTGCCTCCCAGAGTCATCCTGATTGGACTTCCGGTTCAACGCCCGGAGTATACTCTACTGTAACGCGATATCGCAGAGGTACTTAGTCTGGGATCGGGTTTGCCCCCGTTGTTGGCGTAGAAGCCTGTGTCCGGTTCGGACATGACATTTGGTTGGGCCGCCGGGATTTGAACCGGACCGCCCTTGGGCGCGGCGTCATCACTTTCCGCGCGGACCGCCCCGGCAGAAACGGATGCCGCAAGGACGATCCCGCGTCCTTGGGGGAATTCTCACGATTTCTGTGGTATACATAAATACGTATATCCTTGCCGGAGGAGGGCGCGCTGAAACCGGTTCGATGGGTCGGATCGTCGAGGAGAGATCTGAAGATGTTCCCAAGACCAGTACAACGCGACGTAGGCCAAGCCCTTTATGCGGCGCAGTGCGGCGAAGAATATCCTTCGGTCAAAGCCCTCAAAGGGTTCGGCGGGCTCGCTGTGCTTGAGATCATCGCGCCGTAGGAAGGCGACACGTACCGGTCCGTCTATACAGTCCGATTCCACGATGCGATCTATGTACTGCACGCCTTTCAGAAAAAGTCGAAGAAAGGCATCGCCACACCTCAAAAAGAACTTGAACTCATTAAACAGCGGCTCACCGCGGCAGAAAGGGACTACAGAGAAAGGCACAATCGAAATGAGGAAGACTAGCAAGATTCGGATCAAAGCAGGCAGCGGCAACGTCTTTCGAGACTTGGGTTTCCCCAACCCCGAACGTGAGGAGATTAAGGCCCGCCTCACGCTGCAAATCTACCGGCTGATCAAAGACCGTGGACTCACCCAGGCGGCAGCGGGAGAGATCCTTGGCATCAAGCAGCCGCATGTTTCGGGTTTGATGCGCGGGCAGTCCGGGAACTTTTCTGTCGAGCGTCTGATGGATTTTCTCACCGCCCTTGGCCAGGATGTCGAGATCACTGTAAAGCCAACGCGCGGGCAGCACGGCGAAGTGCATCTCGTTCTCGTGTGACCGGGTTCAGCAGGTGATGCGGGATTGGTTCGGGGGGGTTGCGCCATAGAGTAACGCGGGGCTCTGCGACTGGGTGAGGTTAGTTGGTCGGGCCGCCGGGATTTGAACCCGGGACCTCTTGCACCCCAAGCAAGCGCGCTAGCCAGGCTGCGCCACGGCCCGAAGTACCCATTCTAGCGCACCGTTCGAGCATCGCATCATCTGCTATATTTCAGTCATGAACGACGACCTCTCCCGCCGCGACTTCATGAAAACTTCCGCGGGCGCCGTAGCCATCGCCGCGCCCGGCATTCTCCGCGCGCAAAACGCCAACGGCGCCGTCCACATCGGATGGATCGGCGTGGGCTCGCGCGGCTACTACCTGATGGATCGCCTCTACGCCGGCAGCGGCCCGAACGTTGAGGTGACCGCCGTTTGCGACACCTACACGGGCAACCTCGCGCGCGCGAAGGATCGCGTTCAGACCATGGGCAAGAACACGCCCAAGACTTATGAAGATTACTTGCAGTTGCTGCAGGACCCGTCGATCGACGCCGTGGTCATCTCCACGCCCGAGCACCTGCACTATCCCATGTTCATGGCCGCGCTGAAAGCCAAGAAGAACATCTACGTCGAAAAACCTCTGGCGCACACCATCGAGCAGGGCGAAGAGATGCTGCAGGCGTCGGAAAAATCGGGCCGCGTCATCCAGGTCGGCACGCAGAACCGCAGCAATTCGCTCTACCAGCAAGCCAAGGAAATGGTCGAGCAGGGGATGATCGGCGACATCCACTACGTGCGCGCGTTCTGGTATCGCAATTCGCTGGAGGACAATCCCGCCTGGCGCTACAAGATTCCGGAGGACGCAAGTCCGCAGAACAGCGATTGGGCGAAATTTCTGGGACCGGCGCCCAAACGCGAATGGGACCCGCACCGCTACTATCAGTGGCGGCTCTATTGGGATTACTCCGGCGGAATCTCAACCGATCTGCTGGTCCACCAGACCGACATCACCAACTTTGTTTGCGGCAAGGTGGTGCCGACCTCGTGCATGGCTTCCGGCGGCATCTATCGCTGGACCGGCGGCGCCGACGATCGCGATACGCCCGATACGTTCAGCGCGATCTACGAGTACCCGGACAAGTTTCACATCAACTATAGCTGCTACTTCGGCAACGACCACTACGGCTACGGCGAGAACTTCATGGGGAACGAAGGCACCATCGAAGTGCTGAACCGCCAGATCCTGAATTACTATCCCGAGAAATTCGGCAACAAGCCGCCGGCGCGCGTGGCCGCCCGCAAGGAGATGCACGTCGAACTGCCGCAGAACGACAACAAAGCCGTGGAGACGCACCTGAAGAACTGGGTCGAAGCGATGCAAGGCAAAGCCAAGGTGATCGCCCCGCCGCGCATCGGCCAGCAGGCCGCGATTTCCGGGCACATGGCGACGCTGTCCTTCCGCAACAACAAGAAGATCGTCTGGGACGACAAGGCGCGCAAGTATCACTTTGTTTGAACGCCCGCCGAATTTCCTGCCGCGCCCCGCAATCTGGTATACCTGATTGCTAATGCTGATACTCGCAGCCATTCTGACCATCTTCGTTTATGGCATGATCGCCGCCATGCTGGGCACGATCCTGCCCGACCTCGCCGCTCGTTTCCATCTCACGCCCAAGCAAAACGGCACCATCGCCTTCTGCCAGGCGCTGGGACTGATCATCGCCTCGGTCTCGGTCGGACCGCTGATCGACAACCAGGGCAAGAAGGTCGGGATGCTGCTCGGACTTGCCCTCATCACGCTGGCGCTGGTGCTGCTTCCACGATCGAGTGGCTACGGCAGCATTGCCTCGTATTTGTTCCTGCTGGGGATCGGTGGCGGGATCATCGTCACGGCGGCGAACGCGCTGGTCAGCGATGTCACTCCCGAGCGTCGCGGCACCACGCTCAACCTGCTCAACCTGTTCTTTGGACTGGGCGGCCTGGCGACGCCGTTCATCTCCGCGAACTTGCTCGGAAGAAACGCAGTGCGATTGTGTTATCTCGTGGCCGGGCTGACGGGCGCGACGCTAATCGTGAACATCGCTACAGCCATGCCGCCCCCGGCCGGCGAGGCGAGCTTCGCCCTTGCGCAAGCCGGCGACGTCGTGGGCCGTCCGGCGCTGTGGCTGCTGGCGCTGTTCCTGTTTCTCTATGTGGCTTGTGAAGTGGGCGTGTGGAACTGGCTGGTGCAACATCTGATCGCGCAAGGCATTCCGGAATCGCGCGCGCTGAACGTGCTCTCGCTCGGCTTTGCCTTGGGTTTGCTCATCGGACGCGTCGGCGTCTCTCAAGTCTTGATCTCGGTGTCGGCAATGACGGTAACGCTGGCCGCGGCAATCCTGATGGTGATTACAACTTATCTCATGCTGCACGCCAAGACTGCGAAAGGCGCGTGGATACTGGTGTTTCTCGCCGGTGTCGCGATGGCGCCGGTGTTCCCGACCACGCTGGCGATTGTGGGCGACACGTTTCCGCGCATGACGGCAACGGCTATGGGAATTGTGATCACGTCCGGCTGGATCGGCTTAGCGGTGAGTTCGCGGGTGATCGGCTCCATCGCAGGCGGCGATTCGAAGCGCCTGAAGAAAGCGCTCCTGGTTCTCCCCGCGATGGCCGCGCTAATGATCGCAGTAAACTTGGCGCTCCACGCAGCCAAATAAAAAAGGAAGAAGACGGGTCGCTGTTGAGGACGGATCGGTTCAGCGCCTGCCGGTGCCCAGGTCGTCCGAATACCCGGCCCTCAGGCGAGACCACTGGGCGGTGGGACGCCCATCGGTACGGAAATTTTGCTTGCCTTTAAACCTTTGTGGCCAGCCGGTCGGCGAGTCCTCCCACATCTCCTGCCGCCCGTAGACGGTCAAGTCGAGCAACCGGTAGCTGTTATCCATCGCCTCGACGCCGCGTATCGTCGTCCAGTAAGTCTCGAAGACATTGGATCCTTGTCGCAGGTAGCAAACGATGTGCATCTCCTTGTCGCAGGTAGCAAACGATGTGCATCATGCCCACCCGGCGTCCAACCAAGAGGGTGTCGAGCGAGTTCTGGGCCGAGTACCAAGGCATCTCCCAGCCCATGAAGTCGCGGTACCGGGCGCTCTCTTCGTACGGACCTTGGCAAAACACGGCGTAGGTGACGTCGCGAGAATGAATATAAGACAGCTCGCGGACCTGCGATGTAACCCAAGTGCACCCCTCGCACTGCTCCGGCGCGGGGTGGCCGGTGTTCCACATGAAGTAGTAGGCGATGAGCATCCGGCGTTCCTCAAACGCGTCCAATAGTGTCACCGCGCCACGTTCGCCAATGAGCGGTGTGGCGCCGTCCACCTCGACCATGGGGAGCCGCCGGCGGGCGGCTGCAATGGCGTCGCCTTCTCTTGTGTGAGCCTTCTCTCGAACCCGCAATGCGTCCAACTCGGCCTGGAAAGTGCCCCGATCAACCACCGCAGGTGCTGAAGGTTCATCTCTCATGAAGTCTGTCATCGTTCTCTCCGCCTGGGGCGCTGTTTTCATTTTCCTGAAGTCGTGCTCGACCTCACTCGCTCCAGTCATATGCTTCGTCATCGTCTTTCCTTTCCGCAAGGACTTCCGAGCGTCGACACGAGTGTCGACGCGGCACGCATGAGTGCGTACGCTACGCGCTCGCACCGGTTTGCGGTGAAGTGGTCGCCCCTCTTTAGCTCGCTTTCACCTCTGCCTCGCGCCTTCGGGAGGCGGCTCCTTCAGGGTCGGTTATTATATCGATCCACTTCGGGTCAGGCGAGGCCTCGGCGTCGTAGTTGTCGTGCCAGTTCCACCACTTGTACGGCGGGGTCTGGGGGTAACCCTCTGGCGAGTCCCAGGTGCTCCCCATCGCCTCGTCGCCGCGGTTGTTGATGAAGTAGGTGCGGTACACCTTGTCGCCGTCGCGGAAGAACACGTTGTGGCCGTGCCATTGATCAACGCCGAAGTCCTTGTCGAAGCTGTCAGTCATGGTGTACCAGGGCATCTCCCAGTCCATCCGCGCCTTCAGCCGTGCGATGTCCGCCTGCGGCGCGCGTGAGGCGTAGGCGAGGGTGGTGCCGCGGGCGTTCAGATGCGCCAGGTGCGCGACCTGATCGGCCCCCAGGGAGCAGCCGCGGCAGGCGTGCTCGGGCCAGCCGAACACCCCGGGCTCGAAGAAGGCGCGATAGACGATCAACTGTCTGCGGCCCTCGAACAAGTCGAGCAGGCTAACCTTACCCTTGGGCCCGTTGAACTCGTACTTCTTCTCCACCGCCATCCAAGGCATCCGTCGACGCTCGGCGGCCAGCGCATCACGGGAGCGGGTGAAGGCCTTCTCCTTCACCAGGAGTTGCTGGCGCGCAGCCTCCCATTCCTGCTGCGAGACGATCGGGGGTATGTTCATCGCGAGATGCCCATTCCCGTGTTCCTTGTCTCTCTTCATGCTTGTTGCCATCCTATTTCTCCTTTGTTTTCTGAAACAGACCGAGACGATTCGCCCTGAAAAACTTTCTGAACTTGCCGATGCACACCGCCAGAATTCCTCCCGTGGATCCGGCTCCGGCGACGATTACTGCTGTGCTTGCGATGCATGCTGGGCACATATGTCCCTCCTGTGAACTTCTAATTTGTATCTTTCCGAGGCGCTTTTGGAAGATGCACGTCGGCGCTCACATCATTGCTGTATCGTTTGGCCCAACGGCACATACTCCGGAGTGGCGCATGATGAATCCGTGGATTCCAGATTGCGCAGAACTCTGGTAAGCATGCGCTGGGAATGACACCTACCGGTTGTGCGTCAGCCGATCGTAAATGAATCCACCTGCGCCGCCAGCCAGCGCGCCAATACCAGCGCCCTTACCGCCGCCGGCCAACGCTCCGATCGCCGCGCCGACTCCCGCGCTGCCTGCCACGATCGCCACTGACTTCTTGCCCGAGCGGTGATGATGATATCGCACTTCACGCACTTCCGTCGTCGTGTAAGCCCGCTGCGGCCCTTCGTACCGGCGCACGACAACCGGCCGATGAATCACCTGGACGTACCGTCCCTGCGGATAATATTCCGTTGTCTGATAGGCGCCGGAAGCGTAGGTCCCGGAAGTCCCGCCGCTCTGATAACCCGAGCCGTAGTCGACGCACGGATTCTGCGAAGTGTACGCAGAATTTCCGTTCGCGTAAGTTGGATTTCCGTTGGCGTCGTAGCCCGACGGCTGCGTGTAATTTGCCGGCTGCGCGTAGTTCGCCGGTTGGGAATAATTCGCCGTCTGCGCGTTCACCGGCTGTGCGTTCGACGGCTGCGCATTCGCCGGTTGCGTGTACGCCGATTGATTCACCGGGCTGCTCGCGTGTTCGGCGCGTGTCCAGCCAATGGCGGCGACCACCGCCAGAATGACAAAGGCTCCTGCCATCAATCCGTTTCGTAACATCTGCTTACCTCCCCGTCTTGAAACTCGTCCTCCACCACCACAGGAGGTGCCGCCCGAAGTGAGTGCGATTTTGATGCCAAATGGCAACCAATTTGCCTTGAAGAAGTTACGTCCGCAACGTTGGAGGAAAATACTATGGTTTCCGACCTGGAGTCAGTAAGAGTTACACACCGCCAGTTCCAATTGAGCAAAAAGCACATGTTGTTCGCCGCGGGTGTGGTCGTGCTGCTGTTCGTGCTGGGGCTCGGTCTGTGGATGATGGCGAGCGCGACCAGCTTGTACCCGGTGAAGGTCAGTGGCAAATACGGTTACATCAACAAGTCGGGTCAAATCGTGATCCAGCCGCAGTTCGATCGCGCCGAGCCGTTCAGCGAAGGTTACGCGCCAGTGATGGTGGGGAACCGCTGGGGCTACATCGATAAAGCGGGCAAAATGATTGTCGCGCCGCAATACGACATGGCGGATCCGTATTCGGACGGCCTCGCGCTGGTGGGCACCGGTCCGCATCTGGGATACATCGATAAGGGCGGCAAGTACGCCATCAATCCGCAGTTCGACGGAGCCGGGCAGTTCGGCGATGGCCGCGCACCGGTGCTGGTGAATGGCCGCTGGGGCTACATCGACAAGAGCGGGAAGATGGTCATCAATCCGCAATTCGACGAAGGCGGCAACATTTCAGACGGCATGGCCGTGGTGCGAATGGCGGACAAGTACGGGTACATCGACAAGTCCGGCAAAGTGGTCATCAATCCGCAGTTTGCTTCGGCCGGCGATTTCCACGACGGCCGCGCGGTGGTGAAGCTGGGCGACAAGTTCGGCTACATCGACAAATCGGGCAAGGTGAAGATCACGCCGCAGTTCGACTCGGCGGGCGATTTCTCGGACGGCCTGGCGCTGGTTGCCATGGCCGGCCGCTACGGCTACATCAACGATTCCGGAAAATTCGCGATCAATCCGCAGTTCGACGAAGGCGGCAATTTCCACGCAGGCTTGGCGCCGGTGTGGATCGGCAATCGGGAAGGTTACATCAACAAGCGTGGGAAGTATGTGTGGAACCCGATGAGCTAGGACCCAACTCTATTTGCGCTTGCCGCGACTCAGATTCGTAACCCTCTTGCCGAGAGGCGGGCCCGGGCCGTCATGCTCCATTTCGATCAACAGGATCGGTAGCCGATCAGCGTCTTGCTCCGCAATCACTTTTTTGGCGTAGGATACCGACGGTGTCCGGTCAGGCAAAAAGCTCTGAAGCCGGTCACTTGGAACGACGATGATCCCCAGATCGATGTCGCCTGTCACGATCTTGGTCTTTAGGTGCAAAATGTCCTTGTAGAGCAACTCGCTCCGAGCAGATACTTGGATCTCAACACCCACGCAGACACGCGTTCCATTCACAATCTTGCATTTCGCCCAATCGACGTCTCCTGACTTCTTGGATTCCCACGTTTTTGTGGCCTGGAAAGTAGCGTCTAACAGTTCTCGTATGGCGGCGGCTCCGTTGAATGATTCGCTGCCCTCCCTCTTCCTCTCAAGCAATCGGATTGTCGTCGCCTCAACGAGGGCCTTTAGTTCTTCCACGAGCGGCTGAAGGCCGAGACGCTGTATCTTGTTTTCAGCTCCGTCGTATGCCTTGACGGATTTTATTTTCGCCATGTAATATCGCAATTCTACCCTAAATCGCTCTGGAATCTTCCATCTGTGACGATATGTAGAGCTAGTGAAGCAAGAGCCGCTGTTCGTCAAAGATGCCAGTTGCGTTTCGCGTCCACTTCCCCTACTCTGGTCTCCAGAGCAAGATCGGATGCGTCAAATTCACTCCACGAAACTTGGGAAACTCTATCAAGCCGATTGCCAGGAGTTGCTGGGGTCCCTCAGACCTGGGAGCGTCCACACTGTATTCGCGGATCCTCCGTTCAACCTCAAGAAGCACTACGGGCGGAACGGTGGCGACGACCTGCCAACCGCAAAATATCTAGCGTGGAGCAAGGAATGGATCGCGGAGTGCGTTCGCGTGCTCGCGCCGGGCGGAGCGCTGTTCATCTACAACCTGCCGAAGTGGCTAATAGAGTACGGCTGTTACCTGAATTCACTGCCCGATATGACATTCAAGCACTGGATCGCCGTCGACAAGGCCCATAGCCTGCCGATCCCGAATCGTCTTTCTCCGAGCCACTATGGGCTGCTTTACTACATCAAGGGATCCAAGCCTCGAGTGTTCAATCGAGATCTCGTCAGAACGCCCGTGCAGAAGTGCCGGCACTGCGGCAAGGACGTCAAGGACTATGGCGGGCACAAGAAGTACCTGAACCCGAAGGGTCTGAACTTGACCGACGTGTGGGACGATGTCCCACCCGTACGCCACCGGAAATACAAGAACAGGCCCGCGAACGAATTGGCTCCGATCATTCTGGAGAGGGTCATCAAGTTAACGACAGAAGTTGGAGACCTGGTCTGTGATCCGTTCGCTGGTGGTGGCGTTACTGCTTACATCGCGGAACGCTTGCGGCGGCGTTGGATCGTCGGCGATCTCAACGACTGCACGGCGATCAAAGAGCGCCTGATCAGTTGGGATCAGGGTAGTCACCCGGAGTGGGAAACCAACAAGAAACGGATCGCGGATGCGCTACCACCCAATGGCCGCGAGACACGCCCACTTCCGCTCCTGGACACACTCAATCCTTAGCGGTGCCACTGTAGAAGCTCAGAGAGTTGCTGCCTTGCTTCAAGATGCGGTAGCGCCGCAGTGCTCCGTACTCCGGCTTGAGCGACACTCTCGAATCGTGCTGGACGATGATCAGCTTGTTTGCGGTTGCTCCCAGCGCCGTGAGCGCGGCTTCGTATTCCTTTTCCACCTCATACGGCGGATCGAGGAATATGATGTCTGCGGTCACGCGCTCCAGTACGGCGATCGACTTGCCTGTATAAACTTCGGCGCGAGACTCTAACCCTAGCGACGCCAGGTTTTCGCGAATCACCGCGACCGCTGCGCGGTTCTTCTCGACGAAGATACATCGGCGGGCGCCGCGGCTCAGTGCCTCGATGCCCACCGCGCCCGTTCCGGCGTAGGCGTCCAGGAAAACGGCGTTTTCGATCACCGGCGCGAGCACGTTGAACAGCGCCTCGCGCAAGCGGTCCGGCGTCGGGCGTGTCGCCAAACCCGGGAGCGTCTTCAACCGGCGGCTGCGAAACTCTCCTGCGATCACGCGCATCAGCCCACCTGCACCAAACCGTAGCGGCGCTGCCAGTGTTGCTGGATGTAGCTCACCGCGCGACGCAGTTCCTCGGCCGACGGCGGGTTCGCAATGAACGCTTGCGCCTCGCTGCGCGCCACCTCCAGCACATCCTGGCCGATCCGCAGCGCCGGCAGGCCCGACTGCCGCGTGCCGAAAAACTCGCCCGGCCCCCGCAGCTTCAAATCCATCTCCGCGATGTAGAAGCCGTCGCTCGAATCCACCATGGTGCGGATGCGCTCGCGCCCCGCGTCGTTCAGCCTGCCCGTCACCAGAATGCAATAGCTCTGTTCCGCGCCGCGCCCCACTCGCCCGCGTAGTTGATGCAGTTGCGCCAGCCCAAAACGCTCGGCCTGCTCGATCAGCATCACCGTCGCATTCGCCACATCCACGCCGACTTCGATCACCGTGGTCGAGACCAACATCTTCACTTCACCGCGCCGGAACTGCTCCATTACCGTTTCTTTTTCGTCGGTTTTCAGACGGCCGTGCAGCAGTCCGACGCGCACATCGGGAAACACTCGTCCGGACAGATGCCGATACATTTGCTCGGCTGCCTTCATCGCCAGCGTTTCCGATTCCTCGATCACGGGATAAACCACGTACGCCTGGCGCCCGAGATCGACCTGCTGCTTCAGGAAACTGTAGACGCGCTCGATCGCCTCCTCGGTGACGTGCTTGGTGACGATCGGCTTCCTGCCCGGCGGCATCTCGTCGATCACCGAAACATTCAGGTCGCCGTAGATCGTTAACGCCAGCGTCCGCGGAATCGGCGTTGCGGTCATCACCAAAACGTCGGGATGTTTGCCTTTCGAAACCATTCGCAGACGCTGCATCACGCCGAAGCGATGCTGCTCGTCGACGATCGCGAGTCCCAGGTTTTTCCACTCGACGTCTTCCTCGATCAGCGCATGCGTGCCGATGCCGAGGTGCACCAATCCTTCGGCCATGAGCCGCTTCAGTTGCGTCTTTTCTCTTGGCGTCGAGGAACCGGTCAGCAGCGCGACCACGTAGCCCATCTTCTGAAACAGGTTTTTGAAATAGAGGTAATGCTGGCCGGCCAGAATCTCGGTTGGCGCGAGCACCGCCGCTTGGTACCCATTCTCGATCGCGATGACGGCGGCTTCGGCGGCTACGAGCGTCTTGCCGCTGCCCACGTCGCCTTGCAGCAGCCGGCTCATCGGATGCGGCGCGCGCATGTCCTCGGCGATCTCTTTCAGCACGCGCTTCTGCGCGCCCGTGGGCTTGAAGGGCAGCATGGTTTTGATCTTTTCGCGAACGCGACCCGTCAGCTCGAAGGAGATGCCCGCCTGCGCTTGCGCTTTAGCGCGTTTCAGCGACAACCCGCATTCGAGCCAAAAGAACTCCTCGAAGATCAGGCGCCACTGGGCCGGCGTACGAAAGGCGTTTAACAGCCGCAGGTCGGCGCCTTGTTCGGGAAAGTGGAGCGCGCGGATCGCCGTCCAGCGATCCGGTAGTTTCAAGCTCTCGCGGACTCGCTGCGGCAACGGATCGTCGAGCGGCTCGAGCGACGCAAGAACGCGGTCGAGCAACGAGCGGAAGACCCGTGTGGTAATCTTGCCGGCTGCTTCGTAGATGGGCACGATGCGGCCGGTGTGCAGCGTAGCGTCACCTTCGGAATCGTCGGCGGCGAATATTTCGAACTCCGGGTGCATGATGAGCAAGTCGCCCGTATAGTTGTCGAGTTCGATTTTGCCGTACAGGGCCACACGCTGGCCGGGAGTGAAGCGGTCGGCGAGATATCCGCCGTGGAACCATTTGCCCAGCAGCCGCTCGCGCGAGGCATCCGTGAAAACGGCTTCGAACAGCCCGAGATTGCGCCGCCGGAAACCAGCGAGCTTGGACGATTTCACTTCAGCGATGACAGTGGCCATCTCGCCGGGCGCAAGTTGTGCGATGGTTTTGACGTTGCTGCGGTCTTCGTAACGGAACGGCGCGTATGCGAGCAGGTCCTCCACCGTGAGCAGGCCCTTGGTCTCGAGCATTTCCGCGCGGGCTGGTCCCACGCCTTTTACGAACTGGAGGGGAGTGGAAGGATCCAACGCTCAGTGTACAATGACCGGTAATGAAAACCCTCGCACTTCTGTTCGCAGCAGCGGCTGTCTTTGCCGCCGATCTCCGACTGGGCCTCGTCGGCACCGACACCTCGCACGTCACCGCCTTCACCAAAATCCTGAACGATCCCGCCGCGCCGGATCACGTGCCGGGAGCGCGCGTGGTGGCGGCTTACAAAGGCGGGAGTCCCGATCTGGACGAAAGCCGCAATCGCATCGACAAGTTCACGAAGGAACTTCAGGACAAGTGGCAAGTGAAGATCGTCGCGAGCATCGAAGAGCTGTGCAGCCAGGTGGACGCGGTTGTGCTGACCAGCGTCGACGGGCGCGTGCATCTCACGCAAGCACGACCGATCATCGCGGCGCACAAGCCACTGTTCATCGACAAGCCGCTCGCGTCGACTCTGGAAGACGCTCGCGAGATTGCGCGGCTCGCAAAGGCGGCCGGCGTGCCGTGGTTCAGTTCGTCGAGTTTGCGATTTGGCGGAATCGCGGCGATGCGGAGTCTCGATCTCGCCGGCGCGATGACCTGGGGTCCGGGGCCGCTCGAGCAACATCATCAGCTCGAACTCGCTTGGTATGCCATCCATCCTATTGAAGGACTCTACACGCTGATGGGGCCAGGCTGCGAAGAAGTCACCCGGATCTACACTCCCGAAGCGGATGTCATCGTCGGGCGTTGGAAGGGCGGCCGGATCGGCACGGTGCGCGCTTTGCGCCCGTACAGCGAGTACGGGGTCGTAGTCTATCGGAAGAATCAGAAGAACCAGACGGCGGAAGCTGTCACCAAGCTGCACGACGGCTACGGGCCGTTGCTGCGCGAGATCGTTCAGTTCTTTCAGACTGGCAAGCCGCCTGTTTCGAACGAGGAGACGCTGGAAATTTTTGCCTTTCTGGACGCGGCGCAGCGCAGTAAAGAGTCGGGTGGGAAGCCGATGGCGCTGCGCTAAAGGTGCTAGGTGCCAGGTGTTAGGTGCTAGGAAAAACCTGCATTCGATGAAGGGTTGTGCTGCGTATTCGTGGATATGAGAATAGCAACCTTCATCTTGGTGGGAGTATTAACACCGCTGGCGGCGCAGGAAATCAGGCTGCCGGCGAATTTGGACAAATTGACGGCCAAAGCAGAGGAATCCGTGGATGTGACCTTGGACGGGTCCATGCTGCGGCTGGCGGCGAGGTTCCTTTCCGATCGCGATCACGATCAGGTCAAGGTCAAGAGGCTGATCGGCGGGCTGCAGGGCATCTACGTCCGCAGCTTTACTTTCGCCACGGATGGCGAGTACAGCATGGCGGACGTGGACGCATTGCGCGCGCAGGCGCAGTCGCCCACGTGGTCGCGCATCGTTGGTGTGGTTTCGAAACAGCACGGTGAAAACGTCGACGTGTATTTCAAGAACGCCGGGGACAAGCTGGGAGGCGTCCTCATCATCGCGGCCGAACCAAGAGAACTGACGGTCGTGAACATCGTCGGGACAATCGATCCCGAGGACCTTTCCGACCTTGGCGGCGAGTTCCATATTCCGAAGCTCGAAATCAAGGCTGGCTATCACAGGCGGAGGGACCCTCGATGAGCACACGACTTCTGGTCATCATTCTCGCGCTATCCGTCGCCGCATTGGCCGGCGATCAGGAATTCGATCGCATCGTGCGGGCGATCGAAACGCACTACGGAACCAGGCGCACGCACATTCCGTTCATGGGGCTGGCGAACCTCGCCGTCCAGGTTGCGCGGCCGGCCGGCACGAGCGGGTTTAAGCTGGCGGTCTTCGAAGATCTCAGCTACTCGCCGGAGGACCAAGCGAAACTCGACCGGTTCATGTACGGATTATCCGGCAGCGACCTGCATCCGCTGGTGCGCACGCATTCGCGGCGCGATCGCGAATCGACTTACATTTTTGTGGGCGAGGCCGGGAGGTCCACCAAAGTGCTCATTGCAACCTTTGAGCGCAATGAGGCCACTGTGATCGAGGTCAAGGTGGACATGGACACGCTGCTCAAGTGGATCGATTCGCCGGAGCTGGCGGGCAAGTCATCGCGGGACCGGACGGATTGGTAGTTAGACTCGCCGGCGCTTCGGGCGCGGGATACGAGTTGGCGAAAGAAAATGCCACGGGCGTGTCGCCGTGCGCGCGGCGGAACGCCAGACGGTCGCGCGCTTCTTCGACGCTGGGGATGTGGCCGGCGGGAATCCACCACAGCGCTAGATGTGCTTCCTTCGGCTTTTCGAACCATTGCAGACGATCGCGCAGTGGACCCGCGTGTGCGCTCTTGTACGCGAAATTGCGGAGCGCATCGATGGATTCCCACACGGACAGGTTGACGATGATGAGCGGATCGTCGTAGGCCTGGATAGCAGTCGCGTCGCCTTCGGCCGTTTGCAGACGCCAGACGAATCCGGGGCTGCTGTCGGCCAGCGCGTTGATCACCGGCAACTGATCTACGAAGCTCTTCATGACGGGAGAATCGATCAGCGCGATCATGCGCGCGATGTTGATTTGGGCAAGGTGATGGTGGCTCATTGTGTTGTTTGAGGACGCCCGTTGTCCGGACCTTGATCGACGCCGGGCAGCCAGACGGCGGCGATCTTCCACAGCACGCGCTGCGGGATCACGTGTCCGCCGTTGGTGAAGACTACGAAGGAGAGCCGCTCGTCGGGAAAGCGCGCTACATGCGCCTTAAATCCGGACAACGAGCCGCCGTGGTGCACCGTGCGCTTTCCGCCGCGGACCTGAATGTCCCAACCGAGACCGTAAGCGGAGGAAGTCCGATCGTTGAGCATCACGGCAGTCCACATCTGCTCGCGCGATTCTTTGGTGAGCGGCGCGGAAGTGTACAAAGCGGCGTCCCATTTTGCATAGTCTTCCACGTTCGACAGAAAGGCTCCGCTGGGGCGCACGGCGATGTATTCCAGCGCGCGCCGCAGCTTGCCATTCTGCCATTCATAGCCGTCGGCGCGATTGAGTACGATTTCCTGCCAGGTGGTGGTGCGCGTCGCGATCATGTTCAAGGGTCCGAAGATGCGCTGTTCCAGGAACGCCTGCCAGGGCTGGCCGGACACTCGGCTCAGGATCTCGGCGGCGCTGAAATAGCCGATGTTGGAATAGCGCCATTGCTCGCCGGGAGCAAACAGCACAGCCTGAGGATAAGCGCTGCGAATCACCTGAATGTCGGGTTGCGACTTTAACGCATCGAACGCAGGGCCCTCGCGCACCAGTCCGCTGGTGTGGCTGAGTATGTGACGCAAGGTGATGCCGCTCCAGGCTGGTGGCGCGTCTTCGAGAAACTTTTGCAGGGGGTCGTCCAACCGGACTTTGCCCTCTTGAACCAGAATCATCATCGCGGATGCAAGGAACTGCTTGCTCACCGATCCGATCTTGAACACCGTGTGCGTTGTTACCGGGACGTTGAGTTCGACGTTTGCCAGACCGTAGCCGCCGGAGCGTACGATCTTGCCGTCCTTCATCACGGCCAGCGCAAGGCCTGGAATGTGCTGCTGCGCCATCTCGGACTTGACGATGTCGTCGATTTGGTCGGCGACAAGGAGCGCGGAAAACAAGAGGAAGAGAACTAGCGCTGGTTGCCAACCGGCGCGCAGCTTTACAAGCTGCCCGACAAGGCTCTTGAGAAGCAGGCCAGTGAGGGAAAGGAGGAGCAGGAGGGTTCTGGGCAGCAAAATCATGATTCGATTCCCATTTGAGTCAGCCTGTAGCGTAGCGCGTTGCGGGTCAATCCCAGCATGCGCGCGGCCTGGCTTTTGTTGCCCTTGGCGCGATGCAGCGCTTCGCGGATGATGGAGCGCTCGTACTCGTCGAGCGTGGTGCCTTCGGGCAGGAAGCTACCGGCAGCCGCGGCGCGCGCTTTCGGCGCCGTGTCGAGTTTAATATCGACGGCTTCCAGAACCGCGCCGCTGGCGAGCACCATGCTGCGTTCGAGTACGTTTTCGAGTTCGCGGACATTGCCGGGCCAATCGTATCCCAGCAGCCGCTCGATGGCCGCATCGGAGATCGATTCCACGGGGCTCCCCAGATCCTTGTTCGACTTCTTGACGAAATGCCTGGCCAGGAACGGAATGTCCTCCTTGCGCTCGCGCAGCGCCGGTATGTTGATCGGAAGCACGTTCAGGCGATAGAACAAATCCTCGCGAAAAGTGCCTTGCTCGAGGGCCGCGCGCAAATCGACGTTCGTCGCGGCCAGCACGCGTACGTCGATGTGCCTGACTTTATTGCTACCCAAACGCTCGAATTCGCGTTCTTGCAGGATGCGAAGGAGCTTCACTTGAATATTCGCCGGCACGTCTCCGATTTCATCCAGGAAGACTGTGCCGGTGTCGGCCTGCTCGAATTTACCGGGCTTGCTTGTATTAGCGCCGGTGAACGCACCTTTTTCGTAGCCGAACAGCTCGCTTTCCATGAGGTTTTCGGGGAGCGCGGTGCAATCGATCTTGACGAAGGGTTTTGCGGCGCGGGGCGAGTGATGATGAATCGCGCGCGCGATCAGGTCTTTGCCGACTCCGCTTTCCCCGCACAGCAGCACCGTCGCGCGGGTAGACGCCACGCGCTCGATGGTGGTGAAAATCTCGCGCATGCCGGGGCTGCGCCCGACGATGTTGTCGAATTCGTAACGCTGGCTGAGCTCCGCGCGGAGCTCGCGATTCTCGTCGCGCAGGGTGCGCAGCTCCAGCGCTTTGTTGACGACCGTCATCAGATGATCGAGCGAAAACGGCTTGGGAAGAAAATCGACGGCGCCGGCCTTCATCGCTTCCACCGCTGTTTCCACACTGCTAAACGCCGTCATCACGATCACCGGTTTGTGCGAATCCTGGGCGCGCAGATTCGCGAGAAGCTCCAGCCCGTTCATGCCGGGCAAGCGCAGATCGGTGAGGATGACGTCGGCTTGGTCCACCAGGCGCAGCGCACCTTCCGCGCTCGAGGCCTGCTCCACTTCGAAGCCGGCAGTCTTCAATTGCAGCTCTATGACGCGCCGCAGTTTTTCTTCGTCTTCCACCACCAGGACCGTGGCTTTCATCGGCCATCCTCTCTGAATGGGACATACACTCGAAACACGCTGCCTTTTCCAGCTTCGCTTTCGACGGCGATTGTGCCGCCGTGTTCGTCGACAATTTTAGAAACAATGGCAAGGCCCAGTCCGACGCCGCTGGACTTGGTTGTGAAGAACGGATTGAAGATGCTTTCCTTGTCCCTGGGATTGATGCCGGAGCCGCGGTCGATCACCGCGATCTCCACCATGTCTCCGATCTGGCGCGTCTTCACCGTGATGCTCCCATGAGGCGGGCTGGCTTGCGCCGCATTCAGCACCAGATTGTACAGCACGCGCTCCATCAACTGGCCATCCAGCAAGAACGGCGGAATGTCCGGCGAGTAGTTCTTGTAAATCACGACGTCGAAGGGCGGGTTGTGTTTCTCCACTTCGCCGACGGCCTGGTCGATCAACTGCGTGATGTCGGTCTTTTCGAGGCGCAACGCCAACGGCCGCGCGAAATCGAGAAATCTGGTGACGAGCGAGTTCGTGCGGTCGACTTCGCTGGAGATGAAGCCGGCCATCTCGCGGGCCACGGCGTTGCCTGAATCGACGTTCTTGACAAGCATCTCGGCGGACGTCTTCATGGTACCGAGCGGATTGCGCAGTTCGTGCGCCAGTCCCGCGGAAAGCTGGCCGAGCGCAGCCAAGCGATCCGATCGGCGAACCGCGGCCTCGGCCTCGCGAAGATGCTGGTTAGCTTCCGCAAGCTGTTCCGCCGTGGCTTGGTACTTGCGCGCGGCGGCCCGGTTCGCCTCAGCCAACTCGTGCGTCAGATAGCCGACCAGCGGAAAAATGGTAACGCGCAAAATGAACTCCTGCATCTGATCGGCGGGAATGAACTGGTTCGGCCCGAGGAGCAAGAGAAACGATAGATAAGCGCCGCAAGCCAGAGCGGTGGCCAGCACAGTGCCCAGCAAGCCAAATGAAGTCGCGGCGGAAACTACCGGCAGCAACAAGAGCCAGTAATAGCCGCTTGCCACGCCATCGGTCCAGCCCATCAGGATGTACCAGAGCGCCAGCTTGATGAGGAACGAAACGATGCCGCCGCGGCGCGAGGCGAAGAAGGGAATTTTCGGCTCGACGACGAGCAGGATGCCGAGCGCGGAGAGGATGGTGATGGTGGCCGGCGAGCGGTCGGGACCGAAGACGGCGAGCACGGTGAAGAGCAGGATCCAGACGATGTCTTGGAGGCGGATGATGCGCCATACACGGGCCACGATGTCATGGTACTTCGTTTCTCGTTTCTCGTTGCTCGTTTCTTGTTTCTCGTTCGGGCGCGCTGCGGGTGAAAAAATCTGGGGACACGCCTGCGGGAGTGGTCAGATTGAGACTATTGTCGCGTGAGCCCGGAGTGTCCCCAGATTTTTTGGGGTTCAATGGCACGCTCTTCACTCAGCTTCGCTGTTGCTTCGCCCTGTATCTTGAGTAGAAGCGGTCTGTGGCAGCGCTGCGCGAATCGTCGAGGCGGTCCTGGCGGCGAACGTA